>Ga0210406_10007858_pt1 | contig 10753 bp, 14 predicted proteins | sample IncBWC30MmetaG_FD_155454 | JGI IMG/M metagenome (GOLD analysis project Ga0210406, IMG submission 155454) | Forest soil microbial communities from Barre Woods Harvard Forest LTER site, Petersham, Massachusetts, United States - Inc-BW-C-30-M | ecosystem: Environmental > Terrestrial > Soil >... | reverse complement strand
TTTGCCCTGTGGTTTGCCAGTGCCATGCGGACTTGAGCAAGGTCGCTGCTCAATGTTCCCATGGGTTGAACACGGCGACGCCGATGGGCTGAAAATGGCTCACATTCCTGGTCACCACCGTCATGTCATGGACCAGGGCCGTGGCGGCGATGAGCGCGTCTCGGTCGGAACGGGGATCCGGGACATGGAGCGCCGCGCAGCGCTGTGCCACTCGAGTATCCACCGCCAGAATGCGATCTGAAAACGTCGGCAAGACGCGCCCATCCATCCAAGCCCGGAGAACCGCACCCTGTCTCCGGTCGCGCCGCTCGAGCAGCAGAATGCCGATCTCGAGTTCCAAAATCGAGATGACCGAGAGGTAGAGGCTTTCGGCGGGGAGGGCATCGGCCCAAGCTCGGACGCGCGGATGGGCGTTCTTCGCTTTTCGTAATTCCGAAACTACGTTCGTATCGACGAGGTACATCAGGACAAATCCAGGGGCTCGTGCCAATGGCCTTTCAGGCGAGGTGGCTCAAATTCAATGCGAGCCGCTTCCGGCATTGCCAACAGATCGGCAATGCTTTTCTGCCCGCCGGTAATGCTCTGGTAATCCTCGACTGTGAGCAGTACGTGCGAGGGCCGCCCTCGATTCGTGATAAAAACAGGACCCCGCTTCGCCGCTCGCCCGGCTCGTGTCTTGATTGAACTCTCGGCTCGACAGTTTGGTAAATGTCACGTCGGTAGCTCCCCTGTAGCAACGTAGCTACATTATAATACAATGCGAGGGCTAAGCCGATCCTCGGTGGGTTGCATCGGGTTGCATCACAAATACCACCTGGCCAGGATTGCCGCCTGAGGCTTCGCCGCTGAGAAGACACCGTAGCGTGGCTGAATGTCACCGGGTTCAGGTGCCCGGCTTCATTGCCCGTGCCGAAAACCACAAGACTGCCGGGTTCACGCGCTCGGGATAAATCGCGAGCATCTGGTTGTACAGCTCCGACGCGGTCTTGGTATTGGTAGCGATCCTGTCGAAGTCGCGAATGTATTTTCGTGTTTCTTCGATATTATTCGGCGTATCGGGCGCCCCTGACCTCTTGTGTCCCGCAATAACGGCCACGGGCGTGAGCGACTCGACCTTGTCGAGCGCCGCGATCCAATCGTTCCGGGTTTCGGCGTTCGACTCGCCCAGATGAAGATGAACATCGTTGTAGACGGCGTCGCCGGCAACGACCAGCCCGATCGAAGGGGCGTGGAGACAGGTCGTGTTGTCCGTATCGGTATGCCCGAGGGGAACGCCCACAAGTTGCTCCCCTTCCAGTTCGATAACGCCTCCCTTGAGTTCGTCCGCGACCACGAGCGTTGAATCGATTTGTCCGGGAAACCGTGGTTTCCAATATGTGTTAACCACGGGAGCCGACGCCTGCTTTTGCATGACAGCGATGACCTCTCGCGTCGCGACGAACCGCGCTTTGGGAAATTTCTTCTGAATTGTGTTTACCCCGAAGAAATGATCGCCATGGCCATGGGTCGCGTAGATCGTTGTCAGATTTTTGCCGCTGGCTGCGATCCAGTCGACGAGTTTCCGGTTTTGATCGACCGTGATGGCGGTATCTACCAGCACGGCATCGCGCTTACCCGAGATAAGCGTTGAAGAAATGGGTGACCATTTCATGTCGCTCGCGCCGGGCGGAAAGTCGTTAGTGACCACGGGAATCTGGGCGCTGACAAAAACTTCCCACTGCAATCGGCGGGTCATGACTTCTCCTCAGGACAGATGACGAATAATGTTTCAAGAATCTTTCGTTCGACCTGAATTTCCTGGCTCTGCACGGGCTGCGGCGACAATTTCCGCGCAGGGGTTTGCATGACGATTGATTCCCCAACCGCCTTCTGCAGCTTCGCTGATGAGCATCCAGGTTCTGTTCACCAGAGTCGAATCACCAGCTGCGGCGCCAACGACGTCGGTCAGTTCGCGAACCACGTCAAGTTGCTTTTCGCGGTTCAGCACGTTGATGGGAGTGAGGACCTGGACGCGCACGTAATTGTTGCCGCCGGCGGCATTCGAAATCGCTTCGCTCGCCAGTTCATGAATAAAAGCAGCGGCGTTCTTTTTGAAGAGATTAATGGGCGGGACGTTTTCCCACTTCATAACAGCTTTCGCCAGGTCCTGCGCCAGTTTGTGCCTATCGGCGAATGTGCCCGCGGCGGCGTAAACATCAGTCATTGGCATGACGGTGTTCCTTTCTGGATGCTTCTATGCCGGGAAGTTCGCGATCCAGTTCAGGGCGTCGCCCAATCTCGATCTTGCTTATCATCGCGGCGAGCCTCTTTTCCTGCCTCGCCGAGATCGCCGAGGATATCGGGCCAGGTTTTCTCGAAGTTGGCGTCACGCTGCAGTCCACGCTTCAGCACGCCTCCGATGCGGTGCTGGGATTCGGGCCACGTCAGCGCCGCTCCAAACGAAGTGAAGGCGTCCAGGAGCCGATCGGTTGGGGGCAACGAGACCTGGTTGACGAGGCCCTTCGCTGCCGCGATGGCACGCCGGTCGAAGGAGGCGATCCGGCGCGCGAGCGCGTCCACGAAGCCGTCCAGCTCGGCGTCTGGAAGTGCCCGGTTGACGTATCCGTATCGTTCTGCGGTGTCACCATCGAAGTCGTTCGCTCCGAGAACGATTTCCAGCGCGCGACCGCGGCCGACCAGATGTGGCAGACGTTCCGCACCCCCGCCGCCGGGATGCAGTCCGACCCCGACTTCGGGTTGGCCCAGTCGTGTGTTCCCGCGCGACGCGAAACGCATGTCGCAGGCGAGGACAAACTCGCTGCTCACGCCCCGGACACAGCCTCGGATCTTCGCGATACTGACCACCGGGGACTTGGTGAAACGCACGAACGTATCCATCAGGATCGGAAGGCCGGAAGACCCGACAGCAGTCATGATGTTGCCTATCTTGCCGGTCAAATCAAAGTGGGCAAGGTAAAACTCGGGGTTCGCGCTTTCGAATACGAGGACCCGCAGGCTCGGGCTGGCGTCCATTCGCGCGAGCAGGTCCTGTAGGCCTTCGAATATGCTGGCGTCTACGATGTTGAAAGGCGGGTAATCGAATACAACCCTCCAGTACGCAGGCGTTTCCTCGATCACCCGCACGTGCGCTCCTGCTTCACTCATAGCTCACACTCCTTGCCTCGACTACGGACACTTAGGCTGCCGCTTCGCGTAACAGAGTTTCGACTCTATTGTCCAGATCCTCCGCAACCTGGAGCGCATCAGGGTTTCCGTACGCAGCCAGAAAACTCGCCATCCTGTCATAAGACAAATGCACGCCATCGGCGCGGTCGTCCACCAGGACTGTAACCGGCGCGTAAGAGCCTGCATCCGGTACATTTTTGGCCATCTCCTTCATGATGAGTGGGTTGCCGATAAGCAAACGGATGATTCGAGGTGTGTCTTGACCCGTTTCTTTCTGCACAACTGCGCCTTGATCAAATTGCATAAACAGCATCAGTCCTGCTTTGCTCAAGCCTTGCTCGACGGCGCTTTTCAGCTCGGCAAAAGAGCGGGCCTCATGAGTTGACCTCCAGAATTCACCCATGTCCGGGTGACCGACAGCCGCGTTAAGAGCCGCCAGAACCTGATCGAACGGTTTAGAGGAGGTAAGGCTAAATCTCTCAATCTCGATGTTTCTTATCATCTCGAAATTTCCTTCCTGGCTTACCACAATGGGGCAAGAAAAGCATGGCCTCATTCCTATAACCGTTCAGCCGGACCCGATGTCCTCAAGTGACACCAATTTCAGCCCAACCTAACCAAACGGTTACCGGGAATTGCTGCGGGCAATATTCGATGGCCGAGGTTTTTTAGGCTGCTGCCGTAGCTTCTCGTACGGCTTTTGCTGCGGTACGGATTGCGTCGAGGACGCGTTCCGGTTGGGAGAGCATCGGCACATGGCTGCTGTCGAGCTCGTAGACGGTGGCGCCCATGCGCCTGGCCATAGCGCGCTCCAGATCGGGATGAACCGTGTGGTCCTTTTTACCGACAATGTACCAACTGGGCTTAGATTTCCAGGCGGTGCCCCCGGCTTTTGCCTCGAACAGGTCAGGTTTCGGAACAGCCTGCGTCGCCCAAACGAGTTGCTGCTCCTGCTCCGAAAGGTCTCCGCAGAAAAACTTTGTGCCCTCCCGACGCAGCCAGATACGACCATCCACGACTTCTATTTGAGAAAAGACGTCTGTCGCCGGGAAATTGGACTGCTGCGTCTGCGAACTCTCGTCGGCGTCTGGCGCAAGCGCACAGATGTAAACCAAGCCGACAACGCGATCGTCGGTTCCAGCGCCGGTGATGACGGTTCCGCCGTAGGAGTGGCCGACAAGGATAACCGGATTGCTGACTCGGCCGATCGTTGCTTTCGTTAAGGCGACGTCCTCTGCCGTTGAGTTGAGGCCGTACTGCGCCGCGATGCACTCGTACCCCTCGGCCTGCAGGGGAACGATTAACTTGCTGAAGCAGGAACCATCCGCCCAGAGCCCGTGGCAGAAGACGATACTTGGTTTAGTCTGCGTTGATTTCGCTGTCATTTTTGTTCTCCTTTTTCCTTTTAGTCCTTTTCGGCCACCAGCTTTTGTGACCCGACCCGATGTCGTTCGTTGTTCTTGCAACATCCATTCCCGAATGTAAGCCGAACAGTGAAGTACTGAAATTCCTTTCGCCTCACATGCATTGAGAAATCGAACCCCATCGACATCGATGAGATCCACTTCCTCTAAATCCAGGACCGCAGGCGATTCGCAGCGCTCGGTCTCGCTTTTGACTTGATCCAAGTCTGCAATTCGAAATTCGCCGCTGAACCGAATCCGTCCTTTGGACCGTTCAATCCGCAGCGTCATTCGCTCACCCGGCTCCGGAAGACGGTGAGCTCCAGTGCAAGTCATAGACCATTCGCAATAGTATGTGTCTCTTTGACTTAGACTGGCATATCGTCCTGATTTTTCAGGAATTCCTCTTTGGTCAGGAAAGATGACATATAATCCCGCGATGGCTTCAGCGAAACACCCACAATCGCAAGAGGCACTTGAGAGAGCACTTGACGAACTAAAAAAATCAGAAAAGAAACTTCGGCAGGTGATCGATACGATCCCGACACTGGCCTGGTCCATTCTGCCGGATGGTTCGAACGAGTTCCTTAACAAACGTTGGCACGAATACACAGGACTTTCCGCGGAAGAGTCCCATGGATCGGGTTGGCAAGTTGCCATCCATCCAGAGGACCGAGCCCTGTTGCTGGAAAAATGGAAGGCTCTTCTGACGTCGGGTGAATCCGGCGAAATGGAAGCGCGTCTCCGTCGCCATGACGGAGTTTTTCGCTGGTTCCTTATGAGGGTGGAACCACTACGCGAGGAGACTGGCAAAATTATCAGGTGGTACGGAACATGCACCGACATCGAAACTCTCAAGCAGACAGAAGCGAAGCTCCGAGAAGATGAGCGCGAGCTCCGTCGTATCACCGATCTGATACCGCAGGCGATTGTCGTCCAGGATCCCTCCGGTGCTCCCATCTACGCCAACCAAGCGACGCTCGACTACACGGGCCTGGCTGCAGAAGATGTGACTGCTCCGCTTTTTCGCGAACGAATCTTCCACCCCGATGACCTCGAGAGATTACGCGAAGAACGCAAGGCTGCTCTCAGTCGCGGCGCCCCGTTTGAAATTGAACAGCGAGCTCGTCGAAACGACGGCCAATATCGTTGGTTTCTTATTCGTTACAACCCTTTCCGAAATGACCAGGGGCAAGTGACTCGTTGGTACGCAACTGGAACTGACATCGATGACCGTGTCCGAGCGGAGGAAAGGACACGGAATGAAAATCTGGCATTACGAGAGCAAATCGATCGTGACTCGATGTTTGAGGACATCGTTGGCTCCTCGGAAGCGCTACGGAAAGTGTTACGCCAAATCGCCAAGCTGGCTTCTTCCGATTCGACAGTCTTGATTCTCGGCGAAACCGGTACAGGAAAAGAGTTGATCGCTCGCAGCATCCACAAGCGATCAACTCGCGCCGATCGCGCATTCATCGGCGTGAATTGTGCTGCCATTCCACAATCGCTGATTGCTTCCGAGCTTTTTGGTCATGAGAAGGGCGCTTTCACAGGCGCAACCCAACGACGCCTCGGACGTTTCGAGTCGGCCAACGGCGGGACAATTTTTCTGGACGAAGTTGGCGATTTGCCTGCCGAGATCCAAGTCGCACTGTTACGAGTGCTGCAGGAGCGTGAAATCGAACGCGTGGGGAGTAGTAAGGCCATTCCCATCGACGTCAGGGTGGTAGCGGCTACTCATCGTGATTTGAACACGCTCGTAGCCGAGGGCAAATTCCGCGAAGACCTTTTATACAGACTGAATGTCGTCCCTATCGATGTGCCACCGTTGCGCGAACGCGTGGCTGACATTCCGTTACTGTTTGAGTACTTCATTGACCGCTTCGGCAAGAAAGCCGCAAAGAAATTCAGAACGATCGATAAGAAGAGCCTTGGATTGCTCCTGGCTTATGACTGGCCTGGGAACATTCGTGAACTTCAGAACGTAATCGAGCGTGCCGTCATCCTGTGCGAGGGCGAAACCTTTTCGGTGGACGAGACCTGGCTTCGAAGGAACCTCCCGGTAGCCCGGAGCCGACCAAGTACGCTTAATCGTGTTCTCGCCCGGCAGGAGAAGGAAATGATTGAAGCCGCACTGACGGAATGTTATGGACAGGTCTCAGGCCCGTTGGGCGCAGCCACGAAACTAGGGCTCCCGGCACGAACGCTCGATTCCAAGATCAAGCGTTTCAGAATCAACAAATATCGGTTCAAAGTGCAACGTGCTAGCTGAATCGGTTCCGGCGCTTTTGCTGCGAAACACCCTGTAAAGAACAGGTGGCGGTGTAATGAGATTAGACTTGGTGCTCTAGGCCAACATGCCGTGGTGAAGGGAGATTCAATTGGGAGGTTTGATTCCGCTAAGCGATGCCTCGCGACGTCCGGTGCGATTGCCGGTGGTCACTGCGTTCATTATCGTGGTGAATGTCTTCGTTTTTCTGCTTGAGCTGATGCGTGGCGACGCCTTCGTCATGCAGTGGTCCGCGATTCCTGCGCACATCATTTCCGGCCATGGCTGGATGACCATCTTCACTGCGATGTTCATGCATGGCAGCTGGTCGCACATCATCGGGAACATGATTTTCCTGTGGGCCTTCGGCCCTGAGATCGAAGACGCGATGGGCCGCGGCCGATACCTCCTCTTTTATCTGGCTGGCGGACTGGTGGCAATGCTCGCCCAGATTCTGCCCGATCCTCATTCTTTGGTCCCAAACCTGGGCGCGAGTGGAGCCATCGCTGCAGTGATGGGCGCATTCATCGTGACCTATCCTCGCGATCGGATCAAGGCGGTACTGTTCATTTTTGTATTCGTGCGAATCACGTTCATTCCAGCCGCGCTCTTAATTGGCTTTTGGTTTCTGACCCAACTCGTGCATGCAGGTGTTGTCGCGCAGGTACAAACAGGCGGCGTGGCTTATTTGGCGCACGTTGGCGGCTTTGTTTTCGGGGCGGTGAGCGCACGTTTGTTCGAAGGTTCGTCTCGAATTGTGGACGGCCGAGCGTAGATTGACAGGCTCGCGACTTGAAGTCCAGGCCAACCCTGAAGCGACTGAGCAAGCGCGTTCTTCCAAGCATGGCTGTTTGTGAAAGCCGCCAGATTCAGACGACGGTTCGGCCCATAAAACACGAACTGGCATGCGGCCGCTCAACTCTCCTCTATCAGCCCGGCAGCGCGCTTGCCGACTTTCTTGAGCTTCACTTCAAGGCCACGAAGCTCCTCCGGGCTTAGTTCTGAGAACACTCTCCTCATCTGCCCGGAATGCTTTCGAAAGGCGGAAACAATGAGATCCTTGCCGCGTGGGGTGAGGGCAACGATCCGAACGCGTCGGTCTTCGGCGCTCTCGACCCGGCTGACCAGGCCTTTCGCGACGAGACGATCGACAGCGATACTGATCGAACCTGGGGTCAGATCGACGATTGGGCCGATCGTATTGACGGGCAAAGGCCCTTTGTGCAGAAGAAGTTCCAGCACGCCGAAATCGGAGAGGCCGAGTCCGGTCTCTTCAATGCCTGCGGCTGCGTATCTTGTCAGGGCGCGCATCGCCTTCATCATTACTAGCCAGAGGTGGTCCGTCCCTTGATTGCCTCGGGTCATAAAAACCTGAATCTCCCAGAAGTATACATCATCAATTATATTGACATCAATATACATGGCGCCAATGCAATGGCGCAGATCGAAAAGGAGAACCGGTTATGAGAACCGCTGCCGTAATCGCTCGATATCTGGCGGGCGTGATCTTCCTTGTTATGGGGCTGAATGGCTTCCTGCACTTCATTCCCTTTCCCCCGCCGCCGGGCATCGCTGGACAGTTCATGGCTGCCCTCTATGTCTCGCACTACCTGTGGGTGATCTTCGCGTTTCAGGTCACCGCAGGCATACTTCTGCTGGTCAACCGTTACGTACCGTTGGCGGTGGCACTGCTGGCACCAGTGATTGTTAACATCCTTGCTTTCCACGCCTTGATGGCCCCGAGCGGGCTTCCGCTGGCCCTCTTCGTGGCTGTACTGTGGGCGGTGATCTTCATCGACGTGCGACCGGCATTTTCCGGGTTGTTCCAGTCCCGCTTGCAGTCGCGGGCCTGACCCCAGGAGAAAGAAACTAAAAATGGCGCAAAAGGTCACTGTTTATTGTGGTTTACTCATGGCGATTAGTTTGCTAGGAAGCTTACACGGAGACGACGAATGTCAGACCAGTCATCGAATCGACCGCTCACCAGCAAGGCCGTCACGTACAAGGCTCTAGGCGGCCCCGAGGTCATCCGACTCGTGGAACGCACGGTTCGGGGCACCTGCAGCCGGTGAGGTCCGTATCGAGGTGAAGGCGGCAGCAGTAATCCGGCCGACATCCTTTTCCGCGATCCAGGCTGGCCCAATATGACCTCAAATATCGTGCCGGGTATGGATGCCGCAGGAGTTGTCGAATCTGTCGGGCCAGGCGTATCGCGCCTACGTCCCGGCCAGAAGAAGATGATAGCGGCAGTCAATCCAGTGCGCCCCGAAGGCGGCTCGCAGGCGCAGCACATCGTGGTGCCCGCTGCCTCGGTGTTGCTTTGGCGCAGGCTTCTATCCTGTTGATGACTGGGCTGACTGCGCTCAACGCGCTGGAAATTGCTGCGCTGAAGAAGGGTCAGAAGTTAGCCGCCAGGGGTGGTGTTGGGCTTCTGGCTGAATACGCGATAGCGGGCGCGAAACGGCAGGGAATAAAGGTCATCGCCGACGCCAACCCAGCAGATGCCGAGCTGGTGCGCCGCTACGGCGCGGATGTCGTGGTCGAGCGCGGACCAGGCTTCGCCGAAGCGATCCGCCGGGAGCTGCTCAATGGCGTCGACGCGTTGGTCGATACGGCGAGCCTTGGGGAAAAGTCCTTTTGGCGCCATCCGTGACGGGGGCATCTACATTCCAGTTCGCAGCTGGGGAGACAAGCCCGCCGAACCTGGAATCAAGATCAGGCCGATGATGGTATCCGGTGTCCTCGAACGTACCGAATGGCTCGAACTGCTCCGCAACATGGTTGCAGCCGGGGAGATAAAGCTGCGCGCTGTTGAGGAATACGCGCCCACGAACGCCGCAGATGCACAGCGCGCGCTCGTGGCCGGTAGCCCTCGGTGGCGGCCAGTAATCCTCTCGTAAACAGACATGGAGAACGGTACCTGAGCTTCTTCCGACTCAGCATCCTTGCCTTTGAGATAGCGTTTATGTGCAGAAAGTAGATATGTGCAGCCTGCATACTAAGTCGCCAATTATCAACGCGCGTCCTTAGCTCGACTCAGCATAATATCCTCGGTTGGTTGGCAAATCTCGACTCAGACCTGATATGCACGGATCTCCCACGAAGAGTTAAAAAGTCGCTTCCATGATCCCTTGCTGCAGCGCATCAGCTCGATTTCGCCCAGTGCGTCAGCGGCAAGTCGCTTCAGTGGCAAGTTTCGCAAAACCAAAAAAAGGGTTGCCCCATGACGGACCTCCTTCTAAAAGGGGCAGCCTCCGTGGCCGCCAGGAGGTGCATCATGAAATCTTATGTTCTGTGATCCACGAGAAATGATCGGACTGACAAGCACTTACCGAAGCCACTCTACATAACCATCCGCTGCGCATAATAGGCGAGCGTCACGTCCAGTGACTCATGCCCCAGACGGATGCGGATGCTTTTTACCTCCGCAACAAACTGAGTTTACTTCGGAGATCGTGGAGGGCCAAAATGCCGGTTAGGGTTCACCGATGATACGTATAATCCTCGCAACGGAGATAACAACCGCGAACCTTGTAACGGCACAAGGATGGAGAACGTCATGAGCTCCGGGGAATCGCGACTCCTCCGAGCTGCGGATATCCACGGACGCCGAAATCGAATTCATCGAGGGCGCAGGGCAGATCGCACTGATCGAGATTGAACGCCAAACGATCGGAGGCGGCCATGGCGCTGGCACTAGAAAAGATCATCGACTTTGGGCTCCTGCTTAGAGTTCAGCAAGCGCTCGGTGGACAAGATGAATGGCGATTGCACCTTCGCCGACGGCCGAAGCGACTCGCTTTACGTTCCCCGACCGAACATCGCCCACGGCGAATACGCCCGGAAGACTCGTTTCCAGCATCTGCGCACTGCGGGCCAGCGGCCAGGCGGGTTGGTCAGTGGAACCGTCGAGATC
>Ga0210406_10007857_pt1 | contig 10754 bp, 9 predicted proteins | sample IncBWC30MmetaG_FD_155454 | JGI IMG/M metagenome (GOLD analysis project Ga0210406, IMG submission 155454) | Forest soil microbial communities from Barre Woods Harvard Forest LTER site, Petersham, Massachusetts, United States - Inc-BW-C-30-M | ecosystem: Environmental > Terrestrial > Soil >... | reverse complement strand
GGCCGTCAGAGCGCGCTGAGCTCGGACTTGATCGTCAACTATGATCCGCTGTCCGGTTCGAACGCCTGGTCGGTGATCACCTTCCAGGGTGCCAACGGCGGTGGCGGCGATACCGAGAACCGTATCTTGGACAACTCGTTCGAATATCGGGTCAACGTCGGTCCGGTTCGCTTCGCGGTGGAAACCCAGATCAGAAATGGCGGCAATAGCGGCACCGGCAACATTTTCCAGGGCGATGTCGGCTTCGACTATCTGGGCTTCTCGATGGATTTCCTCGGCGGCAAAACCTTCGACGGCATTTCCTCCGCCGTTCTGACGGCCACGCAAGTTGCCAATCTCAACGCCGCTGGTGTGAGCGCCGGAAAGGGGTTCCTAGCCACCACCGTCTCCGACAACACCTACTTCCAGGTTGGTGCCAAATACACCATCGGGCCGTGGAAGTTGTTTGGTGGCTATGAGCATATCAACTTCGCCAACCCGAATAACCCGCTGGCTGTCGGTGCCTTCCTCCAGGGCGGATACATCGCTGGTCTACCCAACAACACCAACTTCTTTACCGACAGGGTCCTGCAGACGGCCTGGGTCGGCGTGAGATATGCGATCACGCCAGCCCTCGATATCACCGGCGCCTATTACCACGAATGGCAGAACAGCTTCATCAATGGCGCGTCCATTGCGGCTAGCTCCAATCCGACGGGTACTTGCACCGACGCCCGCTCTACGGCCTGTAGCGGAACGCTGGATGCGGTCTCCTTCGTCATCGATTGGCGCTTTGCGAGGCACGTCGATCTCTACGCCGGTGTGATGTGGTCGCAGGTGAACAACGGTCTTGCCAACGGCTTCCTGCAGACAAATCCGGCAGGGAACGGAGCCGCTGTTCTAGTTAACGGCGCTCTGGTTACCGGCAACAAGGCAAATACCTTCGACCCGGGCATTGGTGTGCGCTACCAGTTCTGATCTGAACCGGTTGACCTGATACAAGGCTAAGCAATTGTGGGGGGAGCGGTTAATTCCGCTCCCCCCACGCACGTTCAGGCAAGCGGAAGCCGGCCGCAATCGCCGGTAACCTCGCAAGTAAAGCCCTCGTGAACAGTCTCAGCCCTCCCAGGCTGGGGCCTGTGGGGTCGATACCCGGCCCAACCCTCAATCGTCCGGCGCGGCCCCCTCCATCTGTTGGTCCCGGGAATAAAGCCTGGAGCAGCCGAGTCTCCCCCATACAGCGCAATTGTGCGCCGGCTGGAGCCGTTTGGCTCCATAGGGAGAATATGACATGGCTAAAAAAGGCCTTGACGATGGAAAAGGGTTAGGCCGCCGCGAAGTGCTGGAATGCATGGTCTGGGCGGGAACCGGAGTACTTTGGACCGTCACCGGTGGTATTCCTCACTCCGTGGGTTTGATTGGCGAAGCCGCCGCGGCGGAGCCGACCGGATTCACCTTCCTGCAGATGAGCGACAGCCATATCGGCTTTGACAAGAAGGCGAACCCGGACACGCTCGGCACGCTGCGCGAGGCCGTCGCCCAGGTGAAGGCGATGCCGATGAAGCCATCCTTCATCATTCACACCGGCGATATCACGCACCTTTCCAAGCCCGAAGAATTCGACAATGCCGACAAGGTCTTCAACGAGACCGGGGTCAAGATTCATTGGGTGCCCGGCGAGCACGACATTATCGATGAAGAGCGCGGCAAGGCCTATCTTGAACGCTACGGCAAGGGCTCAAAGGGCGCGGGCTGGTACAGTTTCGACGATCACGGCGTTCACTTCATTGGCCTCGTCAACGTCGTCGACCTGAAGGGCGGCGGATTGGGCAATCTCGGCGCCGAGCAACTCGCATGGCTCGAGGCCGACCTGAAGGGCAAATCGGACAGCACGCCGATCGTCCTCTTCGCGCATATCCCGCTGCAGGTGGTCTACAAGGAATGGGGCTGGGGTACCGAGGATGGTACGCGGGCGCTTGAGCTGCTGAAGCGTTTCGGCTCGGTCACCGTCCTGAACGGCCACATCCATCAGCTGGTCCAGAAGGTCGAAGGCAACATGACGTTCCACACGGCGATGTCGACGGCATTTCCGCAGCCAGCTCCCGGCAGCGCGCCTTCGCCGGGACCAATGGTTGTCCCTGCCGACCAACTCCGCTCCAAGCTTGGGCTTTCCACCGTCACCGTGATGCAGGGTAACAAGCCGCTCGCCTTCGTCGACAAGACATTGGCCGGCTAATCGAGGTCTTACATGCGTACTTTAATGAGCCACCTCCGCCTCGTCGCTGCGCGATTCACTCCCGGTCGCGCCGTGATCGTTGCGTTGCTTCTAGGTCCGGTCGTCGGTGCGATGCTGGCGTTCGGCACGTTCGCGGCGGAGGAGGCAAATGCCGTTACGATCGACAACTTCACTTTCACCCCCCCGGAACTGACGGTTGCGGTGGGGACGACCGTGAAGTGGCTCAATCACGACGACATTCCGCACAATGTGATGGAAAAGAACAAGGCCTTCCGCTCGAAGGTGCTCGACACTGACGACTCGTATTCCTTCACGTTCGCCAGTGCCGGCACGTTCGATTACTTCTGCGGCCTGCATCCGCACATGCAGGGAAAAATCATCGTAAAGTGACTATGGCGCCTTGAGAACCATGGTGCGTCAGACATGACGACAACTCTATCGGTACACCGGGCGAATTTCCGGTGTACCGAACTTGAAAAGGCCATGTTAAAAGGCCGACTGGAAGGCCCAGATCAATTATCTGGCCAGCAGCGAATGTCGGTCGTGGTTGTGCAAAACAAGGATGAACGCGCGGCGTTTGATGAGGTCTTCCTGCCGCATTTGCCTGAGGCCTATCGCCTCGCGCAATGGCTCGCCGGCAATGCATCCGATGCCGAAGACATCGTGCAGGAGGCGGCGTTACGGGCGTTTCGCGGCATCAAGAACTTCGGTGCCGTCAATGCTCGCGCGTGGTCCTTGACCATTGTGCGCAACACAGCCTTCAGCTGGCTGACGAAAAACAAACCAAGGACGGTTGTCTTCCTGAACGACCTGAGTGCCGCCGAGCAACAGGAACTTGAATATGAGGGTCTGCACGGCGCAAGGATAGAGACACCCGAGGAGATAGCTCTTTTCAAAGCCGACGCCGAGGAGGTTCAGAAAGCCTTAGCGCAGTTGCCGGTGCAATTTCGCGAGGTGATTGTTTTGCGGGAAATAAATCAGATGAATTATCGGGATATTGCCGAGATCACAAACGCTCCAATCGGGACCGTCATGTCCCGTCTGTCCCGGGGCAGGCAGCTTCTGATGGCTCTTCTGGGAGATCGAAGGTAGTTATGGTTGCATCCTTGAGAGATAATGACGAACTGCAATTGAACGCTTATTGCGACGGCGAGCTTGATCCTGTTTCGGCGAACGAGTTCGAGCGCCGATTGGCAAATGAAGCGTCCTTGAAGGCCCGGCATGCCCGGCTGCTGTCGCTGCGGCAGGCCGTTCGTTCGCTGCCGCAGTTTGACGTACCCGCAACCCTGCAGGCCCGTATCAAGTCGAGTTTGGACGCGGAGCGTTCGAGCAACGTTACGGTTCTGCGTCAACGACGCTGGTCGTTGCAGGCCTTGGCCGCAGCGGCGGTGTTCGGGGCGGTGATCTCAAGTTCCGTCATGATGACGATCGAGCAATACGGCCAGCGCGAGGGCGTTGCGAACCAGGTGGTTGCCGGCCATATCCGGAGTTTGCTGGCGCCTCAACCCTTCGATATCGCTTCCTCCGACCGTCATACGGTGAAGCCCTGGTTTACGGCTCGCCTGCCGGTATCGCCTCAGGTGCCTGACCTCGCCGCGCAAGGCTTCGCGCTATTGGGCGGCCGCGTCGATGTCGTCGGCCAGGATCCCGTTGCCACGATCATCTACAAGCATGCCGCGCACACGCTCAGCCTGACGACGCTGCGGCCCGGCCAGTCTGTCTCGGAGCAGACGATCGCCGGATATAACGTGCGAAGCTGGAGCGATGCGGATTTCAGCTACATCGCGGTTTCCGATCTCCCCAGCACCGATCTAGCGACGTTCCAGCGGGCGTTTTCCGCCGCAGCGCCGGCGCCCGAAATCAAATAGACACCCGAAATCCCGCGATTCCCTGGTTGGACGGCCCGGGCCGGGCTTTCCGCCAGCAGAAACAGCACCTCGGGCGGCGACAGAGGGGCGCGCCGCCTGCGGATTTGTGCTAGCCATATCCGCAAAGCAATAAAAGCTGGGACGGATGACAAAGCCACGTTTCCTCGCAAGCATCGCCGCTGGGCTCCTGATCGGCGGTGTGGCCGCGGCCTTTGCAGTTGTGTGGCGGCCGGCGATATCGGCGATCGAGCCGCCTGTGCCGCAATCCTTCGACACCGCGCTCGTGAAGCGGGGCCGCGATCTTGCGGCCATCGGCAATTGCAACGATTGCCATACCTTGCGAGGTGGCAAAGCGTTTGCCGGCGGCCTGCCTGTGCCGACGCCCTTCGGCACGATCTATTCGTCAAATATCACGCCGGACCCGGACACCGGCATCGGCCGCTGGTCGGAGGCCGCCTTCCGACGCGCGATGCGGTCCGGGATTGATCGCGCCGGGCAGCATCTCTATCCGACATTTCCCTACGACCATTTCACCAACGTCACCGACGAAGACGACCGCGCCTTGTATGCGTTTCTGATGACGCGGCCGGCTGTTCACGCCCCCGCCCGCGCCAACGAGCTCTCCTTTCCCCTCAACCAGCGCTTTGTCGTTGCCGGCTGGAAGCTGTTGTTCCTTCGGCGCGAGACTTACCAGCCGGACAGCGCGCAAAGCGCGGAATGGAATCGCGGCGCCTATCTGGTCGAAGGGTTGGCACATTGCGGCGCGTGCCATACCCCGCGCAATGCGCTTGGCGCGGAGCGGACGAGTGCGCCATTTTCCGGCGGCGACGTCGACAACTGGCACGCCTACGCGATCAACGCGCGGTCGCCTTCGCCGGTGCCGTGGGACACAGAAGCGCTCTTCAGCTATCTCCGTCAGGGCTGGCATCCCGATCATGGCGTCGCACGGGGGCCGATGGCGGAAGTCGTCAGCAACCTGTCGTCGGTACAGGCGAGCGACGTGCACGCGGTCGCAGTCTACATGACCAGCGTGTTCGGTCCGCCGACGCCGGATCGCCTGCGCCAAGCCCGCGATTTGCGGATGCAAATCAAGTCGCCTCAGGGGCGGTCGTCCCAGACCAACACGGCCGGCGCATCGATCTACGCCGCGGCCTGCGCGACCTGTCATGATATCGACCGGCCACCGCCCTACGGTGGGGTCAATCTCGGTCTCACTACCGCCATCAGTGCTCCCGACCCGCGCAACGCCGCCAACATCGTCCTTTCCGGCATTCGGCCGGTCGAGGGAGAGCGCAGTCCGATCATGCCTGGTTTTGCCAGCAGCATGACCGACCAACAGATAGCAGCGTTGTTGAGCTATCTGCGCGCCCGCTTCAGCAACCAACCGGCTTGGGCAAACATTGAGAAGGCCGTCCAGGATGCGAGGCGCACGGAGACCGTATATCTCCAGACATCACCAGGGCCGCACAACGCTCCCGCCGATCTAATGCAGCGAGACAAGCCATGATGAACTTGAAGGTCAACGGGCACGATCACCAGATCGACGCGGAACCCGATACGCCGCTGCTTTATGTTCTGCGCGAGGATCTCAAGCTTAATGCCGCCAAATTCGGCTGCGGTCTCGGCCAGTGCGGTTCGTGCACAGTGATCGTCGACGGCAAGGCCGTGTTGTCCTGCGTGACGCCGCTGCTCCTGCTTGAGGGTAAACAGGTGACGACGCTTGAAGGTTTGGGCACGATCAGCACGCCCGCACCGATCCAGCGCGCCTTCATGGAAGAGCAGGCGGCACAATGTGGCTACTGTATCGCCGGAATGATGATGCGGGCGCAGGCGCTGCTGCAGAGAAATCCCAAGCCGACCGACGCGCAAATTCGGGCTGAGTTGGAACCGCACCTCTGCCGCTGCGGCACCCATATGAGAATCCTGCGGGCGGTGCACCGGGCCGCTCACCTGATGGACACGGCCGAATTGTCACCGGCCACCCCGGGGAGTGCGCGATGAACGTTCCCGTCATTCTCGACCGTCGGCGCGTGCTCGCGGGCGGCGGTGCATTGATCGTCAGCTTCGCGATGTCGGATGCCATCGCCCAGGATCAAGCCGCGCCAGCCGTCGCGCCCAAGCCTCCGGGTAGCCTTGCTACATCGCCATATCTCGATTCCTGGATTCGCATCGATGCCGACGGCGCTATCACGCTGTTCACCGGCAAGGCCGAGCTCGGCCAGGGCTTGAAGACAGCTTTTCAGCAAATCGCCGCGGAAGAGCTCGATGTTCCCTTTGCCTCGCTGAAGGTAGTTACGGCGGATACGCGACGCACAGCCAACGAAGGTTACACGTCCGGCAGCAATTCAATGAAAGACAGCGGTACCGCGATCCAGAATGCGGCCGCGCAGGCGCGCGAACTTCTGGTCGGCGAGGCCGCGCGGCGGCTCAATCTGCCAGTGGAGAACCTCCGGACCGAAAACGGCGCGGTGATCGCGCCGGACGGGCAGCGCTTTGGTTACGGCGATCTGGTCGCAAGCGATATGTTGCACGTGCAGGCGCAGGCGAAATCCACCCTGAAGGATCCGGCGTCATACAAGGTGATGGGCCAATCCGTTCCGCGGGTCGATATTCCGGCCAAGGTCACTGGAGGTGCGGCTTACGTCCAGGATATGCGGCTGCCCGGCATGGTGCATGCCCGCGTCGTGCGGCCGCCAAGCTATGGCGCCCAACTGACGGAGTGCGATCCCGCAGCGGTCGAAAAACTGCCGGGTGTCATCAAGGTCATTCGTAACGGCAATTTTCTGGCCGTTGTCGCGCAAAAGGAATTTCAGTCGATCAAGGCGATGGGCGCGCTATCGGCGGCCGCGAAATGGCAGGAAACGCCCGGCCTGCCGAAGCAGGATGACCTGCCACGTGTGCTCGCGAGCCTGCCCTCGCAGGATACGACCATCTTCGAGCGCAATGATCCGTCGGCCGTCAGCCAAAGGACCGTAGAGGCCACCTATACCCGGCCGTACCAATCACACGGGTCGATCGGTCCGTCGTGCGCGGTTGCGCAATCGGTCAACGATGCCATGACGATCTGGACCCACACCCAGGGCGTCTATCCCGATCGCCAAGGCATTGCCGAAATGCTGCGTGTGCCGGTGGCGAGCGTTCGCTTGATCCACGTCGAGGGCTCCGGCTGTTACGGCCATAACGGGGCCGACGATGCCGCAGCCGACGCTGCGCTGATAGCGCGTGAGCTGTCCGGGGTGCCGGTGCGCGTGCAATGGACGCGCGAACAGGAGCACGGCTGGGAGCCCTTTGGACCGGCGATGGTGACCAAACTCAAGGCGTCACTGGATGGCAATGGCGCGATATCGGCGTGGAATTTCGAAGTCTGGAGCAACACCCACTCGATGCGACCGGGTGGCGCCGGATCGATGTTGGCCGCCCAGCACATGGCGCAACCCTTCGCCGTGCCGGCGCCCAAACCGATTCCCTTGCCGGAAGGCGGCGGCGATCGCAACGCGATCCCGATCTACAAATTCCCCAATACGCATGTGGTGCACCACTTCATCGCGGCGATGCCGGTGCGGGTTTCCGCGATGCGGGCGCTCGGCGCCTACCACAATGTGTTTTCGATCGAGAGTTTTATGGATGAACTCGCCGGGCTGGCCGGCGCTGATCCGATCGAATTCAGGTTGAGGCATCTCGACGATCCGCGCGGGCGCGATGTCATCGAAAAGGCTGCCCTAGGTTTCGGATGGCAGAAGGGCCAGAAGGCACCGCAAGATCGCGGCTTCGGCTTCGCCTTTGCGCGCTACAAGAATCTGGCGGCCTATTGCGCCATCGCCACCGAGGTGGAAGTGAACCGGGAGACCGGGCGGCCGCGCCTGGTGCGCGCGGTGGCGGCGGTCGATAGCGGTCAGGTGGTCAATCCGGACGGGCTAATCAACCAGATCGAAGGTGCGATCTTGCAGTCGATGAGCTGGACGCTCTACGAAAGCGTCACCTTCGACGATACAAGAATTACCAGCATCGATTGGCAGACCTATCCGATCCTGCGGTTCAACTCGGTCCCCGAAAAGGTCGAGGTGCATATCATCAACCGCCCTGGTCTTCCCTTCCTCGGCAGCGGTGAAACCGGGCAGGGCCCGGCTGCGGCATCGATTGCGAACGCGATTGCCAACGCAACCGGAAAGCGCCTGCGCGATCTGCCGCTGACGCGAAAAAAGATCAAGGACGCGATCGACGCGTAAGCAGATCGATGGAGAGACTGCCGGCCGACTATCGCAGCGATAGTCCCGTCGCAGCCTCCAGATCGGCGAGGGCTTGCGGTGCGTTGACGACCTTGATCGTGGTCATGCCCATTTCGCGCGCCGGTTTCAAGTTGACGCCGAGATCGTCGAGATAGACGCATCGCCTCGGATCGACGCCGAGAGCCTCCACCATCATCTGGTAGATGCGCGGGTCAGGTTTCCTCAGGCCGATCTTGGCCGACTCGATGACATGGTCGAACAGCGCCATCACCTCCGCGATATAGAGCACTCGGCCACTCGCGCTGCCAATGGCGTCGGCGGGAAGGTTGTTGGTGATGCAACCGGTCTTGAACCTGGCCTTGACGCGCTTGAGCGCCTCCACCATTTCGGGCCGCAGATCTCCGGATAGCAGCGGCAACACATCCCTGCCTCGAACCTCTGCGCCCAAGACACGCGATTCCGCCGCGAACAGCTGATCGAAAGCTTCGATGTCCACTTCGGCCCGCTCGAATTTCGCCCAGGCATTCTCCAGATGATTGGCGGCATTGGTGCGCCGGATGATATCGGCGGGTAGCCCACGCTCGGTCTCAAAGCGCGCGAACGCCTCAAACGGCGATGAAGTCAGCACACCGCCGAAATCCCAGATTACTGCCTCTAACATCCATTCCCCGCCATGCGCGCATCGGTTTGATAGCGGCTAACACGGCAAGCAGGTCAGCGCCAGTCCCGGCGGCAAACCCTTCGAATGTTGCGGATTGGGATTTACGAATTGCGGCGGCCCGTGCCGGTCGCGATGGCCGCAGCCGCGGTGCGGTTCTCGACGCCGAGCTTGGCGTAGATTTGCTCAAGATGCTTGTCCACCGTCCGCGGACTTAAGCCCAGAATCTGGGCGATGTCGCGGTTGGTCTTTCCCTTGCTAAGCCACGACAACACCTCGCCCTCCCGGGTGGTCAATCCGAGCTCGCTGGAGAATTCCGCGGGCATATCGGCGCGCGAATCCTTTGCCAGCCGCAGCAGGAATTCATTCGGTCCAAGCTTGCCCATGTATTGCAGGCGAAGCTGCTCATTGTCCGGAAATGACGCCGTGGCATGGGTCTTCGACCCGGCTTTGCCTTTTTGCGCTTGCTCAAGCCATTGCAGCATGGGATCGGGCAGCACGAATTCGTCGTCCATGCCGGCTGAAAGGTTTTCCGAGAGCAACCTCTGGGCTTGCGGTGTCGCCCACATCATCTTGCCTTGCCGGCTCACGGCGAGCAAGAACCGGCCGGACACGTCGAGCGCCGCGCGCGCGCTCTGGGTCAGCCGCGCATTGGCCAGGTGAACCCGGATGCGCGCCAGCATTTCTTCAATGACGATCGGCTTGGTGACATAGTCCACGCCGCCCGCTTCCAGGCCGCTGACGATATGTTCGGTCTCGGCCAGACCGGTCATGAAGATCACCGGCACATTGCTTAAACCCGCATCCCGCTTAAGGCGCCGGCAGGTTTCAAAGCCATCCATGCCGGGCATTACGGCGTCGAGCAGAATGATATCGGGCGTGATCTGATCGACGATACGCATCGCCGCCGCTCCGTCCATGGCAACCATGACCGTCATGCCGGCGCCATCCAGCGCGTCGGTCAGGAGGCGCAGCGTTTCCGGCGAGTCGTCGACGACGAGTGCGACATCGCGCTTTTTGGATTCAGTGATCATAGCTGTACAACGTCTTCAGGGTTGCCATGTACTGATCAAGATCGAAGCGATCGATCAAAGAGCGCATTTGCGACACGAAGTCGGCGTGCTCGGGATAATCGGCTCCCATCTCGTCGAGCTTGACCTGGATCGCTCGGATGTAGCCCAGTTGGCCAAGGCTGATCAGTTCCTCCACATGCTTCACCGGCGGTCGCGAGCCGCTATCGGGCTTCCAGTGCAGAACGGCGGCCTGATAGGTCTCATACTGCCATTCGATCTTGAGCAGCTGGCGGATCAATTCCAGGAGCCTTGGAATATCGATCGGCTTCATCAGATAGCCATCGTGGAAGGGCTGAGCCAGCGGCGCGCCATGCGCTTCCAATGCGCTTGCCGAAACCATCAGGATGCGGGCCTGATGATGACCGGTCGAGCGCAGCGTCTCCGCCACCGCCCAGCCGTCCATGCCCGACATCGAGATATCCAGCAAAAACAAATCCGGGCGACAATGTTGGGCGAGCGCGAGACAGCCGGGACCGTCCGGGGCGCTGAGCAGGATAAAGCCCAACGGTGCCAGCACTTCGCGCAGGAGATCGCGCTGAACCGGATCGTCGTCGGTGATCAGGATCGTCTTGCGAGAACCGTGATAGCCGAACACCGGCGCATCCACGGGGGCTACCCGCGTCGGGTTGGTCACCTCCGACAGCATTATCTTCACCCGGAAGCTGCTGCCGATACCGACCGTGCTGGCCACCTGGATGTCGCCGCCCATCACAC
>Ga0210406_10007856_pt1 | contig 10755 bp, 9 predicted proteins | sample IncBWC30MmetaG_FD_155454 | JGI IMG/M metagenome (GOLD analysis project Ga0210406, IMG submission 155454) | Forest soil microbial communities from Barre Woods Harvard Forest LTER site, Petersham, Massachusetts, United States - Inc-BW-C-30-M | ecosystem: Environmental > Terrestrial > Soil >... | reverse complement strand
CGGAAGGATTCGGCTGCGCGTGTCAACATCAGGAAGCGGACCTCCGAAAATGTTGCCCGTGAGGGGAAACGTTGTGATGTAACGAGAGGCAGGACGTCTGTGAGCATCCAGATAGATTTCCGAAGACTGACCCCAGACGAAAATTCTATCGTCAGGGCTCGAATGCGTGAACAAATATCGTCCCGCCTCAGATGGAACGCGTCGTGAAGCCAGCCCTACCCAGTGCACAATTGAGAAGGCAATAACCGTGAGAGCCAGCCACGCCCAGGTCACCGCAGGTCGTAATAGCCAATGGGGCGGCAGCATCGTCCGGGACCAAAGTCGTGCGTAGTACGGCGCCGCGAGCAGTGCGAGCGGAGGGATCAATTGGACATAGTAGTGAGGGTAAAAGCGTGCGCCCGCTGCAGCGCCGATCGCCGAGGCGCCAAGTAGCCCGAAAAGCGCCGTTCGTTCTGCCGTCCTCCCAGCCCAAATCTCGTCCTTATCCCGGCACGTCATTGTCGCTCCGATTACCAAAGGCAAACAGGCTCCGAGGAAGGCCAGCGTAATCACGATTCCCTTCTGCCAAAAGACATGCGGAATGTCATGATCGGCAATTGTCCAGTAGAACGCGTCACGGAGGATGCCTTGCTTCCAAAGAACAATCGTCACGAGACCGAGGGCTGTGAAAAATCCTGCTGTGAGTATAGCTGCCTGAATGATCGGATTCGTCCGTGTCAAACTGCGGCTGGCTCGATAGCTCGGGAGGAGTAAATAGACACCGAGGGGGACTGCTGCTATCGCGGCCGGCTGTTTGAGCAGAAAGGCTGCGCCTAGGAGCGCGCCTGCGGGGAAGAGTTCGGGTCGCAGCCGCGATGAACTCCGGCGTAGCGCGATTGCCCACGCCCAGATGATAGGGAGATTCATTAGCATCTCGCCGTCCAATGAGAGATTCTTCCACGTCAACCAGTGTTGGAAGACACCGAAGAAGAGCGCGGCAATCAAACCGGTATTGCGATCAAACAACTCGCAGCCGGTCACATACAGGCCCGTCATCGCGCATAGGGTCCACATTAGTGCGACCATGTGGAGCGCTTTCCAATTGAACTCTCCTGCTACTTTGAATATTGCGGCGTACGTCCAGAAGAGAAGTGGCGGCTTGCGCTCTACCGCGTCAGTGTAAGGCCGCCCGCCGTCAACGATCTCGTTCGCCACGACGGAATACATTGCTTCACTGTCAATTGGCCGGGGATGCAAAAGAGACGGAAGGCGAATCGCGACCGTAAGGAGGATTATCCCAAGGGCGGCGAAGCGAAATTGGCGCGAACTATGAGTTGGCACGCCCATCATTCAGCAGATTAATTTCCGGATGTGCTCCTCTTAATAGAATCGTAAATGCGCGTAACTTCTTTAAAGACATCATCAACTGTGATTGCTTGCATACAAAGATTGTTGTGGCAGACCGATTGCCGGTTGTTGTAGGCGTTCACGCAGGGACTGCACGCGATGCCGGCCCACAGGGCGGTCGCGTTCGGCGATCGCGCGGCAAATAGCGCCGGTGTTTCTGGTCCGAACAACGTGACGACGCGAATCGGCGTCATCGCGGCAAAATGAGCCGGGCCACTGTCATTTGTCACCAAAATCTCACTGCGCGTGTAAAGCACCAGCACTTGCCGCAGAGTCGTTTTTCCTGCAAGTGGGATGACGCGGCTTGAACCAACTTCGTCTGCAAGCTGGTTATTGGGAGCGGCTTCGGCCGGCGCACCGGTAAACCCAATAAACAAGTCCGGGTAACGTTCGAGCAGCCGCCGCGCAAGTTGGACATAACGCAGAGGCGGCCACCGCCTAAGCGGCAGCAAGTCGCTCGCGTTCGGGTTGAGCAGGACGAGTGGAGCAGAACCGATACGAGGATTTTCGCGCTGTAGCAGGGCATTGATTTCAGCAGCTTCGGACAGGGAGGGCCGAAATCCTGCGAGTTGCTGATTTACAGAAGGCGTAAAGTCGAACGTCGGGAGGACCGACGGGTCGCGGGTCAGTGCTTCAACCATGGCTTCAAACATCTGACTTGTATGGAGATGAGGGTTGTATAAAAGCCGATGCGTCATTAAGTCGCCGCGGTACGGTCCGTCGCCAAAAAAAGTATGAAAGCCAACACGCGATTTGGCGCCGGTCGTAAACGTCAGCATCGCGGAGAAGCGTGTCAGGAATTCCATATCAACAACCGCGTCTATGCCGATTTTCCGGAGCCGAAGCACTGCTCGCACCGCACTAAGCGCGAGTTCGAAAGGGCTCTGCGTCGCGATCGTTATCACATTTTCCTCGGGAATGATTTCCATGACGTCGAGAATGAATCGATTGTCTTCGAATACCACGAAGTAAACGTTTTCACGTCCGACCATTTCCGTGGCACGACGAATTGCGGGATAGGCGAGGACGGTTGAGCCCTGCTCCGCAAACTTGACGAAGAGAATGCGTCGAACTTGGCGCGGCCCCGGCGGCCCCGTGGATTCAAAGATTTTTCTGAGAAGGGTTAAAATGGCGCAAAGCGGCGCACCAATCCAGCGATCGGTGCGTTGCAAAGTTGAAATGCCTACAGGGAGATCCATTCTCCGGCCCTCCTAAAATGGTCAATTCTTGCGAAAATTTTTAGCTCGGGCAAAAGATGGTCTTTTCGCGATTTTATACTGGAAAATAGGAGAGTTGCTTTCGCCCCTTTCCGTTCACACGTGATCGCTGGAAGGCTCATGCAGTTTGGGCGAACGGACCCTAAGTGTAGCGAGAATCTCATCTCGATGCAATAAAGGCTGCCCCCACCCACTGATGGGTGACCAAAACGCTTGGCGAGAAAATTTTGGCGGCCCCAAGTACTCGATTGTAGCGTCGAGAACAACATGAGCGCGAATGTTAGTTTTAAGCTTGATCAACTTGAACACATTTCGGCGAAAGCTGAATCACGGCGCTCTTTCTGATGACATATAACATTGAAATCGCCCAAGCCCGTGACCGGCGTCGCGCGAAGTCAGTGAGCCCGACAGAGGTTGCGCTCGACGTCGCGCCGCCAGCAGTGGATGCACCCGCGCGCGTAGACCAAACCGGGGTGGAGCTAAAACGCGGCGCCTTCTTGAACACGATCGCGATGTTGGCGTCGAATTTCCGCGGCATCTTCACGTTTCTCGTCGCGCGGTTGCTCGGGCCGGCGGCGCTCGGCATATTCTCCGTCGCCTGGTCAACTACTGACATCATCAGCAAGATCGGTGTTCTTGGTCTCGACAATGCAATCACCACATTCATCGCGCGCTCGGAAGCTGTGGGCGACCGCGCGAGAAGCCAGGCGCTTTTTCGAGTCACCGTCGTGCTGGGGATTGCGCAGTCCATTGTCACTGCTGTCATTGTGATACTGGGGCTCCGGTTTTTTAACAACCGTCTTCACGTCCAGCCACAAATGGTTTCCGCACTCGCACTGCTTCTCTGCGCGATGCCCGGCGTGGCCTTGTATCGCATCAGTACCGCCATCTCGCGCGGGATGAAGGTGATGCAACACGACATCTACTCGCGCGGGATGACTGAACCGATTGCGACGACACTGGCGTTTCTGCTTGCACTCGCCATCGGCTTCAAACAGTCCTCACCGGAGGTGGCTGCAATCGTTGGAACGGCAGCATCAGGATTAATTGCACTCGCGCTCGCCTCAACGTTGTTTCGCCATATTCCGGCGCACACGGACGTTGTATCCCTTCTGGGCGAAGCACGCTCCCTGCTCGGATATGCGGCTCCCATCAGCATTTATCAGCTGATTAACGCGTTCATTGCCCGGTTGGATCTCATCATGCTTGGCTACTTCGTTGGACGCGCGCCCGGTGTCACGCTTGCAACCGTCGGCGTCTACAGTGCAGTCATCGGCACCGCGAACGGGCTGCGAAAAGTTAATCAGGCTTTCAACCCCATTTTCGCGCCGGTCGTAGCCGGTATGACCGCGACGGGCGATCACGACGTGGCTGCCGCTACTTACGCTCGGCTTGCTCAGTGGATGCTGTGGATCCTGTTGCCGCTGGTAGCAGTAATGTCTCTCGCCGGCGGCACGATTCTGCTCATCTACGGTCCAGCATTTCGGCAAGGCGGTGCCTGGCTCGGCATCGTTGCTCTCGCCAGTGCTATCAATGCGTTCGTCGCATTAGGCGAAACGGTAATCATGGTGCGACGGCCGCATTTGAATCTTCTGCATTCTTCGATCACGTGCGCGGTTGCGGCGGGCGGCTTGCTCTGGCTCATTCCGCGCTTTGGCGCGATGGGCGCGGCGTTCGGGATTCTTTTGCCCTATGTCGTCCAAGGCATTCTGCGCTACGCAACGTTGCGATGGGTGTTTCGCTGGAAGGATTCGTGGAGCGATATTCGTCCACCGCTGATCGCCGCGGGAATCGCGTTTGTTCCCGCTCTCGTCTGCCGCACATTTCTGAGTGGAATTGCCGGACAAGTCATCAGTGCTGCGGCTTTCCTGGCAGTCTTCGGTGTTCAGTGGTGGCGGCACCATATCCATCGCAAGGACGAACGTCCTTAGGGCGAAGCGAAGACGTCCCAAGCGTCTCGAAAAAACGCGATCGTTTCATTGTTGAGTTTCTGACGATCGTGGATCTTGTTTAGCGACACAGTTTGTCGTTGCCGAGACACACTGCGCATCATCGCCGACGCCGGAACAACATATCTTTTCACGCCGCGGCGGCTGAGCCACGCGCTAATCCAAATGTCATCTATGTAAAACGCCACGGATGGGGCTCGTGAATAATCCCAGAGCGATCGTCAAAGAACCGTGGCCGCACAAGGTAACTTCCACACCCGGTGATTACGGCTACGGGGCGAGGCTCGCGAAGGTCCTTCGCGTAAATCATTTTGGCATCGTTCCAATCCAAGCTGGACGGCATGGCGACGCCGCGAAAGCAAAGCGCCGCGTTCGGCAATTGCTCGCTGTAATAAAGATAAGTTTCAAGCGCATCGCGCGGATAAAGCCGATCGTCGTCTACGACCATGATCAACTTATTCTCCCGCCCCGCTGCCAACTCGTCCTGAATCGCGCCGATAAACTTCGTTGCTGGCACCCAATCCTCGGGGCAGTGCAAAACACGCACGCGCGGCAACTGGGAAATATATTTCGGCACGACATAAGGCCGCTGTTCACGAATCGAAAATTCCGGGATGGCCAGCACAATCTCCTCCGGCGGCCGCGTTTGCTTTAGAAGGGATAGAATCGTCGGCTTCAAATTGTTGATCCGGTCGGGCACTGTCGAAAATGAAGCAATGACACGGCGACAATCCGGTTTCCAGCTACTCGCCAAAGTTTCACGGATGAAACGGACTTGTCGCCGATGTTTTCCGGCGGCGGGAAGCAGACGCTTAAGACCCAGCGCGCCCAAGACAACAAGAACAACCGAAATCAGCGGTAACATCGAGACAAGATCGACATCTTAAAGCCTAGCGAGCCTTAACACGACTCGCACAATACTGAGACTGCCGCGCAGGACATTCTTGCATCGAAGCGATAGTTAAAATAGGAATCAATGCGGTAGCAACACGAAATGCCTTCCGCGACGCGAAACCATTTTCCAAATCGTGAAAAGAGTTTTTATAACCGGTGCAAGCTCCGGTATCGGCCTCGCCACTGCCAAGTTACTTGTGGCGGAGGGTCATGAGGTTTGGGGCACATCGCGCAATTTGGAGCGCATCCCAAAAATGCCGCGATGGCATGCGGTCCATCTCGATCTGGCCGATCCACTTTCCGTCGAGGAAGCATTCGACGCCGCGCTCGCCGAAGCCGGCTACTTCGATGTCTTGATCAACAACGCAGGCGCCGGGCATTTTGGGCCTGCCGAGCTTCTTCCCGCGGAAACGATTGCGAGCCAGTTTCAAATTCTCGTTTTCGGTCAAATCCAATTGATGGAACTCGCACTGCACCACATGCAGGCACGTGGAGAAGGTTTGATCATTAACGTCACTTCGCTAGCTTCTCGGCTTCCAGTGCCATTCATGGCGGCTTACAACGCTGCGAAAGCGGCCCTTGCATCCTTCACCATGTCGATCCAGCTCGAGTTGCCCGATTCCCGAGTGGGCATTGTCGATCTTCAGCCGGGCGATATCTCCACTGGGTTCAACGACGCGGTGAATAAAAGCACGCAACAGTATCCGCGATACCACGCGAGCGTCGCGAAAACGTGGAACAGGGTCGAACGCAACATGGCGGCGGCCCCAAAACCGGAATTGGTCGCGCGACGCGTCTGCGCTTTGATCGAGCAGACAAATCCGCCGCCGCGCGTGACAGTTGGCGATGGGTTCCAGTCGAAGATCGCGCCACTGATTTTCCGATTCCTGCCGCAACGCGTCCGAATCTGGGGCTTGAAAAAATACTACGGGCTATGAGCAAAACGATCTCCGAAGCAGTGATTTTGATGGCTGGATCGGGCTCGCGCCTCCGCACCGCGGGAGAAAGTCGCTTGAAACCACTCGTGCCTCTCATTGGGCGTCCGCTCATCTCGTACACGCTCGACACGCTCAGGAAGGTCGGGATCAAAACCATTTACGCGGTAGTGGGCTTTGAAGGCCATTCACTTCGCGCGGAAGTACAGCCATTGGTTCCATCGAACATCACCGTTTGCTGGATCGACAATCCGCATTGGCAAATGAAGAACGGCATTTCCGTTCTCGCCGCCGCGCCGCGCGTGACCACGCCATTTCTTTTAACGATGGGCGATCATCTCTTCGAGCAATCGATTGTCGATCTTCTCCTGCGCGAGGCGAAGCCGGTCCGGCTGAACCTGGCAATCGACAAGAAGCTCGATTCCATTTTCGACTTGAGTGACGCCATGAAAGTCCGGATGCGAGGCGACCAAGTCGTCGCCATCGGAAAAGATCTGCCGGATTACGATGCCATCGACACGGGGCTTTTTGTCTGTCCTCGGGAATTTTTCGATTATCTCGAACGCGCGAAGCGGAACGGCGACTGCAGCCTTGCCGACGGAGTACGATTGATGGCCGCGGATGACCACGTCCGCGGGATTGATATCGGCCCCGCCTGGTGGCAGGACGTTGACACGCCAGAGATGCTGGCGTGTGCAGAGCAGCATTTACGAATGCGAACCTGGCGACAAGACACGGAAGCGGTCGGCGCGAGCACGCAACCGAGCGATAACAGCTAGCAATAAGCTCACGGTGCTGACGGCGATCCACAAATGCAGAATCCATTGCGGGCGACCGGCAATGGCGAGAAGCAGGAATAAAAAGATTGCGACGTCGCGCTTGGTCAGTTGGAAGAGCCACCAGACCAATTTTTCACCGAGGAACAATAGACCTGAACGCTCAATCAAGGCGCGATGACGCATATACAATGTCTCGGTCAGCGCGCCTGAGGTGAAACCGGCGTCGATTTTTGGATTTGTTAAGAGCCACTCATTCGCGGCAATGATGAGCGCACAAAAAATTCCTTCGCCAAGATAGAGCCAGTTATGCGAATCCGTTCGGTATAGGTGATAAAGCCCCAGACCAAGGCCGATCGCGAACAAAACACTTCCAAAAACGTCGCACAGCGTGTCGAACCGCCGGCCGCGGTCCGACTCCAAATATTTAGCACGCGCAATTTCGCCGTCGCAGCCATCCAAGATACTGTAGATCTGGAAGAGCGCGGCGCCGCTGACGAACCCCACATAATCACCCCGCCGCAAAGAAACGAAACCCGCAATGGGAAGGACAAGGATCGACAATGTCCACGCGTTTGGCGTGATTGAAGATTTTAGAAGACTACGGCTGATCGCTCGAGAAATCGGGCGATTGAGAAATCTGGAGATGAATCCATCCTGCCTTTTGCCGGTGTCGCGGAGAAACCAGCGCTCCCACCGTGCAATCTCGCGGGGCTCGACGACGTAACGCCATCCAGTGATTGGTCCGGTTCCGCCCGCATCGCGACAAACATCCGCAAAAAGGCGAGCTAGTTTCTGCCAAAGTTCCACTGCATCGACAATTAACGTTTGGCGCTCAAGGACTGGCGCGATGGAAATAAAGTTGGCCAGCGCGCTTCGGTTGACGAGTAACCGCGTGCTGAGAACGCGCGTCAAGCCAGCACGATCAGGCCGATCTCGTTCGAGAGTAAAAATTAATTCGCATCGGCCCAATCTCGAATCCCGAGGCATCCACCGTTCCTCGACCGCAATCTCTGGCTTCCAGAAAACAATTATGTCGATCTTCGATTCGACCTTTCTTGATTCAGCAAATTCATTTACCGCAAGAGCGAGACGGTCGAGCTGGCGCAAGCCGGCGATTTTCCAGTTCGCTGATTCGTCCGCCAGGACCAAAATTTTGCTCAGCTCCACGGTTTGTGCGCCGGTTCAGTATCATCCAAGCGCCGGCTGTAAATCCGATACGTCTTATATCGCGCCGCGCCGACCGCTTCGATGAAACGGTTGACCATGAAGTTGTCCTCGAGAGTCATGCTAAGCTCGCCGGTAAAGCCGCGCTTGAACGCTTCGTCCATCACGCGCAAGACCAGCGTTTCGGCGATGCCGGCGCGGCGGTACTTTTCGACGACCCCGAGCGCCACTAGCCGGGCCGTCTGGATCCTCGCTTTGTAGTAGAGCAGTTTGATCAAACCGATCGGGAGACCAAAGCGGGTCAATCGCCCGTTAATATGCCGGAGAGCGACGTTGATATCCGGCACAGCAATTACGAAAGCGACCGGTTCGTCGCCGATTTCCGCAATTAGCGTGCCCTCCGGCACGATGAGTGGCTTCATCTCGCGCGCCATGTAATCGAACTCGTCTTGCGTGAATGGAACGAAGCCCCAGTTTTTCTCCCAGGCTTGATTGTAAACCGTGCGCAACCGCCGGCTTTCATCCTCGATCTTACGCAAATTTACCGGGCGAATGCTGACGCCATGCCTGCCCGCGCGGGCCACCGCCACTTTGCGCAGACGCTCCGCCGGTTCTGGAAATTCCGAAAACCACCACGCGTACCAATCCTTCGTTTTGGTGAAACCGAACGACTCGATAAGCGGCGCATAATAGGCCGGATTATGCGAGGTCAGGATGGTCGGCGGATGTTCAAAGCCGTCGATAAGCAATCCGCAAGCGTAGTTGGTCGAGTAATCGATCGGCCCCATGATCTCGTTGCGCCCACGGGCGCGAAGCCAATTGGACGCGGCTTCAAATAACGCGGACGCAACGTCGCTATTGTCGATACACTCGAAGAGGCCGAAGCAGCCGACGCTGGCTTGATGGAGCGAGTTGTAATTTGGATCGTCACTCGCCATGATTCGGCCAACGATCTCACTGTTCTGCCAGGCAAGAAACAGTGCAGCGTCGCCATGCTGGTAGAATGGGTGCCGTTTCCGGTCGAGGAATGCTTTGCGTTCGAGAATGAGCGGCGGCACCCAAGCAGGATCGTTTCGGTAAATGCGCCATGGGAATTTGATGAATGCGTCGCGCTCTTTGCGAGTGTTGACCGGCGAAACTTCAACCTGTGACACGGAATTATAACGAATCTACGCCGGCTCATGCCGCGTGATCGCGAGTTCGAGCAGAGATTGCGACATCCTTTCCTCCCGAAGAATGAGATAGATCAGGAGGAAGTTAAAGGCGGTGAGCTCAAGCCAAAAGTACCAAACAGGCTGGCCAATAAACAAAAGAAGAAAGAGCAACAGCATTCGCGTGTTCGTCATCAGCAATCTCCACCATCGGAGCATCGGCCGGGCAGAATCGTGAAATCGCGTCTGCAACGAACTGGGAATCTCATTCGGGAAATCGCGCTCGACCGTCTCGTGCAACCGTTTCAAGCCGGGCGAAAGCATCTCCTGCTGCCAGGTGAAATTCAGGTACAGGGCGAGCAAAAATTTGTTCCACGGTTCAGCCCGCCAACGAAGTCGTCGATACTCCTCGCGCAGCGTGGAGAACGAATCCAAATCCGCGCGTGATCGTCCTCTCACAAAATAAAGATAACCGTTGCGATAATAATCGGCGGCAGCGCCCTGCAATGCATGGCTAAATCCGGCGGCAAGCGTCAGGAGAGCAACCGCGCGCCACGGGCCTTGGGCCAAGCAGCGGAGGCCCAAATGGACATAGATACTTACCCATATGAGATGGTCGGCCAGACTGTCGATGACGCGGCCGGTTCGGCTTTTCCGGTTCGTAAGGCGCGCAAGCTGGCCATCGGCATTGTCGAGGGCGTTTGCGCCGACGTGCAGGGCCATGCCCGCGATGTTCACACTCAGATTGTGATAGTAATAGAGGTGTCCGGCGACAACTCCAAAGAGACAGCCGAGAACGCTCACTGCCGCCGGCGTCATGTTCAGCCTCGCGAAGAAGCTCGCTAATCGAAATCCAATCTTGCGGTAAAAGTGGATGTCGATCCACCCTTCGACCTCGCGCGATTTGTATGTTGCTTCGGTAGTGGGGGACGCAGCGCTCGGCGTGAGATCGATCCCCATTTCTGAAAACGAATCCCGCGCGCTCAGGACACGCGGGCACTTTGCCGGACTGTGGGCACAAGCGTGTCAGCAAGAATATTAAGCGCCTCATCGAGATCGGCCCGCGTATGGTTCGCAGTCACGCAGGCACGGAAGCAGATACGATCTTCGGGCACGGCGGGGTAATCGACCGGCGCGACGAAGAGCCCACGATAACGCAATTCATGACCCAGTTGGTACATCTGTGCACGATCGCCGACCACGAGCGGCATGATATAGGTCGTCGAGGCGCCGGTATCGATCCCGATTGCGTTCAAGTGCTCACGAAAATAGTTCGCATT
>Ga0210406_10007855_pt1 | contig 10756 bp, 9 predicted proteins | sample IncBWC30MmetaG_FD_155454 | JGI IMG/M metagenome (GOLD analysis project Ga0210406, IMG submission 155454) | Forest soil microbial communities from Barre Woods Harvard Forest LTER site, Petersham, Massachusetts, United States - Inc-BW-C-30-M | ecosystem: Environmental > Terrestrial > Soil >... | reverse complement strand
GTGTCCGCATAGAGGATCACCTTGCCGTCGACATTGCGCGCGGCGCGGCCGATGGTCTGGATCAGCGAGGTTTCGCTGCGCAGAAAGCCTTCCTTGTCGGCGTCGAGGATCGCGACCAGTGCGCATTCGGGGATGTCGAGGCCTTCGCGCAACAGATTGATGCCGACCAGCGCATCGAACGCACCGAGGCGCAGATCGCGGATGATCTCGATGCGCTCGATCGTGTCGATGTCCGAATGCATGTAGCGCACGCGGATTCCCTGCTCGTGCAGATATTCGGTGAGATCTTCGGCCATGCGCTTGGTCAGCACGGTGACCAGCGCACGGTAGCCGGCCGCGGCGGTCGCGCGGACCTCGCCGACGAGATCGTCGACCTGTGTGCGTGCGGGGCGGATATCCACGGGAGGATCAATCAGTCCGGTCGGGCGGATCACCTGCTCGACGAACACGCCGCCGCTCTCGTTCAGCTCCCAGCCGCTTGGCGTCGCGGAGACCGCGACCGATTGCGGGCGCATCATGTCCCATTCCTCGAACCGCAGCGGGCGATTGTCCATGCACGAGGGCAGGCGGAAACCATATTCGGCGAGCGTCGCCTTGCGGCGGAAGTCGCCGCGGAACATGCCGCCGATCTGCGGAATGGTCACGTGACTTTCATCGGCGAACACCAGCGCATTGTCGGGCACATATTCGAACAGCGTCGGCGGCGGCTCGCCGGGCCTGCGGCCGGTGAGATAGCGCGAATAGTTCTCGATGCCGGCGCAGCTTCCGGTCGCTTCCATCATTTCGAGATCGAAGGTGGTGCGCTGCTCCAGCCGCTGCGCTTCCAGAAGGCGCCCCTGCTCGTTGAGCTGGTCGAGCCGCAGCTTCAATTCGCTCTTGATCGCCTTGATCGCCTGCACCAGCGTCGGGCGCGGCGTCACGTAGTGCGAATTGGCGTAGATCTTGATGAATTCGAGATCGTCCTGCTTGTGGCCGGTGAGCGGATCGAATTCCTCGATATTCTCCACGACATCGCCGAACAGGTTCACGCGCCAGGCGCGGTCTTCATAGTGCGCCGGGAAGATATCGATGACGTCGCCGCGCACACGGAAGGTGCCGCGGGAAAAATCCGCCGATGTGCGCTTGTATTGCAGCGCGACCAGGTCGGCGATGAGCTGCCGCTGGTCGATGCGCTCGTTCTTCTTCAGCGCAAACGTCATCGCGGTGTAGGTCTCGACCGAGCCGATACCGTAGATGCAGGACACGGAAGCGACGATGATCACGTCGTCGCGTTCGAGCAGCGCGCGCGTCGCGGCGTGGCGCATGCGGTCGATCTGCTCGTTGATCGAGGAATCCTTCTCGATATAGGTGTCGGTGCGCGGCACATAGGCTTCGGGCTGGTAATAGTCGTAATAGGAGACGAAGTACTCCACCGCGTTGTCGGGGAAGAAATTCTTGAACTCGCCATAGAGCTGGGCGGCGAGCGTCTTGTTCGGCGCAAGGATCAAAGCAGGGCGCTGCGTCGCCTCGATCACCTTGGCCATCGTGTAGGTCTTGCCCGAGCCGGTGACGCCGAGCAGCACCTGGGTGCGGTCGTTGCGGTCGACGCCTTCGACCAGCTCCGCGATCGCCTGCGGCTGATCGCCCTTGGGCTGATAATCGGACTTGATCTGGAAGCGCACGCCGCCTTCGGATTTTTCAGGGCGGGGCGGCCGGTGTGGCGTCCACACCTTCATGGAGCCGTCGTCCTTGCGAAATTCCGGGCGGCCCTCGCGGATCAGCGTCTCCAGCGCGTCGGCGGTCGCCTTGATGCCGAGCGATTCCATCTTGCTGCGCGGCGGCCGGGCCAGCGCTTCCTCGTCGTCCTCCGCGGTCGGCAAGCCAAGCTGCCGCGCCAGCTCCGGATCGAGCATCGGGATGGTCGCCGAGGTGCCGTAATTGGCTTGCGGGGCCTCGTCGAAGCCTTGATGCCTTGCTGCTTCGGCGAACGGCTCCTGTGCCGGGCTGCCTGGCTCGTTGCCCAATGCATCTTTCCTGGCGACATCATCGCTCTTGCCGCGCGTCGATGCGCGGGCGCGATGCGCGGCGGCCTCGCCGCCGGCACGGCGGTCCCATGAATTGTCCGGCGGCGGCTGCAGGCCGGTGGACGAGCCGATGCCGCTCTCGCCCCTGTTGATCGCGGGATTCAACAGCTCCGCGAGCGCAGGCCCGATCGGCTGGATCTCGGGGCGGTGGGCCTTCGAACTCGGAGCTTTCGCGCTTGGAGCCTTCGAACTTGGAGCTTTGGATTTCGCAGCTTTGCCGGGCTTTTCCGGCGCGTCAGGTTTCTTCGCCATGGGCGGAATATGGGACGAGTCCGCCGGACATGAAAGAGCGAAGGCAAGAGCGAAGGCCGCCCGCCTCATCCTGTGGGAGCCGCGGGAACATCGCGGCGCTCAGAGCCGTGCCTTGTCAGCAGATGGCAGCAAGGTCGGACCAAAATCAGCGCGCCGTCGAGTGAGGGGTTCGTTTAATGCGGATCTTTTAGTGCAAGGTTCTTGGCGCCGTGAGATCCACGATGTTCAAATGAACCCCGCCACAGTGGATACAGCGCATCATCCAGTATTCCGCCTTCCGCCCGGCGATGACGCGCAACACCGCGAGATCGCCGCCGCATTCCGGGCAGTCCTCGCGAATGGTGCCGGATGCTTGTTGGCCTTCCTCCGTCTGGAGCCGCGGCATGGCGTGTGCTTCCCGGCTAGGCTGAGGCGCGAAGCTGCTCGGGTCCGCTCCAACGATGCCTGAAGCGATCGATGTGGCTCTTGGCGTCGGCGATCGCAGCATCCTGATCGGACCAGGCGAAGCCGATTTCCAGTGAGGGAAACGGATGGCCGCCGATCACGACCGGCTGCTGGTCCGCGCGCCTGATTCGGGCGTGCCACAGCCCGCGTCCGGCCTCGAAGGACTCGATGTCGTAGCCATTATAAAGGCATGCCATGGGACGCCCCCCGCGCTTTTCCGTTGTGCTGAACGGACCATGAATTTGTCAGGCGCGGTGTGAAGCCATTCACACGAGCCGGGATTTTTTTCCGCGCGAAGCGATGTGATCGGCGAGCCGGGCCGCATCGTCGCCGACGCCCGACAGGAAGGAGGAACTCATCTTGGAGAGCCATTGCAGGCCGAGAAAATAAAGACCGGGGACATCAGTGATGCCATGGACATGGACCGGCTCGCCCTGCGCGGTGAAGACCGGCATGTCGATCCAGCCGAAATCGACGCCATAGCCGGTTGCCCAGATCACCGAACGAATGTCCTCGGCGCGCAGGTCCAGCCGGCGCAACGGCGCGCTGACGCAAGGCGGATCCGGCAAGAATGCGCGGGCGGTGGGATCGTCGGCACAATCCAACCCGTGATGCTGCACATAAGCGTCCACCATGTCGAGAAATGTCGTGTAGCGCAGATCGCCGTCGACGAGGCTTGCGGCGAGATCGGGTGCGACGTCGAGCATGCCGTCCTTCGCCGCGATCACCCGTCCCACCAACATGATGCCCTCGGCTGCGAAGCGGCGGAAATCGACGGTCTGGCCGCCATAGGCGCCCGATATGACGGGCAGCAATCGCCTCGGGCCACGCTCCTCGACAGGCGTCTGGTCGATGCGCATCTCGGCGAGCCACCAGATCAAGTCGCGGCCGCGATATCGGCGGGGCAGGCGGCTATGCTGGCCGACCGAGAGAAACACCTTGCGTCCCGCGCGCGACAGTTCTTCCGCGATCTGCGCGCCGGAGGCGCCCGCGCCGACCACCAGCACCGCGCCGGGCGGAAGCTGATCGGGATTGGCGTAGCGGCTGGCGTGCACCTGGACGAGGCCGGCGGCATCGTCGAACAGATGCGGCATGAGCGGACGCTGATACGGGCCGGTCGCGACAACGACATTTTCGGCCTCGATCGCGCCGGACGATGTTTCCGCGACAAAGCCCGACGCATCGTCGCGTCGGCAGAGCCGCGTCACCGCGATGCCGCAGCGGATCGGCGGCGCGACGAAGGCGGCATAGGCCTCGATGAAATCGACGATCTGTCGCGATGTCGCAAAGCCGTCCGGCTCGGTGTGGGGAAAGGGAAAGTCCGGCAGTCGCACCGACCAGTTTGGAAACTGAAAGCGCAATCCGTCCCAACGCTCGCTGCGCCAGCGCTCGGCGATCCGGCCGCGCTCGATCACGAGATGCGACAGCCCGCGCTGCCTGAGGCGGTAGCTCATCGCAAGCCCCGCCTGACCGCCGCCGATCACCAGCGTCTGGATGCGTTCAGCCGGCGGCATGGCGCTGCGCCTTCCTACTTGTTTTGCCGCGCGCGGCGGGCGCCGCCGCGGCACGGATGATCCAGCGCCGGAACGCGGCGAAGTCGCGCTGCTCAGTCTGGAAGCTGCGATAGACCAGATACCAGCGCATGCCCTTGGGCACGCTGAGATCAAAGGGCGCGACCAGCCGGCCGGCGGCAAGGTCGTCGTCGATATAGGGGCTGATACCCATCGCGATGCCGAGCCCGTCAACGGCAGCCTGCAACGCCTGGCCGTAGAATTGAAACTCCGTCCCGCGCGCGCTGATGCGCGTGATGCCTGCTGCCTTCAGCCATATCGGCCAATCCTCCGCCGCATGCGCGACGCGCAACAAGCTTGGCCCCTTCAGGTCGGCCGGGCGCTTCAACGGCGCGGCGAGCCTCGGCGCGCATACCGGCAGCAGATCGGCGGCGAACAAAGGCTCGGCGACAAGGCCCGGCCATGCGCCGTCGCCGAGCGTGATGCCGCAGCTCCAGTCGTCGCCGAACGGCGCCGCCGCGCCGCCGGTCGTGATGCGCACGTCGATGTCGGGCTGCTCTTTGCGGAAGTCCGCCAGCCGCGGGATCAGCCAGCGCATCGCGAAGGTCGGCCCGACGCCGATGGTCAGCACGCGAAGGCTCGCAGGCGCGGTCACCTGCGCGGTCAGGCTCGCCAGCGCGTCGAAGATCGGCGTCAATCCGTTCTGATAGGCGCGCCCGGCCGCGGTCAGCGCCAGCCGGTTGGCCTTGCGCTCGAACAGCGCGACGCCGAGGCGTTCTTCCAGCAGATGCACCATCCGGCTCACCGCCGCCGCCGAGACATTCAGCTCAAGCCCCGCCGCGGCAAAGCTTCCACTGCGCGCCGCCGCCTCAAACGCCTTGATACCGTTCAGGAAAAGAAGCCGTCTCAACTTACCCTCAGGAAAACTGATGCCAGGGCAAGATAACTCCGTTTGCGCGATGAGGACAAGCGAGGCAGAAATACACAAATCAAAGTGCAGGGGTTACGACTGACCGGCTCCGCGAACGCGATATGCCTCGCCCCGCTTGCGGGGAGAGGCCGGATCGCCTGCGATCCGGGTGAGGGGGCTCTCGGCGAGTCCGTCTCTCGCCTTCTTTGTGGCGCGAGCCCCTCACCCCGACCCTCTCCCCGTAAGAACGGGGAGAGGGAGAACGAACATCGCCTCCGTGGCCGCGCAGGCGGTGATGCGCTCCCTCGCCCCGCTTGCGGGGAGAGGGAGGACAGCGAGATCGGGGAGAGGGAGGACGGCGTTCCTTGCTGGTTTGGAGAAAATTTGAATGACGCCGCTGATGGTCGCTGCGCTTGGGATGTTGATGGTCGCGACAGCGTTCCTGTCGGGCCTGTTCGGCATGGCGGGCGGGCTGATCCTGATCGGCGTGCTGCTCGCGCTGATGCCACTGCCGACCGCGATGGTGCTGCACGCGATCACGCAGATGGCCTCCAACGGCTGGCGCGCGTTCCTGCGGCGCGAGCATATCCGCTGGCGGCCGGTCGCGGTCTATCTGATCGGCTGCGCCCTGGCGCTCGCGTTGTGGTCGATCACCCGCTACGTGCCGGACAAGCCGATCGCGCTGCTCTTGCTCGGCGTGACGCCGTTCATGGCGCGGATGACGCCCGCGAGCCTGAAGCCCAATCCGGACAGCGTGATTCAGGGCGCAGTCTACGGCACGATCTGCATGGGGCTGATGCTGATGACCGGCGTGTCCGGCCCCTTGATGGACACCTTCTTCCTCGGCGCCAAGTTCGAACGCCGCGCCATCATCGCGACCAAGGCCACCTGCCAGATTGCGAGCCACTTCACCAAGCTGATCTATTTCGGCGGCATCATCGACCAGGCCGCGACGCTCGATCCGGTGCTGGCGCTGGTCGCGATCGCGGCCTCGATGCTCGGCACCACGCTGTCGCGCCGCGTGCTGGAGGCGATGAGCGACCAGCAGTTCCGCCGCTGGGCGAACCGCCTGATCACGACGGTCGCGAGCTATTACATCATCTATGGAAGCTGGCTTCTGTTGTTTGCGCGCAGCTCGGTGGCTTCCAATTGAAGGAGACTCCCATGACGGAGGCGGCGGACCCGCTGGTGCTGGATTTCGTCGAATGGATCGCGCGCGAGCCGCGGGTCTATTCGGAAGTGGTCGCGACCTGGAAGACCTCGTGCCCGCGGCTCACGATCTGGGAGGACGCGGCCGATCGCGGCTATGTGGCGCGGGAGACCGTCGCGGGCTTCGGCATGGTCGTGACCGTGACCGCGCACGGCGAGAAACTGCTGCGCGAGCACGGCCGGGTCAAGGCGCGGAACTGACCTCTCATTTGGTTCGCGTCATTTGGTTCGCGATCACTTCCGCGCGCATCATTCTTGACTTGCGCGGGGCCCAGGCGCAACATTCATGCAATCGCATCTATCTCGCGATGCCTGTCAATCCGCCGTCAAGAACAGCCAAAAAAGGGAAGCGTCCGCCATGATCGATCTGCATTATTGGACCACGCCGAACGGCCATAAGATCACGATGTTTCTGGAAGAAACCGGCCTCGCCTACACGATTTTCCCGGTCAATATCGGCAAGGGCGAGCAGTTCAAGCCGGAATTTCTGGCAATCGCGCCGAACAACCGCATCCCCGCGATGGTCGATCACGAACCGAAGGGCGGCGGCAATCCGATCTCGATCTTCGAGTCCGGCGCGATGCTGCTTTATCTCGCCGAGAGGACCGGCAAATTTCTGCCCACCGAGATCCATGGCCGCTACGACGCGATCCAGTGGACATTCTGGCAGATGGGTGGGCTCGGGCCGATGGCCGGCCAGAACCACCATTTCCGCAATTATGCGCTGGAAAAGCTGCCTTACGCGATCGACCGTTATGTGAACGAGACCAACCGCCTCTATGGCGTGCTCAACAAGCGCCTCGCCGATCGCGAGTTCATCGCCGGCGACTTTTCGATCGCCGACATGGCGTCCTATCCCTGGGTCGTGCCGTACAAGAACCAGGGCCAGGACATCGATCAGTTCCCGCATCTGAAGCGCTGGCTGGAAACGATCCGCGCGCGTCCCGCGACCGAGCGCGCCTACGCCAAGGCGAAAGAGGTCAATCCGAATTTCGGCCAGCCCGCGATCCGCACCGAGGAAGAGCGCAAGATCCTGTTCGGGCAGACCGCTGCGGTGGTGAGGTGAGCCGGGATTTTTTTTGCGCGTTGCGCTTCTTCTCGTCATACGCGGGCTTGACTCGCGTATCCATCCTCTTCCAAGGATGGATTGCCGGATCAAGTCCGGCAATGACGGCTGATTTCGAGGCGCATCTGCGGCTTCTCCCACGACTCTCAAACTCTTCGAACTCGTCGGTATTGTTTGAGCATGATTTTTCGGAAAACCGGTTTCCACCGATCGGGTCGCAGCCCGAGGGCATGCTTTTCCGAATCATGCTCTAGCGCGAGCGTTGGCGCTTCAGTGCGCCGCGCTGGCGAAGCATTGCGAGCAGGGCGTCGAGGTCGGGAAGCACGGCCGCGCATTTTTCGCGCGAGGCTTCCGTCGGCGGCACGATGTCGGGCACCATGATGGTGATCGCGCCGGCCGCATGCGCGGCGGCGACGCCGGGATTTGAGTCTTCCACGGCGAGACAGGCTTTGGGCTCGGCTCCGAGCCGGGCTGCCGCGAGCAGATAGAGGTCCGGATGCGGCTTGCCGCGCGCGACATCGTCGCGGGTGAGGACGGCGTCGAAATGCGTGCGTATTCCGGCAAGCGTCAGAAGCTTGTCCGCTGTGCGCCGCGAGGAGGAGGTCACGATCGCGATCGGATATTGGGCATGCTTTAGCGCGTCCAACAGCTCGGCTGCGCCGCGCTTCATCGGCAATCCTGCTCGCATGATTTCATCGCATTTCGTGGCGAAGGCCACGTTGAGTTCTGCGAGCGGAAAATCCTCACCATAGCGTGCGCGCAGCATGGATTCGCATTCGGGTCCGGGAATGCCGACCATCGCGTGGGACAGTGCGGCGACGTCGTCGGAATAGCCCAACGCGTTCATGGCCGCGACCAGGCTCTCGAAATAGATTTTTTCGGTATCGAGCAGCGTTCCGTCCATATCCAGCAGGAAGGCCACGATGGTCCAGATGTCGCTCACGATGCCTTGCTCACGATGTCTTGCTCACGATCTCTTGCTCACGTTGCCTGCCTGGCGGCCGCGTGATCGGCAGCCTTGCGCAGACAATCCCGGCACAGGCAATCCTGGCCTTCGCGCGGCATCGGCAGGCGCACGCTCTCATCCATGCACCAGCAGGCGTGTCCGAGACCGCAGTCGAATACCGTTCCGCAGGCCGAACAGGCGAGGCGGCGTGAACTGAGGATTTCTGTCGGATTTGTCATGAAGCTTGCGAAACGTTTCGCCGTGATTTTCATCCCAGGTTCATCGCGAGCGACGGTATAGTTCCGCCAATATACGCGCAGAACACCGCGTGAGGGAATTAGGATGGCCCGCGATTCGCAAGCTGCGCTTGTCGCGCTCAACCGCTTCGGATTTGGCGCGCGGGGCGGGGCGTCCGGCGATTTCATCAATGCGGCGTCCGATCCGCGCGGCTTTGTCAGGTCCGAGCTGAGCCGGCCGAGCGGCGTGCTGCTGGAAGTGCCCGGGCTGCAATCGACGCCGGCGCTGGCGCAAGCCGTGTTCGAATATCAGGAACAGGTCAGGCTAGCGCGCGAGACGGCCGCAAAAGCGGATGCTCCGGCATCGGGTGCTACGCCACCGCAAGGATCGCAGCCGCCGGCAGATAACGGGCCACGGCGTAACCTGTCGCTCAACACGGTCGCGAGCGACATTGCGGGAAAATCGCAGGACGCGAAGGCGCCGGACATGAGCGGTGCCAACGGCGGCATGGCTGCGCCCGATGGCATGCAGCCCAACGCCGCGACGCAGCCGAATGCGGCGATGCAGCCCAACGCGGCCAGGCCGCCGCAGCCGCCGCTCAATGTCATCCAGAAGACGTTTCGTGCCGAGGCCCTGGCACGGTTGCAGCGCGCCGTGCTCGCCGATTGCGGTTTCGCCGAGCGGCTTGTCGTGTTCTGGTCGAACCATTTCTGCATTTCCGCCAACAAGGGCGAGCTGGCACGGATGTGGGCGGGCTCCTTCGAGCGCGAGGCGATCCGGCCGCATGTGCTCGGCCGTTTCGCCGACATGCTCAAGGCCGTTGAGCAGCATCCGGCGATGCTGTTCTTCCTCGACAACCAGCAATCGCTCGGACCGGACTCGCGCGCTGGGCTCAATCGCAAGCGCGGCCTGAACGAAAACCTCGCGCGTGAAATCATGGAGCTGCATGCGCTCGGCGTCGGCGGCGGCTATACGCAGGAGGACGTGACTTCGCTCGCGCGCATCATCACAGGCTGGAGCTTCGCCGGGCGGCAAGGGCAGCTCGGCGTGCCCGGCAGCTTCGTGTTCAATGCCAATGCGCATCAGCCCGGATCGCAGCAGTTGCTCGGCAAGACCTATGAGGCCAATGGCGTCGCGCAGGGCGAGGCGGCACTGGCCGACATCGCGCGCCATCCCTCGACGGCCAAATTCATCGCGAGCAAATTCGCCCGGCATTTTGTCGCTGATGATCCGCCGGCCTCACTGGTGGCGCGGCTGCAGGACACTTTCACGAAGACGGACGGCGATCTCAAGGCGCTGGCGCTGACGCTGGTGGATTCGGAAGAGGCCTGGAAGGCGCCGCTGACCAAGATGCGCAGCCCTTACGAGTTCCTGGTGGCCACCGGGCGGCTTCTCGCCCGCGTGCCCGAGGACCCCGGCCTCTATCTCAACGGCCTCAATGTGCTGGGTCAGCCCTTGTGGTCGCCGGCCGGGCCGAACGGCTTTCCGGATACGAATGCGGCATGGGCCGCGCCCGAAGGCATGAAGCTGCGGCTCGACATGTCGGCGCAGATCGCCTCCCGCATCGGCAACAACATCGATCCGCGCGATCTCTTGGAGCTTGCGGTCGCGGACGCGGCGTCGGCGGAAACGCGGCGGACGATCGAGCATGCGGAGTCGCGGCAGCAGGCGCTGGCGCTGCTTCTGATGTCGCCGGAATTTCAGAGGAGATGAGAGATGGATTGCTGTGAAAGCCGCTCATCGCTGATGACATCGCGGCGCGCCCTCCTGCTCGGCGGCGCCTCCTTCGCGGCCTGGGCCTATCTGCCGAAATTCGCCCGCGCCGCCGACGGACGCGATCCGCGGCTGATCGTGGTGATCCTGCGCGGCGCGCTCGATGGGCTCGCGACCGTCGCGCCGGTGGGCGACCCCGATTATGCCGGCCTGCACGGCGCGATCGCGCTGACGCCTGATGGCCCGCATGCCGCGGTCATGCTCGACTCCTTGTTCGCGCTGCATCCGTCGATGCCGGAATTTGCGCGGATGTACCGCGACAAGCACGCCGCCGTCATTCATGCGGTGGCGACGCCCTATCGCGCCCGTTCGCATTTCGATGGTCAGGACGTGCTGGAAAGCGGC
>Ga0210406_10007854_pt1 | contig 10759 bp, 7 predicted proteins | sample IncBWC30MmetaG_FD_155454 | JGI IMG/M metagenome (GOLD analysis project Ga0210406, IMG submission 155454) | Forest soil microbial communities from Barre Woods Harvard Forest LTER site, Petersham, Massachusetts, United States - Inc-BW-C-30-M | ecosystem: Environmental > Terrestrial > Soil >... | reverse complement strand
AGGGCAGTACGGCCACCAGGCGCAAGAGAGGGAGTGCCGAATCTGGAGGCAGTTTAGCGACAAACGGAACACGAGGGCGGATCGGGCGCGCGCGAAGTTTTGAAAAATAGGGTGCCGCTTCGAGGCGCATCCTCTTGGTGGTCAAGTGCTCGATGAGGATGCCGTCTTTGGAGTAGCGTCGCATAAGGGGGAGGCCCAATAGGCGGCGATTCAGGTCATCGTGTTCAAAACTGCCGACATAACGTCCGTCGTCCTTCAAAGCATGAGCGATCGTGCGATACATATTCATGCGTTCGTCGCGAGAATCGAGGGGAGTTAGAGTGAGCGCACGATCGAACGCGCGGCTCGCGAGATGTAGTTGATTGATATCCGCGTGGACGCGTCCGACCCTGGCGCCCGCGGGAAGTCTCCAGGCAAGGAGCCGCAGGGCGTTAATCGAGAAATCGACAGCGAGAATCTTTGCGCCCGTTTTTGCGATGAGTGACGTGAAGCGGCCATCGCCGCAGGCTAGTTCCACAACGGTATTGGTAGGCAAGGTTTGCAGTTCATCCAAGTGGGCGGGCACTTCTAGAATGTCGGAGAACACCGATCTCCAACCTTCGGCCGGAGGAACGAAAGGGCTCGGGTTTGTACAATCGTAGTCGATGGTGTCGCGGATGCTCATCTCGTGCTTGTCTTCTTCAGTTAGCTGATCCGGCAGCAGGCACGCAATTCCATCCTCGATGCGAAATTCGGCTCCGCAAGTCTTACAGCGCAACACCGCGTCCAAAATTCCATCGGCGACAACCCGGCGTTCCTCGGCAAGCGCCAGTTCACCAGAATCTATGTTGCAGCGAAGGAAGGGAACCATATCGCGGGGGAATTGATTAACCATCATGGGGCTTATGGTGGGGAGTGCGAGCCGCTTTTGGTCGCCTATCCTTGGATCACATTCATCCCGTTGTTCGGCGAGCTGTTGATTCCTGTGAGAGGCTTTCGTAGACCGCATTTTTTGAGCCATGCCCGATGGAGTGGAGAGGCTTGGTGGTAAGCGTTATTGGTTGGAGATGGTGGCTATTGTTCCGTCGAGCTTCGTAAAGTGAACGGTGAACTTCTGGTTGAATGTCTTCGCCTGGTCCTGAAGGATGCTGATCGAGGTCGCTTCCCCCAGCACCATGGACACGTCAGTATCGCTGCGCCAGTGGATTCCGGCGTGAATCCCATGCCCAAAGCTGACGTTGTGGGCGAGCTTGTTCAGTTCGCCATTTACCGTGATCTCGTGCCTGTCCGAACCTGTGTAAGGCACCAGCGAGAGCCCATCATTTGCCGGCACCAGGGGATTCGGGATCACGAAATTACCATCGAGGAAGAATTTCAGAATGGTGATGCACGCGCCCGCGACAACACCGTGGCCTGTAGGGTAAGACGGGTGTGTCGGTGAGCCCTCAGGGAAGGCCTGCGAAAGCAAGTAGCTCCCATGTTTCTTGAAGCTGCTCTCCACGGCCTCCGAGTCCAGGACATTCTTGTTCAGCCTGCCGTCAGTTCTGCTTCCTTGACCGGTCTTGATTAGCTGCACGATTCCGCCTCCCGACTCCGGGCGATGGCGGCGGTGGACAAACCACTTCTGGTACCAACTGCGTTCCAGGGCGCGGTACGCCACCTCCCCGAGCATCCCGGCAATATGCGGGTCGCCGAAATTGCCGAAGCCAATCTGCGTCTTCGACTTGCTGTACGGGCTCCCCGGGTTCGCTGGTGCGCCGAGAGAGCTAAGCACAAGGAACGCCACGAAATACCCCTGATAGAGCATGTCAATGTGGGTCCATGCGGAAAGGGCTCGACCGTTATGCGTGAAGCGTAGTTGTGGGTCCTCCTGATTTTGTACATCGGTGATGCCGCCATTTTGAATGAAAGCCCAGGAGGCGGGGTCGGTCAGATAGTCGAAGTCAGGCAGGTAGGTCACCATCTGCTGACTGATGGGCTGCTGGCCTAAGAATGTCGGCGTTATGAAGAGTTGGGAGATGTAGGGTCCCACCGTTTCACCCGGGAAGGCGCCGCGGAATAGCAGGTCCGGGGTGACTTGGCCACCACTTCTGGGGCCTGCGTAGTTTGGCAGCCCCGTAAGTTCCCGTGCCGCTTGAGCGGCTAGTGGATTCGACGAGTATTCGGTGAACGCAACGTCGCGCAGCAAGGAAGCCCAATACAGTTCGATCAGTTCCGTTCCGTACGCTGCGCTGGCCAAAGCGGGCGCAGGTGGGACAACCACGTTAGCCTCCTGGCAAAGTGGTGCAGGAGCGCTGCCGAACTTCTGGGAATCGCAGCCCTCCATGTCGAAGGCCAGCCCGCTTTGCGGATCAACTAGCTTACGTCCGCCGCCCAGAATGATGTTCTCAAAGTCCGCAGGGTTGCCGCTGCGCAAAGCATCCCTGAAGCTGTCGTAGGCGTTTAAATTCACCCGGCCGGGGCCGTCTTGCAGAAGGGCTTTGGTGTAGGTGCCACACTTGTCGGCATAGCGCTCCTCGTCGCCGTTTGTCGTGTGTGGCGGGATAGGAATTTTTTGATCGGCCTTCATGGCCTCAATGCGGATTTCCGCCGCTTCTTCGGCCCGTTCGTCTCCCTTGGATTGACCACGATCGTGGTCCGCCATCGCGAGAGAGTAGCTTGAGCCTAAAAGCGGCTCCAAGCCAACTGCGCCCGCGGTCGCCGCGGCCAAGGCAACTCCCCGAACGTTTCCGAGGAACTTCCGTCGGGTTTCCGAGCGCGCGGCGTCGGAGGGTGAGAGGGAATCGAGCGGGGCCGAATGTGGTTCTCTCGCGTCGTATTGCATGCGTTGCTCTTTCTTGAAGTTTGGGTCATTCATGATGGGAACCTCTCTTTCTTGGGTTTTGTGTTTTCTACGGGGGTAATGATCAATATGCGTTTCGGCCGAAAACTGCCGCTTCGTTGAATCAGTTCACTACCGACTGTAGGACGTTTGCGCCATCCAATGGATGCGCTGGGCTATCTGCTTGAGCGGCTCGATCAATGGCCTGGCGCATCTCCCAGGCCGTTGAGAAGTGTAGATCGAGACCGCCGAGCTGGCACTCTCTGGTGATAAGAGAAAGAGTGAACTCAAGGCCGCCCTCGAGTAAATACTGCGAGTGACGTTCTTGCGTGCCGTGAGTGAATAGTTTGAGAAAAATGTCGTCCCCAATGCGCGGGGCGAGTTCGAGCCAGCGGCGGACGCGGTATTCGGTGACGGGATCATAGGAACAGAGTTCGCTGTGTTCAATTCGTGGCATGACGCGCTGGGCCCAGCGCAGACCGAATGGGCCTGGAATCATCAATAGATCGCCCGTGGCTGAACCGCCGGGAGTGACGGGAACTCCGGTGTCGTAAGATTTTGGCTCATCGGGGTCGTCTACCGCCCAGTAGATCGTGTTGATCAGGCGGGCTTGCGTTGGCGAGGCTCCTGAAGGCATGGTGAAATCGGCGTAGCAACCGAGGTCGCGGAGAAGAGAGATCTCATTGTTCAGGCCGCAGAAGCGCCCGTCGGGGCGAGAGTTGTCGAGTGCCCACAGGCCGTGAATGAATCCGAATGTCACTTTCCCCTTGTCCTTCCTCAGCAGGCCGTGGCGGGAGAAGAGCGTTCCGGTGAACCTGGAGATGCGGTCTACAAAATCTTGTTGTCCTTCGCCGTCGTGATGCAGATGGACCTCGACGTCGGCGATAGCATCCGAGGTCATGCGTTCGAGAGGTTCCACGAGGCGTGGCCGATACTCTTCTTCGGGATAGAAGAAGGTATAACGGGGGGGCCGGCCGGTTGAATCCTGAAACTTTCTGGCGATAGCCGGCCAACGGGTTGCCCATCGAGCGACCCGCGCCGCGCCGGTATGCTCATCGGCACCATTCCAAAGCGGCTCATAGTGATCGACGAAGAGTAGCCAGAGCCTCTTCGCGGGCTTGTATGAGAAAGCCGTGAGCCTGTCTTTTATATAGCCTGGGAGCCAGATCTGGCTGTACCGGGGAAGTTTCATGATTCGGTCCTGCGCATCTGCGGAATGCGATCCGATGTGGTGCTACTCGCCATGGCGGACGGTTGCGAGGGCGTTCGATCTACGGGCCAGCCGTTCGACAGGGTAACCCCTATTCTTTGAGAGGCTCGCCTCGAAGACGGCTTGATATTTGTGCCAGGTTTCCCGGATGGCGAACTTTTCTGCCCATCGCCTGGCCCTTTTTCCAAGGGCGGGAAGATCACGCCGGTTGGCGGCACGGAGGATTTGTTCGGCGAGCGATTCGGGATGACCAGGAGCGCAGTACCCCGCGACTACCGTTTCTGGGGCGAGTTCCGTGAGCCCGGGAAGACGTGTCGAAACAACTGGCAAGCCTGCTGCCAAGGCTTCCATCAGGGAGATTGGCAGACCTTCATCGATCGAGGAGAGCACGAAGAGATCGAGAGTGGAAAGAAAACCGGGGACATTGGGACTGGCGCCGTGGAGGAAAACACGACTGGTAACTCCCAAAGATTCTGCGGTTTGAAAGATTGCGGCGCGGCAAGGTCCATCGCCGAGGATGTGCAACTCCGCCCGAGGCATGGCTCGACTAACCATCGCAAAGGATCGAATCAGTGTGACGTGGTCTTTGGCGGGCACAAGACGTCCGACGGAGCCCAAGCGAAACGTGGGTCGCGAGGAGGTTGGATGCGCGGGGTGGGATGTGAATTTGTCGACGTCGATGCCGTTGTAGATTACCGAACTGTTGCGTCTCGAGACACGATCCCGGGTGACGTAGAATTCCTGAACCCCTTGCGAAACGAAGACCAGGGAATCAATCCAGCGTACGGCGTGACGCCAGATACGTTCGCAGTGGGGGTCCCAGTTGCCATTTCCGCCGTGCCGGGTGTTGACGACGACAGGGACTCTGGCCAGACGGGCGGCTGCGACAGCGTAATGAAGGACAAGGGCGTTGTGAGCGTGGAGCACGTCGGGACGATCCACCCGGAGTCTGGAAGTGAGGTCCAGGATCAGGTGCAGAGAGAAGCCCGTGGTTTTTCCAAACGAATGCACAGGCACGTTTGCGGCCTCGGCTTCCGGCGCAAACTGACCTGGGTGGCTAACGCAATAGATGGAGGGTTCGTGGCCTTCGGCCTTTTGCTGCCGCGCCAGGTCTACGGCCAGGCGCTCCATTCCTCCGAAATCAAGGCTTGGTAAGAGTTGGACGATTTTCATTGGGCCGCACCGTTGGGAAAGCGGGACCGGAGCTCAAAACCTAGTACGGTGAATCTCCTTCGGTGTAATACCAACCGCCTGCCACAGCGTGTTCTGTGAGAGAGCGCCGTTCGTGAGTAAAGAGAGTCTTACACTGTTCGCGGCGACTGGAGCGATTGGTCCTGGTTGTCGATGCTGCCGACCGCCGCGTGAAGCCGAGGCGCAATAGACTGGCCGGAAGCGCGCCGTCGGAACAACTGATGGATAGTGAAGCAAGTCCATCGCGCCAGGCCGCGGTCGCCCAGGACGAAACGAGACAGCTGAGATCTGCGGCGCCGCTCGGAACAAGTAGGTCGACGCAAATTGCGGAATGGTCCTCGACGTAGTAGATCAGATAACCCAGAAGCCTGGACTCATCCTCGGTTACGAGGCCCAGCGTTTTATACGGGCGCAGCGGGCATTCGTGATATCGCCAGTTCAGGAACCGGCTGTCGCGAACGGTCAGAGCCGGGTGGCTAGAATCCACTCGGCTCCAGAGCTCGTCAAATCGTTCATCGAAATAGGGGAAAACCTGTGTGGCCCATGCATTCTCGCGGCTCTCACGGAACGACTGGAGGGCAGCGAAACCGCGGTCGGCCATCCTGCCGATAAGCGGAGCGATCGCGCCGACTTTGCGGGACCTCCCTAAGTACTGGGAAACGCGGAGGAGTTTGGCATAGCGGTGCACGGAACAGAATTCGCGGTAGCCGACATACTTCAGTACGGTGGCGCCGGCAGGATTCGGCACGCCATAAACAACTTGAACTCCGGCATGCGAGCCGGAAAGCAACGCGCGCTGAAGCATTAGGGCTGGTTGCAGAAAGCGGTGGTCTTTGTTCACAGCAAGGTCACACGCTACGCCGGCGGTGGTAAGGGTCTGTCCGAGTTTCAGGGGGCGCATTCCGAGCGAAGTCGTACCGATTGGCTGGCCATCCGCTTTCAGGATCCAAATTTGCCCTGGTCCGAAGGGGTTGTTGAGAAAATGCCAGTCATATTTTCCCTCGAGATCGTTGATGTCGGCGAGGTTCTGACGCCAAAGGTCGATGATGACTTGCTTGTCTTTCTGGAGATGGGCCGGAACCACTGTATATTCAGGCATGATTGGAACCTCGGATCTCTCACGACACTCGAACATGCGCGCCGCGTAGTTCCAAAACCTTTGCCGGCCGGGCGTACTTCAGGATTTGATCTTGCAGCTCGGGAGAATTGTGCGCCGCGTCGAAGAGGTGCTCGACGCGCAATCTGGCACGTCGGCCAAATTCATGGCAGCGCGAATCCTCCTCAAGGAGTCGCAAAACCGATTCGGCCATGGCTGGGATGTCTCCCTGAGGAACGACATATCCGGTGACTCCATCCGCGACGGCATCCGGCATGCCGCCGTTGTCCGAGACCACCGCCGGGATCCCGGCGGCCATGGTCTCGAGGCAGGTCCGCGCCAGTCCTTCGGTAAAGGTGGTCGGGCAGTGGACGAAGATATCGAGGCAGCGCATGATTGCCGGAATGTCATCGCGCCAACCGGTGAAAATCAGGTGTTCCTCGAGACCGAGGGAGTTCACCAGATCTCGCAGTTCCCGGGTCAGCGTCCCGCCATCTGGTCCTTCATCGCCGACGATCAGGAAGACAACGTCCGGGTAACGACGGATTACCGCTGCGGCCATGTGGATAAATTCCGGCAAGCCCTTGCCGATCTCCACTCTCGTGATCGCCGCTACTATCTTTTTGCCTTCGAGGATTCCCAATGATTCGCGCATGGTCTCTTTTGCCGGGAGCGATCGAAAACGCTCGAGGTCCAGGCCTTCGTAAATGTTAATGACCTTCTTCGTGCCGGGAGTATTTCGCTGGTCCGCTTCGGTAGCTTTGGAAATGCTCACGAACAAATCCACCCAGGGATTCAAGAACCGTTTGAGGGGCCTGGCTTCTCCGATGCCTCCGGCCTTGCGGCAGATGCAGGGACGGCCGGCTAGCTTGGCTGCGAGTACGCCGGGGACATGAAAGTGAACGTCCTGATTCAGCACCACGACATCGATCGCTTCGCGCTTGATGAATCTCCACACCTTCCAGGTCAATGGCAATTGAATACGAATGAGCCGAGAGAGAATTCTGGCGGCCGTTCTCAGCTTGTGCAGCTTTTCGAGCCTCGTACCGAAAATGCCGGACATGCCGGTGAAGGTTTTGCGCGCCACAGGCCGCGCGTGCTTGAAAAACACAACCGGGTGCCCGAGCTTTCGAATTTCCTCAAGGCTCTTGCTCGGATTGGGTAAATACAGTCCAACCATGAACCGCGCTGCCCTGTGGTCTACGTGAAGCAGGAAGTCCCGAATGAAATTGACCGAGCCGCCGGGTCCTGTGCCGCTCTCCAGAAGGAGAATGCGAATGGGACGGGACAACGGCAATCGAGACTCAGAGATCATCCGGCACCTCGGGAACCTCTTCACAGAGCACAGGAAGGCGATGGAGATAACGGGTAGCGCTGCGCGTCCGATCGATCACGTGGTAGACGCGAGTCACTTGTTGGGCGCTCAGCGCGACGACGGGCGCGACTTCTTCCGGCGATAGACCATGGTTCTTCGCATACAGGCACAGGTCCATGCGATCGTAGGAGAGCGGGAAATAGAACTCCTCCTGCGATTGGTCCAACGGATAGGTGTCGGTCGTTGGAGGCCGCTTCTGAATCTCTTGCGGTATGCCGAGGTACGCGGCCAGCTGATAGACCTGGGTTTTGTACAGGTGGGCGATCGGTTTCAAATCGGCGGCGCCGTCGCCATTCTTGACAAAGAATCCTTGATCGTATTCGAGGCGGTTGGGGGTGCCGGCGACGGCATAGTTGAACAGATCCGCGTAGTAATACTCCATCATCTTGCGAGTGCGCTGTTTGAAATTAGTTGCCGCCACCACTCCGAGATAGGCATCAAGAGTGAGCCTGGATTTGATGCGTTCACCCACGGGCGATTCGACGACGACCGAGAAAATCGGATAGGCGCTCCCATTCAGCTGGTCGGGCAGAACGATCTTGCACTTGTAGGCTGCAGTGTATTCCGGAATGACTTGACGGATGGCGTCGTCGCGGCGCTGGTAACAGCCGGCGGCAATCAGAATGCCGGCAATGTCCTCGACGTGCGTGCGAAGACCCAGTGATTGCGCAAGGAGATTCGCAAAGTGGAGGCTGTCCGGTGACGAGTCCGCCTCGGGGAGCATCAGGCCGAGAACGCTTGCAGTTCCGAGCGCTTTGAGGCACAGAGCCGCGACGACGCTACTATCGATTCCGCCGGATATGGCAATGACCACACCTTTGCGGTTCAATCGTCGCAGCACGATATCGTGAATCTTACCTTCGATGTCGGCGGAGATCGCGGCGGCATCGATCTTCAATACGTCAGCCGAGAATACGGTGGCAGGCAAGGCTATTGTTCGCGCTTCGAGATCAGGGGTGAGCGCGGAGAATCGCTAAGTTCGAAGAGCGATTCGACCGGCGTCACGAGCTGCCGTGAAATCTGGCTGAACACGGCTATCTACAAACCGCGCCAACCTGTTGACTGAATCTAAGTTGTCCGGACTCAGGTCCTTGTCGTCGAACGTAATCCGATAGCGCTTTTCAAGATGAGCCACTAATTCCATGACCGCGGTGGAATCCATGATGCCCCGCTCGATAAAGGAGTCGTCATCGGCAAAGCCTTCGTAGGGCTTGCCGTACATGAAGTTGTCTGTGACGAACTGCCTCAATTCGTCTTTAAGAGCCATGGGGTGTCATCCTGCCTTCAAAGTGATTTATGAACTGGTGCACCAAAAGCTGCGTGGTGATGACGCCGACCAATCCCATGTTGTCCTTGATGCCGATGGCGGCGCCCTTGCGAAATTTTGCTTGGAGCACCGCCACCGCGCGGGCATCGAAAATGCCGTCGCGCTGAATTTGCTCGGGGGAAAGGAGGGCCTCTACGTACTCGCGCGCGGCGGGCTGGAGAAAACTGCACGCTTCCGGCGCTCGATAGGGTTGCTTATGACGCTTCGCAATCGATGGTGGAATGAGACCGGCCGCGCAGCGTTTCAAGAGGTACTTTTCATTCAGCACTTTCATTTTCAGAGAGACTGGCAGCCTGGAGGCAAATTCGACGACCCGATGATCTAGGAAGGGGAACCGGCCTTCGACGGAGTGGGCCATGGCCATGCGGTCGCCTTGCGACGACAAGATGTAGCCGGGAAGCAGGTATTGCGTCTCGAGGTATTGGGCCTGGCGGAAACTATCCCAGGATGCGTAAGACTTGGGCAGCCGCGATCGGATTTTGGAGTGACCGGTGTCTCCGTCAATTTCTCGACGGACGGAATCGGAGAACAGCGTCTTCAGGCTGGCGGTCAACTGCCAGCGCGGAATGTGCGAGAAGAATGGCTCGAGATTGCGGTCGACATGGATGTGGAAGAATGCTTTGCGGTACGCATCGGGCTGGTTCTGAATGTTCTGCAAGTAGGGATACAGCCGACGAAGCAAAAGCGGCCGCATCTTGGAATCGGGCTGCGATTCCCAGAAGCGGCGAATCTTGGTTTCTTTGAAAATGTCGTAGCCGCCGAGCACTTCGTCGGCACCTTCTCCGGTTACTACTACCTTGTAGCCGTTTTCGCGCACCAGCCGCGACAAAAGATAGAGGGGAGCTGGAGCCGTGCGCAGGACTGGCTTTTCGGTGTGCCAGATTACGTCGGGAAATACTTCCGCGATTTGATTCTTGGTGCAGCGGATGTCCTGGTGCTCGGTGTCCAGAAAGCGTACCGCCTCCTTCTGGAAGGAGCTTTCATCGAATTCGGCGTCGTCGAAGGAGATCGAGAAAGTCCGAAGCTTGGCGTTGGTAAACTTTTTGACTAATGCCGTGGTGACCGTCGAGTCCAGCCCGCCGCTGAGGTAGGCACCTACGGGGACATCCGAGCGTAAGCGGATCTGCGTCGCGTTGACCAGAAGGTCGAGGAGCTGGTCGGCGTATGCCTGTTCCTGGTTCGGATCGACAAATGCTGAGGGCTTCTCGAATTGGTGATCCCCGTATGGACGCACCGCGAAGCCGTCGGCATCCACGGTCATGGAATGGCCCGGCGGGAGTTCGTGGATGTTTCGGAAAAGGGTCGAAGGAGGAATAGTACACCAGTAGGTGAACACCTCATCCAGAGCGTTGACATCCAGTTCTCTGGTGACCCCAGGACTCGCGAAGATCGCTTTGATCTCGGAGCCGAAGACAAAGGTCTTGCCTGCCTGCGTATAGAAGAGGGGTCTTACGCCCAGTCGGTCGCGGGACAGGAATAGACGGTGGCGCCGGTTGTCCCAGATAGCGAATGCCCATTGTCCGTTCAAGCGTTGGACGCAGTCTTCTCGTTCTTCCTCATAAAGGTGGAGGATGACCTCTGTATCGGAGCGGGTGACGAACTTATGTCCCCTGCCGAGCAGCTCTTCCCTGAGTTCCAGGTAGTTAAAGATCTCGCCATTAAACGTAATCCATAGAGAACCATCCTCGTTGGACATGGGCTGGTGGCCGCCGGCGAGATCGATGATGCTGAGACGGGCGTGCGCCAGACCTAGATCGGAA
>Ga0210406_10007853_pt1 | contig 10759 bp, 10 predicted proteins | sample IncBWC30MmetaG_FD_155454 | JGI IMG/M metagenome (GOLD analysis project Ga0210406, IMG submission 155454) | Forest soil microbial communities from Barre Woods Harvard Forest LTER site, Petersham, Massachusetts, United States - Inc-BW-C-30-M | ecosystem: Environmental > Terrestrial > Soil >... | reverse complement strand
AAAAGGCGCTCATGCTGTAATTATGGGTGTTTCTTCGCGGCGTTTGCGGCGCCCCAGAGCGAGCCGGGATTGACGCGATCGGGATAGATTTCCAGCATCGCGTCGTAGAGCTCGCGCGCGGTCTTGGTGGCCGTATTCAGGCGATTGAAGTCGCGAAGGTATTGCCGCGTCTCGGCGATGATGCGCGGATTATCGTCGTTCTCAGGCACTTTGTGCCCGGCAATGACGGCTTTCGGGTTCAGGGTCTCAAGCTTATCGAGCGTGGAGATCCACTCTGTCCGACTCTGTGTGTCAGTCTCGCCCAGATAGGGATGGATGCCGTTATAGACGACGTCGCCGCCAACGATCAGTCCGATCGATGGCACGTGCAAGCATGTGGAGTGGGCTGTATCGGTTCGCCCCGCATTTATTGCGATGAGCTTGTGCCCCTCCAACTCCAAAGCGTTTCCTTCCAGCGGCTCGGCAACCAAAAGGCGGTTCGGAATCTCTCCCGGAAAAAGCCGACGCCAGAAGTTATCGACCGAGGCCGGCGAGAGTTGGTCATGCATGGCCTTGACGATCTCGGGGGTCGCGAGTGCCTTGGCTCGCGGAAATCGCTCCAGAAGCGATGCAAGTCCGAAGAAATGATCGCCGTGTCCATGGGTGATGTAGATCGCGGCAAGATTCTTGCCGCGCGCGACGACCCAATCCAACAGAGTCTTCGATTGTTCTGTCGTCAGAAAAGTGTCCACGAGAATAGCGTCGCGCTCACCGTAGATGAGCGTCGACGAATTTGCTACCCACATCAGTTCTTCCCTGCCGGGTGGCAAGTCGCGAGTGAGGCCAGGGCGCTTTATCGTGAGCACCTCCCACCGAAGATCGGTATCAGTTTTGGTCCTTGCAATCATCGTCAGCTTCCTCTTCTGATTTAACTAGAACGATTAGACCAGATTGGTAGCGGCTCACGAACGACTCGTGCCTGGTGGAGGTGCTAGGCGTCACGCGGGGAAATCTCGCCCGGCCGCTCAATGGGGTGCCGCATACAGGTAGCTGGCGGACAAATCGACAAAGCGGGCCAGCTGCCGATTGGGGAAAGCGGCTTTTAGGTTCTCGCTGTAAGTTTTCGCGTCGGCGGAAGCCGCATGGATCTCCTTGGCGCGCTTGATGTAGGTCATCGTGCTGTCGATCGCGGAACGGTCGACCGGGGTGTCATGTCCGATAATGATTATGTCGTAGCCCTGAAGCGCCTTGAGCGACTCGAGAACGATCAACCAGTGATCGAAATGATTCCCGCCTGTGAAGACGTGCTGGTTCGGTGAAAACACCAGATCGAACGCCAGGATCACTTTTTGCTCGGGCAGCAGAGCGGCGAGCTGCGAATCCGATTCAGCATCGACGACTCGTCTGAAGTCATAGGTGACGCCGTCAATCCGTTGCAGACCTTCGGTGATCGTCTCGGTTGGAACCGTGACCTTCGACGCGGCCTTATCGCCGTAAGTTCTGCGGAGGCCATCGAGCCGGGCCGAGCCTCCGGCGCGGATCTGGTCGGCGATCCCCCCAAGAGCAAACACGCGAGTCTCGGGGAAACGCTCAGTCAGAACCTGAAGACCGCCCCAGTGATCGGTATGCGCATGCGAGAGAATGATCCGATCGACGGGTTTGCCAAGCGTCTGCACGTATGACGCAACTTCGCCGGCATACGGCAGCAGGAGCTGACTATCGAAGATGACGACCGCATTTGGCCCCTCGATCATCTGCGTATTGACCTGAAGGCCATCGGCAGGGCTGAGGTAGGAGTGAATTTTGACAGGTCCGAACTGGCTTACGAGGATAGCCCCCGCGCGGCCCGGTCCCGCGGACAGCTTGGCGACGGCCCCGTCACTGTTCTGCGCCAGTTCAGGGTTTGCGGCGGCAGCAGCCGTCAGGCGCCAGCCGACGAATGGGAACAGCGCGCCCGCAGCGAGTCGGAGAAAATGAGAACGCGACACAGCCGCTTGCGACAAGCGCTGAGAACCGGAGTTACTTGAGTACATTTCTCTTCTCCCTTGTCACCCTGCCAGCACGACTTCCTGATCAAACTTGGCCTCGGCCGCCATCGACGAATAGTTCGATGCCCGCGACAAAGCTGGAATCGTCTGAAGCCAGGAACACCGCTGCCTTGGCGACTTCGTCCGGTTCTCCCATGCGTCCCATCGGAATGGTGGCTACCATTCTCGCAATGGCTTCCGGTGGCTGTTGATCTACCAGTGCCGTCCTGATCGGACCGGGGCTTACGACGTTCGAACGAATGCGACGGTCTTTCAGTTCCATTGTCCAGGTTCGCACCAGATTGCGAACTGCCGCCTTGGTCGCGCCGTAGGTACCGAAGGCAGATGTGCCTTTGACGCTCGCGACGGAGCCGATGAGAACAATCGACCCTCCGTCGTTGATCAGCGTCAGGGCTTTTTGCACCGTAAACACGGTGCCCTTCACGTTGAGATCGAATAGCTTGTCGAAATGCTCCTCCGTGAGGCCTGCCAAGGGAGCGAATTCGCCAGTCCCGGCATTGGCGACGAGGACATCGATCTTTCCCTTCGCCTTCACGGTTTCGTAGAGACGATCGAGGTCCTGCAGTTTAGAGACGTCTCCTCGAACGCCGACGACATTGCTGCCGATCGCCTTCACAGCCTCGTCAAGCTCTTCTTGGCGGCGGCCCGTTATAAAGACAAAGGCGCCTTCGTCGACGAAGCGCTTCGCAATGGCGAAACCTATCCCCGTGCTGCCGCCAGTAACCACGGCCACCTTTCCGTGCAGCTTGGCCATAACCGTCACTTCTCACTCTTTTTGATGAGGCGTGTCGCCGCGAGCGGCTGCCTCGTCGTCGATCCAACGGCAGATATTTGCGACCGTATCCTGGTAAAAGCGGGCGTAGAGGCCGCGGGAGACGTAGCCGATATGCGGCGTTGCCAGCAGGTTCGGAAGCGCGCGGAACGGATGTTCCAGCGGCAACGGCTCCTGGTCGAAGACATCGACGGCCGCTCCGGCGATCTTTTTGTCTTTCAGCGCCGCAACGAGGTCGGCCTCGACCACGATCGGCCCGCGCGACGTGTTGACCAGGCGCGCTGTCGGCTTCATGAGCGCTAGTTCTGCCGCACCGACCAGGCCCCGCGTCCTGCCGCTGAGCACCAGATGGATGCAGACGACATCCGCCTCTTGGAACAACGCGTCCTTTGTGACGAGTGTCGCGCCTACTTCAGCCGCGCGTGAGGTCGTGAGATTCTGGCTCCAGGCGATCACCTTCATACCGAAGGCATTGCCAATCTTTGCCACCGCGCCGCCGACGTTGCCGAGACCCAGAACACCAAGCGTCCGCTCGGCCATCTCATCACCGACCGACTGCTGCCATCCGCCGCCGCGCAACGCCGCATTCTCGGCGACGAGATTGCGCGCACTGGCCAGAATGAGGGCCCAAGTCAGTTCGATCGTCGGCGTCGAGGTGTAACCCGTATGAACGACCTGCACGCCCTGCTCTTCCGCGGCCTTGAGATCAACCGAGGCGTTCCGCGTCCCCGTCGAGGCGATCATGCGGAGCTTGGGCAAGCGCTCGATGATGCTACGGGTCATCGGCGTGCGCTCTCGCATCACGCAGACGATGTCGAACGGAAGTAGTCGCTTGACGAGAGCGTCGGTATCCGCGAGGTGGTCGTTAAAGACTGTGACGGTCGCCCGCGCATTGAGCGCCGACCAGTCCGCGAGCGAGAGAGCGACATTCTGGTAGTCGTCCAGGACAGCTACTCTGAAGCGTTCCGGCTTGGAAGACATCGCGCGCCTACCAGGCCCACTGGGCGGCTTCCCAGCGGTAAGCTGGGTCGTGTCGCACGACATGTCCAATAGCGGGAAACGGAAAATGACAGCCCAGCACCATGACCCGGTCGGTCGCAACACGATCGAGAATGGCCTTGCGCGACTTGATCGCCTGCGCGGGATCATAGTCGAAGACGGGTGTCCACTCGGGATGCTGCAAGCTCGTCACCGGATTGTGCGCGATATCACCCATGTAGACGAACTGCTCATTGCCGGAGGCGAATAAGATTGCGGCATGGGAAGGCGAATGCCCCGGCGCCGCAATGAAGTACACGCCACTCGTAATCTCGCCGCCCTGTTTCACGAACCGGGACCTATCGGCCACTAGTGGCAAGTTCTCTCGCGCCGCGATAATCGTGCCCTTCTTGAACGGATCGGGCATCGGCGAACTGTTGACCTCGCTTTCGTAACGGCTGCCAGTCCAGTAGTTCCACTCCGTATCGACAAAAACGAACTGAGCCTTCGGAAAGGCCAGACCGCCCGATTTCGTCGCTAAGCCGCCGATATGATCCAGGTGACCGTGCGACGTCACGACCAGATCTATGCTCTCTGGCGTGATTCCGGCTCGCTGCAGGTTCGCGTCAAGCCCGGGAAAGCTGCCGAAGGTCGGTCCGAGTTTCTCACCGAAGCCGTTATCGACAAGAATACGCTCCCGGCCCGTGTCGACCACCAACATGTTGGTCGTGATCTGGATCACCGGCTGCATGAAGTTTGCCTTCAGCACCGGAGCGACTTCAGCTTCTGAAGCGTTCATGACAAGGACCGGCCGCACCGGAACCGGCCCATAGCCATCCGAGATCACGGTCGCCTGGAAGTCGCCGATCTTGAAGCGATAGAAGCCATCGCCGTTTACTGGTTGGGCGCCTGGTTGACGAGCGTCCTCCGCCCACGCCGAGGCACGGCTGAACAACGGCGTTGCCGGTGCAGCAACAGCCAGCGCGGCACCGGCACGAAATATACTGCGGCGGGTCAGGATCGTCGGCGATTTCGTCATCTCTATCTCCAATGGGAAATGGGCGAACCTTTCGGACGCGTAGAGCTCATTCACGTGCTTCAGCCGCTCGCTTCCTGTAGTTGCGCGTCCCGCTCCGTCGTGCAGGACCAAGACGACGGCCTACCAGGGGACTTGGGGCGGCGGCGCCGTGGACGCTAGAGCGCAATCGTCCACATCTTGTGCTCGATCGTCCGCTGAATTACTTAGCAAGCATGGACATTCTCACCGACGTGCTCGATCGCGTTCATCTGAAAGGAACCGTGATCTTCCACTACGAGTTCGGCCGCCCCTGGAGCGTGGCGCTGCCGCGCTCTCCGGATGCCATCTTTCACTATCTCACCCGCGGTTCAGCCAGCATCGAGCTCGAGAGCGGACCAACGATTCAGATGGCCGAGGGCGATTTCGTCCTGGTTGTCCGCGGCGAGCACCATGTCCTTCGGTCGGGTCAAAGGACGAAGCCGATCCCACTGGCCAATCTCGATCGGTGGCCGGCGCATGTCGGCCTCGTCCGTCACGGCGGTGGGCGAAAGCCGTTTTCGACGATGATGTGCGGTCGCTTCAGTCTGTTGCGCCCAACACCCGGCAATGTGCTGGAATTGCTACCGCCCGTCCTGCACTTGAGGCCCGCGGCAGATCAACAATGGCTGGAGACGATCCTGCAACGGATGGTGACCGAGGCAGCGCTTCAGCGCCCCGGCCAGCTCGCGGTGCTCTCGCGAATGACCGAGGTGCTCTTTGTCGAAGTGCTGCGCAGTTGGATAAAATCACTTGGTCCGGGCGAAGGTGGCTGGCTCGGCGCAATCGCGGATCGGTACATAGGCAAGGCGCTTCAGCTGATCCACGAACATCCCGGGCGCGCGTGGACTCTTGCGGAGCTGGGACGCCATGCGGGGCTTGGCCGCTCGGCCTTCTCGGCTCGCTTTACCAGGCTTGTCGGCCAGCCTGTATATCGTTACCTCGTGGCGCGACGGATGGACGAGGCCGCGCAAATGCTCGAAACGGGCGAGGACGCCATCCCACAGATCGCGACGCGGGTCGGTTACGAGACGGCGACAGCTTTTTCGAAGGCGTTCAAACAACACTACGGCTTCTCTCCCGCCCGTTACCGGTCACGCGCCGGCACAGCGCCACTCAACCCCCCTCATCTGCATGTTTCTGCATCGCCCGGAAAGCCGGATATAGCGGCGCAATCAAATTCACATGTATCGGACAACTAAATATCGCAATGTCCGCGCGGCCTCCGCGCCTCGATGACGCGGACCGCGCCTCATCGTCGGCGAGGCTGCGCCGTCGATTCCACTCGCAGCGCGCGGATCCCATGCTTCCGGGCCAAATCCCTTGGCTCCAGCCTCATGGTCCTTCAGCACCGCAATAATCTGTTCTTCCGTAAAACGTGCTCGCTTCATTCGTCCGTCCTTCGTCAGGCGGACTCTAACTCGTTCCGGAGGAAATTCTCAGTGGCGGGTCATGCGTTCAACTCCCCCGCTCGGACCAGCTCACGCACGCGCGGGACTGCTACGCGGCTTCCTTGGCACTTCTAAATCGGATCATCGGCTGTCCTAAGTGAGTGTCTAATTGCCCTCGGATTTTCCGAGCTGAGCAATATTGACCACCATGTCAGAACCGGACATGCCAGATTATCCCGATCACCGCACCATACCGGCATTCACGGTGACAGAGACCGGGACAAGGAGAGCGCGATGCAGCCCAGAAGCTCTGCCCCGCACACATTAGCTGAACGACTAAACGTTGAGAAAGAGCGCATAGAAGCCGAATTAAGAAAGACTAATCCAGGCCCGCGACGCGGTGAACTTGAGCGCAAGCTCCGACAGCTTGATACCGCTTCCCATATCAACGAATGGGCATCGTCTCCCGGGCTACAAGCGCCGAAGTAAAGCCGCCTCAGTTGGCGCCAACCGACGCCGCGCGCGGTTGAAATGGCGTCGCCCGCCCGGTACGCGCCTTGTGGCTGAAAAAATCAGGAGACGGTTTGGAACAAAACCATCAAGGAGGAACTTGGAGCAAAACCATCAAGGGAGGACGACCATGAAACTTGCGACCATAGCATTGGCGTCTGCGTTCGCGCTCTCAAGCACGTTCGCACTTGCAACCACAAGTCATCACCAGACAAGTCATCATAAGTACAGGGCCCACCATGGTACGGTCGGCATGAGTTCCGCCCGGACGCCCGGGGGTTCGATGAACGGCGGTGCAGGCGGCTCGAACAACAGAGGCGGCTTGGTTGGCGGCTCGGACCCCGGCACCTACAAGCCCTAAGAGTAAGCGCGGCGTTTCTGCGGGGCTTTTTTCTTCGACCGAAGTAGCGCGGCGCCTTACGTCCAGACTGCGACGAGGACACGTTAGCGGCCGGGCCGCCGGACGACCGTTTCCCCGCGACAAACGAGGCACTGGTGCCACCCGTCAAAGTGGCCTCTACCAGAGGAAGACGCACCGGCGCGACGAATGGCAACTCGCGGTCGTTGCTGGCCGCCGCTGCACCGAGACATCGGCTCCTGGTCCGCCCAGATTCATGAGATGAACGGGACATTGAAGTCGGGGCTAGCTAGATGCGCCCGTGGCAATGTGCGGGAGACGCACCATCGGCTGCCGCGCGGCCTATCGGGAGACGTGCAGGATCAGGTCGAACCGAGGTTCCGGTGAAGACAGCCATTCGTTGATGGCGGAGGCCTTATCAAGCTGACCGAGCTTCCGAAAAACCTCGTCCCGCCTTGGGCCCGGTTTTAGCCGCGCCAGTTCGGCGTCGAGGCGCTTCCTGTAAATCGCAACGCGGTCGTTGAAAAGCCGAAGCTATCGCCTAATTGCAGTGGGTTTCGTACATGGGATAAAGCAGATTCCCGAACGCGATAGTCTCGGGCTCAAGAAGTGCTGCTGGTGGCCCTGCGCAAGGGCGGGATGTCTACGCCGGCAACGGCTGGCCGGGACCTGGGCGTTAGATGTTTTCGTTGCTGCGGGGGCACTTGGGATCGATACGGCGGCCGGTGGTCAATTTGGTGCGAAACCATGTCGTCCCTCACGTCGCCGCGTGCAGAAACGTACCATCGAGCCCAAAAAAATTTCATCGGTGAGTCAATTTTCGACACCGGAGACGGCGCTCGAAGCCGCTAGATTTCGGTTCCAGAGCCCTGCAGATAGCCCTTCAGTTTCGGATTCGGCATGATGATTGATGCGACAAAAGCGATGGCGCACATGAAGGTCACATACCAGTAGAAATTGGACTCCGCTCCGCTATCCTTGAACAAGAGCGCCACGTATTCGGCAGAGCCGCCGAAGATCGCGTTGGCGATTGCATAGGCAAGGCCGACGCTCATCGCCCGCACCTCGGGCGGAAACATTTCCGATTTAACGAGTCCGCTGATCGATGTGTAGAAGGAGACGATGGCGAGCGCCAACACGATCAGGAAATACGCCACGTAGGGACTCTTGACGTCGCCGATGGCATACAAGAGGGGAACTGTGAACACGGTCGCAAGACCTCCAAACAACAGCATGGACGTCTTGCGGCCGAAGCGGTCCGAAAAAGCTCCAAATGGCGGCTGCAAGATCATGTAGGTGCAGAGCACCGCGGTCATCACGATATTCGCGGTTCGATCATTCATATGCGCGGTGTTGATCAGATACTTTTGCATATAGGTCGTGAATGTGTAGAAGATCAGCGAGCCGCCGGCTGTATAGCCAAGAACGATCAAGAACGCGCGTGTGTGATGCTTGAAGATTTCGCGCAACGAACCTGCTTCCTTGCGCGAACGAGTTTCAGCCGAAGATGTTTCTGTAAGTGACGATCGCAGAAACAGAGCGACCAGCGCGAAGACGGCTCCGATAAAGAACGGGATACGCCATCCCCAGGCTCTCAATTCAGTGTCGGACAGCAACAGTTGAACGATCAACACCACAAGTGAGGCGAGCAACTGGCCTCCGATCAGCGTGACATACTGGAATGAAGCGTAAAAACCTCGCTTGCCCGGCGGCGCCACCTCGCTCATATAGGTAGCGCTGGTACCGTATTCGCCGCCGACCGAAAACCCCTGCACCATGCGCGCGAGCAGCAGCAACGCAGGTGCTGCCGTTCCGATCGTCTCATAGGTAGGCATTGTGGCGATGGCAAGCGATCCCGCACACATCATCAGAACCGAGATCATCATCGAGTTTTTTCGGCCGAATTTATCGGCGACGAAGCCGAAAACATAGCCTCCGATCGGCCGCATCAAAAAGCCGATCGCGAACACTGCTGCGGTCTGCAAAAGTTGCGTGGTCTGATTGCCCTTCGGAAAGAAGGCCGGCGCAAAATAAAGCGCCGTAAATGCGTAGGCGTAGAAATCGAACCACTCGACAAGATTGCCGGACGAGCTTCCGAAAATTGCCCAAATCCTTCGGCGGACATCGGCGCGATCATCCGGCATTGCGACGCCGACCGTCATCGTGTCACTGGTCATCGGGTAAGCCTTCCCCGCAGATGTTTAGAATAGGGCGCGGTCGATCACCCATGAGGTGGCCCAAGCTAGGCCAGCTAGCCAACCCGTCATGGACGCCCCGACGGCAAACACCCACAAGCCAACGACCAGCCTTTGTCGGAAACGCGTCAATCTATCCAACTAAGAATGGAACACTATGTATAACATGCGTTTCCTAGTTCGGGGTTGCTGGTCAATATTGCTCAAATTTGAAAAAACTAACGAAGGCGAATTAGGACACGTGGCAGATTCAGCTTAGGACACAGGGGCCAATTCCTTCCGTCGCGCCGCGACTTTAAGAGCAGTGAAACCGACTTTGCCGCCCGCTTGGCTTCCCGCAAGAATTTTTTCTCGTGGGTACTGCAACAATGGGCCAAGCTCGGCCAGAGTGACCAACGCTGCGGGGGGCGGAACGCATGGCGATCGCAATTCAAATCAACTGGCGTCATGGCGTATGCTTCTCTGCGCTCAGATCAAGATGGCGCAGCTGGTTCTCCAGAGTAGAAAGCCGCCAGAGCAACCAGCCATGGCGATGACAATCGTGGCTATCCACAAAAGAGCGATTAGCCTTTCCGGAGCGTTCGAGACATCTGCGACCGCGGACCACCACGGAAGCATCTATGCGCCCCTTAATGGACGCTGACGCCGTTGTGTTTGATGGCGATCGTGTTCCGGCGCCCGTCGTCAACGACTTCCCATCCGGGCTCAAGTGAAACCCAAGTCCCAGCCTGCGAGGTACCGAGATAACCACGCCGGGCAATCTTGACACCATCGACCACCACAAACATGTCTGCCGCACTTCCACACAAAATCCTCACATCAACCATGGGCGCTCTCCCGCCAAGGAATGCGATTAACACCAATAGGCGCATTGACCGGGTTTCGATAGCCCGGCCTCTCGATTCTTGAATTTTGGATGCAAAGAGCCCCGCTTGCGTGATGAGGGAGGCGGTCTCCGAGTGCCTGGAGCATTTTCTGCGGGCGTTCTTGAAGCGGGTCGGAAAGGAACATCCGCAGCCACGCGTGGCCGAGCGCAGGAGACCATGGCTTAGTGGCCGCCCGAAGGAAGGTCGAGAAGGCACAGAGGATCGGGCAGCGGCAAGCGCTAGTTGTCCAGGACACCGGCGGCGTCCCTGGCCGCCCGCCAGGCGAAGACCAAGGCCGGCCCGATCATCGTCCCCGGTCCGGGATACGTTCCACGGAAGATCGAGGCGGCCTCGGTGCCGGCAGCGTAGAGTCCCTTGAGAGCGCCGCCGCCCGATCGCAGGACCCGTCCATGGGAGTCCGTGCGCAGGCCTGCGCTGCTCGTCGTCGATTTTGACCAAATCCTTCAGGGCGATCTGATATCGGATCTCGACCGCCAGTCTTCTGAGATCGTAGAGCAATCGTCCGACGAGCCCATTGCCCATAATTAGGCGCGTCCCGCGGTTGAAGCCGAGCCCGTCCCCTGCCTGCCGGGTCAAGAGGCCGACCG
>Ga0210406_10007852_pt1 | contig 10760 bp, 7 predicted proteins | sample IncBWC30MmetaG_FD_155454 | JGI IMG/M metagenome (GOLD analysis project Ga0210406, IMG submission 155454) | Forest soil microbial communities from Barre Woods Harvard Forest LTER site, Petersham, Massachusetts, United States - Inc-BW-C-30-M | ecosystem: Environmental > Terrestrial > Soil >... | reverse complement strand
CGCAATAGCAGAAGCCGAAGTTTGAGCAGTATATGAAGCGGCTGGATGAAGAGAGGAAGAAGCAGAAAGAGGCGCAGCAGGGGAAGTAAAACCAAGGAGAAGAATTAACACAGAGGCTCTGAGGAAGAGCACAGAGAGCACTGAGAAAGAGAAAGCAAAGAGGGGCGGCCCGCCTGAGGCGGGCCGCCCATTCTTTTTTAGTGGTCGAGGTAGAAGCCGTCGCGGGTCTGGACTTGGAGGTCTTTTTGTTTCACGGCTAGATGGAGCTTGTGGTAGCCGACGGTGGCGTCGGGCTTGTCGGGAGAGTAGCCGAGGACATACTGATTGCGGAGTTCCTCGTCAATGTCCGCGTAGATTTTGTCGAGGGTCTCTTTCTTGGAGACTTCAAAGAAACGCCCGCCGGAAGTTTTGGCGATCTGCTCGAGAATTTTTTTGCCGTCGGGGCGTGACTCTTCCGTGCGGCGGGGATAGCCTCCGCCTCTTCCGCCCATTCCACCACCGCCCATCCGGGGTCCCCCGAAACCGCCGTGATTGTCATGGCCTTCTTCCTTGTCGGCGAAGAGGATGCAGTAGATGAGGGTGTCGGCGCGCTGCGCGGATTCGATGGCTTCGGCGAGAGATTCCTTGCTGCCGTGGTCGACGCCGTCGGTGAGGATGACGAGGGCTTTGCGGCCCTGCTGCTTTTTCATGAGCTCGCCGGAGGCTAGATAGATGGAGTCATAGAGAAGGGTGCCGCCGCCGTGACCGTGCCCGTGGGAGCCGCGGCCGCCTCCGCCGCCGTTGCCATCGCCACCGGAGGAACCGCCGCCGGAGCTGGATTGAGAGAATTGCGGCGTGTGGATTTGATCGATTGCCGCGAGGAGTTTTTCGCGGGAGGAGGTGAGGTCCTGGAGAAGCTCGACTTCGTGGTCAAAATGGATGAGGAAGGCTTTGTCTTTGTCTTCGCGCAAGACGCGATCGAGGAAAGAGCGGCTGGCGGCGCGTTCCTGATCGAGGACACGGCGCTGGCTAAGGCTGGTGTCGACCAGGAGGCCGAGGGTGAGAGGGAGGTCGGACTCTTTTGCGAAATAGGTGATGGATTGGGACTTGCCGTCCTGGTCGAGAGTGAAGTCGTCTTTGGAGAGATTGTGGACGAGATTGCCATGTTTGTCGCGGACGGTGGCGAGGAGATTAACGGCGGAGACGTTGAGGGTGATGGGAGGGGTTTGCTGGCTGAGGAGGGGAAGAGCGGCGAGGATTAGAAGGACGGTAAAATTGAGAATTTTTCGGTGCATAGGACGGCAACGGGCGCGGATGTGGTGCGCGTGCTGCTGAGGTGTATTCCCGGGCGGAGGGGAAAAAGTTCCTGAGAAGAGGAGACGAAGAGAAGAATTAACACAGAGGGCGCTGAGGAAGAGCACAGAGATCACAGAGAAAGAGGACCCAAGAGGGCGGGGCTCGCCCTTACAAAGCCGGGATGAAAGCAGGAGAGGCCACCTGAAGGTGGCCTCTACATTTGATATGCTACGGCGCGTGAAACGACAATTTTTGATTGATACGGATACGGCTTCGGATGATGCGGTGGCGCTGATTATGGCGCTGCGACACACCGACGTTGAGGTGGTGGGGATTACGACGGTTGCGGGGAATGTGGAGGTGTCGCAAGCCAGTCGCAATGCGCTGTATACGGCGGAGCTTTGCGGGTCTGGCGTGCCGGTGTTTACCGGAGCGGAGAAGCCGCTGAAGCGGGCGCACTGGAGCGCGGACTGGTTTCATGGGCGCGATGGATTGGGGGATCACGGGTATCCCGCGCCGCGGCGGGCGCCGGAAAAAATGGGCGCGGCGGAGGCGATGGTTGATCTGATCGAGGCGCACCCGGGGATCGTGATGGTGACGCTGGGGCCGCTGACGAACGTGGCGCTGGCCTTGCAGAAGAGGCCGGAGATTGTGAAGAAGGTGAGCCGGTGCGTGGTGATGGGAGGAGCGCCGTGCTGCGAGGGGAATGTGACGCCGGCGGCGGAGTACAACATCTGGTGCGATCCGCAAGCGGCGCGAATTGTGGCGAGAAGCGGGCTGCCGGTGGAGATGGTGGGCTGGCATTTGTGCCGCGGGGATGCGGTGCTGAATTTGAAAGATATTGAGAAGGTGATGGGATTTGGGACGGCAGTGGCAAAATTTGCGATTGAGTGCAACAGCCGGGCGCAGGAAGCGTTTCACGAGCAAACGGGGGAACACGGAATTTCGCTGCCGGATCCGGTGGCGATGGCGGTGGCGCTGGATGAGTCGATCGTGACGTCGGAGTCGGAACATTTTTGGGATGTGGAGACGGAGAGCGATTTGACGCGAGGAATGACGGTGGTGGACCGGCTGAATGTGGTGGCGGATGAGAGGAATCGAGAAGTGTGGGCGGGGCAGATTGCGAGTGGGCGGAAGGCGAAGATTGTTTGGGCGATTGATAATGGGCGGTGGAAGGAAGAGTTGTACGCGAGGCTGAGGTAGAGGAGGTAAAGGAAGTAAAGGAGTAGGGAGGGGTGGACGAAGTTGTCGTTCGAAGATTGCGCAAGGCTTGCGGTGAGATCCTACGGGGCGCAAACTTCGCGCCCCTCAGGATGACAAATTTCAGTTGGTCCGGTTGCAGAGAGAGGTAGCGTCCACCTTAAGGTGGACGCTACGGTTTGGGTTTAGAAGCTGAAGATTACGCCGCCTTCGCTGCGCAGGTCGTGCCATTCGTGCTGGGGAATGCCCTCGAACAGCGGGAAGCCCGGTAGACCGGCTGCGTTGCGAGTGGCGGTATTGGCGCGAGTCCGGTAGAGAGACTGCTCGTAGGCGAAAGAGACCCACTTGTTGAGTTTGTAGTTGAGAGTGCCGACGCTCATGTCGCTGCGCGCGCGCGAGCTGACGGTGGCTGATGTATGCAACAGGTCGCGGGTGTTGGCCTGGTCGGTGCCGTACATCACGTAAAGCGACCAGCCGGAGTGGCGGCCTTCGGGGTCGTGACCGAACCAGCGCGAAAGGGGAAGGCCGAGCTGTGTGAAGCCGCCCTTGGCGCGGACCGGAAGTTGCGGCACGACACGGGGAACACCGCCAACGGTGCCGAAGAAGACTGTGGGGGAGCCGCCATCAATTGAGGCCGTGGATGCGAGGTTGGTAAAGCCGCCAATCGCGTTGTAGTTGGAGAAGAGCTGGCCGGCGAAATAGTAGCGCAGGTCGCTGCCGCTGTAATACTTGCCGATTAGAGTGGCGTAACGGGTTGGCAACTGCCATTCAAAGTCCCAGCCGTTGGTGTCGCTGCCGACGCGGGCGCCGGTGGGGAAGGCGGTTTTGTAAAGATTGGGATTGGTGTTGGTGGCCGTAATCGGAGCCACTGGAACCGCGGAGCCGAGGACGATGGCGGTGCGATGGCCTTCTTCAAAGCTGAAGATGAGCTGTGCGGGAGCAACGCCGGGAGCGCGATCGAGCTTAAACTGGCCGACGAGGCGGCCTTCGACTTGAGGCGTGTTGCTGTCCGGCCCCTGGCGTTCGCCGTAACCCAATTGATTGGAAAGGTTTACCGCGGACGGCGTGTCGCCTACGGCGGGCAGAACGACGGCGATTTCCGGCATGATCTGCCATTTGCCGAAGTCATGGGTGTAGCCGGAGCGGAATTGTGGGGAGCGCTCATAGGGATCGCCGAAGGCGATACCGAGGCCGGTGGTCTCCAACATGTTGGGCAGGGTTGAGGAAGCGAACGGCGTCCAGTCCTGTCCCATCACGGCGGAGAGCGTGTTCGTTTCGTTCACCTTCCAGTCAATGCGCCCGTAGGCCAGGCGGATGGATGGGTTGTAGGAACGAATCGAAGAGAGGTTGCGGTTGTCGGAACGGTTGAAGTTTCCTTCAAAGTCCATTTCAAACTTTCCGGTGACGGTGACACTCGAACTCGGATCGAGCCACTCGAAGTTGTTACCGAACCGGGTGGAGCGCGCCTTGACGTGGAACTCGGGCGCGGCGTTCGGACCAGTGTCGCCGAGAAAACCGGGAAGCGGGAAATCATCGCCGCCTGGCGAAGAGCTGTCGTGAACAAAGGTCGCTTTCAGGAAACCGTAAGGCGTGAGGCCGATCGGTCCGAGTTTGATGGCGGCTTTCAAATCACCCTTGGGGATGCCACCCACCGGAAAAACACGGACGGGATTGGCGGCAGATAGAGTGGTTGGCGAGACGGAAGGCGCCTGCTGCGGAGGCGTTTGTCCAGGCGGAGTTTGCTGCTTGTCTTGAACATCAGCAGAAACCGAGCTGGAGGTTGAACCGGCGGCAGGAGCGGAAGCATTTGGAGAAGATGGCGCACCTGCCGGAACGCGATAAATGGCGGGAATCATGCTGGCGCCGGCGGAATTGCTAGCCGAAGCGTTCACAATTCCGGGAGCTCCCATCATCTGGTTGTAATCGGATTGCGAAATGATTCCCTTGTTCATCAGGAGTTTCGCAAGCCGCTGATCGGCATCGCTGGCAGACGACGCCTGATTGATTTGCGCAACTTCTTCCGGAGTGAGAATGCCCTTCGCCTGGAGAACGCGCACGAGCGGGCTGGCGGTTTGTGAATTTGCTGGTTGCTGCTGAGCGGCCGCGAGTCCGGACCAGGCCAAAGTTACTGCGAGAAGTACAACTAGATACACCACTGCCCCACGTAGTTTCCCGAACATTACGAATACCCCCTGTGACCCACAATTGGTGTGTAGGTCAGGTAATCAATCACGAACGGGCCCCAAACGCCCCGTACTTAATACTGGTCGGTGACAGTTGTCAAGAAATCCTTTGGAAAATAGAGAGAAAAACGGGAGTTTCTCGGCTACCGAGGCCAGTACTGGTAGTCGCCTGCGACTGAGCTTAGAGGGGATTTGATTAACGCCAAGGGGAGCTAACTGGAAAGGGAATTCGGGATTGCGGTGAAACTCAGTTGCAAAATTGTTGAGATTGGTGGGGAAGAAGAAAAAGAGTTAACGCAGAGGGCGCTGAGAACGCGGAGTTCGCAGAGAAGAGGAGAGAAGAGGAAGAAAAAGCAGATCCCTCCGCTGCGTCCAGCAAAAAGCACTGGCCTCCGGTCGGGATGACAAACTTAGGAACAGGTGGGCATGCGATAGGTTAGGAAGGTGAGAGGAAAGATTTTGACGCTTGGTGGGTGGAGTTGTGATAGAACGGCTACTAATTTCGGTTTCAGGGAACTCCGGGAGGAGTTTGACCGAAAGACGAGAGCACAACACGAGGCAAATCCATGAACACTTTCCCAGTCCTGCTGGCGGCGCTTTGCGTGTACGCGATTGGATACCGGTATTACAGCGCATTTATCGCGGCGAAGGCGTTGGCGCTGGACGACCGGCGCGAGACGCCCGCGCACACATACGAGGATGGGCATAACTATGTGCCGTCGCCGAAGTGGGTTTTATTCGGGCACCACTTCGCCGCGATTGCGGGAGCGGGGCCGCTGGTGGGGCCGACGCTGGCGGCGCAATTCGGATTTGCGCCCGGGTTTCTTTGGATATTGATCGGGGCGGTGCTGGCGGGTTGCGTGCAGGATTTTATCGTGCTGGTGGCTTCGGTGCGGCACAAGGGGAGATCGCTGGCAGACGTGGCGCGCACGGAGGTGAGCGAGTTTACGGGATTGGTGGCGATGTTTGCGGTGCTGCTGATTTTACTGGTGACGCTGGCGGGCCTGGGGGTTGTGGTGGTGAATGCGCTGTCCAACAGTCCGTGGGGCGTGTTCACGATTGGGATGACGATTCCGATTGCGATTTTCATGGGGCTGTACATGTTCAAGAGCACTCCGGGGCAGATCAAGGTGGGCGTGCCGAGCACGGTAGGCGTGGTGCTGCTGCTGGCGAGCGTGTGGGGCGGGCACTGGTTTGCGGGGACGCCCTGGGCGTCGTCGCTGACATTTACGCCGCACCAGATCACGTACCTGATGGCGATTTACGGATTTGTGGCGTCGGTGCTGCCGGTGTGGCTGCTGCTGGAGCCGCGGGATTATTTGTCCACGTATGTGAAGCTGGGAACGATCGCGCTGCTGGTGATTGGCGTGTTTGTGGTGCATCCGGACATCAAGTTTCCGGCGTTGACGCAATACGTGCATGGCGGCGGTCCGATTATTAAGGGCACACTGTTTCCGTTTTTGTTCGTGACGATTGCGTGCGGCGCGATTTCCGGATTTCATTCGCTGGTGAGTTCGGGGACGACGCCGAAGATGCTGAACAAAGAGTGCGACGCGCGATTCATTGGATATGGAGCGATGGTGGCGGAAAGCCTGGTGGCGGTGCTTTCGCTGATCGCGGCTTGTTCGCTGTTCCCGGGTGATTATTTCGGGATCAATGTGCCGGCGGATGCGTTTGCGAAGTTGGGATTGCACACGGTGAACCTGGATCTGTTCTCGAGCGAGGTGGGAGAAAAACTGGCTGGGCGGACGGGCGGAGCGGTTTCGCTGGCGGTCGGCATGGCGCAGATTTTCCGCGGAATTCCGGGGATGACGCGGTTGATGGGCTATTGGTATCACTACGCGATTATGTTTGAGGCGCTGTTTATTTTGACGACGATTGATACCGGGACGCGCGTGGCACGGTACGTTTTACAGGAACTTTTGGGCAAAGTGCACAAGCCGTTCGCGAATCATGCGTGGCAGCCGGGAAATATGATCACCACGTTTTTTGTGGTGCTGGCTTGGGGTTATTTGATTTATACGGGGAACATCTCGACGTTGTGGCCACTGTTTGGCACGGGGAACCAGTTGCTGGCGACGATTGCGCTGGCGGTGGGAACGGCGTTCCTGATCAACATGGGTAAGGCGAAGTATGCGTGGATCACAGTGGCGCCGATGCTGTTTGTGGGAACGACGACTCTGACGGCGGGAGTGCTTTCGATCAAGAATATTTTCTGGCCGCTTACGAAGAAGCCTGGATTCGTGTTTCAGGGATATCTGGACTCGACGCTGATGGTGATTTTCGTGACGGGCGTGGTGCTGGTGTTGCTGAATGTGGCGCGGCGGTGCTGGCTGACTTTGCACGGGGAGCCGATTCCGAAGGAGGCGTTTGGGCCACAGGTGGCGGGGGAGGGTTTGCCATCGAGCGGGTGTTGTTAGGAGAGAAAGCGAAGAGTTCGGAGAAAACCTGACGCAGAGTGCGCTGAGAGCGCAGAGTTCGCAGAGAAGAGCGGCCCGCCGCGGACGGCGGGCCCTACAAGCGGAAGAGAAACCCGAGAGCGCAGGCTAAAGCCTATGCTACTTGGGCCGACCTGAAGGTCGGCCGCTACACGGGTGATCAAAATGGCCGGTCGGGGGACCGGCCATTTTTATTTTGAGGTGGAGGAATTAGTTTTTGCTTTTGTTTTTGGGTGAGGCTTTTTGCAGCGTGGCCAGCAGGGTTTTTGCGCTGGGCGGCACGGGCACATCGTGCTTGAAGACGATGTCTTTCGCGCTGACTTCCTTGCCGTAGAGTTTTTTGTTGGCGCTGTTGTCGGCGCGGAGCGTGGAGCCTTCGAGAGAGATGCCGGCGAAGAGGCCGCGGGCGCGCGAGTAAGAAAGAATTTCAGCGCGCAAGGCGACGTCGCTTTCGGCAGAAGCGGTGCGGCCAACGGGGCCGGCGGCGGCGCTGGCGTCACCACCGAGCTTGACCTTGCTGCTGAGCATGCTTGTGGCGGAGCGATCGCTCATGAGCAGAAGAACGAAATCGGTGGCGTCGCCGCCGAGTTGCAAACCGACGCTGCCGCCTTCGAGGGCCATCATCGTGGGGGGGCCCCAGGGACCGTGGAAATCGCTGCCGCCGCGACAGGTCATCGCACCGCGGCCGTAGCTGCCGCCAATCCCGATGGCGAACTTGAGGACAGACGGCAGAATGGCGACGCATTTGGCCTTGTCGAGGACGTCCTGGGGAATGCTGTCGGGAGCGTCCAGAATTTCCTTGAAGACCTTGCCAGCATTTTCGACGCGGTCCTCTTCCTTGTCCTGGGCCACAGCCGGAAGCGCCAGCAGGGGAAGCAATGGGATGCCTAGCCAAATCTTTTTCATGACTCCTCCTTAGAGACACGGACCAATTACCTAGAATTCAAGCAAGAATGCGCTGAAAATACGAGAAGAATTTGCGCCCGATAAATCCCCGCGCGCAGAATTGCCGTTCGATTCTTCCCGTTGGATGGGATTGCCGCCAAAAGAGATGAAAGAAAAAAATCGAAGGGCTCACGGTTCCAGCGAGGCCGTGTAGGCGGCGATGTCGATTATGTCGTAGAGCGATAGATTGGCGACGACGGGTTTCATCTGCGGAAAGTTTACGCCGGCGCGGGCGCCGCTTTGCATGTCGTAGAGCTGGCGGACGATGTAACTGGGGGAACGCCCGGCGATGGAGGGGACATTTTTGAGGCCCTTGAGATTCGGGCCGTGGCAGGTGGAGCAGGGAATGGTTTTGCCGTTGGCGCCGCCGGTGGTGACGAGGGAGCGGCCACGCTTGAGGCTGCCGGGAGGGACGTAGGCGATGAAGCCGGAAGAGTCGTCGCGGAGTTCGGTGCGTTCGAGATTTTCCGGGGTTTCGATGATGCGATCGCCGATGGATTCCATTTCGTGAGGAGTGGAGACGACGAGCATCCATCCGGCAACGTGGGTTTTGGGGACGAATTTGGCTTCGACGACGTGGATCCAGGGCTTGGCTTTCAGGGTCGCGAAGTATTCGGCGGCGGTTTGGATTTCAGCGTCAGTGGCTTTGGTTTCGTTGGCGACCATCAGGCTGACTGGTTTCAGATCAGGGTCGGAACTCTTGCGCACGCCGCTTTTGAAGTCGGCGAGTTGCTGAATCATGTAGGCGGCGGGAAGGCCCGCGAGACTGGAATTTTCCGGGCGACCCAGTCCGTTCGGGAGATGGCAGTAGCCGCAGGCGTAGACATCTGGCTTGCGGCCGTGGGAGACGATCTCCGGCATGGGAGAGTGAGCGGCGGGATGCCAGTCAGGGACGTTGAAGAAGTCTTGAAGTTGCGAATGAGTGAAGGCGATTTTGCTGCCGGGAACGTGGAACAGTGCGGATTCGTCGGGTTTGGCGGAAGCGTCGGATGGCGGGGCGGGTGGACTGACGGCGAAGGCCCAGTAGGGAGGAGGTTCGGAGAGTGTTTGCGAAATTGTGGATTGGGTCTGGCTAGAGACGACGGGCATGAGAAAAAGGCCTCCGGCTGTGAGGGCGATGGTGATTGATTGGAGCTTGAGTCGAGTCACGCGCAGACCTTTCTAGTACCCAGCGATCGAGACGGGCTTTTGGGACGGAGTCAGCGGAGTTGCGCCGCGCCGATTAGGGTGACGGCGATTACGCATGGTTTGGAGGAGCGGTTGTGCCAGGCGTGGCGGGCGCCGTTCTGGACGACGCAGTCGCCGGCTTTGAGGAGAAGTTCGGCGCCGTCGTCGAGTTCGAGGTAGACCTCGCCGGAAAGGACGACGTCGAAGTCCACGGTGTCCGTGGTGTGCATGCCGGGGTGCATCGGTTCGAGAACTTCGGCCATGCCGGGGAGTTTGGTCTGGAGTTCGGCGAAGGCGGAGGGCAGATCGGTTTGTTGAGCAATGCGCTGGGTGTCGGGAGGTATGGTGAAGAAGCCGAAACGGAAACCGCCCGCAGGAGGGAAGTAGCTTGGGTGCGGCGGAGGAGTGCCGTCGCCGGGAAGAGTTGGAGCGGAATCGGCGCCCCAGGCGCGATGGAATTCGAAACCTGGGAGCAGGGAGAGGGTGATGGGTTCGAGGGCGGCGTCTTTCGCGATGACTGATTTGCCGGAGGAGTTGCGGCCGGTTACGACGCAGCGGATGTTCATGAGGGAGGCTCCTGGGATGGGGAAGCGTGCGGTGATTGTACGTTTTCTTTTTTCTTTCGGGAAGGAGGAGTTGGAGAGTGAAGGCGGTTAAGGCTAAAGTTGGGTGGCGCTGTTTCGGGCGCAAAAGCGGGCCGACCGGGTCGGCCCGCACTCCAAACAAGATGATTTGGATGGCGACCATGGGGAGGGTGATGATGCTGAGGCGGCTGGCGGGACTGGTGGTGGTGAGTTTGTTTTTGGGCGCGGGGAGCTTGCTGGGGCAGGCAAAACCGGATGGGCCGGAGTTTGATGTCAAAGAGCACTACACGAAATACGAATACCGGATTGCGATGCGGGACGGGGTGCGGCTCTTCACTTCGGTGTATGTGCCGAAGGACGATTCGAAGCCGTATCCGTTCCTGATCAACCGCACGCCGTACAGCGTGGCGCCGTATGGAGTGGACCAATACCGGACGCAATTGGGGCCTTCGCCGGATTTTGACAAGGCCGGATATATTTTTGTGAACCAGGATGTGCGCGGCCGGTTCATGTCCGAGGGCACGTTTGTCGAGATGCGGCCACACATTGACAACAAGAAATCGAAGCAGGACGTGGACGACAGCAGCGATTTATACGACACGATCGAGTGGCTGCTGAAAAATGTGCCGAACAACAACGGGCGCGCGGGAATCTGGGGGATTTCGTATCCGGGATTTTTCACCTCGGCGAGCATGATTGATACGCATCCCGCACTGAAGGCCGCGTCGCCGCAAGCTCCGATGACGGACCTGTTCAAAGGAGATGATGCGTATCACGGCGGGGCGTTCATGATGGCGGCAAATTTCGGGTTTTACAGTTTCTTCCGGCCGCAGGGGAATCCGGAATTGCCGCCGAAGGTGCGCGTGCCGTTTGATTACGGGACGCCGGACGGATACGAGTTTTTCCTGAACGCAGGGACGCTGGAAAATTTGGGCAAGCTGCTGGGCGGGCAGGATGCACTGTGGCTG
>Ga0210406_10007851_pt1 | contig 10761 bp, 13 predicted proteins | sample IncBWC30MmetaG_FD_155454 | JGI IMG/M metagenome (GOLD analysis project Ga0210406, IMG submission 155454) | Forest soil microbial communities from Barre Woods Harvard Forest LTER site, Petersham, Massachusetts, United States - Inc-BW-C-30-M | ecosystem: Environmental > Terrestrial > Soil >... | reverse complement strand
AGCACTATACGTCATTCGATTTGAGCGGGCGCCCATACGATTGCGAGATCGCGTCGGCTAACAATGTATTGACGAAAGTCAGCGGAGGGTGTAGTCACTGAACAGGCCTAGCCGCGGGAGCAGCGCGACGCACTGTGTCGCAGAGCTCCGAAATCAAAGTGGTGAAACTCGCCTTATGTATGTGGTTCTACGTATCAGTCAGACATACATCGAGCGAGTTTTTGCCGCCGTGCGACGACCGCGAGGATCTCCCGCCAGAATCACTTACACAATCGTAACCACCAGCGATGCCGTTTTCCACAAAATGCACCGCCGGCCGGCCCAGTGGGTGGCTGGGGAGATTTTCGCATGGTTCGAGGGAACTGAATGAGGCTGAACGGCTACTTGGTTAAGAGCACCGTGGTAGCAGCGCTTGGCGGCTTGCTCTTCGGTTTCGATACGGTGGTAATTTCGGGCACTACCAGCGGGTTGACTGCGGCGTACAATCTTTCTCCTTTCCTGAAAGGCTTTACCGTCTCTGCCGCTCTGTGGGGAACGGTTGTGGGATCACTGCTGGCAGGAATTCCCGGAGACCGCTTGGGGCGACGCGACAGCCTGCGGATCATGGCCGTGCTTTATCTGATTTCGGCCATTGGCTGCGCTGCCGCGTGGAACTGGACGGCGCTGGTCATTTTCCGTTTCATTGGCGGACTTGGAATCGGAGGCTCGTCGGTGCTTGGGCCTATGTACATTGCAGAGATCGCGCCGGCCAGCTGGCGCGGGCGGCTGGTGGGATTTTTTCAGTTCAATGTCGTATTCGGAATTCTGGTCGCATATCTCTCGAATTTTGCGATCGGCCTGCAGCACTTCGGGGACGCCGAATGGCGATGGGACCTGGGGGTCGCTGCCATTCCAGCGGCTTTCTTCCTGGTAATGCTGTTCACAATCCCACGCAGCCCGCGCTGGCTGGTGAAGAAACAGCGCATCGCGGAAGCCAGAGAAGTGCTGAAGATGACCGGGGACGCCAGCTACGAACGGGACTTGCAGGAAATTTCCGCGTCGATTGATGCCGAGCACGGGCACGCAGACGAGCCTCTGTTTTCGGCCAGGCATCGTTTGCCGATTTTTCTTGCAGTGTCGATTGCGTTCTTCAATCAATTCGCGGGGATCAATGCGATCCTCTACTACTTGAATGATATTTTCGCGAGCGCTGGATTCAGCAAAGTATCAAGCAACCTGCAGGCGGTATTCATCGGACTCACGAATTTGATTTTCACTATGATCGCGATGTCGGTGATTGATAAATTCGGACGCAAGAAACTTTTGTTGATTGGCGCGGTGGGCACTTCTCTGTGCCTATTGAGCGTAGCGGGAGTATTCGCGACGAACACGCATACCAACCTGCTGATTTGGCTGCTGGTCACTTATATCGCCTTCTTCGCGTTCTCGCAGGGCGCGGTAATTTGGGTTTACATCAGCGAAGTGTTTCCGAATCGAGTGCGGGCGAAAGGACAAAGCCTGGGCAGCTTCACCCACTGGATTATGGCGGCTCTAATCTCGCTGGGATTTCCGGCGGTGGCAAGATGGTCGAAGCCGCTTCCGTTCGTTTTCTTTGCTGCGATCACAGTGTTGCAATTCTTTGTAGTGCTGCTGCTGTATCCGGAAACTAAGGGAGCATCGCTGGAAGAACTGCAAAAAGAGTTGTCCGCGGTGTGAAAGCTTGGATTTAGATCAGGTTTTGGGGGTTGCTCGACGGTTCGCAAAACGAGAGCACTCGTGGACGCTAAGCCTTAATTACGCGGGCTTCCCTGATTACAGAGTCTTCGCCAATATATTTCACCGACATGGGAAAGAATTTTGGCGGCGCCGAATATGTTCCCCAGTCAGGGGGGACGGGAGCCATGCACCACAAATTGCCTGGAGATTCCAGCGCAATTCCCACGATCCAATACTTGCTTCCCTCTTCCATCGGCCGCGTGCAGGCCACTCTCGCGGCCGTGACTCCTCTACCAGGCAGGTCCTCAATTCGCAGTTGCAAACCTTTCACCAGCGGACGTGAAAAACGAATCCCGCAACCTTGTGGGTTCACCATTACCGTATGGCAGGTTTGTGAAAAGTTGTCCGCCGGGTCGAGACTGGTAATGCGCACGGGAATTTGTGCGCGGACTCGCGTTCCAAGGCGCCGCTGGAGCTGAGGAGTAGCGCAAGATGACATGGCTGGTAAGCCGGATTCTAGCGGCACTCGCCAACTGGTTGCCTTGCAATTCGCAGGAGCGATCAAACCAAAGTAACTGGATGGCGCTCAGTAAAAAGACAACGTTCCGTTCTGCCGCGCCTGGCGCACCATCGACGAAAAGAATATGACGCCCGCCGGAACCAGGAACAATGCGAACACAGCCAGTATCTCGACCTCTTGCGCAATCGCCGCAAAATTCCCCGCAAGGAGCGACAAGCGCATGGCCGCCAGCGAATGCGTGAAAGGAATAAAGTACGAAATGATCTGCACTCCGCGTGGTAAAGCCGCTACGGGAAACATTGTTCCGGACATGAGCCATGCGCCCGATCCGAGCAACCACAGTACGGTCGACCCTTTATGCATGGAGATTTGCAGCCCGGCCGCGAACAGGCCAATCGCGAACGCACTCAAAATCGAAAATCCAAATGCCAGCAGGCATCCCGCGACGTTCACATGCAGCGCCGGCGCGAAAAGAAAAATTCCAGCGCCGATATAAACCACAAATTGCAGTAGGCCCTCGCCGAAGGCAGAAAGCGCACCAAGCGAAACTAGAACCGCCGCTGGCGTTGCTGTGGTCAGGAGAACTTCCAGAGTTCCCGTTTGCTGAGATTCCTGAATGGTCTTGAGGAAGCTGTGCGTCCCGGAAAGTAGAAACGTATAAAACCCCGTTCCGATCAGCAGAAACAAGAAGTACGGCATTCCTTCCGGACGAAACTGCGGCCCAACTGCCCGCGCCAGATAATAAAAAGTCGCCAGTTGCGCGACCTGCGCCAAAGCCGAGAGCACGAATCCATTGCGGTAACGTATAGCGGTGATCGCGTCTTTCTTCAGCACCGCAATTATTTTCTCGCCAATCATGCCGGAACTCCCAATCGGAATTTCTCCGGCGCTGCATCGCGCGTCATCTCGAAATAGAATTCGCGCAGCTCTTCTGCGGCAAAATCGCGGGGCTTCTCAACAGCCATCAGCTCGCCTTGTTTCAACATTGCTACCCGGTCGCAGATTGCCGTGGCTTCTTGAAAGTTGTGCGTCGCCAGCAGAACCGTAATCCCCGTGCCTGATAAATTCAGGATTAGCCTCCACAGTTCGTCGGCGGCAGCAGCATCCAGGCTCCGCGTCGGTTCGTCGAGTAACACGATTGCAGGTCTTTTGACCAGGGCCCGGGCAATTCCCATCCTCTGATACATCCCCGATGAAAGCTTCACCACCTGTTTGCCAGACACATCATTCAGCGAAACACAGGAGAGCACCCACTCAATGCGGTCCGAAACGTCACGCCGGCCCACGTTCTCGAGCGCGGCAAAGAATTCCAGGTTCTCGCGGACCGTCAGTCGCGGAAAGAATGACCGTTCCGAAGCCAGTGCGAAGCCCACATTTCTGCGCACGACTTGACCATGCCGCTGAGTGTCGCTTCCCTGCACGAGCACAACACCGGCGTTCGGCAGCAGCACGGTAGAAATGAGCTTCAAAGTTGTGCTCTTGCCGCTCCCATTCGGCCCCAGCAGGCCAAGCACTTCCCCCGCTCTCACCGTCAAAGAAATTCCTTTCAACGCATGCGTCTCCGCGCCGCGCTGTCGAAGAAAAAAGAATCCTCGTTGGCGAAAGATCTTGTGAACGGATTCAAAAACAACACTGTTCATGGGCGGGCCCAAGCTGACAGGTTCAAGCGCAGTCACTATCGAATTACGCTCCGCTGTAAGAAGATTCTATGGACAGGGCGCGCGGTTTCCAGAAAGAGAATTCGGGCAGGGACATACTTAGTCCACAGGAGCGCTCACTTGGTCGCAGCAACCCAGGCCGCAGCAACTCCGGTCGAATTGCAAAGCGCTCCCGCGCCTGCCAGCCGCTTTGGTCAGGAGTTTGAGTTGCTGGTGGCGTGTTGCAAAAATGGAAACCAACCGAACTTACTTCCGCTCCTCGCGCCGGACCTCAATTGGGACCGAGTTCTCGCATCCGCCCAACATCATCGCGTTCTGCCTGCGCTCTGTGCTGCGTTGGCTTCGCAAAACCTGCTGCCGTCAGCTATTCGTATCCGTGCTCACAAACACGCGTGGCGGATTTTGCACTTCACCGTCGAACTGACGAAGATTGCACGTTGTTTCGAGGAGGGTGGAATTCCGTTCCTCGCGCACAAAGGGCTGGCGTTGGCGCGACTCCTCTACCGCGATCCAGCTATGCGGCAGTTCGGCGACCTTGATCTCCTGGTCAGGCCGCAGGACGTTCCGCGAGCCAGAGCCACGCTCATGGAACTAGGCTACGAACCAGGCTTGCGGCTTCCTCCCCGCCAGGAGAAATCTTACTCGCGATCCGCATACGAATACGTCTTCGGGCTCAAAGCAGAACGCAACCTGGTTGAGTTGCAATGGCGAATCGTCCCGCGTTTTTGCTCAATCAACTTCGATATCGACGCGCTCTTCAGCCGTTCAATTCAAATTGAGTTGGATGGCCTTCCTTTGCGAACACTGGGCCATGACGATCAGATGCTCGTGCTCTGCGTTCACGCCGCGAAACATGAATGGGCACAACTCGGCATGTTGCGTGATATCGCGACCTTGGCCCAATTCGATCTCGATTGGAACTGGATAGTAACCGAGGCGCGCCGGCTCGGGATCCAGAAGATTTTGCAGGTTTCGGTGCTGGCGGTCCGCGAACTCTTCGCCATCGATTTGCCCGCAGCCGTGCAATCCAGATCGCTTGTTCGTGCCGTGGAACTCGCGGACACGGCGATGAGTAAGCTCCAGAAAAACCACGAACCCAACACCGAATCCGTGCAATACTTCCGCTCCCAGCTTCAGACCCGTGAACGATGGCGCGATCAAGCGCGATTCGTGTGGCGCCTTGCTAGCACTCCGGGCGTTGAAGAATGGAAAGCGGTCCGACTGCCGGATCGTTTCTTTGCTCTCTATCGCGGTGTCAGAATAGCGCGGCTAGCGAGAAGGTTTACAACGTAGGTTGGAGTGTCTCTCAGCCGCAGGTCGCGTCGGCCTGCTCATGAGCATGGTAGCTAGACCGCACCAGCGGTCCGGATTCCACATGGCGGAATCCCAGCCGCAGCGCTTCATCTTTTAGATATTGAAATTCCGGCGGAGTATAGAAGCGCGCAATCGGCAAATGGTCGCGAGAAGGACGCAGGTACTGCCCCACGGTCAAAATATCGACTTGCCTCTCCGCCAGATCGCGGAACACATCCACCAACTCCGTCATGGTTTCGCCGAGCCCAACCATCACGCCCGATTTCGTCACCATGCCGGGAGAGAATCGTTTGGCATTTTCCAGCAACCGCAAAGTGCGCTCATAGCGCGCCCCCGAGCGCACCGCCCGGTAGAGACGAGGCACAGATTCGGTATTGTGGTTCAGCACATTCGGCTTTGCATCCAGTACAATGCGCAGCGCTTCATCCAGTCCCTGAAAATCTGGGATCAACACTTCCACCCGGCATTCCGGCGCTACCCGGCGAACTTCGCGAATGGTTTCGGCAAAAATCCTGGCTCCGCCCAGATTGTCGTCATCCCGGTTCACGCTGGTAATAACGGCATGTTTCAGCCCAAGTGTCGCTATTGCTTCCGCCACTCGCCGCGGCTCATCCCGATCAATGGCGAGAGGGCGGCCTTTGGGCACAGCGCAAAAGCCGCAGCGGCGCGTACAGATGTCGCCCAGCAACATGAATGTCGCCGCGCGATGGTTCCAGCATTCACCGATATTTGGACACTGTGCCGACTCGCACACCGTGTGCAGGCCGAGCCCGCGCGCGAGTTTCTTAAGCTGATGAAAATTCTCCCCAGCGGGGGCCTTCGCCCGCAGCCATGAGGGCTTGGGTTGACGCACAGCAGGCCCAATCTCAATTTGCACCAGCTGCGACAAGCTGCTCATGCTCTTATTCTACAGGAGCGCTGACGCGAAGCCTTGACACGCGATTCAGTCGGACTGTATAGCTGATGGCATTACTTTGTGTGCAATGCTGTAATACCATCTTTTAAGCTAGAGCCCGGCGGATTTACGCATCCAAGTACCCGCGATGACCTTATCACTCCGAGGTGTGGCATGGACGGCATTCGCGGTCGCAGTGGTTCTGCTCGTAGGCAGCAGCATTTTTCTGCTTCGCGCAACCCACAGCCTCTTCGATAGCGAAGCCCTCGTTTCTCACACCCATGAAGTACAAACTGCTCTAGAGGACCTCAGCTCGCAAATTTTCCAGGTCACAAACTCGCGTCGCGGTTTCGTTATCGTCGGAGATGAATCTTTCCTCGACGACTATCATGCGGCTGTAGCTCTGGTCCCCGGAGACTTAGACCGTCTGCGGCGCCTCACCACGGACAGACCAGACCGGCAACAAGAGCTCAGCCAGGTGACCGGCGACATCCAGGCACTGCTGAATCTGATCAATGAAACCCTCAACGCCCGGATCGCTGGAACTTCCAGCCGTGAAATGGAACTTCGGGTCACGCGCCAGACGGCCACGATCGCCGATCGCGTGCAAACCACACTGGAAAAAATGCGCCACGAGGAAGATCAACTCCTCGCCGAGCGCCAAATCGCCTCTCGCACCAATTACCGGCACACATTGCGCCTCATCTTTGCCTCTTTCATCATTGCCCTCATGTTGCTGGTTGCTGAGATGTTCCTGCTCAGCTATGAATTCACTCGCCATCGCCAGACCGAGCAAACAGCGCGCCAGAGCCAGGAAATCGTCAACGCATTTTTCTCGTCGTCCACTGTAGGTTTCGGTATTTTGGACTCGCATTTTTGTTACACACGAATCAATGACGTGCTGCCGAGAATGGCCGGGCTGGCGCCGGAAGAGGTCCTGGGCAGACCGGTTTCAAAGGTTTTCGGGGAGTCCGGCTCGCGTGCCGAAAGCGTGCTGCGTGAGGTACTCGAAACTGGAAAGCCTGTTCTGGATCGCGAGGTCGCCGCCAACCCGACCGGTACCGCTGATTTGCGCCACTGGCTGGTAAATTATTTTCCTATTCGCGAGAACGGAGGCAAAGTTACCCAGGTAGGCGTCACCGCAGTCGATGTCACGGCGCGGCGGAATGCCGAGGAGGCCTTGAGAAAACTGAGTGGCCGCCTGTTGGGCATTCAGGACCAGGAGCGCCGCAGGATCGCTCGCGAACTTCATGACAGTTTGGGTCAATACCTGGCAGGGATGAAGATAGCCATCGATATGCTCAGCTCGCGTTCCGCCCAAAAAGATCCGCTACTGATTGAATGTGCAGACATTCTCGAGCGGGCTATCGCCGAAACCCGTACTCTGTCGCACCTGCTGCATCCGCCCTTGCTCGATGAAGCCGGCTTTGCCTCCGCCGCCAGTTGGTTCGTGGCCGGATTTTCCCAGCGTAGCGGCATTCCGGTCGCGCTCGATCTGCCCTCAGACATGCAGCGGCTTCCGGAAGCAATTGAGATCGCCTTATTTCGCATTCTTCAGGAGAGTCTTACGAATGTGCATCGCCATTCGCGGACCAAATCGGCGGAGATCAGCGTTGACGTTGACGCTGAGCAAGTCACCTTAGAAGTTCGCGACCACGGACGTGGCATCCCGCCCCAGGTTATTAAGCAAATTGAAGCTGAAACCAGCAGACTAGGCGTGGGCCTGGCTGGAATGCGCGAGCGCATTCATGAACTCGGGGGAAGATTTGCCGTCTCCTCTGACGAGCACGGCACCCTGGTATACGCGAGCATTCCGCTGGGCGCGGAGCACCTGTCACCACTGCACATCGGCGCTGAACAGATCGCTGACTGATTCGTGGTTTTCTGGTCCGGGCTTTCGGAAAAAATAACCCCACCCTTCGCGCTTCAAAGGGTGGGCCCTGAGCTGACTAACTGGCTTTCCGATCTCGCTGGGAGTCGGCAATGCGTTGCGACTCATTTTCCCGATCCAGCGTGCGGTTCCACTCCTCTACTTCGCGCTGCGCCTGGTCCTTTGCGATGCCATATCTCTCTTGGATACGGCCCACAAGTTGGTCCCGCTGACCGGCCACAACGTCCAAATCATCATCTGTCAGCTTTCCCCAGCGAGTCTTGGCTTGACCTTTAATCTGCTTCCATTTCCCTTGTACCTGGTCCCAATTCATGAGTCCCTCCTGGTATTTAACGTCCAGCTAGAAGCGTAGCCGTCGGAGGTAAAACGGGGCAATACAGGGAACACTCCATTAGCAGAGCTGAAGTGGGGGAGTGAATCAGGGCTGGCGTGAGTCTCTAGGAGGAGTAGTACCTACCAAGAGTTCGACGCTGAAATTTAGTGAGCTGATGGCTGACGGCTGATGGCTCACCCAACACTCAGCTCTCCAAATACGATTCCACCCACTCCTTGACCCGCTTCCGCCGTTCATCGCTGTGGTCAAAGCGTACGCCAAATGTCTTGTCGGCTGCTTTCGTCCAGCTCACGGTGCCGCGAACCCATACCCGTGGCAGAGTCAACAGCGCAAACGAAACTTCCACCGGCAATCCCGGGGCAGCTTCGCTCGCACACTTCAACGACATGCCACCGGTACTGATCTCTACGCTGCTGGCTTCGAACTGGCGATGGTTCGAACCGGCTATCACCGAAACCTGCGTGATTACCGGGACCCGAGCATACCGGCGGAATTCGTGTAACACCAGCATCTGCGTCGAGCGCACCAGCTTCAGCGCGGACGACCGTTCCAGTGGTTCGTGAAAGATGGCATTGATTCCGAACGGAGACAGCTTCAGCGCCTCTTGGACGGTGCCACCCAGCCCATAAATCACCAAGCGGCTGTTGGAGCGTGACCGCCGTGCCGACTCCAGCAGTGGTCCTACTTTGCTCCCTACGCGCACCACGACAGCCTCAAACTTCTCGCTGGCCAGGCGCTCGGCGCGATCGCCGGTCATGGGTACACTTTCAATTCCAAATTGCCGGAAACATTCTGAGAGCAGTACGCGGGAGTTTTCGTGCAAATCCACGAGCGCTGCGCGGGCTGAAAACTTTCTAGTGGGGGAAGGGGATACAAGAGAGTTTCCCAAGGTATTCTCCATTTGTTTTTTTTACTCTAACTAACCTCTATCGGCTGACATGGATTAATTATCAGTAACTCTTGCAGGCTTCTTTTCCCTGTGCTCCGATCCACCTCATCCGCCGAAACCCCATTCTGGCGCGGGAACTCGGCCACTGCAACCGTGCATTAGGACACTCCGCAGTACAAAGGTGCCATTACTGGGATGACCATTGACACGTTACGGGTAACAGCAAGAATTTCCTGCAAAAACAGAAGAAATCCGTGAACAAAAAGGCGTGCGCGCCACAATTCTCGCTATTGTTCGGCAACTTCGGCATGTTGCTTTTTCATTGGAAAAAGTTGTGCAGTGCACCTTGCGCTGTGCTACTATTCCGCGCCATGCGGTCTGGCATTCGGCTCGCGCTCTGCATCTGCCTGCTTCTCGCCGCAACAGCATTCGCCGGCGATAATGATGGTCAACCCGCCCCACGTTTCCGCGCGAAAACCACCTCTGGCGAAAGCTTCAATAATGAATCGGTCAAAGGCAAAGTCGTTCTCCTGGAGTTCTGGACCACCTGGTGTCAGTATTGTCATCAGGAAGAATCGCTGGTCGAACAAATCAATAAAGAGTTCGCGGAAAAAGGCTTGGTCGTACTCGCGATCGACGTGGCCGAATCAAAGAAAACCGTGAAGAAATATCTGGAGCAGCATCCTCGCTCCTGCGGCATCGTCCTCACCGAAGACACGAATCTCGCCGCCATGTATCAGGCCAACGTTTATCCCATCTATGTAGTGATTGATCGTGACGGCAACATCGCCGGTGAGCAACGGGGTGCAGCCGGCGAGCGTGCCTTGCGCCGGTTGCTCGCGGGCGCCGGAATCGAAGCGGAAGAAAAAGCCGACGAAAACTAAAGCCAGCCACCCGCGCATTGATACACCCTCTCCAACAACGCCACCTTCAAGCGATGTCATCCCGAACGCGCACGCTACGAGAAGTGGGAATGCAGCATCGTGGAAGAGCGGCGCTTCAGCCGCTTGAACGATATTCATTCCGAGCAAAACCAAAAACAAAAGGCGCAGCCGCTTGGCCGCGCCCTTTTTAGAAAAACAAAGATGATCGAGCTATTTCGAGCACGAATCGCTCACCATTTTCACATGCGTCACTTTCAGATGTCCGTGCTCGGCATTTTCCTTCGTGGCTCCAGTATCGTGGGCCATGTCTTTGGTGTCTTCTTTCATGTTGTGCGCCATTGCGTTCGAGACAACTCCGGTCACCGTAACCGTATGCCCCACATGGTCGGCCAGCGCCACATTGCTGCTGCGCACTTCCCATGTGCTGCCGTCGTCCCCCTTGAGGTTAAACTCCTTAGCGTTATCGCCTTGCGATAAGCATCCCGTAATGGTTCGCGTGTCCGACTTCCCTTTTGCGTCGGCCGAATCATCGGCCATCACCCACGCCGACGCCATGCATGCCAGTACCAGGCACAAAAACAGATTCCTCATATTTGTTTCCTCCTGTAGAAGTTTTCCCGATTGCCCAGACATTCGATTCGCTGCAACGCGAACGGGTTGTAGCAGAACGGCAGCTACAAA
>Ga0210406_10007850_pt1 | contig 10761 bp, 7 predicted proteins | sample IncBWC30MmetaG_FD_155454 | JGI IMG/M metagenome (GOLD analysis project Ga0210406, IMG submission 155454) | Forest soil microbial communities from Barre Woods Harvard Forest LTER site, Petersham, Massachusetts, United States - Inc-BW-C-30-M | ecosystem: Environmental > Terrestrial > Soil >... | reverse complement strand
CGATCATTCCATTGGCGGTCTGGCTGTCAAAGAAGTTCGGCCATCGTGCAAGCCGTTCTCCTTTCATGGAGCAAGTGATGAAGGACATTGCCGGGCACAACCTTAACGCTGCCAGGGCCTTTCTCGAGAGGCTTTCCGAATTCGAGGATGAAAACGTCGCTGTCTGAAAATTCCTATAAGCGCGACGGGATAGGTCTGATCAGAATCGGCCATGTATCCCCGAAACCGAAAATACCAGGCTACGTATGACCGCGTGGCGCTCGAGCTACGACATCGCCGAGCGGCTCTAGCTTTGGGTTTCACGCAAGCCGGATTACCGCCCGGAATGCCTTTCGTGAACTGGGGATCCTGCCCAGGGCGCGTGTCTTCGAAGTCTCGGTTGGACCGGCGCCAAATCTGCCCTATCTTCGGGAGAAGCCGAGCGGCTTCCGTCTCGGGATGCGGTCTTCGATTGCGTTTTCACGTCGGCGGCGCTTCATCAAATAAGATCAGCAGCAATCCGCGCTTGGAATACCACCGCTACAGTGGTCGTGGCTCACGAAGCCTCGCCCGCCTGAATATTTAACCAACAAAACCTGGAGCCACTACCGCTGCAATGGTATGTTATAATTATTCACGAGAGTGAATAATTATAACGTTGGCATTGTCGGGTTCGGTGGATATAGTGGGGCGGAGTTGGTCCGCCTTCTCATCAATCATCCCCACGTTGCCCCAGTGCTGCTCGATCATCGCCAGGACTCGGGATACCGTGCCCAGCCGATCGGCGTCAGGCAGCCCACACAGGTGCCGTGCTCTCCCGACGCGGTGAAGACCGAACATCTGGCGCTGGTGTTTCTTGCCACGCCGGCGGGCGTATCCATGGACCTGGCGCCGCAGATGCTGGATGCCGGCGCCAAAGTGATCGACCTGAGCGGCGCGTTCCGGCTGCGCGATGCCGGCACATATTCGCGTTGGTATCAGGAAAAGCACACCGCGTCCAACCTGCTCGCCGACGCGGTCTATGGGCTGCCGGAATTCTGCCGCGACGGTATCGCCCAAGCACGGCTGATTTCGAATCCCGGGTGCTATCCGACCGCAGCCAACCTGGCCATCCAGCCGCTGATCGCTAGCGGAGTGATCGACCGCGCGGCCGGGATCGTTTGCGACGCCAAATCCGGAGTCAGTGGCGCGGGCCGCAAGCCGAGCCTCAAGACCAGCTTCTGCGAAGTGACCGAGAATTTCTCGGCCTATTCGGTCCTGGATCACCGGCATGTGCCCGAAATCCTGATGGTGTCTGGAATCGAGGAGCCGGAGTTAAGCTTCACTGCTCAACTGATTCCCATCCACCGGGGGATTCTTGAGACCATCTATTTCCGCGCGCGGAATCTTTCGAGCGCCGAAGCTCTACTCGAAATCTACCGGGCCCGCTATGAGAACGAACCGTTCGTGCGCCTCTATCCGCTGGGCGACATGCCGGATATCCGGGGCGTCGATCGAACCAACTTCTGCGACCTCGGCGTCAAGTTCGATCCGGCGACGGGCCGGGCGGTAGTGGTCAGTGCGATCGATAACCTGGTGAAAGGCGCAGCCGGTCAGGCGGTGCAAAACATGAATCTGGCGCTGGGCTTCCGGGAGACCGAGGGACTGCTGTGACCTTAGAACTGATATGGCTGACGAAGTGATATGAAGGCGCTAATAAAAATCGGTGGCACGCTCCTCGACTCAGCGGAATCGCGCCTGCGCCTGGCAGCGGAAATCGGGCAAGCGGTCAAAGGTGGTCTCGAAGCCGTCGTAGTTCATGGGGGTGGCAAGCAGATGACGCGCTTCCTGGAGGAGCGCGGCGTCGAGAGCCGCTTCGTCAATGGATTGCGCGTGACCACGCCGGATGTACTGGACGCCGTTCTCAAAATATTCGCTGGCTCGGTCAATCGGGAGTTAGTGGCTGCCTTCATCGCGAAGGGCATGCAAGCGGTCGGGCTCACTGGCATGGACGGGCTGCTTACGGAGGCGCGCCAAATGAATGCGGAGTTGGGCTTCGTTGGCCAACCCGTGCGATCCGATGCGCGATTGCTCAATCTGTTGCTGCAGGGCGGCTATTTGCCGGTAGTCGCTTGTGTAGCAGGCGATGGACAGGGCCAGTTTTACAATGTCAACGCGGATCAGATGGCCGCGTCGGTGGCGTCGGCAATGCAAGCGGAAAAGCTTTTCTTTTTGACGGATGTGGATGGAGTCTGGAATAAAGAGAAGGTTATTTATCGCACAATCACAATTGACAAATGTAAAATGCTGATCGAAACCGGGACCGCCAACGCCGGAATGCAGGCCAAGCTGGAAGCGGCCATAGAAGCGCTGCGACTAGGTGTAGCCGAGGTGGTTATCGCGCCCGGCGGCGTTACCGGGATAATTGGCGGATTGCTCTCCGGTAACCATATCGGGACCAGAATCGTTGCGGAAATAGGAGTTCTAAGCAATGGCTAGCCTATGTTTGACGGAATCGCCGGCGCAAATTGACTCGCATGACGTGATCGTCCGTAAGGCTACCATGAGCGATATCCATCCCTTGCTAACACTAATAAATGATTATGCAGCGAATGGAATAATGCTGCCACGCACTGAATTTGAAATGTCAGAAAACATTCGTGATTTCTCGGTTGCATTTATGGGAAAGCGCCTGGTGGGTTGCGGCGCGCTGCATTTTTACACGCCGACCTCAGGCGAAGTCCGATCACTGGCGGTGGATCCGAACTTGAAAACTCGAGGCGTCGGCAGACGCATTATGGACGCTATTGAGAGCGAGGCTGTAGAAAATCAACTACACGCGATCTTTGCGTTCACCTATGTGGCGGATTTTTTTAGGAAGATGGGTTTCCGCGAAGTAGAGCGGGGAGAGCTGCCGCTAAAGGCTTGGAAAGATTGCCTGCGCTGCCCGAAATTCCAGTGCTGCGATGAGATCGCAATGCTGAAAGCGTTGCGCCCGCACCCAGTACTCGGGACCGGTACTGAACCCGAATCCGTATTAGTGCAACTGCCCCAATTAAAGGCTGCCGGTTAGCTTCTTTTACTTCCGATAAATTAATTCGTCTCAAACTTGAGAATTTTTGCTTGGTTTTACACTTGTAAGGAGTATAATTTCTCAAGCTAGTAAAATCCCCAGGGACGGGATTGCAGGTAAGTATGCGAGCTCAAACCATAGATGTGAAGGAAGCGACGGGGAGAGTCCTGTGCTGCACAGTTTTTCGCGCAGGCGGAAAAAAATTGCTGGCAAAGGGCCACGTGATCAGCGAGGAAGACGCGCGCATGCTGGCGACCGAAGGCATGAGCGAAGTGTGGGTCACGGAGTTGGAAGAAGGTGAGGTTGGCGAGGACGAGGCTGTCATGCAGGTCGCGAGTGAGATCGGTTGCGGATCGCTCGAAATTCGTCTCGCTGCGGGAGGGAGAGCCAATTTATTTACTACCGAGCCGTGTTGCCTGCTGGTCGACGATGAGTTGCTCAAGCAGATTAACTGTACGGCCAGCGTCGTGATAGCCACGATGCTGAATTTCGCTTACGCCAAAGCCGGCCAGCGCGTGGCTACAGTCAAAAGCACCCCTTTTGCAGTCGCCGCCTCGCAATTGGAGGCGGTGATATCGATCATTAAAGAACGAGGGCCAATTCTGCAGGCTCGGCCCATTCGCTCCCCGGCGCTCGGTGTTTTATACACCGACCCGGGCAGTGGAGAACGAGCCCGCTTATTGTTCGAGAGTATTATGCGACAGCGATTGGAGCGATTAGGAACCGGCACTTCGTTCGTGCTCGCTTCGCTCGAAGATGAGGGCACGGTCGCAAAATCCTTGCAGCACCTGCTGCGCGCCAAGCCCACTGCTGTTTTAATTGCATCCACTACCGCGCCGGCCGGTCCCGACGATGTGGTGGGGCGTGCAATGTTACACGCCGGTTGCCACTTTGAACGTTTCCTGGCACCGGTAGAGCCCGGTAATCTTTTGCTGCTGGGTTATAAGGACGAAATCCCCATCCTCTCAGCTCCTGGCTGCTTTCGTTCGGCTAAGCCGAATGTCGTAGATTGGGTGCTCCCCCCGATGTTGGCTCGATATCGCGTTTCAGGTTGGGAAATCGCCTGCCTTGGGCATGGCGGTTTGCTAGCCTAGTTAGCTGCTCGACTACCACAGGCGGTAGCCTCCGAGCCGCCTGTGGGTGCTCCTCAGCCGGGCGCCCGACCAGCGTCCGGCTTTTTTTATGGGAAGTGGGTTGTAAATGACCGGGTCATAAGGTCGAGTTCCATCCGGGGAGGCAAACGTTTCAAAAACGCGTCCGGAGGCAACTAAAGGAAGCCGCCATTGGGAAGCGCCGCTGGCGTTTTTATACCGTGCCCACCGCGGGAGAGCAAAGGCATCGAAACGCAGGGCGGAAGTTCTCTTGACCGGTGGAGGCTCGACCTGGATAAATGGCACCTACCATCCCGAGTTTATCCGCCACTCTCGGCAAACCCGACTTCCCAAGCCGCGGCATTAAGCGGGTCGCGTCGGGGGATCTATCGGCTGACCGCCACGCGTCAGTAATGGAACGTGATAAGCCCCCAATACTGGTCATGAGCGAATTCAATGAACCTGAAAGGCGAAACGGGAATCTTACCTCAGCGGAGACCTTCTTATGCAGGCAGAGTTGAAGAAATGTGAACATCCAGCGTGCAATTGTCTGGTTGGAAAGGACAAGAAGTACTGCAGCCAATACTGTCAAGATGCAGGAGCGACCATCGAGCTTTCTTGCAACTGTCGCCACGCCGGTTGCGCCATGAGCGAGCAGCGGCCCGCCGCGTAGTTGCTCCTCGAACGCATATCTGACGCGGCGTATGTATTCAGCTTTTCCATTAGGCGCGCTGAACTAACTAACTGCCGCAGTGCGAGCCTTCTGATTGCTTGCGGGAATGGTCAAGTGAGACGGAACCCGGTGTAAGTGCCGGCCTGTCTCCAAAGTTGAAATATGGAGGGATTCATGGCCAACAAATATACCACGGGACTGTACTGCTTTTTCGGAGGACTAGGAGTGGGACTAGCCGTCGCTCTCGTCTTTGCACCCGATTCTGGCACGCGCACTCGCGATCAAATCCGACGCAAGGCCTATGAAGCACGAGATCTGGTGAGTGCCAAGGCAGATGAAGGACGAGAGTATTTGAAACGCCAAGGAGCGAGACTCGTTGATCAGACCAACGAATTTGTCGAGCGTGGCAAACGGGTCGTCAACGAGCAAAAGGAAAGGGTCACCAGCGCGGTGGAGGCGGGAAAGACTGCGTATCGCGCGGCGATGGGTTAACGTTTGATCAGAAAAATTGCCGAAGACTGACCTTGCCCCTGGCTGGTGCCCACCAGATGGATGGCGCCGCCGTGGGCGCGGATGATCCCCTGGACGACCGCCAGCCCCAGACCACGGCCAGCGAACTTGGTGGTAAAGAATGGGTCGAAGATCTTCGCTTTGGCCACGTAGTACTACTTGACGGATCTGCGCGGCATTGCCCCAGACCGCCAATCCACGGGCGGATGTGATCGCACTGCTCTTCGAACTGATGACCACGCTGTCGCTCGACGGCGGCATCGTGCCGGCCAGCTTTGTGCCGATGGGCCGCTCGAAAATGGGTCTTGCTGTGCGCGTGGGTGCGCCGCACACGACGCCGACGGCCGGTGTGGACCAAAACGCCACCTTCGACCAGATCACTATCAAACGCGTGTTGGTCCATGCGGGAGCCGCAGATCAGCTTGAAATCGGACTTTTAACTCGGTGCCCCGTTAAGCTAGAACACCACCTTGAGCGCCAGTTGTATAATGCGCGGATCGTTTGCCGAAGTGATGGTTCCGAACGTCGAGGAACTTACCGTGAAGTTCGGATAGTTGCTGTTGCTGCCGCCACTTGTGGGGGTCGTAAAATTCGAATGGTTGAAAGTGTTGAAGAACTCCCCGCGCAACTGCACGCGCCACCGCTCCTTGATGGGGATATTCTTGAACAGTCCCATGTCCCAGTCAAACAAACCCGGACCGGTGAGGGCTCCCTTACCAACGTTTCCAACCGTTCCTGCAGCCGGTTGACCGAAGGCAGCGGGATTAATATAGTTCACGCACGGCGCAGTCTTGCAAGCGACGCCACCCAGTGGATTTCCACCGAGGTAGACGCCACGGTCCTGATTGAGACCGGTCTGCGAAATATCCTTACCCGAGAAAACCGTGAACGCGAGCCCGGTCTCCGCGGTAACGATGCCGGTAAGCTCCCAGTTACCGAGCACGCCCTTAACGAATTTGTTGCTGGTGCGCGGCGCGGGGATATCCCACAAGTAAGAGACGACGAAAACCTGTTCCCGGTTGAAATCCGAGGTTCCATAATCAAGCTGCTTGTTGCCGGAGGCGTACCATGGAATCGGTAGAGGACCCGCTCCGCCAGTCGCGCCCGCGCCAGTAGTACCGCTAGAGGGCGGGACGTCATCGATCGAATGCTGCCAGGTATAGTTGGCCAGAACCGAAACGCCGTGCGCGAACCGCTTCTGCATGGTGAGCTGCAACGAATCGTAATGCGAATTTCCGGACTCGTCGAGCAGTTCCATGTTGTTAGAGTATCCCGGGAATATCACCCGCTGTTGCTCCGATAGAGTGCTGCCGGGAATATAAATCGAGGGGTTCAGGTACTGCTGAAGCGAGAGATGGCTCGAGTGCGATCCCACATACGCCAGCCGGCCGAGCCATTCGCTGCCGAACTGATGCTCCAAGGTGAGATTCCAGCTATAGACCACCGGAACCTTAAAGGCCAAATCGCCATGCAGATTGAACGTGGTGACAGCTACCGGCGCGGGGAGCACCACATTCTTGGGGACCGGGAACGGGGCGGGGAAAACCGACGCGTACTGAGACTGGCCAGCGAGCGGGTTGCTGAACGGGCCGGGAGGATTCGTAATCAGGATCTGCTGTGCAAAGGGCGCTTCATCCACCATGTTGTTGTTAAAAATGCCATTGGTGGCAGAATCGTAAAACATACCCGCGCCGCCGCGCAGGCTGGTCTTGCCGTCGCCGAAGACATCGTACGCAAAACCAACGCGCGGACCCCAGTCCTTGAAATTGTTGCCGGTTCCATTGGTGGGGAACCCCGGGTCGCCCCGGAATAATAATCCCGGCGGCGCGTTCGGATAGACGATGGAATGGATTCCCGCTTGATAGTTCGGAATCGAGAAACCCTCCACGCGTCCGTCCACTTCGTGGTAGGGGAAATAAGGCTCCCATCGCAGGCCCAGATTGACCGTTAATCGGCGCGCGACCTTCCAGTCGTCTTGGATGAAATATCCCGACATCCAGGCGTTCGCATTCTCGAACTGGCCCTGCGCCTGCTGGAATTGGTACAGATCACCGATTATAAAATCCGACATGGCGTTACCAGTGGAAAGCGCGTGGTTGGACTGCCCCGTAAACGTGAACAGGCCGGGCGAGTTGAAACCGTTATCGAGTTCCACCTGGCGCCGCTCCAGATCGAAGCCGATGGTGAGGTTGTGGCGGCCGACCACCCAGCGGATTTCATCGTTTCCAATGAAATTATTCCGCGTGAAGCGGGCGAACGGGTTATCGCCGAACTTGAAGAAGCCGCTGACATTAACAGACTGGACGTCATTGGCCGGAGGTTGATAGGGAATATTCACGCCGAATGTACGCACGCTCGGAACATCGGGAGCGGGCCCGCGAATCGACGCGTCACGTAGAAAGCCAACGCGAAATTCATTCAATAAGCTGGGGCTGAAAACGTGCGTTTCCTGCGCCAGGACGTTCTGGGCAATGATGTCCGAACCGTCGGCGTAGGACAGGATATTGGTCGGAGTGTAGACCGGCTTATTGGTGAACAATTGCCAGTCATAGCGCAGACTGGCGTGATCTTTATCGGAGAAAACGTGATCGAGGCGGCCCATCACGTCGTTGAAATTCTGGTGTAGTGGCGAGGAGTAAAACACAATTCCACTCGCAGCCGTCGAGGTGGGCAAATATTTCAAAACGGCGAGCGACGCCGGATCGAGGCGGTTGAGAGGAATTTGGTTCCCAGGAAATGGAAGGCCCGTCTGCGGGTCGTAAATCGTGGCCTGACCCGCAAAATTGCCTAGCTCTTCGGCTGGCGTCGGGACAGTTTGGTTCAGACCGTTGGTCACGTCCCGAAGACTGGTGAATTGGTAGCCGGCGAAGAAGAACGTCTTGTTCTTTTTGACCGGCCCACCGATGGTTCCGCCCTCCTGACCGCGCTTCAGCGGATCGGGCACCTTCGCGAAATAATTTCGCGCGTTGAGATCGCCGTTGCGGATAAAGCCGAAGAAATCACCGTGAATGGCATTGGTGCCGCTCTTGGTGATCACGTTGACCACGGCGCCCGCATTGCCGCCGTATTCGGCGCTGTAATTTGCCGTCTGGACGCTAAATTCCTGAAGCGCGTCGGGGAAAGGGAACGGATTGTTCACGTTGGTGTAGCGGTCCACATTGTCGGCGCCGTCCAGATTGTAGGCAACCATGTTCTGCCGCGCGCCGTTGGTCGTAATTTCGACCGCGCCCGGAAATGTCTTGGTCTGGCCTTGATCCGCGCCGCCGTTGGGCGCAAGCACCGCGCCCGGCACCAGCGTCGTCAAGTTCGCGGCGTTGCGGCCATTCAGAGGCAAGTCAACCATTCGCTGTGAATCCACCACCTCCTTGAGCGTCGAGGTGTATGTATCGGCCTGTTGGGCCGTGGCTTCCACCGTTACCGTTTGGCTGGCCTGTCCTACTGTGAGCGCGATGTTGACCGTCTGACTTTGATCGGCCGTCAGCGCAATATTCGACTGGGTATATTTGTTGAAGCCGGGCGCCTCGACTGTAAGTGTGTAAGTGGTCGGACGGAGGCCGGGCATGACAAATTGGCCCGAGGTGTTTGTTACGGCCTCGCGAGAAGTTCCGGTTTCCGCTTCGGTGGCGGTGACTTTTGCAGATTCGACCAGCGCACCGGATGGATCCGTAACGGTCCCGACGATAGTACCGAACCCTTGAGAGAAGGCCAGACTGCAAAGGCTAAGCAGGATTGCAGCGACGAAGCAATATCTCATTTAGCACCCCTTTACGTTAGTGGTCAATGGGATCGTACAAACGCGGTATTTTCTCCCACCGTTAGCGTTAACTTTTACTACAAATACGGAGTGCAGTCAAGCCCCTGCGTCGCCCCTGCGTCGCGACTTCCGAACTGTTGCCGAGCCGCCGGCGGTCATCTGGCTTGCGCGGACTTCTTCTCAATCTCGCGCAATTGTTTTCGGACGATCTCGGCGTCCGGCGCATCTGGCAAAGCATTGAGATAAGCGTTCAGCAGTTCGGCCGACTGTTTGAATTGCTGCTTTTCGGCGAGAATCAGCCCTAGTACGTAGCTCGTTCTCGGATTACGTCGCGCGCTGTCGAGCCGTATTGCTTCACGTGCACTCTTCTCCGCCTGATCGAGGTTACCGAGATGCAGGTTTGCCATCGCATTCAGATAGTATGCGGAATGGTAATCGGTTGAGTTGAAATGCAGAACGCGATCGGTCAAGTCCGCCGCATCTTGCCACTTCCTTTCTTGCAACGATGTAATGGCGCTCGCCTGCATCGCCGCAACTTCGGCATCATCATTACGGTGCTGATGGAGAAAGACATCAGACAACTGCCGATACATTTGAGGGTTCAACGGATCCAGAGCACGGGCCTTGCTGACCGCTTCGTAAGCCTTGACTGGATCTCCTAATCGGAGATACGCGATGGAGAGCAAAAGGTAGGCTTGGGAATCTCCCTCGGGAAGGGCGGACGTGATCGGATTGCCGCTTGAGCGGTAGCTTGCGCGCGAGACTTGGTCGATAGAAAGGCACCGCAGAAGAGCTTGGAGCGCTCTTTGGTAGGCGGCCAGCGCGCTTTGCGTGAGACCGTGTTCGCCTACTTGATCACCTTTCACAAGATAGTAGTAACCTGCTTGGCGGTAAACATCCGCGGGGCTAAACTGGGCCGGCAGCGAATCGAGTAGGGCCGCGCTTTTCTCCTGCTCCGCGATAACTTGGTCGATGTTCGAATGCGCCGGATCCGATTCGAAAAGGGATGCAGCCAACAAGCGATGGAGTTTGAAGCTGTTGGGGCTGACGGGGACGTCTGCGATCGCGATGGTCAGATCGGTCTTCCAATCTAGATTTCGAACCCAGGTCCGGATCCCGAATCCGGCGGTTATCAGGCACAACACTGCCACCGGGACGGGCTTCAATTTGGGCGCTGGTGCAAAGGCATAGATTGCAAGCACCAGGCAGCCGAGCAATCCGAAGGACGGAAGATAAAGTAGACGGTCGGCCATGATCGTGCCGATCGGAAAGAAGATGTTGGATGCGGGAACGAAGTTCAAGAACGCAAAACAAGCCAGGAAGAAGCAGGTGCGATTCCAGCGATAGAGCAGAACGACAACAGTAGCGACAACCAAAACGATTGCGTATGCGAGCCAGTCCTCAGCGGCGCCGTGCGCGAGCGGAATCTGATTGTAGGAATAATCAACCGAAAGCTTAGCCGGCCAAATTGTCAGCCACAAATAGCGGGCCATTACCTTGATGGCAGTGAGGCGGCCGTTCCACCAATCGGCTCCGACGATAGGGTTATCGGTAAACGGAAACTCCGCAGGCAGGGAGGCGGCCAGCACTCTAGACCGCTGATACAGCATGGCGGCGATCGGTAACAGTGTCGCGAGGCATCCGTATGCAAGAACTTGATACCCTGGGCGATCTCTCCACCACACTAGCTCGTAAAGCACGA
>Ga0210406_10007849_pt1 | contig 10762 bp, 9 predicted proteins | sample IncBWC30MmetaG_FD_155454 | JGI IMG/M metagenome (GOLD analysis project Ga0210406, IMG submission 155454) | Forest soil microbial communities from Barre Woods Harvard Forest LTER site, Petersham, Massachusetts, United States - Inc-BW-C-30-M | ecosystem: Environmental > Terrestrial > Soil >... | reverse complement strand
CAGCCTGGCGCACGCGGATTTTCAATTCGACGCGAGAGCCGAGCCGGTTGATGATAGTCATGAGACGATCAACCGTGAACCTCCTCAGATCCGCATTTCGAATGCGCGAGAAGTCGGCCGCAGCAATCCCGGTGCGGCGGTGTGCGCCGCGCACGCTTAGACCCGTCCGGTCGAGCGTCCTAATGATTTCAGCGGCAAGGATGGCTTTGAAGTGTTCGACATCGGCATTCTGATATCCCAGATCGCGGAACACATTGTCGCTTCCCCGCGCAACTTCCAGCTTTTCTCTTTTCATCGCAACATCTCCTTCAATCGCTTCACACGGTCCTTTATCAAATTAATCTCGCGTTGCGGCGTAGCAATACCGTGGGTCGATTTCTTTTGGAATGCGTGCACGACCCAGATTTCATCGGCGAGTTGCACGGCGTAGACAACGCGGAATGCATCGCCCTTGAACGGCAGCGCGATCTCGAACACGCCCGAGCCCAAGCCGTGCATTGGCTTCGCAACATCGGCCTTTCCGCCCTCCGCAGCGATCGTCAGGGCCGCAAGACAGATTGACCTGGCCCTTTCCGGAAACCTTTCGAACTCCTTCAGAGCCGGCCTGATCCATGAAACGGCCCGTGTCTTTCGTGTCATTGACCGTCCGCTATTTAATTCCCCTCACTCCATACATGTTGTCATATCTGACAACATACATCAACAGAGGCCAGGGAGCTACCTTCAAGATCCGATGGCTTTTCTCTGCATTCAGCAAGAAAGTTGAGAGCCACGCGGCTGCCGCGGCTCTCGGATACTTCAACTTCATCAAGATCCACAGCACGCTACGCTTCACGCCCGCCATGGCTGCTGGCGTGACGGATCGGCTGTAGGAGGTGTAGGATTTGGTAGGCCTGCTGGAAGCCTCAAAGCGGGCGTTAGAAAGAGCAGCGTAATGCAACAAGCCGCTAGATACGCCTTCGGACTGCTCGGGAGTTCCTTCCTGCTTGCGGCGGCAAGCTATGCCGACTACTATCGGCAACTCCACATTCCTTGCGGAGATTGCTTCGTCGAATTTGGGCTGCCGTTTAAGTTCTGGATGGAGGGAGGATTCGCTGGAGCGCGGTTATTCATGTGGGGCGGCCTGCTGGCCGACATTGGAGTCATTGTGACTTTGGCCGTGGCGATGGGCTGGACATGGGGGCGCATGGGTTCAAAGTAGATGGGATGAGAAGGCCGGTCTCTCGGCGGGATGCGATACGCTCCCAATGAGAAACGCACTCAAGGTGCAATCGAAAGGAGACCGGCCATGAAGAAGGATAACACCGTTAGAAAATCACAGGGCAAGCAGAGAAGATTAACGATCGGATTGGACTTGGGCGATCGGAGTAGTCGTTACTGCATCTTGGACGAACAGGGCGAAGTTCTGTCGGAGGGCAGCGTGGCGACCACCAAGAAAGGCTTGGCCCAGGCATTCGGTTCCAAACAGCGGAGCCGAATGGCGTTGGAAGTGGGAACACATTCTCCGTGGGTGAGTCGGTATCTGGCGGATTTGGGCCACGAAGTGATCGTGGCGAATGCCCGCCGGGTCCGGCTGATCACCGACAGCAGCCGGAAAAACGATCGGTTGGATGCCAAGACATTAGCACGGCTGGCGCGGATCGATCCGGAGTTACTAAGTCCGATTCGGCACCGCAGCGAGCAGGCCCAAGCAGATCTGATGCTGATTCGAGCACGGGCGGCGCTGGTGGAAGCACGCACGATGTTGGTCAACTCCGCGCGGGGCCTGACGAAGTCCTACGGAGAGCGTTTGCCAAGCTGCGGCACCGGCCAGGTGCGCGAGGAGCTCGCCGGGCAACTCAGCGCACCCTTGCAAAAGGCACTGGGCCCGCTGCTGGCAGAGGTAGAGTCGTTGAGTGAACGCATCCGGGAATACGACCACCAGATCGAGCAAACCGGAAAGGAACGCTACCCGGAAGTAGAGTTGCTGAAGCAGGTGCACGGCGTAGGAACGCTAACTGCGTTGACGTATGTGCTGACGGTAGAGGATCCGCATCGGTTCCAGCGGAGCCGAGATGCTGGCGCCTACTTCGGATTGCGGCCCAGGCAGAGAGAGTCAGGCAACAGCCGGCCGCAGTTGCGCATCAGCAAGGAAGGGGATGCGTATGTGCGAAAGCTGCTGGTGCAGTGCGCACATCACATTCTGGGTCCATTTGGACAGGACAGTGACCTGCGGCGTTGGGGCTTGGAACTGGCCGTGCGCGGCGGGAAGAACGCTAAGAAGCGAGCGCTGGTAGCGGTGGCGCGAAAACTGGCCGTGATCCTCCACAAACTCTGGGTTACAGGAGAGGTGTACGACCATTGCGCGGGCGCCAGAACGGCAAAGCGGTGGCGGCGTAAAGAAGGGAGATTGATTTTTGGAAGACTCGCCGAGTTCGGGTGACTGCGCGTAGTGTGCGGATCGGCCCGATGCTGGAATCAGCACCGGCTGCCAGGTCGGCAATTAGACTGCAGCACCCGACCTACGATTGCGGACCCCAACTGGCACAGAGCTGATCGTGGCTCGACACAGTGCGAATGGAAGCGGGGCGAGAAAGGCGAGGGTTTCCGCGAGACTGGAAATCAGGAGCGGTATAGAAAGATACTTTGCCGCTCTCCAAGGGATGAGGGAAATGGCCTGCGGCAACAAGGAATTTAATCCCCCTTTCCTGTTTCCCCCTGGGGAAAGCCGGGGCGGGAGGGTGTCCCCCACGCCGGAAGCACGCTACGAGCCAGCCAAAAGCGCTGGCACGCATCGATGCTGCCGGCTCCCCCCACAAGAGGGCTGCCGCCCCCTTGTGCATCCCCCGCGAGCATGCTGTCGCATTGCTTGAACCGTGCCAGAAAACTGGACCATCAGTCGAGCCGGCCCGCGCCGGCTAAGATTTTAGTTGACATCGACCGGCCTTCTCATGGAAGCCCACTACCGGAGTTTGACAAGGCCTGCCGCTTAGTCCGACACTCAAGTAAAGGTACAGCCCAAGGAGCGATCCATGATTCGATCCAAATTCCAAGTCGCGATTGGCGCGCTACTCGCAGTTTCAGGCGCTGTGATGGCGGGGGAGCCCGCGAAAACCGCCGATTCGGCTGCAAAACCCCTCACATTTACGAAGGATATCGCCCCTATCTTTCAGGAAAAGTGCGAGGCCTGCCATCGTAAGGACTCCATGGCGCCTATGTCGTTGGTGACCTATGAGGAAACACGGCCATGGGCGCGATCTATCAAAGAGCGCGTGGTCACCCACCAGATGCCGCCTTGGCATCTCGACAAGACGGTGGGCATTCAGCAGTTTCAAAACGATCGATCGTTGAGCGATGAGCAGGTAGCAATGATAGCGCGCTGGGTGGATGCGGGCGCGCCCATGGGCAATCCCAAGGACATGCCGCCGCCAAAGCAGTTTCCTAATGACGACGAGTGGCAGTTGGCCAAGCAGTACGGACAACCTGATCTGGTGATCAAGTCGGAACCTTACACCATGCCCGCTGTGAATCAGGACCAATGGTGGCGCCCGATGACCGACATTCCGATCACTGAGGAGCGCTGGGTGCGAGCGGTGGAAATGCGCCCCGCAACCAAGGGAGGCCGCAGGATTACTCATCACGCGATCGCATACCTGATACAGACTGAACCGAGGACTCAGAGCGCAGTGTCTGACGATCCCCTTACGGCATTGGCCGGTGGCGGAATCCTCATGGAGTGGGCGGTCGGAAAGCAATACGATATCTACCGGCCTGACACCGGCAAATTACTATTGCCCGGTGCCAAAGTATGGTGGGACATCCATCTTCACGCCGTCGGCGACGAGATTCGCGACCACGTCGAACTGGCCGTTTATCTTTATCCGAAGGGCGAAAAACCGAAGTATCGGACGTACTTGACGATGTTCAATGCAGCGTCGTCGAACGCCGGAAGCCCGCTGGATATAGCGCCCAATACCGTGGCCGAGACGCAAGGCTACCATGTGCTGAAGCAAGCCGCGCGGCTCGAGAATTTCCAGCCGCATATGCATCTGAGAGGCAAGGCAATGCTGCTCGAAGCGGTCTTGCCGGATGGCACTGTTCAAACGCTGAGCTACTGCAACAATTTCAACTTCAACTGGATGAACAACTACATCTACTCTGAGGAAGCAGCGCCCGTTCTGCCCAAAGGAACCATCATCCATGTGAGCGCCTGGCACGACAACACCACTGCCAAAGCGTCTAATCCCGATCCCAACCAATGGGTCGGATGGGGCGATCGTACGGTGGACGAAATGGCGCATGCCTGGGTGAATGTCACTTATATCAGCGACGAGGATTACAACGCGTGGCTGGCCAAGCATCCGCGAAAGCCGCGTTCGTTATTTAGCCTCAACAATTAATTCGAATGCAAGTGCACGGGTGGATGCCTCGAGGTCTGATTGGCACGATTCTGTTCGCGGGCACGGCGCTCGCGCAGGGGACGCCACAAGTATCGATGGAGCCTCCCCACACAGCCGGGCAAGCGATCACGGCGGCATTTGAAGGCTGGTATCCCGACCCGAACGGCGCGGGCAATGTAATTCTGATCGGCTACTATAATCGGAATCAAAAGGAAGCCTTGGATATTCCAATCGGGCCCAACAACCGGGTTGAGCCGGGCGGTCCGGATCGGGGCCAGCCAACCCACTTCGTGCCTGGCCGGCAGTGGGGCGTGTTCAGCATTACCGTGCCCAAGGATTTCGGCGCGGACAACAAACTCACCTGGACCATCGTCTCCAACGGTAAGACCACGGCGGTGCCGTTTAGCCTCAATCCGCTGTGGGTCATCTCACCGTTTATTGATGCGACCAAGAACACTCCGCCGTTCATAGGCTTCGCGGAGAATGGTCCTTTTTTGGAGGGCCCTCCGCGCGGCATCAGCAACTCGCTGACGACGTCGTTACAGGACCCGCTTCCGTTAGCGGTGTGGGTTGCCGATGACGCCAATGTGCCACCGATGCTGCAGGCCTTCGCCAAGAGTATTCCGGCCGTGATGGTGACCTGGAACAAATTCCGCGGACCCGGCGAGGTGAAGTTCGCGAGTGAGAAGCCCAAGGTGGAGAAGCTGGAATTTAAAGCGCCGCCGAATACCGCTTACACCGGCAAAGCCGCGACGACCGCGACTTTCAGCGAGCCTGGAGATTACGTGCTGGAGGTAACGGCGAACGACCTGTCCGGACCGGGCGGCGGCGGGTTCCAGTGTTGCTGGTCGAGCGCTCAAGTGAAAGTTACGGTGAAGACTGGAGCAACGGCCGAGCGCTGACGGGTGTATGGCGCCTACTCGCCGTCCAGCGAAGAAGTCATCAAGACGTCGCCCACTGCCAGGGTCACAAGCTGTTTACCGTAGCTGAGATAACTGACTGGTCCGGCAAATACCGCGCCATTTCCTAAGAAGCGCCATAGCAGCTTGCCGACCGCGCATCCAGCGCGAAGACGTTGCCCTCCATGGTCGCGCCGAAAACCAGATTCCCAGCCGTCGCCATCACACCCGACCAAGGAGGCGTCAGCACTCGATGCTCCGCTCCCACTTGGTCTCACCTGTCGCCGGGTCGATGGCAATGACCTTTCCGAAGCTATTCTCGGGGGCAAATTGGGGGCGTTCGCGAAAACCGTTTACGCCTTCCTCAGTGGTGGGCGCCTGATAGACACTCTTGGCATACACACGGTGCTCTTCGCGCGCGAAGGTGTAAGCGGACTAATTCGCATCGCGTTGCCAGAGAGGATACTTTATCACTATTGAAGGAGGGTAGCGGCCAAAAAGTTCAGCGAGATAAGGGCGGACAAACGGATTTGGTCCTCTGTGAAGATGCAGGACACCCAACTTCCTCGCGGCGCGTCTAAGCTGCAGAGGTGCCGGATGGTGACCAGTGCCGGTTCGGCGGTTCAAAAGGCGGTCGCGATTCTCTGCGTTCTGCTGCTCCCATTATCGGTAGGTTACGGGCAAGCGCCGGGTGGTTATGGTCAAGCCCCGGCAGGACCTTCGCAGGGATGGCCCTCTGCTCCAGTACTGTCGCAGGACCAGCTAGATAACCTGGTCGCGCCAGTTGCACTTTATCCGGATCCATTACTTGGCGAGGTTCTGGCGGCCAGCACCTACCCGCTGGAGATTATGGAGGCGCAGCAGTGGCTTCAGCACAATCGTAATCTTCAAGGTGCGCAATTGCTGGACGCAGCCAAGCAACAGAACTGGGATCCGAGCGTCCAGGCGCTGGTAGCTTTCCCGGATGCCCTGAATCTTCTTAGCAACGATATTCGGTGGACTACCGATCTGGGGAACGCGTTCCTGGCCCAGCAGTCTGATGTGATGAGCGCAGTGCAGGCTATGCGCGCCCGAGCGCAGGCCAATGGGAGACTGCAGTCGAGCCCGCAACAAGTGGTGACCATGGATACGCAGGGCAGTCAGAACGCGATCGAGATTCAGCCGGCCAACCCGCAGGTAATCTACGTTCCGGTCTACCAGCCCGAATATGTCTACGGCCCGCCGACTTGGGGCGCATATCCTGAGCTGTGGTACCCGTCGGGTTTTGGATTCGGATTCGGCTTTGGAGCAGGCATTCTCATTGGCAGCCTTTTCTCGGGCTGGGGTGGTTGGGGCGGCTGGGGCTGGGGCTGTGGATGGTTTGGGCGCGGCTTGGTCGTCAACACGGGATTCTTCAATCGGTACGGTTTCCGCGGGGGCTTCGGCGGTCGATTTGCGGGTGGCGGCTTTGGCGGGCGCACGGCATGGGCGCATGATCCAGGGCACCGAACGGGCGTTCCTTACTCAAGCCAGGCAGTGGCGAGCCGGTTCAACGCTAACAGGTTTAGTGGCGGCAGCCGGTTTAGTGGCGGCGCACATTTTAGTGGGACTGGATATGGCGGCAGCCGGACAGCCTCGAACGGTTATGCAGGTTCGTACCGCCAAGTGTCGCCGAGTTATGGCGGGCGATCGGCATTTCAAGGCTACGGATCTAACGGCCAGAATTATCGGGGGTACAACTCCGCTCAGGCATCCCGCGGATACAACTCTTCCTCGAGTTACCGCAGTGGGACTTCGTACAACCGGTCTTTCACGCCTGCTTACTCCAGAAGTGGCCAGAACTATTCCGCGTCGAGATCCTATTCAGCGCCGCGCCAGAGCTTCTCGGCACCGCGTTCTTCCGGTGGAGGGTCGCACTACTCCGGCGGACACTCGGGCGGCGGCGGTGGTCACTCTTCTGGCGGTGGACACTCTGGCGGCGGCCATCACCGGTAGAAGATATACCGCGTAAAGCTCCATATTTCTACCAAATCGAGGTTAGCAACCGCGCTCTAGACCCCTGCATCTACTAGATAGAGGAATAAGAAGTTATGATGCGGTCAAGGTTGAAGACATTTGGAGGCTTCTTCCTGGCTGCGCTGTTATCCAGCCCCGTCTGGGGCTCTATACCCCCGCAACCCGGAACAGTCAATTACATCGAAGGGCAAGCGGCTCTCGGCTCGCAGCCCCTGGGTGAACAATCCGTGGGGTCCGTGAAATTGGCGGCAGGTCAATCGCTCTCGACGGAAAACGGTAGAGCGGAGATCCTGCTTACGCCAGGAATTTTCTTGCGGCTCGACCGGTCTAGTTCTGTGGAAATGAATTCGCCCGGCTTGGCGGATACCCTCTTGACTCTACGAAAGGGCAGGGCCATGGTCGAGGTAGCGGATATTCATCCGGAAAACAACATTCGAATTGGTTACAACGGCGCAAGCACGCAGTTGGTAAAGGCGGGTTTGTATGACTTTGATGTCGATCACGGCGTAATCCGTGTGTTCGACGGGAAGGCTTTGGTTCGGGCAGCCGATCAAAGCATTGAAGTGAAGAGCGGTCACGAACTCGCTCTCAACGCCGGCGGAAAGCTAAAGGCCCGGAAATTCGACAAAAAAGCGCAAACAGACGATTTTTACAGGTGGACTAGCCTGCGTTCTTCCTATTTGGCGGAGGCGAATGTGGACGCGGCGCGAAGATATGCGGGCTCGCCAGGATGGTCGGCCGGCGGCTGGTATGCCAACGGCTGGTACGGGAATGGATGGTATTGGGATCCGTGGTTCGACGCCTACACATTCATCCCCGGCGATGGAATATTCTACGACCCGTTCGGCTGGGGCTTCTATTCGCCCTGGCTGGCTTTTGGAGCGCCCTACTTTGGCTACGGCTTCGGGTACGGCCGAGGCTATTACCACCACTTCGGACCCCGCTACCATCCTGTCTATAACGCTGGTAACCGCTCTGCGGGATTCGTGGGGCACGCGTACAACGTTCGGAGCGGCGCGGGTGGCTTTGTCGCTGGTGGCCGAAGCAGCGGCTTTGCCGCCGGTGGTTTCCGGGGCGCCAGCGGCAGTGGATTCCACGGCGGCGGATTTAGCGGCGGCAGTGGACTTGGCGGCGGTGGCTTCCACGGTGGCGGTGGAGGTGGCCTCCACGGTGGCGGTGGAGGCCATGGACGTTAGGCTCAGGCCCCAAAGAACACGTCCTCCAGAGCCATCCGGCAGACTTGCCGTAGCTCCAGCTCCTGGGCATTCGCCGCGATTTTGCAATCGTCACCGGGGTTTAAGGAGACAAGGATAGACAGAGCAAAACAGACGACGATCTGTGATTGGGCGGGGGCTTCTGCTTCCGCCCGGTCACTCGTTACCGTAATGGTGTACGGCGCCAGCCAGGTTCTCAAACACCCGGCGCAGCGACCACTGGGAACGCATGCCCAACCGAATGAGACTTGGAAGGGACGGAGATCTTCTCCTCCACTGTAGGATAGCCAAACATCTTTGCTTAGCAGCCGCATCTATTTCTTGCAACGCGGGTTACATGTAAAGCAGACACCACGTCTCAATGTACTGGTGTGCTAAATCTAAAGGGAAGGATCAGGAAAAACCTAACCTAATGAAAATCTGTGTTTTAGGCGGTGATGGTTACTGTGGCTGGGCCACAGCGCTCTATTTATCCGCAAAAGGGCACGAGGTAGCTGTCGTAGACAACTTTGTCCGGCGCCAATGGGACTTCGAATTAGGCGCGCAGAGTCTAACGCCTATTCAGCCCCTGAGTGACCGGCTGCGTGTCTGGCAGCAACTCACAGGCAAGTCCATCGAACTGTTTACCGGTGACGTGAATGACTATGAGTTTCTGGCCGGTGTAATCGAGGGTTTCGAGCCGGACGCGGCGGTTCACTTCGCCGAGCAGCGGTCAGCTCCTTATTCGATGATCGACCGCAAACATGCGGTGTTCACGCAGGTCAACAATGTCGTCGGAACGCTGAACCTTCTGTTTGCGCTGCAGGAGCTGCGGCCCGATTGCCATTTGGTCAAGCTCGGCACGATGGGAGAGTACGGCACGCCGAATATCGATATCGAAGAAGGCTACATCCGGATCGAGCACAATGGGCGGTCGGACGTACTGCCCTTTCCGAAACAGCCTGGTTCGTTCTATCACCTCTCCAAGGTGCATGACAGCCATAACCTCATGTTTGCCTGTAAGATCTGGAAGCTACGGGCTACCGATCTGAATCAGGGAGTAGTGTACGGAACCGTCACTGACGAGGTTGTTTTGGACGAAGCGCTAATTAACCGTTTCGACTACGATGACGTTTTTGGCACGGTGTTGAACCGGTTTTGCGTACAGGCGGCGGCCGGTCATCCTCTGACGGTGTACGGTAAAGGCGGGCAGACTCGCGGGTTCCTGGACATACGCGATACCGTTCGCTGCGTCGAAATTGCCTGCTTAAACCCGGCAAAACCGGGAGAATGCCGCGTTTTCAATCAGTTTACTGAGCAGTTTTCGGTTCTCGAGCTGGCGGAAATGGTCAGAACTGCAGCCTGGAAGCTGGGCATGCGCGTCGATATTGAGCACCTTCCGGCGCCACGGGTCGAATCAGAGGAGCACTATTACAACGCCAAACACTCCAAGCTGATCGACCTCGGGTTACAGCCACACTATTTGTCCGACTCGCTGCTGGATTCGCTTATGAACATAGCAATCCGGTATCAGGATCGCATCGATACGTCGTTGTTTCTGCCTCAAGTGCAGTGGCGGAGTCCCCGGAACGAGCGTACGCGGCCGTCGAGGGTCAGCGCCGCCCGGTCAGCCTCAGAAGTGGCATACTGATTGGGAGGAAACTCCTGAATTGTGTGGCATAGCGGGCTTTACCCACGCACATCGTGCTGCTCCGGCCGGCCGAATCCAGAGCGCGGTTGCGAGCATCTTCCATCGCGGTCCGAACCAGCAAGGCGTCTTTGAGTCCGACGCTGTCTCTCTAGGTGCGGCTCGCCTCAAGATCATCGACATTGAGGGCGGAGATCAACCCATCGTATCCGAGGATGGCGATACGGTCATCGTCTTTAACGGCGAGATCTACAACCACTTGGAGTTGCGCCGCGAATTAGAACAACGCGGTTATCACTTCCGCTCCCGCAGTGACACAGAAACGGTTCTGAATGCGTTCCTGGAATGGGACACAGAGTGTTTCTCCCGGCTGCGCGGCATGTTCGCGGCGGCCCTGTGGCGGGAATCTGACCGCCGCCTGGTGCTGGCCCGCGATCGGATGGGCATCAAGCCTTTGTACATCGCGCGCCGGGGCGAGGATCTGTACTTCGGCTCGGAGCTGAAGGCGATCCTGGTACATCCCGAGATCGAACGCTGGTTGAGCCCGGATGGACTGGATTGTTATCTGTCGCTGAATTATGTGCCGGCGCCTTGGACTTTGGTAGAGGGGATCGAGAAATTGCTTCCAGGCCAGTGGCTGGAATGGCG
>Ga0210406_10007846_pt1 | contig 10766 bp, 9 predicted proteins | sample IncBWC30MmetaG_FD_155454 | JGI IMG/M metagenome (GOLD analysis project Ga0210406, IMG submission 155454) | Forest soil microbial communities from Barre Woods Harvard Forest LTER site, Petersham, Massachusetts, United States - Inc-BW-C-30-M | ecosystem: Environmental > Terrestrial > Soil >... | reverse complement strand
GATGGTGCGGGACACCGCCAGAGTCGCTCCATCCGGCGACCAGTCTGCGTCGTTGACGTTTTCCAGGATCTCGCGCGGCGCTCCGCCGGAAAGCGGTACGCGCGCCAGGGTGCCCGGCGTCGACGTGCCGAGCAGGATGGCCATCTCGCCCGAAGAACTAATTGAGAGGATTTGACCCGTTGGGAGATCCAAAGGGCGGGATTCGCGGCTGCCGGGGCGCATAGAGAACATGGTCATCGGCTCATTGGCCCACTGAGCGCTGAGCACTACCGTTTGGCTGTCGGGTGAGAATCGGGCGGCCTGGACATTACCGCGCCGATAAGTCAGCCGCTGGAAAGTCGGTTGTGGCGGGGCCAGAGCTTCGGATCCTACGTACGCGCCTCCCGCCAGCGCTACAACTACGACAGCCGCCCAGATCAGGAGTGGAAGACTTCGCTGGCCAGCCCGCGCAGAGGCGACGCCTTCGGCGGGAGTTTGCTTTCCCGATTCAACTTCTTCGAGCACATCCTCAAGCGCAACCTTGAGGTCGGCCATGCTTTGCCAGCGCCGTTCCGGATCCTTTCGGAGACAGCGCATGATGATCCGTTCCACCTCGCGCGGAACGTCCTCGGCAGGCTGCCCCAGGGGTTTGGGCTCATTGTGGAGGACGGAAGCCAAGGTCGACAGCTTGGAGTCGCCCGCGAAGGCGCGGCGGCCGGCGATCATTTCGTACAAAACTGCGCCGAGCGAAAAAATGTCGGACCGCTCATCCACTTTGTGACCGTCGGCCTGCTCCGGCGACATGTAGGCCACGGTCCCGATAATGGTGCCGGCCTCGGTCTTCAGCATGGCGTCCAAGTGAACACTCTCGGTGGCCGCGTAGACGTCCGGTTCTTCGGGATCAGTCAACTTAGCGAGCCCAAAGTCCAGTATCTTGACATCGCCTTGGTCGTTAACGATGACGTTGGCGGGCTTCAAATCCCGATGGATGATACCCGCGCCGTGGGCCGCCGCTAAGCCGTTCGCGATTTGTACGGCATAGCGAAGCGCCTCGGTCAGGCGGAGACCCTTGCGGCCGATCAGCTTATCGAGCGTCTTGCCGGAAACGAATTCCATGGCGATGAACTCGACCGGCTGGCCGTCGATTTCGCCCGTGTCGACGTCGTAAATGGTGATGATGTTGCGATGGCTCAGAGCGGACGCCGATCGGGCCTCCTGAGCAAAGCGAGCCCTGCGGTCGGCATTGCCCACTGCAGTGAAAGGGAGAACTTTAATAGCGACGGGCCGGTCGAGGTGCGTGTCGAGCGCACGATAGACCACGCCCATCCCTCCCGCGCCGAGCTTGGTCTCAATCCGGTAATGCTGGAGAGTCTGGCCGATCATTCGCTGAACTTGCAGTCTGAGCGACCATCTTATCACCCGCGTCGCCCAGCCGACACAGTAATGCCTTCCTCACCCGCCGTTTATCGCTTGGGCGGCGTTTTATAATCTTTGTCGGTTACGGCGTCTAGCCAGGTTGTTGCGCCGCGCTGCACATTGAATTGAGTTACTCCCTGATCGGGCGACGCGCCGTGCCAGTGAGCGACTCCGGGGGCAGAATAGGTGGTCTCTCCGGCGCGCAATTCGATAACGGGACCGCCTTTCACCTGAGTGCGCCCGACACCTTCCTCAACCAAAATGATTTGTCCGCCTTCATGAATATGCCACTTGGTCCGCGCGCCCGGATCGAAGTGGATATGGGCAATGCCGGGTTTCGCGTCGTCTTCAATCCGCTTGATGTTGCCAGTAAAATTGGACTCCTGTTTCTGTTGGGCGTGTATGAGCCACAGGCTCGACGCCAGCAGAAACAGACCAATATATAGCAGGCCAAGGAAACGGTCGAGCCGAGATTTCCGGGTCATATTGATGGGCATCGTAGCACAAGCAGGGTGTTGCTAAAAGGCGTTGTTAACCGGTTCGACGGATCTCTTCGCGGATCACTCGGCGCAGCGTGGCTTCCAGTGGCTCTCGGGAGTGGGCAATGTGTTCCCGGAGTGCTTTATTAATCAGATTCTGGTAGTTTCCGCCACAGACCTAGCAAGCCGGGGATATCGCCAGCATCAGCGAATCAATTCGATTTTGCAGATACCCACAGCAAGAAGGGGCTCGAACTCGTGTCGATCGGCGGAGACGAGAGTAGCGCCTAGCTTCTTAGCCAACACCAACGCGCAGCAGTCAGCCAGCGATACCCTGCGGTAAACGGCTTTGAGGTGTCCGACTTCACGCCAAAACTGCGAGTCCATGTCATCTCGCTCCTCGATTCCGAAGGTCATCAAATCGGTTATAGCTGATTCGGCCGCTTCCTGACTCGAGACCCGCCAGAAATGGTAGTAGACTTCGCACAGGTTCAAAGCGTGCACGTAGCACGCTTCTGTGCGACTGACGAGGTTCTGTACCACCTCGGCGCCTGGCTCGTCGAGAAGCAGCGAAAGCAGCGCGGAAGCGTCAAGAACCGTGCTCATCGTCTTCCAGCTGCAGTTCCTCCGACTTTCTACGAATGAACTCGGCTGTGCTCGTGGGCACGAACTTGTACTTTCCTCGAACCTGCCGAGCCGCTTCGGCTCGCCACTCCGGAGTGGCGAGGTGCGGCCCCACCTTAATCTCCCGCATCAAGGATCGCCGGACATCCTCAATCATTTCTCTTGCTTGACCCAAAGTCGGGGCCGGACCCTGAGCGTGTGCGATACTATTGCGCAACTCAAACCATTTTTCCAGTCGCCGCTGATCTTCGGATGCCCCTTGTGCTCCAAGACCGGTAAGGATCGACTCCAGGACAACGCCCGCAATCATCACCGCCGCTGCAGGAAGGTTCAGCGCAATTAGCGCCTCCGCTTCATTCAAAAAACGCAAGTGTAGTTGTCGGTTGGAGAGCTGGATCGCAGCCTCCAGATGCTCGATAACTTCCTGCGCCAGATGGGATGCAGCCATGGCGAGCTTCTTTCTTTAGTATGGATGATTCCCCAACGACATTCATCTTCGCTTGCGAAGACTCTGTCTCACTCCTGAGGAATCCCTTCGTTCAAGCCGAGAACGGAACGTAACACGCTCACGAATACCCTAACTCCCGGTTCTCCGCCGACCACATCTAGTACGATGAAAGTATCCCCATGGGCGCGACTAGCGTGGACTATAAGAAAACTGTCAATCTCCCGCGTACCGACTTTCCGATGAAGGCCAACCTCCCGCAAATGGAGCCTAAACTGTTGGCACGCTGGGAAGCCGAGAACCTCTACGCCAAGATCCGCGCCGCCCGCGCCGGCCGTCCCATGTATGTTCTGCACGATGGCCCGCCCTACGCGAACGGCGAAATCCACCTCGGTACCGGCTTCAACAAAATCATCAAGGACTTCGTCGTCAAGACCAAAACCATGCAGGGCTACGATTCGCCCTATGTGCCTGGTTGGGATTGCCACGGACTGCCGATCGAAGCCAAAGTCGACAGCCAGCTCGGTTCTCGCAAAGCCCACATGACCGCCGTCGAGATCCGCGCCGAGTGCCGCAAATACGCCGCCAAATACGTCGATCTCCAACGCCGCGATTTCGTCCGCCTGGGGGTTTTCGGGCGGTGGCAGGATCCGTATTTGACGATGAGCCCGCAGTACGAATCCATCATCGCCGGCGCATTCGTCGAGTTCCTGGATCGCGGCTACATCTACAAGGGCCTGAAGTCCGTCAACTGGTGCATCCATCACCGCACGGCCCTCGCCGAAGCGGAAATCGAATATGAAAACCACACCAGCCCGTCCATCTGGGTGCGCTTCGCGCTCACGTCCGACCCGGCCCTGATCGACCCCGCGCTAGCCGGCCGCAAAATCTACGGCCTCATCTGGACGACTACGCCCTGGACCATTCCGGCCAACGTCGCCATCGCCTTTCATCCCAAATTTGAGTACGTCGCCGCCGAAGTCAATGGCGATGTCTATATCGTCGCGCTCGAACTGCTCAAGACCGTGGGCGAGAAACTTGGCTGGAACGAGCCCAAGGTCATCGCCGGTTTCCCGGGCTCGAAGCTTGAAGGCGCGATCTTCCGGCATCCGTTTATCGAACGCGATTCGCTGGGCGTCCTCGGCGAGCACGTGACGCTGGAACAGGGCACTGGTGCGGTCCACACTGCGCCCGGACATGGCGCGGAGGACTTCGAGGTCGGCGCCAAATACGGGCTTCCGGTTTATTGCCCGGTCGATCCCGCCGGCAAAATCTTCCATGCCGAAGGCGCGGCCGGACGCCTGCCCGAAGAGTTAATCGGCAAAACCGTCTGGCAAGCGAATCCGATCGTAAATGAGATTCTGAAATCGCGGGGCGCGCTGCTCGGCGAAGAGAAGATCACGCACAGTTATCCGCACTGCTGGCGTTGCCACAACCCCACCATCTTTCGGGCCACCGAGCAGTGGTTCATCGGAATGGATCGCAACGATCTGCGGGCCCGTACGCTCAAGGCCATCCAGGCCGTCAAGTGGATGCCGTCCTGGGGCGACGAACGTATGTCCAACATGATCGCCACGCGCCCCGATTGGTGCATCTCGCGCCAGCGCATCTGGGGCGTTCCGATCATTGTCTTCTACTGCGAAAATTGCCAGGAGCCGTTCACCGATCGCAAGGTCCTCGATCGTGTGGTCGCGCTTTTCGCCAAAGAAACCGCCGACGCTTGGTACGCTCACTCGGCCGCCGAGCTGATGGGCCCAGGCGTCCAATGTTCGCGCTGTAGCCACAAAGAGTTTCGCAAAGAGACCGACATTCTCGATGTCTGGTTCGACTCCGGCTCCAGTCACCTCGCCGTTCTGACGCCGGAAAACGGCTTGCCCTGGCCCGCGAATATGTATCTCGAAGGCGGCGATCAGTACCGCGGCTGGTTCCACAGCTCGCTCTTGGTCGGCGTCGGACTGAAGGGCGAGGCGCCTTACCGCGAGTGCGCCACCAATGGCTGGACGCTCGATGAGCAGGGCCGCGCGATGTCGAAATCGCAAGGCATCGGCATTCATCCCGATCAAGTGATACCGAAGCACGGCGCCGATGTTCTCCGCCTTTGGGCATCTTCGGTCGATTTCTCCGAAGACGTGCGCCTCTCCGACACCATCCTCGCGCGTCTCAGCGAGGCTTATCGCAAGTTCCGGAACACCTTTCGCTGGGCCCTCGGCAATCTGCACGATTTTGATCCCGCGACCGATTCTGTTTCCCCCGGCGAGATGCAGGAGATCGATCTTTGGATTCTTTCGCGAACCGAGACGCTGGTTTCTGATTGCCTCGCGTCGTATCAGGAATTCGGATTCCACAAAGTTTATCGCGCCGTCTACGACTTCGCTACTACCGACCTCAGCGCGGTTTATTTCGATGCCGCGAAAGATCGTCTCTATACAGCCGCCCCAAGATCGCGCCTCCGTCGAAGTGCCCAGACCGCGATCTATCGCATCCTCTACGCGCTAGTGCGATTGATCGCTCCGCTGCTCGCTTTCACCACCGAGGAAGTCTGGGGCTACTTGCGAAAACCGGAGGGCAGCCCGGATAGCGTGCATCTGGCGCTATTCCCGCAGCCTGAAGAGCTCACTGCCGGGTTAACCACTGGCCAACGAAGCCGCTTGCGGAACTGGGACGAACTGATCGCTGTGCGCGACGTCGTCTTGAAGCAACTAGAGGTCGCGCGCCAGGAAAAATTCATCGGGGCCCCGCTCGAAGCCCGAGTGCGACTCAAAGCCGGCGACAAGCTTTACCCGCTGCTCGACGAATATTTGAACGATCTGCCAGGGCTCTTCATCGTTTCGCAGGTAGTTCTGGAGCGCGCGCCGGGCGATGAGCTGGCGGTCGAGATCGAACACGCCCAGGGCGAGAAGTGCGAGCGCTGCTGGAAGTACACCACCGACGTCGGCGTGGATCCAGACTTCCCGACCATTTGCGCGGCTTGCAGAGATGCCGTGAAGGGAATATTGGGCGAGTGAGATGAATCATCGCGTTTTTCCTTTTTTCATCGCCGCCGCTGTCGTGTTGCTGGATCGTCTGACTAAGGAAATGATCAAGAGCCATTTTTCGCCGTGGGACTCCCTGGCCGTGATTCCAGGCTTCTTCAACATTGTCCACACCGAAAATCCCGGCATCGCTTTTGGCCTGCTCGCCGATGCATCCAGTCCCTGGCGCGATGTTCTTTTGATCGGTTTCTCGCTAGCGGTACTCTTAGTAATATCTGCCGTTCTAGTGCGGCCCGACCCCGCCGGCAACCATGGACCGCTCTTGCGAGCGGGCCTGGGTCTAGTCCTGGGAGGCGCGTTTGGCAACCTTTACGATCGCCTTGTACACAAAACCGTGACCGATTTCGTCGAAGTACATTGGGGCCCCTATTATTTTCCGGCCTTCAACGTAGCCGACAGCGCCATCACTGTCGGGGCCTGCCTGCTTCTGCTGGACATGTGGCGCACCCGGGAACGAAAGCCCGAAACAGTAAACGTGCCGAGGTAATAAGAAATGTTTCCCAAGCTGGTCTCCATCGGAAAATTCTTCATTCCGACTTACGGCACTCTAGTCGCCATCGCGTTCTTGATCGCTCTGTGGGTCACCGTCCGGCTCGCGCGCCGCGCCAAGCTGCCCACCGAGCCCGTGACCAATCTCGCCATCTATTGCGCCCTGGCTGGATTAGCGGGCGCCAAGTTGTTCATGATTCTGTTCGATTGGAAGTCCTATTGGAACGATCCGGCTTCGCTGTTTTCCCTCAGCACTCTGCAAGCAGCGGGCGTTTACCAAGGCGGCTTCCTGGTGGCGTTCATAACCGCCATTCTTTATATGCGCCACAATCGGCTGCCGGTGCTGGATACTTGCGACGTCTTCTCGCCGGGCATCGCTTTGGGACAAGCCATCGGCCGGCTGGGCTGCTTCTCGGCCGGCTGCTGCTGGGGGATTGAGTGCCATCTGCCTTGGGCCGTCACCTTCAAGAATCCCGAAGCCTATAATCTAACCGGCGTCCCGCTGGGGGTGCCGTTGCATCCCACTCAACTTTACGAATCGCTGGCCGACGCGCTCGTCTTTGTTTTCCTGTATCGGTCGATCAGCAAGCCGCACTCGTCGGGCTCGATCCTGGGATGGTATCTCGCACTATACTCCAGCGCCCGTTTCATCATCGAGTTTTTCCGCTTTCACGAACAAGGCCTGCATTTCGGACTTTCTTACACGCAGTGGATTGCGCTGGCCACTCTGGCCGCCGGAATCGGGCTTCTTCTCTGGCCTCACCGGTCAATCAATCATCGACGTGAATTCGCTTGAGCTGCGAGGTCTCGCCGGCAACGATCCGTACTCTTGATTTCGCGATGCCCAGTTTCTCTGCCAGGAATTCGCATAGTGCGCGATTGGCTTTGCCTTTCTCCGGTGCGGCCGCGACCTTGACCTTCCATGTCCCGTCCGGCAAATAGCCGGTCAATTCCGTCTTCGAACTCTTGGGCGTTACCTTAACGCGGATGTCCATATTTGGCCGGCCGCGATTTCCTGCGACGTCGCCAAGGTCCAGACGTTCGGACCTGGCCGGTAATCGCGATCCAGAAAGAAGCATTTGGTAACGGCTTCTACACGACAGGGCGAATCGGCCGCGGCCTTCTCCCCGACGATACATTCGAAACCGATCTCCGAGATCTGATCCGGCTGGGTACCCGGCGGCAGTTCGACAGTGGTCCGCACAAATCCGCTCGCGCTTTCGGCCGCACCGCGAGTCCAGGTCCGGATCGCGAAGTCAGCGTGGCCCAGGTGCGAGCTGTACCAGCGCGGATTCCCTTTCAGACGCACGAGCGTCGCAACGAACGATTCACGCTTTGCGAGCTTCATTTCGAAATACAAATAATTCAAGGGATCGCTGACCTTCTCGCCATCGACCGCTCCATACGGCCGCAGCTTCCCCTCGCGCTGGAGCTCCTTGGCCATGACTTCGTAGGCAATCGGGTGTTGATCTATGACCTCCTCGCGAGAGTGGCCGGTGAGATCGACGAGAATCGGCGCGATCTGGTAGCGGAAGGGCGTTGGATTATCCGCCTCGCCGATCATATTGTTGTCGGTGATGGGCATCAGCAGAGGATGCGTTCCATCGCGCTGCCCGTGAAACTCGACTTCTTTGTGACCCGAGGCCTGGATAGTCGCGCGCGAGGCGAAGGCCCGGTACACGTACTCGACATCCGTCGTCCGGCCCCAGCGGGCCATTAGAGCGCGAGTGGAAGTGCCGCCATCTTCGTTCGAGAAAATCACGGTGTACTGCAGGAACGGAGTGCCGTTATCGGAGAGGCGTTCGCAATAAACAATGAGGGGGATATCGGTGAATTTCCCGATGGTGTTCGCGCGCGCATACAACACCGGCGCGTTGGCCAAGACGTCTGACGAATCCTCGTGAAACCGGGCTCCCGAAAACTCGACGCTCGGGCCGCGGACGTCCACGTCGTGCTGACCCGCTGAAAGGGCGTGCAGGAAGACCGTATACGTGAACTCCCGGCCGCCGGCGTACAGCATAATCTGCTGCTGGGCTCGGCCGTCCACAAAGACCGTGGCGAGCGCCGCTTCTTTTCCTTCCTGGCTCCAGTCGGTACCCGGCGCGCGCAAATCGAGTTCGGCGACCACGTCGCTCCGCGGATGCGAGACTTTCAGAGCCGCCGCGTGGAGGACCGAGAGGCACACTAGTAACAGGCAGAAGCGGGCGATCGTTTCGAGCAGCTTCCTGGACGAGCAGGGCTTGGTCAAGAACGCATCCACCGGCGGCATGTTCTGATGTTCGCCGCCCGACAGCACGATGATGCGCGCTGCACCCGACGCCGCGCGGATCAACCGCATGCCCTCCTGCGGTGTGGGAAGCTGAAGATCCATGAGCACCATTTCGCAACCGGGAAGCCGGTCGAGCGCCTCCGCGGCTGTTTGCGCGGTAACGACTTCATGGCCGGACTGTTCCAGAATCAGCCGCCGCACTTCTAGCTGACCGGTATCGTCCTCCACCACCAGGATGCGCGCCATTTAGCCAAACTCGATGCCCGCGATCACTACCTGCGGCATCTGGTTGTTCCAACTCTCTGGAATTTCATCGAAAGGCAAGCGGAATGAACGCGACTCGCCCGGTTTTACCAAGCTGTTGACGATGGGTACGCGTTTGCGGAGCACGACCTCGCCGTATCTGTTATAGAAGATGCAGTAAACGTCAACTTCTTTGACTGGACGAGCGCCACCGTTGGTGATTTTTCCCTCAATTTCGGTCACCATCTGCTGGACGTAGCTTTCGGTGGCCTTCATGGTGACGTCAGCTAATTGGAGATTGCGAACGTACGCCTTGGCATCCGGCGTCAGAGGCGGGGCGCTCGCAGCAGTTGCGGGATGATTGACGTACCAGACCACCGCACCGCCCAGCAATAGCATGGCAGCCAGAATGTAAATTGCGCTCCTATTGGCCACTGACAGTCATCTCCCCGATCATCACCGTCGGCGATGCCACGGAGCCGCGAAATTCCAGATCCGAGCCGATGGCAGCAAAATTCATTAACATCTGCTGCAGTGTCGACGCGATGGTGATCTCGGATACAGGATATGCGAACTCGCCGTTCTCAATCCACTGGCCGGCGGCGCCGCGCGAATAATCGCCGGTGACGGTGTTGACGCCGGACCCGATCAACTCGGTGACGTACAGTCCTTTTCCGATTCCACGGATGATCTCTTCGGGCGGGCGCTCTCCCTTTTTGAGGAAAAGATTGCCGTGCCCAACGCTGGCGTTGCCGGTTAGGCCGCGAGCCGCGTTACCAGTGGTTCGAAGACCCAGCTTCCGGGCAGTATAGGTATTGAGCAGGTAGCTGGTGAGAACCCCGCGATCGATCACCACCGTGCGCCGAGTGGGGACGCCTTCGTCGTCGAAGGGCGAAGTGCCGAAGAGACCCGGGATGGTGCTGTCGTCGATGATAGTGATGTTTTCCGAGGCGACGCGCTCGCCCAGTTTGTCCGCCAGGAAGGACGCCTTGCGATAGATTGAGTCGCCGTCAATGGCCTCGAAGATGTTACTGACAAGCGAACGGGCGGTAAGCTGGTCGAAGACCACCGGTACTTTCTGAGTCGGAACTTTACGCGAACCGAGGCGGCGAAGGGCGCGCTGTGCGGCTTTGCGTCCGATTGCGGCCGGACTCTCGATCTTTGCATAACTGCGGGCGTTCGAATACCAATAATCGCGCTCCATGGACTCGCCTTCGCGCGCCACTGGAGTGGTGCTCAACGAACAACTGCTGACGCGGTAGGAGCCCAGGAAACCGCGCGAGTTGGCGAAGACGCGTTCCCCGCTGTAGGCGTCAAACGATGCGCCTTCTGAGTTAGTAATGCGCGGGTCGGCGGATAGCGCCGCGTCTTCAGCCTGAAGCGCATGGTCGATTCGTTGGGAAGTATCGATGCGGCTGACGTCGTCCGAGTAAAGCTCCAAATCGCCAGGGAGGAAACCGAGCTCGGATGGGTCGGGCAGGCCGGCGTATGGGTCTTCGGTAGAAATGGCCGCGATTTCGATAGCCGAATCGACCAGCTTACGGATGCCCTCGCTTGAAAGATCGGAAGTATAGGATGAGCCGACGTGCTGGCCGAGCAAAATCCTTAGACCCGCTCCACGGGATCCGGCGTCTTTCAGCGTTTCCAGCGAGCGCATGCGGACACCAGCCGAAAATTCTTCGCCTTCCGAAAGCGTGCATTCGGCATCGCTCGCGCCGCGGTCGAGAGCGAGCCGGACCACTTGAGAGGCCAGCTCGGCGTCGATCATCCGGAGGTGCCGCCTACGGTCA
>Ga0210406_10007845_pt1 | contig 10767 bp, 9 predicted proteins | sample IncBWC30MmetaG_FD_155454 | JGI IMG/M metagenome (GOLD analysis project Ga0210406, IMG submission 155454) | Forest soil microbial communities from Barre Woods Harvard Forest LTER site, Petersham, Massachusetts, United States - Inc-BW-C-30-M | ecosystem: Environmental > Terrestrial > Soil >... | reverse complement strand
AACTGCATCGTCCGCGCGCGCGAGAACGTACACTAAACGGTTATGAAAAAGCTCGCATTCATCTGGTTCGCGCTGACACTGGCGTTGCTCATACGCGGCTTTTATGTCGCAATGTACGTTGCGCCAACCGAAGCGACGATGGGAAATATCCAGCGCATTTTCTACTACCACTTTCCTTCGGCCATGGTCGCATTCCTGCTCGTCTTCGTGAACTTCGGCGCGTCAATCGCTGTCCTGGCGTGGCGGCACACTCAGCCGGCCCGCGCTCAGTCCGCCGACGCCCTTGCCGTCAGCACCGCCGCGGTGGCTGTCGTCTATTGCACCGTCGTTCTCGGAACCGGAATGCTCTGGGCGCGCCCGATATGGGGCATCTGGTGGACTTGGGATGAACGCCTCACCAGCTTCCTAATGCTCTGGCTGATCTACGTCAGCTATCTTCTGCTCCGCCGCTTCACTGCCGCCGGTCAGGTGCAGACACTCTCCGCCGTACTCGCCATTTTTGGCGCTCTCGACGTCCCCATCGTCTACATGTCCACGCGCTGGTGGCGTACCCAACATCCGCAGCCCGTCATCGGCGGCGGCCAGGGCTCCGGCCTTGACCCAAGCATGTGGCCCGCCGTCTGGTGGAATCTGGCGGCATGGTTCGCCTGGGGCGCGTTGATGGTTGGCCTGCGATATGCGCTCGAACGTCGCCGCCAGGCTAACGACCAGCAGGCGGCCTTTGAAGCGACCGCATTCGCACCCACAAATGTCTCAACAGGAGCTTGAATGGAACACCGGCATCTGATTCTTGCGTATGGGTTTGTCTTCGCGCTCCAATTCGGCTACGCGGCCTTCACCTGGGCCCGACTGCGCGCCGCTTCCCCTCCTAAAGACGCTCGCAAATAAAAAAACAACGAAGCCGTCAGGGCGGCTTCGTTGTCCGAGGAGGGTGTGTCATATGGGAGCGTATTCCCGCTCTCTTCACAGAAAAACCGCAGCCGGACGGAAAGTCGCGCGACCATGAAAATTATTTCTGTCCGTGCCGCGCTAACTCTCCGAACTTTGCCGCGCCGCGCACAGACCGATACACTGAAGTAGACGATTTATTAGGAGCAAAACATGCTTGTAGTTATGAAGCCGCAGGCCACGCCGGAACAGGTGCAGGCCGTCTGCGACCAGATCGAGGCACTTGGATTCCGGCCGCACCCCCTGCCCGGTGCCCAACGCACCGCCATCGGAATCACTGGCAATCAGGGCGCGGTCGACCGCGGCAACCTGGAAGAGATGCCCGGCGTATCCGAAGTCATCCGCGTCTCGAAGCCCTACAAGCTAGTCAGCCGCGATCTGAAGGAAGACAACACCGTCATTCGCTTCCCCGGCACCAACGCGACCATCGGCGGTCGCGAACTCGCCATCGTTGCCGGCCCCTGTTCCATCGAAAGCCGCGAACAGGCCTTCGCGGTCGCCGAATCGGTCGCCCACTCAGGCGCGCAATTCTTCCGCGGAGGCGCATACAAGCCCCGCACATCTCCCTATGCCTTCCAGGGCCTCGGCGAACAAGCCCTGCAGATCATGGCTGAGATTCGCGACACCTTCGGCCTGCGCATCATCACCGAGGCCATCGATCACGAATCGCTGGAACTCGTCGAGCAATACGCCGACATGATCCAAATCGGTGCCCGCAACATGCAAAACTTCTCCCTGCTCAAGCGCGCCGGGCGGTCACATCGCCCTGTTCTGTTGAAGCGCGGCATGTCGGCCACGCTTGAAGAACTGCTCATGGCCGCCGAATACATCATGAGCGAGGGCAACTACAACATCGCCCTATGCGAGCGCGGAATCCGCACCTTCGTAGATCACACACGCAACACGCTCGATCTCAGCATCGTGCCCGCTGTGCAGCGCCTCAGCCATCTGCCCATCCTCGTCGACCCAAGCCACGGAACCGGCAAGCGCAACAAAGTGGTTCCGCTGGCACGTGCAGCGGTCGCCGTCGGAGCAGACGGTTTGATGATCGAGGTACACAACCAGCCGGAGAAGGCGCTCTCCGACGGGCCGCAATCCATCTACCCCCAGCAGTTCGCAGACCTGATGAACGAAGTCTCCCAGATCGCAACTGTAGTTGGCCGCGTCGTACCACGCGGCATTGCTGTGGAGACGGTCGCCCACTGAGCATGCGTCTCCGCCACGCCCGCTTGCTGCTTGCAGCGGCCACTCCGCTGCTCGCGCTCGCCGGGTGCCGACGGCATGACTTTCCTGACTACGCGAAGAACTATCGCGAATATGCCTACGTCGCGAACGGTGGCGACGCCACCGTCACCGTACTCGACCTCATCAACCTGCGTCAGGACCGCGTGCTCCGCGTTGGTAGCTCGCCCGCCGGCATCACCGCCAGCCGCACCCGCAACGAGGTTTACGTCGTCAACTCCGGCAGCGATTCCGTCAGCGTCATCAACGCCGAAACAAATGCCGTCGTCGCAACGATCCCGGTGCATCGCAAGCCGTACTTCATCGATGTGGATGCAGATGGCAAACTCGCTTACGTAGCCAACTCCGGCTCAAACAACGTCTCCGTCATCGATCTCAACAAGCGCCGGGAAATCGCAACCATCGGCGTCGGCGAAGGTCCCGGCATAGCGCGTATTTCGCCGGACGAATCCACTCTTGTCGTCTCCAACCGCCGCAGCGGAAGCGTCAGCATCATCGACGCGCACTCCCGAAAGCTTCGTAATGTCATTCCCGGCTGCCCCGGCGCCACCGATATCGCGATCCCCCCTGACTCGCAAAAGGCGTTCATCGCCTGCTCCGACACGCATCAGGTAATGGTCGTATCGCTCGATCCAATTTCTGCCGGGAACCCTCTCATCGCCACGCTCAACGTCGGTGACGTTCCCGTTCATCTGGCGCTAAAGCCCGACGGCGGAGAAATCTTCGTCTCCAATTTCGCCAGCAATACCGTCAGCGAAATCTCTACCAGCACCAACGAGGTCGGCGGCGCTCACCCCGTCGGGACCCACCCGTCCAGCTCCGTCGTCTCTGCCGATAACGCGCTACTCTACGTCAGCAACTTTGCCGCCGACACCGTCGGCGTCTACGCAATCGATGATGGCAAACTGCGCTCTTCCATCCACGTAGGTGCGTCGCCCGACGCGATTGCCTTCTCTAGCGAAGGCCATCTTCTGCTGGTCGCCGACGCCAAATCCGGCGACGTCTCGGTCGTACGCGTCGCCGATAATTCCCTGTTCACCATGATGCCCTCGGGCGCCAGCCCCAACTCGATCGCAGTCAAAGCATTCAATCTCCCAAACTAGCCCGACATTTACCATCGAAGAGTGCAGATCTTTCGCGCTATCCCCATCGATACCATCCATTTGCTGGTCTTCGACCTCGACGGCACGCTCATCGACTCCCGTGCCGACCTCATCCAGTCCGTGAACGCGACCATGCGCCATTTCGGACGTAAAGAATTGCCCGGAGACGTCATCGCCAGCTACATCGGCGACGGCGCCGGAATGCTTGTCCGCCGTGCACTCGGCGATCCCGACGATGAGCAACTGGTTACTGAGGGGTTAGATCATTTCCTAACCTACTACCGCGCACACAAGCTCGATTTCACCACCGTCTACGGCGGTGTGCTTCCGGCCCTCGAGTCGATACGCGCCCAGTCCTCGCCGCCGGCTATGGCCGTGCTGACCAACAAGCCCATAGGCCCTTCCCTTGCCATCGTTGAAGCGCTCGACCTCGCTTCATACTTTTTCCGGGTTTACGGAGGCGACAGCTTTCACAGCAAGAAACCTGACCCGCAAGGGCTCCAAACCTTGATGCGCGAAGCCGGAGTCCTCCCCGAGCAAACTGTCATGATTGGAGACTCAGATGTGGATGTGCTCACTGCACAGAACGCGGGCGCATGGTCTGTAGGCTGCCTGTTTGGCCTCGCGCCGCACACGCTCGCTACCGATCCACCGGATGTACTGGTCGATCATCCCTATGAATGGTCTCAATGTTTGATGAGCCCGAACTGAGTAACAACTTCGTCACTATACAAACCACTGTTGCCGGGATAACCTTAATCAACAATCTGTTCATACTTCGCTTCTCTCCCAAGTACCTTTAGAAGCTTGTAGTTGAATCGCAGCCATCCTCGTGATGGCTCGGCCCTGGGGTCTACTTTTTGACGCGTTGCATGCTCGTCATTTTGCTCGCAGCAGTGTGCTTCACGGCGCACGCGACGAACATTGCAACTCCCGACTCGCAGGTCCAGGTCTCAGGCGCTGTGGATGATCCCAGCGGCGCGACTGTTTCCGGTGCAAAGGTCGAACTGCTCGATTCGAACGGCAGCCTCGTCGCGTCTGCGACCACCCTCCTAAACGGACAATTCCATATAGCCGCACCCCCCGGTGATTATCAGTTGGCGATCATCCGCGACGGATTCGCAACCTCCGTGTCAACGCTCCACTTGCACGATCCGGTCATCGCCCCGCTACTCATCAAGTTAAAAATCGCGGAAGTCAGCCAGCAGGTGAATGTCGACGCATCCGGCGGATCGAGCGCCACCGATCCCTCGGCAAACCAGGACACGACCACAGTCACCGCAGGTGACCTGAAGAGCATCCCCGTCTTCGACAACGACTACATCGCTGCGCTCAGTACGATGCTCGACGCAGGAGATATCTCCACCGGCGGCACGACCATTCTTGTCGACGGAGTCGAAAAGAACCGCGTCGGCGTTTCTAATTCCGCCGTCCAGTCCGTCAAGATCAATAACGATCCCTATTCCGCTGAGTTTTATCAGCCTGGGCGCGGACAGATCCAGATCATCACCAAGCCCACTGTCGATGCCTTTCACGGCAGTCTCAACTTCGACTTCCGCGACGGCATCTTCGATGCGCGCAACGCATTTGCTCCGCCGGGTCCCAAGCCCCCAGAGCAGCGCCGCATTTATTTCGGGGATCTGACGGGCCCCATCTTCCACCTCAAAGACACGTCCTTCCTGTTTTCGTTCACTCGTGCAGAGGAAGACTTGCAAGCGGTTGTCAATGCCGTCACGCTCTCGGGCCCACTGCAGCAAAACGTATCTGCACCGACGCGCAACACTGAGCTTTCAATGCGCGCATCGCGTCAGCTTTCGCCCGCGCAGACGGCCTACGTTGAGTATCAATATCAAAATCAGTCAAACATCAACGAGGGCGTCGGCGAACTCGTGCTCGAGGCTGCGGGATCTAACGTGACAAACATCGAGAGTGATTTCGTCTTCCACGATGACTACACTCTGTCGCCCACCAGGCTCAACCAGCTCTCCGCCTTGGTCGAGATCAACCGGCAGGACATCACGAACACCAACCAGGGCTCAAAAATCGTCGTGCAGGGGGCATTTGTCGGAGGCAGTGCCCAGGCACAGCAGGTCAAATCTGAATACAATCTGCGCTTGACCGACACCTTCAGCTACACCCGCGGCAGGCACCAGATGAAATTCGGCGTCAACCTTCCCCACATTGGCCGCCGCGTACTGGAAGACCAGTCCCTGTTTGGTGGAGAGTATGTCTTTCCCAGCCTTGCCGCATATCAGGCGAACAGGCCCTCAACCTACGAATCGCAACAGGGCCAGAGTCGCTATATCTATCACGACCTTGAGGCGGGAGTGTTCGTCCTCGACGTGATACAGGCCACGCCGACGCTTACCATCACCCCAGGTCTTCGCTACGACTGGAACAACTTCACCCGAAGCCTCGCAAATTTCTCTCCCCGCTTCTCCGTCGCAAAGCTACTCGACAAAGACGGTGCAACCGTTCTGCGCGCCGGAGCGGGTGTCTACTACGACCGCGCCGGAAACACGCCGCTCGCCGACGTAAAGCGGTACTCTCAGCCATCCCTCTTCGACACGCTGGTGACCGACAGCCCGTGCTTTCCCGTGATTTGTCCGGATCAAATCACCCTTCAGTCGCCAAACGTTGTGCGCCTCGCACCAGACATACGCACACCTCTGCGCTTCAACCTGAGTGTTTCTCTCGAACATCGCGTGGGTAAAGCCGCGACAGCATCTGTGGCTTACTACAAGGCCAACAGCTTCAATGCCTATCGCTCTGTGGATGTCAACGCGCCGATCCCGTTCTCCGGCAGCACAGTGCGTCCCGATCCCGCGTTCGGACGCTACCGCCAGATCGAGTCGGCGGGCAATGTGCGCAGCAACTCCCTCACTCTCATGCTCCGCGGCCGTATCGGCAGCGTGTTTTCAGGAACCGTGCAGTATGTCTATGCCCACGCCATCGACAACACCGGCGGCATTGGCTTCTATCCGCAAAATCAATATCTGCCTGACAACGAAGAAGCCAGCTCCAACTATGATGCACGGCATCGCTTCAATATGTTCGGCACCTTCGGTCAGGGCAAGCCGCTGAACCTCGGAGTTCAGGTTCACATTTCAAACGGCACGCCATACACCATCACCACTGGCACCGATCCATACGGCACAGGCTTTTTCAACGCACGTCCAGCCGGAGTGGCACGCAACTCCAAGAACAATCCCATGTACCAGGAACTGGATCTGCGCTACGGCTACGACTTCAAAATGCGTCCCAAAAAACTGGACAAGAGTCCCACCATCGGCTTCTCCCTCTCTGCGTTCAACGTACTCAACAGGCTGAACCCTGCCATCGTCAGCTCTGTGGTGACCTCGCCCACATTTGGCCAGGTCAACGCTGCATACCCCCCGCGCCGCATGCAACTCGAACTCCGCTACACGTTCTGAGACGAGATGCCGTGATTCCTTTGCCCTTCGCCGGGCATCCCATACCATACCCATATGGATTTCCAGTTAGTCAGCACCTACAAGCCGCAGGGCGATCAACCGCGCGCCATTGCAGAGCTGACGTCAGGCCTCAGCGCCGGCGAAAAGCATCAGGTGCTGCTCGGCGTCACCGGTTCCGGCAAGACCTACACCATGGCCAAGGTCATCGAACAGATGAACCGGCCCGCGCTCATCCTCGCGCATAACAAGACTCTCGCCGCGCAGCTTTACCACGAGTTCAAGCAGTTCTTCCCCCACAACGCCGTCGAATATTTCGTCTCGTATTACGACTACTACCAGCCCGAAGCCTACGTTCCCGCCGGCGATCTCTACATCGAAAAAGAAGCGACCATCAACGAAGAGCTCGACAAATTGCGTCTCTCCGCAACGCGCTCTCTTTTTGAACGCCGCGACGCCATCATCGTCAGCTCGGTCAGCTGCATCTACGGCCTCGGCTCGCCCGAAGCCTACTACGGCATGCTGCTGATGCTCGAACGCGGCCAGAAAATCCGCCGCGAAGACATCACCCGCCGCCTCGTCGAAATACTCTATGAGCGCAACGACGTCGACTTCCGCCGCGGAACATTTCGCGTTCGAGGAGACGTCATCGAAGTCTTCCCCACCTACGACGAAATGGCGTTCCGCATCGAGCTCTTCGGCGACGAGATCGAGTCTCTTTCACAGATCGATCCGCTCTTCGGCACCGTACGGCAGAAATACGCGCGCCTGCCCATCTATCCCAAGAGTCACTACGTCGTTCAGCCGGCGCGCAAGAAATCCGCCATCGAAAGCATTCTCACCGAACTAGGCGAGTGGGTGCCCCAGCTCGAAAGCGAAGGTCGCCAGGTCGAGGCGCAGCGTGTGCACCAGCGCACCCGTTTCGATCTCGAAATGATCAAGTCCATGGGCTACTGCCACGGCATCGAGAACTACTCACGCCACTTCTCCAACCGCCTGCCCGGCGAAGCCCCGCCAACGCTGCTCGATTATTTCCCCCGCGACTTCCTGCTCTTCGTGGACGAGTCGCATGTAACCGTCCCGCAGCTTCACGCCATGTGGCACGGCGACCGCTCGCGCAAACAGAATCTCGTCGACTACGGCTTCCGCCTTCCCTCGGCGATGGACAACCGTCCTCTGCGCTTCGAAGAATTCGAGCAGCGCACCAACCAGCTCATCTACGTCTCCGCAACGCCGGGTCCATACGAGCTCACCAAGGCCGCCGGAGTCGTCGTCGAGCAGATCATCCGCCCCACCGGCCTCGTCGATCCGCAGGTCGAAATCCGCCCCGTGCGCGGCCAGATCGACGACTTGCTCGCGGAAATCCGCGACCGCGTCGCGCTCAACCAGCGCGTGCTCGTCACCACACTCACCAAGCGCATGGCCGAAGATCTCTCCGGCTACTACACCGAAGCCGGCGTCAAATGCCGCTATATGCACTCCGAAATCGAGACCCTCGAACGCGTGCGGCTGCTGCGCGATCTTCGCAAGGGAGAATACGACGTGCTCATCGGAATCAACCTGCTGCGCGAAGGCCTCGACCTGCCCGAAGTCTCTCTCGTCGCCATCCTCGACGCCGACAAAGAAGGCTTCCTGCGCTCGCAGGGTTCCCTCATCCAGACCATCGGCCGCGCCGCGCGCCATCTCGAGGGCCGCGCAATCCTCTACGCCGACAAGATGACTGACTCCATGCGGCGCGCCCTCGATGAAACCGACCGTCGCCGCGAAATCCAGGTCGCGTGGAATGAAGAAAACGGCATCACGCCCGAGTCGATCATCCGTCCGCTAAGTATGGAACTCGCCGGAATCCTCAAGGCCGATTACGCCGACCTGACCGAAGAGGACGACTCTATGCCGGAGTTTCGCTCGCAGGCCGACCTCGACACCTACATCGCAAATCTCGAATCAGATATGCGCGAAGCCGCAAAGAAATTTGAATTTGAGAAAGCAGCCAAGCTGCGCGACAAGGTTAAGGAGTTGCGAACCAAGGAGTTTCTGTTCGCGTAAGCGATTCAGCTTTTCGCAACACTTCGCACACCACGACATCCACTTCCGCCATCGGATTGATCGCGACTGAGCGCAACCAGTCTTCTCCGTCGATCGTCACCGCTGCGACCTGTACGGTCTCCAGCTTCGACACGATCGCACGCGGAGAGACGCCTTTCACGCGCCACACCACAACGCCCGTCGCCGACTCGCCGCGCAATTCCAGCCGGTCGTCAGCCCGCACACGCTCTTCCAGTTCTTCCGCCAGGCTCATGCACCACTCGATGCGCTCGGCCACACCCGTGCGCCCCCATGCCAGCAGCATCGCCAGCAACGGCAGCGCCATCGCTCCATGCGAACCTTGCAATCCGATATTGTCTTTCGCCAGATAGTCCGCCCCAAACGAAAGCGCCGTATGCGCTGCATCAGGATCAGCAAACATCACCAGCGCAGATTCCTTCGGCTGGAACAACCACTTGTGCGCAGAGACTGTAACGGAATCCGCCGCTTCAATACCGTCCAGCCGGCTCGCATATTTCCGTGACACCCTCAGCGGACCAGCCCACGCGGCGTCCACATGAAACCACCTTGCGTCTCGTCCAAATGCAAGCGGCTCAACCGCACCAATCGCAGTCGTTCCGGCGGTCAACACGAGAGCAGCCCGCGACACATCTCCCAGGTCTTCTCTGCGCACACTGCCGTCGCGCCCAACCTCCACCACTCGCAGCGGCAGACGCAGCAATCGCGCAGCCTTCTCAATGCTCAAGTGCGCCGCCGAAGTCGTCACGATCTCCTGCACATCGCGCAACTCACGCGCCGCCCACAGCGCCGTCAGGTTCGCCATCGTCGAACCGGGCACCATGTGCCCGCCGCGCAAGCCGAAGAACGGCGCAAGCCACTGCACCACCCGCTCCTCAATTGCAATTGCCGCGGGAGCAGTTTCTGCATGCAACAAATTTTGATTTAAGCTCGCCGCCCACATCGCCGCAGCCCACGTGATCCACGGCGTCGGCGGTTCCATGTGCGCGAAGTATCCGGGAGAGTGAAAGCGGGCAGCCCCACCAAGAAACGCGCCTGCCATCACCTCGAGTGCGACTCTTTCGCCCGCGCCAATCTCAGGAAGCGAAGACGACAGGTCCAGGGGCGCAGGCATCAGCGGCAATGGCCGCTCGGACCATTGCTCCTGTATCAACCTGACTGCCCGCTCTAGACCGTCCTGGTTCCACTCGAACGAAGAGTCGCGCGTCATTCCATCTTTAACAATATTCGTGTTTTCTTAGCGGTGCAAACCCGGCGGAGCGAACCCATAAAGATATATAGCCGAAATCCTGTCAGCTCGATGACTCCCCGCAATCCCGGGCTTGACACTCCAGCGGCGCTCCCCTAGCGTGAAAATCGTGAGCACCCGTCCCAAAAGCCGACGATCCTTGTGGAATTTGCTCCTGCTGCCTCCGTACATCGCCCTCCTTGTACCGGCGTTCTACGTGAAGGCTGAGCCATCGCTTTTCGGATTTCCCTTCTTCTACTGGTATCAATTCGCATGGGTAATCGTTGCGGCTGCATTGACAGCGATCGTGTATCGACGCGCCGCATAGCAACAAAAAAGGCCCGGCCGAAGCCGGGCCTTTTCGCCAATCATTCACTGATGCGGATTGTTTTCTGAGACCGTGGGTGAATGCTGTGCAGGTGGCTGGGCTGTCGGTTGACTCTGCTGTCCCTGCTGCGGCTGTGCTTGCTGGTCCATATTGGTCAACAACTGCACCTCCACACGACGGTTCTGCGCGCGGCCCGCAGCTGTTTTATTGCTGGCAACTTCCTTGTCCTTACCGATGCCAATCAAATAGAACTTGCGTGGCGGAATGTTGTACTGGCTGGCGAGGTACTGCACCACAGTTTCTGCGCGACGCTGGCTCAGTTGATAGTTCAGGTCCGCGCCGCCGGTCGAGTCAGTACCGCCCGTGACTTGCAGGATATAGCTCTTCGTAGCGTTGACCTGCTCGCCGAGCGACGCCAGCTTC
>Ga0210406_10007844_pt1 | contig 10767 bp, 8 predicted proteins | sample IncBWC30MmetaG_FD_155454 | JGI IMG/M metagenome (GOLD analysis project Ga0210406, IMG submission 155454) | Forest soil microbial communities from Barre Woods Harvard Forest LTER site, Petersham, Massachusetts, United States - Inc-BW-C-30-M | ecosystem: Environmental > Terrestrial > Soil >... | reverse complement strand
GGGGTGTCCCCTAGGGAGCGCCAACGATTTCAGAGACTTAGCGATTTAGGAAATTCTGCCGTGTAAATGGCGTGTAATATCCCCGCAGCTCGGGCCACCGTCGAGCTGGCGCTCGAGGCCCAACGCGTGTCAGTTCAGACCGGCACGGCTTCGATAGCGGATTGGGCAAATCCAGCGCCTGCGTGCGATCGGTCGCGAAGGCCAACCGCACCCCGTGCCCTCCCCAGTCGCCGTCATTATAGCGTCTCATCACCAAGATGCCCCTTGAACCCATGCCACCGGAAAATCCAGGCACACCTGAGCTTTAGCATCGTCGCGATGCAATCGACCTGCCACAGCGACTGCGTATTGGCGTTTACTTACCGATCTCCCAATTCACCTACACTGTCACCCGCGCCCGCGCTCGAAGCAGTGCTAAGGAACTCATCGATGCCAGCGTCGCAGTTTGCTGAGGCTCGACACGAAGGCTAATTCCTAAACGACGGATCCATCCGATCCAACTTGCGAAGGAGTGCCGGCCAGGCGAGTACGCCGCCGCCCACTCCACGGGTGGCTTTCTTCGCGGCCGTCTGCATGCCGTCAAGAATGGGTTTGCCGATAGGGATCAGTTCGCTGCCGCCGGATTGCGCGCGGACTTGGATCATGCAGCTCGCTTCGAACGCGTACATGAACACAAATGCGTCCGCGATCGTCGCGGCCGCGGTAAGCAGACCGTGGTTGCGCAGCATCAGGAAGTTCTTGTCGCCGAGGTCGCGTACCAGACGCGGTTTTTCCTCCTCGTTGAGCGCGAGGCCTTCGTAGTCGTGATAGGCGAGTGAAGAAAGCACCAACAGCGACTGTTGCGAGATCGGCAGGAGGCCATTCTTCTGCGCAGATACGGCGACACCATTGGGCGAATGAATATGCATCACGCATAGCGCGTCCTCGCGCGCAGCATGCACGGCGCTATGGATAGTGAAACCGGCGGGATTGATGTCATATGGCGAGGGCATCACCTTGCGCGCCTCTAGGTCCACTTTCACCAACGAAGACGCGGTGATCTCCTCAAACATCCAGCCGTACGGATTGATCAGGAAGTGGTGTTCCGGTCCCGGCACGCGGGCAGAGATGTGGGTAAAGACGAGATCATCCCAGCCATAGAGCGCAACGAGGCGATAAGCCGCAGCGAGATTGACGCGCGCGTCCCATTCATCATTGCTGACTTGATCGCGGACGCTGGGGGAGGTCTTGAGGTTCGCGACACTCATGGTAGTCCCCTTCTTGCTTCAGTGTGGCCCGCGGTCGCGGCGTCCACGGAGTGCCCCAGAAAACTATCACACCGGCCCGAGACCCGCGAGCACGTTGGACTACCGACGGCAACGCCGCGTTCGGCCAATGGCCGTAGTCACCGTGCTGGTACGTTGCAGCGCCATGGAAGTCAGGGTGGAAGCTTTGAGGCTGGCGCGTGAGCATGTGAAGAAGGCGATTAGACGTAAAGGCTTCAATCTCTACGAAGTCTCGGCGAAGGAAATCACCAAGTCCGCAGAAGCCCTACTGGCCGCGCGCCCCCAAGTGATGATCGAGCAAGCGACCCATCGTTTCCCCATGCCGAGACGTTGTCTAGACTGGCACTTTCCGAGCTGCGAGCAGGTCCCGGCTTCGACTCCAACGCAGTACCGATTAGGGATAGACTCGCCGACTGCGGGCGTGAGGCTCGACAATCCGGGGCGCTGCCGCGATGCAGCAAGTCGCTGACTGGCTTGAGAAGCTCGGTCTTGGGCAATACGCGGAGCGCTTTGCCGAGAACGACATCAGCTTTGTCATCTTGCCTGATTTGACCGACCAAGACCTCGAAAAGATTGGCATGGCGTCGCTCGGTCATCGGCGTCTGCTGCTGCGCGCAATAGCTGAATTGAAGATCGTCGAAAGAGGCGCGCGTACACCCGACAATGTAGTTTCGGCGCCTCCCGCCTCAGCCAAGATGGACACCGCCGAGCGCCGCCAAGTTACGGTGATGTTCTCGGACCTCGTCGGTTCGACAGCACTGTCAGCACGCATGGACCCCGAGGACCTGCGCGAGGTTATTTCCGCCTATCAGAAGTGCGTCGCCGAGACTGTGCAGCGCTTCGGCGGGTTCGTAGCGAAGTACATGGGTGACGGTGTGCTGGTGTACTTTGGCTACCCGCAAGCACACGAGGATGACGCTGAACGAGCAGTACGGGCGGGTTTACAACTCGTCACGGCGGTGGCCGCCCTCAAGACGCGTGCTCCGCTCCAAACCCGCATCGGCATCGCGACTGGGATGGTCGTTGTTGGCGACCTGATCGGATCAGGTTCGGCTCAGGAGCAGGCCGTCGTTGGGGAGACGCCGAACTTGGCGGCTCGGCTGGAGGGTCTCGCAGCGCCGGGCAGTCTTGTTATCGCCCAAACCACCCGGCACCAGCTCGGCCAGTTGTTTGAACTTAGCGATCTCGGGCCACAGCAAATCGCGGGCTTTACCGAGCCGCAGCGCGCCTGGCTGGTGCTCGGTGAAGGCGGCACGGTGAGCCGCTTCGAAGCGCTGCGTTCGACAGCGACCCAGCTCGTCGGCCGCGATGAGGAGCTGGACCTATTGCTTCGCCGCTGGGAACAGGCAAAGTCGAGCGAAGGCCGGGTCGTGCTAATCTCGGGCGAGGCCGGTATCGGCAAGTCGCGCCTGGCCGCCGCTGTAGACGAAACGACCGAGGACGAGCCACGCACGCGCTTGCGCTGGTTTTGCTCGCCGCACCATCAGGACAGTGTACTTCACCCCACAATCGTTCAACTCGAAAGTGCGGCTGGTTTCGTGCGCGATGATGACGGTGAGGCAAAGCGGGCCAAGCTGCGCGAGTTGCGCCACGACGCGGATGCCGATGAGTTCGAGTTGATTGCCGAGCTGCTGTCGTTGCCGAACGTGGCGACCGATTTGAACCTTAGCCCCCAACGTAAGCGCGAAAGGCTGTTCGAGGCCTTGATCAACGAAATGGAGGCGCTGTCGCGGCGACAGCCGGTATTGGCAATGTTCGAGGATGCCCACTGGATCGATCCGACGTCGCGCGAGATGCTCGACCTGATGGTCGACCGGGTGCGGCGCATGCCGGTCCTACTCATCGTTACTTTCCGACCCGAGTTTCAGCAAAGCTGGGTCGGCGAGCCGCATGTGACAATGCTGGCCCTCAATCGCCTGGATGGCCGGCATATTGCCTCGCTAGTGCTCGGATTGGCCGGAAACATCCCCCTTGGTAGCGAGGTCATACAAGAAATCGCCGAGCGCACGGACGGCGTGCCGTTGTTCGTCGAGGAGCTGACCAAGGCGGTCCTCGAACGTGCCGACCAGGACCGCGGGGTTGCGGCCGTATTGTCGACTAGCCCGCTGTCTGCGCTAGCCGTTCCCGTAACGCTGCACGCCTCGCTGAATGCGCGGCTCGATCGCATCGGGCCGGCGGCCAGGGAGGTGGCGCAGATCGGCTCGGTGCTTGGTCGCGAGTTCACCTATGAGCTGATCGAGCGGTTAGCGGCGCGCCCAAAGCTTGACCTCGACAGCGCGCTCGCGCAACTGACCGAGGCCGGCCTGTTGTTCTGCCGAGGTCTGCCGCCGGAATCAGCGTACTCGTTCAAGCATGCGTTGGTGCAGGATGCCGCTTACAGCACCTTGCTGCGCGCAAGGCGATCGGATTTGCATGCCCGGGTCGCGGCGGTGCTGGAGCAGCATTTCGCCGATTTCGTCGAGCGTCGACCCGAACTGCTGGCGCATCATCTGACCGCCGCGGGTGAGGTGGAGCGTGCGGTCGATGAATGGCTGAAAGCCGGCCAACATGCCGCAGCACGGCAAGCTCATCGTGAAGCGATCCACCACTTCGAACGCGGTCTCGCAGAACTGGCTGCGTTGCCAGAAGGCCCTGGTCGGGACAAACGCGAGATCGAGCTGCAATTGGCGAAGGGTCTCTCGCTGCTCACAACCGAAAGCTTTATGTCGATCAAGGCGGCACAAGCCTATACCCGCGCTCGCGAACTGGCTGAGCGACTGAACGTTACGCCGCCGCTTTTCACGGCCGTTTATGGGCTCTGGCAATCGACTGTCGCTTCCGGCATGGTCGTCAGCGCCAGCGGATTGTCCGATCGGCTGCTGCGGTTGACGGAGGACAACGCGGACGATGGGTTGCGTCTACAGGCGCATCACAGCGCCTGGTCGACCTCTATGTTTGCCGGCGAACCGGCAGTTGCCCTCGACCATTGCGAGGCAGGGCGCCGGCTCTATGATCCGGAGCGGCACCGCTCCCATCGCCTGCTTTATGGCGGGCACGACCCTGGAGTGTGCGCCGGCTGCTTCGGGGCCCAAGCAGATTGGCTGCTCGGATACCCCGAGAGGGGTTTGGTGCTGAGCAGGGCAGCGTTGGCATTGGCCGAGCGCATCGCTCACCCGTTCAGTCTCCTAGAAGCCCTGCTTTTCAATGCGTGGCTCCACCTTGATCGCGGCGAGCCCGAAATGGCGCTGCAACGGCTCGACGCGGCAGAGGCGCTGGCTGCCGAGCAACGGCTCAGCTTCGCGTTCGAGCCGCGCCTGCTGCGCGGAGCGGCTCTGATTACGCAGGGCGCATTCGCGGATGCTGTTACCTATTTGCGGCAAGGGCACGAGGCGCGGCGGGTTAACCAGAGCCGCCCACTCGGCTTTGCCCTCTTAGCCGCAGTGCTGGTGCAGCAAGGCGAGCACGCGGCGGCTCTCGCGACGGTGAGGGATGGGCTGAGACTGCAGGAAGAGACCGGGCACGGTCTATGGAACGCGGAGCTTCATCGCTTTGAAGGCATCGCGCTCTTTGGCCTCAACCGGCTCGAAGAGGGCCAAGTCGCCCTCGAAGAAGCACTGTGCGTCGCACGACGGCAACAGGCGAGGGCTTACGAGCTGCGTGCCGCGACGAGCCTCGCACGCCTCTGGCGCGACCAGGGCAGGCGGGAGGAAGCCCGCGAGCTTCTCGCTCCGGTCTACGGCTGGTTCACCGAAGGGTTCGACACGCGCGATTTGAAAGAGGCCAAAAGCCTGCTCGAGAAGCTTTCGTCGTGAGCGCGGCAGCTATTAAGGGGATATCCGACTGGCTCGAAAGCCTCGGCTTGGCCGAGTACGCCCGGCGCTTTGCGGAGAACGGAATCGATGTCTCGGTCCTCCGCTATTTGACTGACCAGGATCTTGAGAAGATTGGCGTCTTGCTCGGGCATCGCCGGAAGATGCTGGCGGCTATTGGTGAGCTTTCGGGTGATGCTGCGCAGCCTTCCCATGAACCAGCCGGACGTCCAGAGCCTAAACAAGATTCTGCGGAGCGCCGCCAAGTCAGCGTGATGTTCTCGGACCTGGTCGGCTCGACCGCGCTCTCCGCCCGCATGGACCCTGAGGACTTGCGCGAGGTCATTTCGGCCTATCAGAAGTGCGTCGCCGAAACCGTTCGCCGCTTCGGCGGGTTTGTCGCGAAATATATGGGTGACGGCGTTCTCATTTACTTCGGGTATCCGCAAGCCCATGAGGATGACGCGGAGCGAGCAGTACGGGCAGGACTGGAGTTGATCCAAGCTGTGGGCGGGTTTGAAGTCTGGTGCTTCACTGCAAATCCGCGTCGGCTTGCCACTGGATTAGTCGTCGTCGGCGATCTGATCGGATCGGGTGAGGCGCAGGAGCGTGGGATTGTCGGCGAGACGCCGAACGTCGCAGGCCGCCTGCAAAGTATTGCTGAGCCGAATACCGTCGTTATCGCTGAGAGCACGCGAAAGCTCCTTGGCAATCTCTTCGAGCTACAAGACATCGGCGCAAAAGACCTGAAGGGCATAGGCGGTCCTACGAGTGCTTGGTTTGTCTTGCGACCAGCTTCAGTCGAAAGCCGGTTCGAGGCCCTACACGCGACCGGCCTTACCGAGCTTGTCGGGCGGGAAGAGGAGTTGGATCTTCTGCTGCGGCGCTGGTCGAAGGCGAAGACCGGTGAAGGGCAGGTAGTGTTGCTTTCCGGTGAGGCGGGTATCGGCAAGTCGCGGCTCACGGCTACACTTCTGGATAAGCTTATCGACGAGCCCCACGCACGCCTGCGCTATTTCTGCTCGCCCCAGCACACCGCCAGCGCGCTCTATCCGATCATCGGCCAGATGCAACGAGCGGCAGGTCTCGCGCACGACGATAGCGCACAGAGAAAGCTAGACAAGCTCGATGCGGTACTCGCGCAGACATCAACCTCAAACCAGGACGTAGGTCAATTCGCCGACATGCTGTCACTGTCGAATGATGGACGCTATCCCGCTACTGAGCAAACCCCGGAGCAGCGCCGCCAGCGAACCCCGCAAGCGCTGGTTTCTCATATAGAAGCGCTTTCGTTGGAAGATCCGGTTCTGATGATCTTCGAGGACGCGCACTGGTCAGACCCGACGAGCTTGGAAGTATTTGGTCGTTTTGTGGACCGTATTGCGACCCTGCGCGCATTGCTGCTCGTTACCTTCCGGCCTGAATTTGTCCCGCCTTGGATCGGACAATCGCATGTAACCGCGCTGACTCTCAATCGGCTACCAAAGCGCGACATCGACGCCATGATCGACGGCGTCATCGGCAACAGATTTCTCCCGGCAAGCATTCGGCAGGACATCATCGAGCGGACAGATGGGATTCCCCTGTTTGTGGAGGAAATCACCAAGGCTGTGCTGGAAGTGGAAAACGAAGGCGCGACTGAGCGCGCGGCTGCGGCCATGCCGTCCTCTGCGGCGGTAATCCCCGCGACCTTGCACGCCTCACTAATGGCGCGGCTCGACCGGCTTGGTCCCGCCAAAGAGGTGGCGCAAATCGGCGCGGCAATCGGTCGAGAATTTTCACATAGGCTGCTGACTGCGGTGGTAAGTGGGCCGGAGGTGCAGCTGGATCGTCTCGTTCAATCCGGTTTGCTGCTCAGGCGGGGCGTCGCATCACATGCGAGTTATCTGTTCAAGCACGCTTTGGTTCAGGACGCGGCTTACAGCACGCTACTGCGTTCAAAGCGACATGAACTTCATTCACACATAGCAAGTGTTCTTGAGCAACATTTCTCGGAGGTCCGCGAAACCCAACCTGAAGTTCTAGCTCGACATTATACTCAGGCCGGAATGCCCCATCAGGCCATCAGTTATTGGCAGCGGGCGGGAGATCGCGCAGCCAAGCGGTCGGCCAATCAAGAGGCAGTCGCACATTTTCGGAACGCCAGGGGACTGCTCGAATCGCTGCCGGACAGAACCGCCCACGCCGAGCAAGAATTGCAGCTGCTGATCGCTTTTGGGCCCGCATTGATGACAACGAGAACGTCGGTGGCGCCTGAGATCGGAAGCGTCTACGCGCGGGCTCGCGAGCTAGCTCTCGGTGCGCGACGCGTAGCCGATCTTTTTCCGACAGTCTGGGGAGCGTGGCTGGTCGCTTTCACGGCTGGTGATTTCGCGAGCGCCAAGCGATTAGTGGATGAGCTGTTCGAAATGGCAAACTCGGACGTCGACTCCGCGCTAACGCTGCAGGCTTACCACGCGGCATGGTCAACTTTCATGGTGATCGGCCCCCTTGCCGAGGCACGCAACCATGTCGCACGTGGACTAGCACTTTATCGACGTGACGCACATGGCGAGCATGCACTGCAATATGGGGCCCACGATCCGGGGGTCTGCGGTTACATGATTGATGCCCTCATTGCTTCAGTGATGGGCTATCCGGACCGAGCGGTCCAGCAAATGCAGGAAGGACTTGCGCTTGCGCGTGACCTTGACCATCGTCCGACGCTTATTCACGCACTTTGGAAGGCGGCGGAGCTGCAGCAAATACGTCGCGAGCCGCAGAAGGTGGAAGAGTTTGTGAACGGTGTCCTACAGCTACTCGGAACGCAAGGGTCCGCCGTTACAGTCGCGAACGCGACCATGTTGCGCGGCTGGGCCGGCGTCATACAGGGAAACAATGAGGAAGGTCTGGCTTCGATGCGGGAAGGACTTGTGGCGTGGCGAGCGACCGGCTCTAAATATCACGTTCCGTACCGGCTAGCCCGGGCGGCGGAAGCACATCTGATCGCTGGAGAACTTGAGGATGGACTGCTTCTCCTTGCCGAAGCGTCAGATCACAGCGGCGACTTCTGGCTTGCGCCCGAATTACCTAGGCTCAAAGGCGAACTCCTTCTCCATGCGGGTCGGGGCAATGAGGTTGAAGAGTATTTGGCTCAAGCCCTCAACGCAGCACGAGAGCAAAGTGCTCGACTACTTGAGCTGCGCGCCGCCATGAGCATGGCGCGGCTCTGGCGCGATCAGGGCAAGCGGGATGAGGCTCGCGAGCTTCTCGCTCCGGTCTACGACTGGTTCACCGAAGGCTTCGACACGCTCGATCTGAAGGAGGCGAAGGTGTTGCTGGACGAGTTGGCGGCTTGAGAGCGTCGAGCGCTTATTCTTCCGGCATGCCAGCCTTCCGAAGACCCTCCACAAGCCGAACGGGAACCAGCCATTTCGGACTGTCCGACACTGCTCGACGCCGGGGTCTGAACGGCCTCTGTCAGCCTCGCTCGTCATGGAATTGCTCGAACAGGGCGCGCATCTCGATCGCAGGCACTTCGCTCGCATCCGACATGATCGGTGTGACCGTGTAGCTCTCGCGGTCAACCTTCCAGGCGAGGATGGTCGGCGCAGGCGCGCCTGGCCCGCCCTTCGAGCCCGGCTCGCCACGCTCACCCCTGGCCCCGCGCGGTCCAGGTCTGCCCTGTTTTCCAGCACTGACGATCAGTTGCCAGCCCTCGCCAGGACATGGGCCGGGTTGATCCTTGCGGGCGATGAACGACGAGCTATTGAGCGCGACGATATCGAGCCGTGCATAAATGCCGACCGGGTCGTAGGTGCCGCGGATGGTCGGCGTGATCCCGTCTTGACCGTCGGCCGCGAGACAAATCCAATCGGCGTGCGGCGGCGCCTGGCCAGTGTCCTTTTTCGCCTGCCACAGCGCGCCGGCATATGTCACCGCATCGCCGGCATAGTGCACGGTGTCTGGCACAAACGCTCTGGCGATCGGCAGCCGGCCGGGCGGGCCGGGATCGCCCTTGTCGCCCTTCTCGCCCGGCGTTCGGAGAGCATTATGGCCAGCGGTCATGTGAACCGCACTCAAAGGCCGAACACATGGCTGCACTGACCAACTCTGCGACGTGAAGATTCCCCTTGCCAACTCGGAGCCGTCCACACATGGCCCATCGCGACCGAATTTCTTATAAGGACCTGAGGTCAGCTTTCGGGGCGAAGCGGAAGTGGGCCGCGCGGCAGAGTCAGCTGCCTTGGTCGAAAATGACCCTGAACCGACACGAGCGGCCCAATTTTGTGTGATGCACAACACCGCTTTTTTCAACTATGTGGTAGGGTGTAGTCCTCGGCGTCAGGAAAGCCCATGAGACGGCGCGAGTTCATCACCCTTCTCGGCGGTGCGGCAGCGTGGGTGTCTCCGGCACGCGCGCAAGAACCGCGACAGGTGATCGGCATTCTGACTGGTTTCGGCTCTTCTAGTTTTCTTGCGTATGCAATGCCCGCCTTTTTTCAAGGACTGAAGGACGCCGGCTTTGTTGAAGGAAGGAATATAAGCATCGAAATCCGCCAGGCAGACGGCCACTACGATCACTTACCTTCCCTTGCGGCCGAACTGGTGGGCCGTGATGTGGCTGCGATTTTTGCCTTCGACCTCCCATCGGCGTTTGCGGCGAAGGCAGCGACCAAAACGATTCCCATTGTCTTCATAACCGGCGCCGATCCGGTGAAGGTGGGCCTCGTCGATAATCTCGGCCGACCCAAGGATAACCTTACTGGTATGAGCGTTTTCTTCAGTGTCCTGGGACCAAAGCGCGTGGAGCTGTTGCATGAGCTTCTCCCGGCCGCCAACGCAATCGCATTGCTCGCAAATCCCGGCAATGTGAATGTCAAAACTGACGAGCCCGAGATTCGGGCAGCAGTCGATCGACTTAAGAAACACCTGGAGGTGCTGACCGCCAGCACTGAAAGCGATCTTGAGGCGGCTTTTGCAACCATGGCCCAACATCGCGTCGGCAGCCTCATTGTGATGCCAGACCCATTTTTGATCTCTCGGAGTGAACAGCTTGTCGCGCTGGCAGCCCGCCACGCGATGCCTGCGATTTATCCAGTAAGGACATTCGCCGATCTCGGCGGCCTGATGAGTTACGGAAGCAACGTCCTCGATCTAAATCAGCAGGCAGGGATCTACATCGGAAAAATTCTCAAGGGCGCCAAGCCGGCTGACCTCCCAATCCAACAGAGCACCAAGGTAGAACTGGTGATCAATCTCAAGACCGCTAACGCTCTCGGCCTTAAGATCCCAGTTTTGATGCTTGCCCAAGCTGACGAGGTGATCGAATGATGAAATTTATTTGCTGCGCTGCGTGAGTCTGTTGTTGGCCCTAAACTGACGTGCCAATCGCGTTAGCGCAAGTCTGCTTTGCGGGCGAAGAGCGGAAGTGGCGCGGACTTGCTGCCATGTCGCAGTTTGACCCAAGTCGGAAGTCGAGCCTCCGAAGCGGACATAAAGCTCGACTGACAGCGTAGCCGGGTCTGCTGAGCGCTGCTGGCTGCCGGTGTCAGTTCGTCAGGAAGGCTTTAGCCTCCGACAGCTCGGGGCGCTCGGACACGGCCGACGTGCTCAACGCCACCAGCTTCTGATAGGCGTCTCGCGAGGCCGCAATGTCGCCCAATTGCTTGGCGGCGCGGGCCCTGCCGAGGATGCTGCGAAAGCGGTTGGGGTCGTTGCGCAGCGCCTGCTCG
>Ga0210406_10007841_pt1 | contig 10768 bp, 9 predicted proteins | sample IncBWC30MmetaG_FD_155454 | JGI IMG/M metagenome (GOLD analysis project Ga0210406, IMG submission 155454) | Forest soil microbial communities from Barre Woods Harvard Forest LTER site, Petersham, Massachusetts, United States - Inc-BW-C-30-M | ecosystem: Environmental > Terrestrial > Soil >... | reverse complement strand
TCCCCAGCCGAAACAGTTCGCGTACTGCCGCAGCCCGGCTGGGCATTCGGTGCTGAAACCTGAAACTGTCGACCACTCTCAGCTCCTCGGGAGACAGCATAATTTGCAGGCGTTCTCCCCTGGCTAAACCACCTGGTCCGTTGTCCTTCCTCATGACGAGAACCCCACAAGTTAATATTTGGCCATAAGATAGTCGCTTACTCATTTTTGTCAAGATGAAAATAATGGCCAATTACTTCTTTTTTTGCAAGATGAAAATAATGGAACAAAGGCTATGCTACTGCGTTTGTTCCCGATGCAACTTTCCGCACGACGTAATGGACACCCTGATTTCCTTACCTGCCCTCGATGCAGGACGCGGATGCCGGAAGTCGTCGCTATCGCCCCGATGGGGCGCCAACCGGGGCTCGTCGCCTACGAGTGCCCAAAATGCGGGTATGTGACGAGCGTCTTGGCGTTAAGCGCGACGAGCCACCCAACGGCTCGGCAACGGAAGGATGGCGACGCTCTCGCTTAGCTCGCCTCATTTTCCATCCGCGCAATTTTTACATAATTTCAGCGCTCGGCCGGGCAATCCCCGCCAGTTTCATCGTCGCCGGCGCCGACGAGGTGACCGAGGTGGTGCTGCTTGCGGCGGTGCATATGTCGCTTCCTGGCACTACGTGCGCCGAACGTATTGTGCGGACATTTCGCGGACAGCCGGTGCGGAGACTGCATCACTACCCGCGGTAAATGGTTGATGAGCCACGCGCGCCCGGCGAGATTCGAACTCACGACCTCTGCCTTCGGAGGGCAGCCGGCTGGGCTTATCTAATCTGTCAGGCCATTGCCGGTTTGTGATCCATCGCCCTGCGCCACGCTCGGTCTCCCTGAGCCGCTTCAGACCCCCGCTAGATCACCAGCTAATGCTTTTTTGCTGCGATGCGAAAATAGCGCTTTTGCGCGCGACTCGGCGGCGCAGGTGGTGTAAAAGCGTAGCCAGTGCGTTTCGCTATTCGAAACAGAGTTTCGAATGCTGGAAAATCGTCGGTCGGCAGAGAAATTAACCGCCACGGACCCTCGACTGAAGGCGCAACGTCGGCTGTCCCGTGCTGCTGCCAAACCGAAGGACACCAGCACGCTGGACCTCGCGCTCCGCATGCTCGATCATCTGGCGGCCAAAGGCGCGCCGATCGCGCTGACCGCGATCGCGCAGGCATTCGGCGCCTCGAAGTCGACGGTCTACCGGCACCTCAGCGCGCTTGCTCGTCACGGGTTTGTTCGTCGCGACACCAACACCGGGCGTTACGCAATCGGCGTGAAGTTGATGGTGCTGGGGGAAACCTCGCGAGGGAATTTCGAGATCGTCAGGGTCGCGCAGGACTCGCTGCAGCGCCTACGCGACGTCACTGGACAGGCAGTGTCGCTTTGTACGCTGCTCGACGACGATCTCGTCGTTCTGGATCTGATGCACGGACGCTCGGTGGTGGAGTTCACCACGCGGCCGGGGACACGTCTCGCGTTGCATGCAAGCGCCCATGGCAAGATCTGGCTCGCTTTCGGGCCGGAGTCGCTTCTCGAGCGGGTTCTGGCGGCACCACTGAAGCCTTGGACATCGAAAACACTGACCGATGCCCGCGCGCTGGAGAGCGAGGTCATGGCCGTGCGGAAGCGTGGCTGGTCGACCGCCCCGAATGAGGCGGTGACGGGCGTCAATACGATCGCGGCCCCGGTGCTCGACCATCGAGGCGTATTGGTCGGCTCGATCGCCATCGTCGGTTCGACGCAGGTGATCGCGCCAAAGCCCAGGCCAGTGCAGCTCCGAGCGGTCTTGGAGGCAGCCCGGAGTGTTTCGCGGGAGCTCGGCTGGCAACGATAGGAACGTGTGGGATTTCGCGGTCGTGTTCAGTTGGAGGGCGTGGTGAGCTATTCGCTGGCAGTCGATATCGGGGGCACGTTTACCGACGTCGTGCTGCGGCACTCATCCGGCGTTTTGACGGTGGACAAGGTGCTGACCACTCACCACGACTTGCTGGAAGGTTTCTTCGCCGGCGTCGGCAATGCGTTGAAGGTGGCCAAGATCGGCCCGCGCGACGTCGATGGCGTTGTCGTGCACGCCACCACCATCGTCACTAACGCCTTGATCGAACGGAAGGGGCCGCCGACGGCATTGCTGGTCACCGAAGGTTTCCGCGATGTCCTGCATATCCGCAACGAGCATCGCTATGAGATGTACGACCCGCAGATCGAGTTCCCCGATCCGCTGGTATCGTCTGAGCTGACCTTTGGCGTTTCCGAGCGTATCCGCGCCGATGGTACCGTCCTGCGCTCACCCGATCGCAAACAGGTCGAGGCGCTGGCGTCGCAGCTGAAGGCCCGCGGGGTCGCCTCGGCCGCGATCTGCTTCCTCAACAGCTACGCCAACCCGGACCACGAGCGCATCGTCGGCAAGTGGCTCGCGGCCGCATTGCCCGACGTATTCCTCACTCTGTCGTCGGATGTGGCGCCACAAATCCGGGAATACCCGCGCGCTTCGACCGCGGCGGTGAATGCCTATACCATGCCGATCTCGCTGCCCTATCTGCGCGGGTTAAGCCAACGCCTCGCGAAGGAAGGCTTCCCCAACTCGCCGCTGATCATGTTGTCGTCGGGCGGTGTGGTCGGCGCTGAAACCGCCGGCCGCAATCCGGCACGGATGATCGAGAGCGGCCCTGCCGCTGGGGCGCTCGCGGGATGTCACTACGCCGAGGTACTCGGCATCTCGCGGTTGATGTCATTTGACATGGGCGGCACTACCGCCAAGGCCTGCCTGATCGAAGACAGCGAGCCGCTGATCACCGGTCTGTTCGAGGTCGACCGGCGCTGGCGCTTCAAGGAAGGCAGCGGGCTGCCGGTCAGCATCCCCTCGATCGATATGATCGAGATCGGCGCGGGCGGCGGCAGCATTGCCCGGGTCGACGCGCTTGGCCTCCTCAAGGTCGGCCCCGACAGCGCCGGCTCCGCTCCGGGGCCCGCGTGCTATGGCCGCGGCGGCACCTCGCCGACCGTCACCGATGCGGATCTCGTGCTCGGCTTGCTCGACGCCGACAACTTCCTCGGCGGCGACATGAAGCTCGACCGCAAGGCCTCCGAAACCGCGATCAGCAAGCTTGGCGACGGGCTTGATCTCACGCCGACCCAGGCGGCGCGCGGCATCTTTCGCGTCGTCACTGAATCAATGGCGGCCGCCGTGCGCACCCATGCCACTGATCGCGGCGTCGACTGGCGTGGCATGCCGCTGTTCGCGTTCGGCGGCGCCGGGCCGGTCCATGCTTGCGAAGTGGCAGCGCTGCTGCAGAGCTCCGAGGTCATCGTGCCGCCGCAGCCGAGCGTGCTGTCGGCCTTCGGCACGTTGGTCACCTCGATTCGGCTCGATCTCGTGCGCAGCGATCTCGTTCACGTCGGCGAGCTCGACTGGACGCGCGTCGACCGTATTCTCGGCGAGCTCGTCGCCGAGGCCACCGCGGCGTTGCGCGAGGCCGGCTGCGCGCCGGACAGCGTGACGCTGATTTTCGCTGCCGATCTTCGCTATGTCGGCCAGCAGAGCGAATTGACCGTACCGCTCGACGCCGACCCGCGCAGCCACCATGACGCCACCCGCATCGTCTCGGTGTTCGAGGGGATCTATAAAAAGCTCTACGGCGTCAATCCATCGCACGTGCCGATCGAGCTTGTCACTTGGCGGGTCACCGCACGCGGCCCCATCATCCCATTCAACCGGGCGATGGAGCTCGTCGCCAATCCGGGCAAGCCGAAGGGCATGCGGCCGGTACACGCGTGGACGGATGGCGATCAGGTGCCGGTCTACGACCGCGCAGCGCTCGCCGCCGGTCAGTGCGTAAAAGGTCCGGCGATCATCGAGGAGCGCGAGACCACCACAGTGATCCCGCCGGACTGGACGGCGACGGTGAACAAGATCGGCTGCATCTTCGCACGGAAGGGATGACATCGATGGACGGTGTCGAGCTCGAGATTCTCTGGTCGAACCTCATCGGCATAGTCACCGAGCGCGCCAAGGCATTGCAGCGCATCGCCTTCAGCCCGGTGGTGCGCGAAGCCGGCGATCTCGCTTGCGCGCTGTTCGATCGCCGCGGGCGCATGGTGGCGCAGGCGAACACGGGTACCCCCGGTCATATCAACTCGCTCGCCATCGCGGGCTCGCACCTCGTCCGCATCTTTGCCAACAATCTTAAGCCGGGCGACATCGTCGCTACCAACGATCCGTGGCTGTCGGCCGGCCACTTCTTCGACATCACGGTGCTGACGCCGATCTTCGACGGCGATCGCATCCTGGCCTTCATCGGCTCGACCATTCATCACACCGATATCGGCGGCTACGGTATCGGCGCCGGTGCACGTGACGTGCACGAGGAGGGCCTCTGGATCCCCCCGCTGAAGCTATACAATGCCGGCGAGCCGTGTCCGGTACTGCACGCCATGATCAAGCACAACGTGCGCACGCCGGACGCCGTGTTCGGCGACTTGGCGGCGCAGGTTTCGAGTGGGCAGGCGGCGAGCGAACGGCTGATTGCGATGTGCCGTCGCTATGGACTGATCGATATCGAGAATCTCTCCGACGAGATCATATCGCGTTCCGAGGCCGCAATGCGTGCGGCCATCGGCAAGCTCAAGGCCGGCACCTATCGCGGTGAGAGTCATTTCGATGTTCCGGGCGGGGAGATCATCACGTTGAAAACGGCGGTCACTGTCGACCCCGATGCCGGCGAAGTGACAGTGGATTTCACCGGCTCGTCGCCTCAGACCGACAGCGGCATCAACGTGGTGCTGAACTATACCCACGCCTATTCCACCTTCGCGATCCGATCCTGCCTCAATCCGGAATTGCCGAACAACACCGGCAGTCTTGCTCCGATCAAGGTGCACGTGCCCGAGGGCTCGATCTTGAACTGCAAGTATCCGGCGCCGGTCGCGGCTCGTCACGTCGTCGGCATGTACGTGCCGATGCCGATCCTGAAGGCACTCTACCGCGTCGTCCCCGACCGGGTTCTGGCCGAGGGCTCGGGCGCGGTTTGGACCATGCAGATCCAGGGCAAGCGCGCGGACGGGCGGCCCTTCACCTCATCAATGTTCAACTACTCGGGCGGCATGGGTGCCCGCGCCACCAAGCCGGGGCCGAGCGCCACGTGTTATCCGACCGGCGTCGCTGCGGTGCCGATCGAGATCGTGGAGGCGGTCACGCCGGTCATTTTTGATCGCAAGGAGCTTCGTCCAAATTCAGGCGGCGAGGGTGCGGTTCGTGGCGGCGATGGCCAGATCATCCAGTTCCATCTCGACACCCGCCACGAATGGCTGCTCAACGCTGTGGCGAGCCGCGTGGATGAGGGCCCGGAGGGGCTTGGCGGCGGCGCACCCGGCGCGCCCGGAAAATTTCACATCAATGGCAAGCCGGTCCACGACCACAAGAAGCTGACGATGCAGCCGGGCGACGTCGTGTTGTTCGAGACGCCTGGAGGCGGCGGCTACGGATACAGTTGAGACTGCAATGAAAACTGAGGCTGCCATGAAAACCTCAAGGGAGGATTGTTCCATGAAAAAGTCACTCACAGCGCTCGGCACCGTTGCTGTAGCGCTGGCGGCGTCGTCCGCCGGCGCGCAGGAGGCGTACAAAATCGGGATCTCCGCGGGCCTCACCGGCTATGCCGCGACTGTCGACCGAGGCTGGCGGGACGGCGTCGGGGTCGCGGCCGCGGCGCTCAATGCCAAGGGCGGCATCATGGGCCGCAAGATCGAGGTCATCACCGAGGACAACAAGTCGGAGCCGCAGGAGGCGGTGACCGTCTATCGGAAGATGATCTCCTCGGACAAGGTCAACATCTTCCTTTCGGGCTGCGTCTCGGCCGGCAATTTCGCGGGCGCGCCGCTGACGGTGCGTGCGGAAATCCCGATGGTGCTCTGCTCGATCCTGCCGCAGAACCCGGATCACGTGAAATGGGCGTTTAGTACGCTGCCGCCGGCGGGTTTCGAAGTCGCAACCCGTCTCGACTATCTGAAGAACAAGACGCAAGTTCGCAAATTCGGCGTCTTACACGACCCGTCGCCTTATGCGGTGCTGCAGAAGAACATCGCCGAGAAGACCGCCTCGAACTACGGACTCGAGCTGGTGGGCATCGAGCAGTACAAGCAGGACGACGCCGATCTCAGCGTGCAGATCAGCAAGATGAATGCGGCCGGGGCGGGCGCCATACTCAAGATCGGCCTCGGCGGAACCACGTTCACCGCGGCGAAGAACATCAAACAGCTCGGTCTCGACATGCTGATGCTCACGAGCGTCGAGGACCTCGCGGTGTTCCGTCCGGTCGCCGAGGTGCTCGGCGATAGGTTCTTCTTCGTTGCCTCGCCCTCGCAGGTTTACGACGCGCTGTCGGACAGCGTCATGAAGGCCGAAATCACCAAGTTCCTGGGCCCCTGGAAGGCAAAGTACCAGGACCGCGACCCGAACTGGGCTGCGCGCGGCTGGGACGGCGTCATGCTCACTGCCAAGGCCATCGAAACGGGCAAGAGCTTTGAGGGTGCAAAAGTCCGCGATCAACTCGAGACCATCAGCGGCTTCCAGGGAACCACCGGGGTCTACAGCATGTCGGCGACAGTGCATCAGGGGATCACGGTCAATCCGTTCCTGCTCGCCAGCATCATCGGCGATCGCGTCGTCGTGAAGTGACCCTCGATGCTGGAGATCCGGCGGCTATCTGCGCGCTACGGACGCATCGAGGCGCTGCACGACGTCACCCTGTCGGTCGCGGAAGGCGAATTCGTCGGACTGCTTGGACCAAACGGCGCCGGCAAGAGCACGCTGATGCGCGCAGTGATGGGCCTCGTCGCCAACAGCGGCGAGGTGCGCTTCCGCGGCGAGGCATTGCCGCGCCAATCGACGGATCTGTGCGTGGCTCGCGGTGTGGTGCTGGTGCCGGAGGGCCGTGGCATCTTTGCGCCGATGACTGTCGCCGAGAACCTCGAGCTCGGCGCCTATCTCCTCGACGAAGCAGCCGAGTTCGAACGTCGCCGCGAACAGGTGTTCGGGCTGTTCCCGCGCATCCGCGAGCGGTTGTCGCAGGTCGCGGGCTCGCTGTCGGGCGGCGAGCAGCAGATGCTCGCAGTCGGCCGCGCATTGATGGCCGCCCCTAAAATACTGCTGCTCGACGAGCCCTCGCTCGGGCTCGCCCCCAAGATCATCGACGAGATTCTCGGCACGCTGGCGCTTCTCAACAAGGAGGGACTTACCATTGTGCTCGTGGAGCAGAAGGCGCCGCTCGCGCTCCGCATGACCAGCCGCGCTTACCTGCTCTCGCTCGGCCGCTTGATCGCCGAAATCGATCCTCGCACCACCTCGCATGAAGAAATCGCCCGCAACTACCTATCCTGAGCGCTCGGCGCCCGAGCGAATGTGGCAGGCGCTCGCCGCGGTGCCCTGGGCGGTAGCCTGCGCCATGTTCGCCTATGCGTTCATCGCCGGGGGCTACTTTGTAACCATCCTGTCGTTTGCTCTGATTTATGCGGTGTTCGTGATTGGCCTCAATATCTTCATGGGCTTCGCCGGACAGGTGTCGTTCGGTCACAACGCATTCGCCGCACTGTCGGGGTACGCCTCGGCGATCCTCACCGCCAATTATTACTGGGACCCGATCCCGGCCTTTGCGGTCGGGCTTGCGCTCGCGCTGGCTGTTGCGCTCGTGGTCGGCTGGCCGACGCTGCGGCTGAAGGGCCATTACCTTGCAATGGCGACGCTCGCTATCGGGCTGATCGTCTACGAAGTCGCCATTCAGTGGCAGTCGCTGACCCAGGGCTACATGGGCATCTCCGGCATCGCGCCGCTCGGCACGCTGCATGTCGAGGTCGTGTCCGACCGCGGGAAGCTGCTCGTGCTGGCGGCGATCGTCGCGCTCGCTTGGCTCGCCGCAGCGCGGGTGCGCGTCTCGCGTACCAGCCGTGCGCTGGTGGCGATCGCCGGCTCCGAGGATGCTGCTCGCGCGCTCGGCATCGACGTTGCTCACTACAAACTGGCGGCCTTCCTGGTGTCGGCGGCCTATGCGGCGCTGGCCGGCTCGTTACTCGTTCATGTCGTCGAGTTCGTCAGTCCCGAGGTGTTCGGGCTCAACATGGTGGTGCTGTCCTTCACTATGCTCTACGTCGGCGGGATCGGGACAATGTCCGGTCCGCTGCTCGGTGCGCTGATCGTCAGCCTGCTGCCGGAGCTGTTTCGGGGCTTCAAGGACTATCAAGACCTGTTCTATGGCGCGGGACTTATTCTGCTGCTGATCTATGCGCCGAAGGGGCTCGCTGCCCTCGACGGCTTGGCGGCGCGGCGGGGGAGGGCATGACGCTTCTCTCCCTCAATGGAATCACCCGGCGGTTCGGCGGGTTGATCGCGGTGGACGGGGTCGATCTCGCGGTCGCCAAGGGCGGCGTCACCGCGGTGATCGGCCCGAACGGCGCCGGCAAGACCACGTTGTTCAATATCATCTCCGGCTTCCAGGCGCCGAACGCGGGCCGCATCGTGTTTGACGGCATCGACATCACCGGCCACCCGCCAGAGGCTATCGCAGCGGCTGGCGTGGTCCGCACCTTTCAGCTCGTACAGCTGTTCCAGAACCTCTCGGTGCTGGAGAACGTGAAGGTGGGAAGTCATCTGCACACGACGGGCGGGCTTTGGTCGGCGGTGCTGCGCCTGCCGCGCACGCACGCGGCTGAGCGCGCCCTCGAGGCGCGGGCCCGCGAGTTGCTCGCGTTCGTCGGCCTTGATGCAGCGGCCGATGAGGAGGCGAACGCGCTCGCCTACGGCCAACAGCGGCTTCTGGAGATTGCGCGCTCGCTCGCTGCTGGCCCGCGACTTCTGCTGCTCGACGAACCTGCCGCCGGTTTGTCCGTCGAGGAGACGCGGCGGCTCGCCGCCGCGATCCGCACCATCGCCGAGCGAGGCACGACGGTGCTCTTGATCGAGCACGACATGAAGCTGGTGATGAACACCGCCGACACGGTCGCGGTGCTCGATTTTGGCCGCAAAATCGCGGAGGGGCCGCCTGAGACGGTGCGCGAAGACGCGGCGGTGATCGCCGCTTATCTCGGGACTGCCGATGCCTGATCTTTCCTATCTTCCGCAGATCGCGCTGTCGGGCGTCGCCGTGGGCTGCATCTACGGCCTGGTCGGCATCGGCTTCTGCGTCATCTACAACGCCAGTGGCATCGTCAATTTCGCCCAAGGCGCTTTCGTGATGATGGGTGGCATGATCGCGTACGGCGCCTTCAAGGCGCTCGGCCTGCCGCTCGTGGTCGCGGCCGCGCTCGCCATCATCGTCGTCGCTGTCGCTGGAGTCGTCATCGAGCGGCTGGTGGTGCGTCCGCTGTGGGATCGCAAGGCCACCATGTTCGTGATGATCCTGGCGACGCTCGCCGCCCAGATCGTAGTGGAGCGGCTGGCGCTGATTATTGCCGGCGACCAGCCGAAGTCGCTGCCGCAGTTTACCGACCTGCCGCCGCTGCGGCTCGGCGGCGTCTTCGTCAGCTACCAGGTCATTTGGATCGTCGGCGTCTCGGGGCTCCTGATCGTGCTGCTGATGCAGTTCTTCCGGCACACCCGCACCGGCAAGGCGATGCGGGCCTGCGCCTTCAACCGCGAGGCGGCGGCACTTCAGGGCATCAACGTGTCACGGATGCTGTCGCTGTCATTCGCACTGTCCGCGGGCCTGGGCGCGGTCGCCGGTGTGCTGATCACGCCCACCCAGTACACCGCCTTCAACGTCGGCGTCCCGTTCGCCATATCGGGCTTCATTGCCGCGATCGTCGGCGGCTTCGGCCATCCGCTCGGCGCCTTCGCCGGCGGCATCATGCTCGGCCTTGCCCAGTCGATTGCGATCGTGGTGTTCGGCGCGGGGCTGAAAAATGTCGCGGCGCTATCCGTGCTGCTGATTTTTCTTTTCATCCGCCCGGGAGGAATTCTCGGCGAAACCAAGTGATGGAGGAGGTTATGAACCTGCACCAGATCGACTGGGAGAAGATTGCGTGGGAGCCGGTGCGCGAAGGCATCACCCGCAAGGCATTCTCCGGAAACGGAGCGACGCTCGCGCTGCACAAGCTGATGCCCAAGCACGAACCGAAACCGCACAAGCACGCCTATGAGCAGCTCGTCTACATTCTCGCCGGTCACATTCGCTTTCACGTCGGCGACACGAGCGTGGTGCTCGGTCCAGGCGGGCTTCTGCAGATTCCGCCGGATGTGATGCACTGGGGGGAGGTGGTCGGCGACGAGCCGGTCCTGAACCTCGATATCTTCACGCCGGTGCGGGAGGAATATGCTCCGGCTCCGCAGGGCTGACTTTCCGCCAGCGCGATCGGAGGATGTCGATGCCGCAGCGAGTCGTGGTGGTCATCTTGCTGGCGCTTTCAGCGCCGACATTGGCACAAGGGCAGGGCTCATGGCCCGACCGCCCGATCAAATTCATCGTGCATGTCGCGGCCGGCGGTGGCGTCGATATGAACGCCCGCATTCTCGTCGACCGGCTGAACCAGCAACTGCCGCAACCTGTCTTAATCGAGAACCAGGGGGGAGGCGGGGGAGTCATAGCGGCACGTGCAGTCGCGAATGCAGCGGCGGACGGATACACCTTCCTGTTCGCCGGCCCCGGGCACGCGGCTCAGGCGTTCATGCACAAGCAGCCCCCGTTCGATCCGATCAGGGACTTCATCCCTGTTGCCCTGGTCACCGAGTTTCCGCTCGTCGTGGTCATCAAGCCGAGCT
>Ga0210406_10007840_pt1 | contig 10768 bp, 11 predicted proteins | sample IncBWC30MmetaG_FD_155454 | JGI IMG/M metagenome (GOLD analysis project Ga0210406, IMG submission 155454) | Forest soil microbial communities from Barre Woods Harvard Forest LTER site, Petersham, Massachusetts, United States - Inc-BW-C-30-M | ecosystem: Environmental > Terrestrial > Soil >... | reverse complement strand
CAGTCCCTCACGTCTAGATCGGCTTCATTCTTCCACAGAAAGCTCGCGCTCAAGGTCCCACCTTTCCAGGCCCAGGCCGGACACTCGGCTTCCAAACCCAATGCACCCAGCAAACTAACATCTTGGCATCTCTCCGCTTCCTGAGTCTCTTCGTCTTTCCGCACCAGGTTCTCGGGCACGAAGTAATTTACTCCAGCCGCGCACAATAAGACCCAGGCATCTTCTTCGGTAAAGTTTTCCAGGATAGCGAGCAAACTCTGAAATAATCGCCGGATAAAGGTCATGGAAAGCCTGCGTTAAGTTGTGTGGTAACAGACTATCTTTTGTCACGGTAGACGTTTTCCTTGTTCCGGCTGCCGTAACATTTGTTCGAATGAGGAGGTCCGTTTTACTGGGGACTGTTTGCAGTTTCGGTTGGGGCGTACGATTTTTCGAACTTTTCGCACTAGCGCCTGGAGCCACGGATGGGACTCATATTATCACCCGTTGCGCGGCGACTTGTCCGTTTGAGCGCGAAAAACGGCAACTGAGCCCGGAATGAGCGGTTCACCTCTGGGCTCGGTGTCTAATAGAGGGCGCCCGCCCGCATCTGCCGCGGCGGAAGCGGACGCGGGTCGTGGCTTAGCGAAGGACCGGTTAGTTACACTGGGCTCGCTAAGGTAGTTAACCTCTAAACCTAACGTTCAGTTGCATCGTCATGAAAAAACTAGCTTATTCGGGCGGCCGTCCCTTCTGGTTTGGCTTACTAACACTAAGTCTTACCTCGGCTGGCCTATTATCAGGTACGGCATTTGCCCAGAAGTACCAAGAAACAAACTTGGTGTCCAACACTAGCCAGTCTGGGGTGACCACGGTAGATCCTGATCTGGTCAATAATTGGGGCATCGCCCGCAGCAGTACGGGGGTCTGGTGGGCCGCAGATGAAGGTAAAGGCGTGGCGACGCTTTATAACGGAAGCGGTGTGAAGCAGAGCTTGACCGTTACCATTCCGCAGTCGGGCCAGAACCCGACCGGCACGCCTACGGGAATTGTTTCCAACGGCAGCACCGATTTTGAGGTCGAATCAGGGAAGCCCGCCGTCTTCATCTTTGCTGCGTTTGATGGTACGATTTCGGGATGGAACCCAGGGGCAAACCCAACCGTCGCTATCCAAAAGGTCCGAGCCACACCGGGTTCGGTATTAACCGGGGCGACCATCGCTCAGTCTAAAGGGCAGAATCTCCTTTATGTGACTGATGTCCATGAAGGAAAGATCCGCGCGTTCGATACTAACTTTAGCCCCGTAAGACTTGCTGATGATGCCTTTCGGGATGACCATTTGTCGCAGAAATTTGTGCCGTTCAATATCCAGAACATCGGCGGGAATCTCTATGTGGCTTTTGCCCACCAGAATACAGGTAAAACCTTCATCACCCCTGGCGCAAATCAGGGCGCCGTCGATGTGTTTTCGCCAGAGGGCCAGCTATTGCAGCGACTGGAGCGAGGAAAGTGGTTCAATGCACCTTGGGGGTTGGTTCAGGCATCAACGGACTTTGGTACTTTCAGCCATAGCATCATAGTTGGTCAATTCGGTAGCGGCGAGATTCTCGCATTCAACGCGGTCACAGGTGAGTTCCAAGGCGAGCTCGAGGATCAGAATTCTAAGGTCATCACCGTTCCGGGAATCTGGGGCCTTGCGTTCGGCGCAGGGAATGCCAATTCCGGAGCCCCAAATCAGTTGTTCTTCAACGCGGGCGTTGACCAAGGTCAAGCCGGCTTGTTCGGCTTCTTCGCACCGGTCGCTACCGATCTAACCCAGGGGAACGACCAGTGAGGTAATGCCCGACTTCGCCGCGTCGCGTAGGCTCCGGGACGCTACGTCGGGCAAGCCGGAAAACGGGACAGATGGGACTGTCTTGACTATAAGTCCCATCTGTTCCCACGAGTCCCACCCTAACCGATACCCCACGCGCTTAACCCAAAATCACCAATCGCACACCTTGAATTAATCGATCGACCGCTATAGAAATCAGTAACAGGTCCGGACCAGTCCGTTAGTCCGGACTCGTCTCTTTTTTTTCGTATTTGTTAGTTAGGACCGAAATCCCATGACCGACCCACGTTTTATCACCCCTTCTTCTAGCTTAACCAGACTTGATTATAAAACGCTCTGGCTAGCCACGTTGGGAGGCGTTCTCGAGTTTTACGATTTCATCATTTTCGTCTTTTTCGCGACTACTATCGGTGAACTATTTTTTCCACCGGGGATTCCGGACTGGCTCCTGCAGTTCCAAACATTCGGTATTTTTGCGGTGGGCTACCTTGTACGGCCGTTGGGTGGCGTGCTAATGGCGCATGCGGGTGATCTGCGCGGTCGCAAGCGAATGTTCACCTTCAGTATTTTCCTAATGGGGCTGTCGACTTTAGGAATCGGCTTACTCCCGACGTACGCAACCTTAGGCCCATTGGCTCCGGTCTGCCTGTTGTTGCTGCGCGTTGGACAAGGAGCGGCGGTTGGAGGCGAAGTACCTGGTGCTTGGGTTTTTGTTAGCGAACATGCGCCCCGCGCCCGAGTTGGAGTAGCGTGCGGACTTTTGACCGCAGGACTGACCGCCGGAATTTTGCTCGGATCCTTGGTAGCGACCGGTCTGAATGCGGTAATGCCCGCGGAACAGCTAACGAAGTACGGCTGGCGCATCGCCTTTTTGCTGGGCGGCGTCTTTGGTCTGATCTCCGTTTATCTGCGCCGCCTGTTGTCGGAAACCCCCGTGTTCGAAGAGTTGAAAGCTCGCCGGGCGTTGGCCGCCGAGCTACCGCTAAAGGCAGTCTTACGGGATTTTCGTCCAGCGATTATCCTTTCCGGGTTGCTGACCTGGTTCCTAGCCGCCGCCATCGTCGTCGCGATCTTAATGACCCCTGCCTTGCTCGAAAAAGGCTACCACGTACCGCGGCTTCAGGCGTTGCAAGCCAACTGCCTGGCCACGGTGTGTCTATGCCTGGGGTGCACTTTGGTAGGGTGGCTCACAGATCGATTCGGCCCCGCTTGCGTGTTGCTCGTCGGCTGCCCACTGGTCGGAATTGCCGCCTATCAATTGTACACGACGGTAGGAACAAACCCTGCGCTACTCATGCCCCTTTATGCGGCTGTTGGTCTCACGGTCGGAATTGTGGCAGTGGTCCCTTATATCATGATCGAGGCATTTCCAGCTCCGATCAGATTCACCGGGGTCTCATTTTCTTATAATATTGCGTATGCCATTTTTGGCGGGCTTACGCCGCTGCTGGTATCCTGGCTGCTCTCATTCGACCATCTAGCTCCGGCGCATTATATCGGGGCGGTCTCTCTCCTTGGCTTCGGCATCGGGGTTTTTCTATTTTCGACGTCTCGCCGGCCGCATTGACCGCCAAGCACAGCTGTTCCTCCCGAACTCCTTTCCGTACGCCCGCTCTGACAGGAGCAAAGATAGCGGCAGTTGGTACAAGTTCCGGCTAAGACGCTGCCCGGTGCTGTTAGTTGCTTCATTAACAAGCGACTAACCTATGAACATCACTTTCGAATCCGAAATCGATCCAGCACCGACACCCAACAATCGATCACAGTCGCATTCGGTTAACACCGAGTTTTCCGAGGCACGTCATCGGTTGCTGTCAGACAGCCCAAACATTCCTGCCTTAGATAAAGCGCCGCGCACCGCTCGAAACCGTAACCGCCAAAACCAAGTTTTAGCGGGCTCCCAATTGGTCGAGGAAGCGTTTTATTGGTTTCTCACTGCACCGGCGCTCGTGTACGTCGTCTACTTAGCCTTCGGTTTCTAACCACCAAAACGCGGTAGCTCCTGCTCCCGGTTCAAGCTCCTACACTTTCAGGCAATTCATCTGCTGACTTACATGAATTCTAACGAGCTACCATTTTCTAATTATACGGGTGCTTACCCTGTTCGCCCGCTCGGGGCATTAGAAGAGTTTATCTGGCTCCTCGACCAAAGTCGTCCGGCTCACTTTGTGATGGCAGCTGAGGTTAGTGGATCCACCACTCTGAGCGACTGGTGGCGAGCGCTAGATTTCGTACAGGCACGTCATCCTTTACTTTCTGTCCGTATAGCCAGGAATCAGGAAGACAGGCTCTGCTTTTATCAGGAACGCACTGCTTCAATTCCTTTTCGAGTAGTCCAAGGAACCAACGCGACGCAGCGTTGGGAATCGGAAGCAGAGTTAGAATTGTCGATTCCGTTTGACGCAACCAGTGCACCGCTGGTGCGAGCCGTCCTGCTTCACGAAGAACAGAGAGCAGTCTGCCTGCTAACAACCCACCACTCTATTGCGGATGGACGTTCCGTCGCTTTTGTGATTCGTGACCTCCTAAAAGTTGTCTCGGGGAAGCCGGTTGATCGGTTACCCGTGATGTCACCAGTCGAGGCGATGCTCGGGGTAACCTCAACCGATATCAACTATCCTGGGTCGGGATCATCTTCCTCGCCAGAAAGGCCGGCCGTCTTTGTTACCAAAGAAGATACCCGTCCTCGCATAAAGGGTTTGTCACTCACTAAGGAGCTGACCAGCCGGCTCCGACAACGCGCCCGCCAAGAAGGAACTACAGTCCACGGCGCACTGTCGTCTGCTTTCGCCTTGGCGTTCTGGGAGGTCGTCGACGATCTAAGTGCCTCGCCAGTTCGGATAATGTCTCCCATTGATGCGAGAAAGCTACTGGGTTTAGGCGAAGATTGCGGCGTTCTGGTCGCCTCCGGCAGCGTCATCATCGAACCCTCCGAAGAAACCACTTTTTGGGAAATCGCGCGCTCGGCAACGGCTCGCCTAGGAAAAGCGCAGACCTTAGAGGCCATCAAGGCGGTTAGATATGGCACGCACCAACTCATGAAACAAGGCCTCGATGTCCCAACGGTTGCCACTGTGGCCGCCCGAGGATACGCGCACGACATTATGCTGACCAATGTCGGCCCTCTAGGATATCAAACGGATTTCGGTCAGCTCCGACTAGAAGCAATATGGGGTCCAGCATTTTCAGCGAGACTGCTGGACGCACATACGATTGGTGTCGCTACGACAAATGGATCCATCCGGCTACTGCAAACAACATTTGCCCCGTTAGGATCATTACTTGAGACCGTGGAAAGAATTTTGGGCGCCGCCTGCGCGACCAGAAAGCCGGTCCTGACTTCCCCACCCAGCCGGCTAATTCGAACCAGCAAAATAGACGACCCATCGCTGTGTTAGTAACCTCGGACTTTTTATCGCAGACTCTATTCTTAACCGCATGAAAAAAGCAGGATTACTCGTAACGATCATGACGCTTCTCATTGGAAACATGAACGCTGAAACCCAGGAGCAGGAGGTCATCAACATTGTCAGCACGGTCTTCGCCGCTGCTGCGACCGACGATACTGCAAAGTTTGATTCCGTCATTGCTCCGGACTTTTACATCTTTGATGGCGGTCTCCGATTCAACGGAGACACTATTATGGCCTTTATTAAAGCCCAACATGCCGCCGGCAAGCATTACGAGTGGAATGTGACCGAACCCGACGTGCACATCCGCGGCGACATCGCTTGGATCGCCTACGTCAACAAAGGTAGTATTACCGATGCTTCCGGTACCACGCAGGTGAAGTGGCTGGAATCGGCTTTCCTCCAAAAGCTGGCAGGCAGCTGGAAGATTGTCTTCATGCACAGCACCCGAGTTCCTCCGAAACAGACATAAAACCGCCGTTCGACACGTGTTTGCTGTTTAATGCGTACATATGGCTGCTAAAGAACGTGACAGTTATTCCAGAGGGCCAACCCATCGGTTCGTCGAAACAAATGGTATTCGAATGCATCTGGTCGAACAGGGAGAGGGTCCGCTGGTGCTTCTTTGCCACGGGTTTCCAGAATCATCGTATTCCTGGCGTCATCAGCTTTCCGCTTTGGCGGCAGCAGGTTTTCGGGCCGTGGCTCCCGATATGCGGGGCTACGGCAACACGGATCGACCGGAGCCCATCGACCAATACACACTCCTTCACTTAGTCGGTGATATGATTGGGGTGCTTGATGCTTTAGATTACGAAACGGCAGTGATCGCAGGTCATGATTGGGGAGCGCCCGTTGCCTGGCATGGGGCTTTGCTCCGTCCTGACCGCTTCCGTGCTGTAATCGGTTTGAGTGTTCCTTTCATTCCCCGCGGACCGGACTATCCGAGCAAAAGCTATCCAGAGACCGATGACGCCGTATTCTATCAAAGCTATTTTCAGTCCCCGGGGGTAGCGGAAGCGGATCTTGAACGCGACGTGCGCTTTACGACGCGTGCGCTTCTGTACGACGGTTCCGGCGATGCTCCCCATCCTGCGATCAGATCCGAGCAGGCCGGTCACGTTTTCATGGTGCCACGGCAAGGTGGCATGCTGGCGAATTGGGTAAATCCGACATCGCTACCGTCCTGGCTCACTGAAGCCGATGTAGAGATCTACGTGGATCAATTCAAGCGAACCGGCTATCGCGGTGGTCTAAACTGGTATCGCAATATCGATCGGAATTGGGAACTCATGGCGCCCTTTGCAGGGCTGAAGATCACCGTGCCGGCCCTCCTGATTGCTGGCGACCGCGATGTTGTGCTGGCGTTTCGCGGAATGGATTACCTAATTGCAAATTTATCGCAAAGCGTACCCAAACTTCAAAAGACCTTGATTTTACCGGGATGCGGCCATTGGACTCAGCAAGAGCGACCGCAGCAGGTAAACGAGGCGATGCTTGAGTTTCTGCGGCAGATATAGCCATGGATGGCTACTAGACGGCTCGCCTCAGGCTCCCCGTCGTTAGAGGTGAGAAGTGAGAGCTGAGACGTGATTAGTGATCACGCCCGCGCGCGGTGCCTAAGTCGGCGCCAAATACTTCTCACCTCTCACCCATCACGTCTCACTTCTCACAGCGCGAGCCTAAGGCGAGCGCGGCGCTCAGCGGAGTGACCGGAACAAGGATTGCGGCAGCTGGCGCAATGCATAGCCAGCCAGTCCGTAAATGATGTTAGTTGCTTCATCAAGCAACGGAGTTGCCATGAAAATCGCCATTGAAAATCGAACTCTCACCCATCAAGACACCATAACCGACGAGATTCGGTCCGGTTCGGCTACTAAAGTCGCGGACTTTTTCGAGGTACGTCATCAACTGATCCTCGAGAACCGAGAGATCGATAAGATCCAGGAAGTGGCGATTGGACGCGTGAACCATAAGCGCAGACACGCATCCTCTCTTATTTGGGCTCAGCGGGTGGAAGCAGGCCTTTATTGGTTCATCTCTGCGCCAGCGCTTCTCTATCTAATTTACTTAGTCGCTCGGCCTTTAATCGGTGTCATGCCATGATGCCGGAAGAGCGAGCAACGGATAGTGAAGATCTTGCTAAACAGCGGGAAATATCGGAGGACATCGACGTCAATTGTATCCGTAGCCTGCGGTGGGCTAAACTGGCTGACAGCGCGGAAAGATCTTTGTATTGGCTGATCCCAGCGGCGACTCTCGCCTATCTCGTGTTCAGAATCCTCCCTTTGCTGGGTTCTTAGTGCATCAACCGTCACGGCACTGTTGTCACCTCGGCGACGGTTACCGATGACCGAAATGACAAAAGCGAAATGAAACAACGAATTTTGGATTGGGTTCTGGCTATTGAGGCCGAGCCAAGCGGTCAAACTACGCAATCTTATGCGGCTTTCGCCGGAGTATACCCTAGCGCTAAATTGCTTTCTGATGAAGGCAAGGTGCTGCTCCTAGCTCACTTGTACCTGGAACTGCGCCTCAATGTGGAGCAGGCACTCCGCGCCGCTCGGGCTGACATCATAATGGCGCCATTGTGCATCGAGTCATAAGTAGGAGGCGTACCGTTGGCTTCAAAAGGGTCTGGATGCGAGGCGAGAGTGAGGAGCATATCTGAATCGATACGTGACGAATGAACAACGACGCAGACGGACCCTTTTCAAGCCAACCCTCCGGGCCGTGGCCATTTGGCTGATTTTCCGCGTTGCTCACTCCTTACGTATCAATGCAGATATGCTCGTCGTTCGCGCCTTGAAAATCGGCCAAATGACCGACGGCGGTAGGCCTCCTACTTATGACTCGATGCACTACAGCGCAAACCCACCGTCTATGGGAAGAGCTGTCCCGGTGATAAATGCCGCTTCGGGCGAGCAGAGGTAAAGGACAGCACCAGCGACTTCTTCCGACCGACCAAAACGACCAACTGGATGGCGTTTCAGCAGGTCCTGCCGCGTTTCTTCATTACTCCGCATATTCTGGGTCATGTCCGTTTCAATGATGGCTGCGCACACCGCATTTACGCGAATGCCTTTGGGAGCAAACTCCAGCGCGACAGATTTGGTGAGCGAGATGACGGCGGCCTTGCTCGCGCTGTAGATCACCGAACCGCTCGGACGCAGCCCGAGTACAGAAGCGTTGTTTACGATCGCGCCACCGCCCGAGAGCAATATCGCCGGGACCTGATGTTTCATGGAGAAAAAAACGGCGCGAGCGTTGATGTTCATTATCCGGTCGTAAATCTCTTCTGTAGCCGTGATTCCGCCCCGACCTTCCCCACCAACACCAGCGTTGTTGAAGGCGAAATCCAGTCTTCCAAAATGTTCCTGGGTACGAGCCACCAGCGCGGCTATCTCTGATTCGACGGCCACATCGGTGCGCACAAACAGTCCGTGGCCACCCGCTTTTTGAATGAGGGCAACGGTTTCAGCCCCTTCGGCTTCACGCCGGCCGGCTACCACGACGTTGGCGCCACGTTCAGCGAACGCCACCGACGTAGCACGACCAATGCCCGTGGTTCCGCCGGTGATTAAGGCCACTTTCCCAGTAAATGGAGTATTCATGATTGCTATCCACTGCCGTGTGGTTCGAAAGTAATCAGTAAGCAGTGTGACAGTAATCAGTTGTCGAAAATCGTCGACTTTTCAACTACATGAAGGCGATCGTGGACCCGTAAAAGGGTTACTGGTTACTGGTTACTGGTCGTTCCTAGTGTGCTTCCGTCGGCTTGCCGGGCGGATTGAAATTCTTGATACACGACGCCACGGCGACTGCCACCACGGCGGGTACTATTAGACCGACGAAACAGTCGAAATAGGAGAGCAAGGACGCTTGCTGATTTACGATGGCATACAATTGGCCTTGGGCGCGGTTAGCTGCTTCCATGGCCGAATAACCGCCGCGGACGAAGACGGCGCTAGCATGATGCAACCAATCACGATAGACGGATTTATCCGGGGTCAGATGCTGAGCCAGAATACTTTGATGAAACTGGGCGCGTTGGGCTAAGATGGTATTGGCGAAGGTGATCCCAAAGCTGCCACCTTCATTGCGGAATAAGTTTGTCAGGCTGCTGGCTTTATTATTCTTGTCTAAAGGCAGATAGGAATAAGCAACCTGAGTGATGGGCACGATCAGAAATCCGAGCCCTACTCCTTGCAACATACGGGCCCGGGCAAAGACCCAATAGTCCGAGCTTAAGGTCAGCTGGCTAAGGTGCCACACCGCTATTATCAAGATCGAAAAGCCGACTATAATCAGACGTTTCGCTCCGACAACCGGGGTCAGCCGCACTACAAAAGGGGCCATTAACACAATCACGATCGCGCCGGGCGTTAGCGCCATGCCGGCCGTGGTGGCGTCGTAATTGTCCAGCGTTTGCAGGAGTTGCGGCGTTAGAACCGTGGTGCAAAACAGGATAAATCCAAATAGGAAAAAGAGCGTACAGGCGATGGCGAAGTTGCGGTTCTTCAGGAGTGTCAGGTCGACGACGGGGTCTTTGTGATTGAGTTCCCAGACCACGGCGACCACCAGAGCGATCACCGCGATGACGGTGAAGGTGGTAATAAATGAGCTACCGAACCAATCATCCTCTTGACCTTTATCCAAAACAACCTCAAGGCAGCCAAAACCAAGAGCAAACAAAAGAATGCCTGGGAAGTCTATCTTGGTATTCCCAGCCGCTTTGATCCGGCGACGCTCTTCGGTGAATGCAGGCGGGTCGGTCACCAATTGACTGGTTAAGAAAAGAGAGAGGATACCGACGGGGATATTGATGAAGAAAATCCATCTCCAGGAAGAATTATCGGTGATCCATCCGCCCAGGGTAGGGCCTAACGCCGGTGCACAGACAATGGCCATACTATAAAGGCCGAAAGCCGCTGCGCGCTTAGCCGGCGGAAAAGCGTCGACCAACATAGATTGCTCTGACGGCGCCAAGCCTCCTCCGGCAATCCCTTGTAGCACCCGGAAGAAAATCAGGAGACCGAGATTCGGGGCGATGCCGCACAAGAAAGAACTGCAGGTAAACAGCGCGACGCAAGTCATGTAATAATTTTTGCGTCCGAAGACTCGGCTCAACCAAGCGCTGAGGGGCAGAACAACCGCGTTCGCCACGAGGTAACTCGTTAACACCCAGGTTGCTTCGTCCAGGCTAGTCCCTAGACCACCGGCAATATGAGGCAGTGAGACGTTAGCGATGCTGGTGTCCAGCAGTTCCATGAACGTGGCCAACGTCAGGGTCAAGCCGATCCACCACGGATTAATGGCTCGCCCGCTCGATGTTATGTTGTGGCTCATAACGGTTCGAAGTTCTAGGTTTGACGTTTTAAGTTCGAGGTTGCTGTTGGCAGTCCGCGGTTGGCGGTCGCGGTTCGGCGTTTAGCGTTTGGCGTTTGGCGCCGACCTCTCACGTCTTACCTCTCACCGAGAATGGCGGGTGGCAGCGGTTGAGCGAGACGATCGCCAAGCGCGGTCGAGATCCCTACATTCACTC
>Ga0210406_10007839_pt1 | contig 10768 bp, 3 predicted proteins | sample IncBWC30MmetaG_FD_155454 | JGI IMG/M metagenome (GOLD analysis project Ga0210406, IMG submission 155454) | Forest soil microbial communities from Barre Woods Harvard Forest LTER site, Petersham, Massachusetts, United States - Inc-BW-C-30-M | ecosystem: Environmental > Terrestrial > Soil >... | reverse complement strand
GGAACTCTTCGTTTCGGACTTGGTTTTCCTGGTCTCGCTGACGGCCTTAGGAGCGCCTCCGCACATGTGGGGCCCCATCTACTGGGTCTGGGAGTTCCTCAACAGCGCCCAGCACACCGAGCTCCCGTGGCGCTACGGCCCGTTGTACCGGGTCTTTGTGAGCCCGGCCTTTCATTCTTTCCATCATTCGATCCGTGCGGAGCATCGCGACAAAAATTTTGGAGGCATACTGAGCATCTGGGATTTTATCTTTGGCACCGCTGTTGACGAGAAGGAGCGGTGCGGGCTATACGGCTTGACGGACGTGAAGATGCCTACTTTAGCCAGCACTTTCATCGTCCCCTTCCAGCTCGTCTATCGAACCTATTTCAGCCGTCCGAAAGAGGAGACACAGCGGGCAGCCACCACCGCTTCTCCTTAAAACCATGTGTGGAATCAGCGCTGTACTCGGAGCCGGTCGGGGTGCCACGCTAGACCTTGCTCCTCTGCTGGCCATGCACTCGGCCCTGGCCCACCGCGGGCCCGATGGTGAGGGATTTCTGTTGCTGGACGCGCGTCTTCGGGCCACGGTCCTCGAGCGGCTTCCAGTTACACCCAATAAGGAAACGCCTGGCACTCGCTTCGCGGCCGCGTTTCGCTGGCTTAAGATACGGGATCTCCGGTCTGAATTGCGTCAGCCGCAGCCGTCCCCCGACGGCAGACAATGGCTTCTCTTCAATGGCGAAATCTACAACTGGCGCGAGCTGCGTGAAGAGCTCATCGGACTTGGGCATCGCTTTCGTACCAGCAATGACAGCGAAGTGGTGCTGGCCGCCTATCGGGAATGGCAACTAGACAGTTTCCGGCGCATGAATGGGATGTGGGCCGTCCTGATCTTTGATCTCGAACGCGGCAAGCTGGTCGGCTGTCGCGACCGGCTGGGGATCAAGCCGCTGTTCTACTCGGTGGACGGCAAAAACCTGCTGTTCGCTTCGGAGCCGAGGGCTATCGCGGCTGCCAGGCGAAACGGTCCTGAAATCGAGCCGTTCCGTTTTCATGAGTTCCTACGCGGCCTCCCGCCTCAGTCGGCGGAACTTTCTTTTTTTAGACACGTCCATCCGGTTCCGGCGGGACATTTTTTTGAACTGGACCTTCTCGAGCCCGAGTTGCGGGAACCGGAGTTTCGCTCCTTCTGGGATCTGGCTTCAATCCGCTCCGATCCCACCACCGCACCGCCATTTCACGAGGCCCAGGAGCGCTTCGAATCATTGCTGTTTTCCGCGGTGCGCAGCCACCTCGAGGCCGAAGTCCCCGTCGGCAGCCTTCTTTCCGGCGGCCTGGACAGCTCGACGCTGACTGCGCTGATGGCGCGCAATCTTCTGGTCAACGACGGCCGCGCCAGAGCATTCTCGATCATCTTCGAAGATCCCGACATGAACGAATGGCCCTACATACAGCTTGTGCTGGCTCAGAGAGGGCTCCAAGGACACAGCTTTCTGCTGACCACCGACGCAGCATGGAGATCGATTGATCCGGTGATATGTGCCCAGGGACGACCTCTGCTGGGCCAAGACATGATCGCCCAATATCATGCTTACCGGCTGGCCCGGGAACACGGCGTTGTCGTGGTCCTGGACGGCCAGGGAGGTGACGAATTGCTGGCCGGCCTTCCGTACTACGAGTCACAGATGTTTCCAGAGATGCTGCGCAAGGGTCAATTTATTCGGCTGACCAGGGAGATGCAGTTACGCTCTCTCAAGTACGGCACCAGCTTCTTTTCAGCTCTTCAAACTTATCTCTTGAGTCCAATCCGAAGAAGAATGAAAGACGTCTGGGGAAGCCCAAGCTATTCCTGGATCGCGCCGGCAGATCCAGCTTACGACTCGACCCGGTTCGGGCGCGGCAGGACGAATGACTGGGGCCGCGACTCCTCTGCATTGAATCGCTTCCTGTACCGCCATGTGAGGCACACCAATCTGCCTACAATTCTGCTGCAGCAGGATCACAGCTCCATGTTCCATAGCGTCGAATCACGCGTGCCTTTTCTGGACCATCGTCTTGTCGAGCATTGCTTCAGCCTGCCGGACTCCTACAAGGTCCGTAACGGCGACCGAAAAAAGCTCCTGCTCGAAACGGCACGCAAATATCTGCCGTCGTCGGTGGTCAACCGCAAGGACAAGCGCATGTTCATCTCCAAGCCGAGATGGATGGACCTTCGCCGGCACGCTGCTGGAGTTAGGGCCATGTCGAACAGCGAGACCATGCGGCAGTCGCCGTACCTTCTTGCCGGCCCAATGAACCGTTTTGTGGAGGACTACCTGAGGGGCGCTCACCACGACGTTCTGGCCGTCTGGAGGCTTTATACTGCCTGGCGTTGGATGGAAACCTTCCGGCTGTCATAAACGCCAGGACTGGGCAGGGCATCGACACGAGTGGCCGGTGCCGCTAGTCGAACACAACTCCAAACCGGCGTGCCCAGCCGATAAAGGAAAGGCATCGCCAGATCAGCAGGCTGGCGGGCCATGAGCAATCTCTGGCCGAGCGGAAATCCGCCCACGCGTGTCGGATGCGCGTGTGATCTAGGACGGGGACCGCTGCTTCTTGGAGCATTCCATCTACCCAGGGAGCCAGTTCTGACAGCCACTGCTGGGCCGGCACCGGAAAACCCATTCGGTCTCGTCGCGCGATCACGGGTTCAGGGACAAGTCCGCGCATGGCCGACCGGAGGAGAGCTTTGGGGGCACCGTCCGGTGCCACCAGGAGTTCCTCGGGCAATGAAAAGGCAAACTCAGCTATGGCAGGCGTTAGGAACGGAGTGCGATTCTCAATGCCGCTGGCGGCGGCATTGCGATCCTCGAACCGCAGTGCGCCGGGCAGCATGCCAGTCAGCAAGTCGGACATTGCGGAGCGCACGAGAGAAGGCCCCCGGATCTTTTGCGAGCCGCCAAAGCTGACCCGGCGCTCCCGAAACCAGCTCGTCTGAATCAAGTCCGCAGGACGGCGCAACAACCGCCGGGCTAGGGTGCGCGCGGGGGCTCCCATGTTGTGGACAAGGGCCGCCAGTACGAGTTGACGAGCACCGACGTTTCCAGCCGCACTGGTGCCGCGGATGAACCGGACGGCCTGGTGCAGGCGCCCCCTTCGCATGAGCGAAGCGATCCAGAGGCCCGGGTTGCTGGCGAAGAGCACGTCGGCCCCCTGCCCGCTCAACAGGGTACTGATCCCTGCTTCTCGCGCCGCGCGGAAGACCTCAAGCTGCGCGAAGATGACCGGACTGCCAAAGGGCCAGTCCTGCAGATACACCACACGATCGAAGTCCCGCGCCAACGCCTGCGGGGAGATGCGGACCTTGTGCATGATGGCCCCGGTGGCTCGCCCCACCATGTCCGCCCAAGGCTCCTCGTCCCACTCGAAACGCTGTTCGGCAGAGCCAGCCACGAAGGTGAAGGTGTGTAGCGGCGCGTCCTGCGCTATGGCCCGCATAGCGCCAACGATCGCGGAAGAATCGATGCCACCCGACAACGCGGAACCCGCTGTTCCGCAATCCCGCAAGTGCAGCCGCACCGAACCCAGCAACGACTCGCGAAGTTTCTCCGCGGCCTGATCGAAGGAAAGCGCCGCGCCTGGCTTCAGCGAAAGGCGCCAATAAGGCGACGATTCTGGACGAGCGTGCTGGTCCAGAGGAACCTCGAGGAAGTGGCCAGGCGGCAGTTGCCTGATGTCCGAGAACAGAGTTTCATTCCCAGAATCAGTCCTGCCCTGGTCCAGAAACTCGTAAACGCGCTGCGGGTTCGCGCGGCGGCTGGCACCTGCAAACTCAAGCAGACCCCCAACCTGGGAGGCGAAAGTAAAGCCGCCAACGAGGGAGTAATAAAGTGGCTTGATGCCGAAGCAGTCCCGGGCGAGAAAGAATCTTCGCATCTTGCAGTCGAGGACGGCAAAGGCAAACATCCCCACCAGGCGTGGCAGGCAGGCGGATCCCCACCGGCCGAAGGCGGCCAGCAGCGCCTGAGCATCTTGATCCGAGTCAGGAGGCAGCGACCTAGAACGGGATTCCGCAAGCAATTCGGGCGCATTATAGATTCTTCCGTCAAGCGCCAGGACGAAGCGGCCATCGGCACTGGCCAGTGGCGGGTTGCGGCCGCATGCTCCAATGGCCGCGATCATGCGCGTCGGCGAGAACTCCTCGGGGCTCGCGTTGTCGTGGAGTAGACGAGAGGCGCCACTAGCGGGGTCGAAGAATAGGATTTGGGCCGCTCCGGAACCGCGATGGGCCATTGCTGATAGGCCCTTCCAGAGAGCCGACGGTTCCGCGGACAGGTGCGACCCGCAGACGATCCCGATAATGCCGCTCATGCCATCGCGTCGACCCTTACCGCCTCCCGGCTTCTGGCAAGGATACACCCAACTGCCTCTTTCGATCCCCTGGGCTACAGTTTTTGCTTCGGGTCTCGAAGTTGACCGTGTTGTCGCGATTCAGGGGACCAGACCAGCGATTGAGGTGTAGATCTCTGAGGCAATCTCCCAAGTCATGAGCGGCATACTTGGTTTTGCGGTCCCGGTCAGAGAATGGCTTGACGAGCTAAATCCGTGCGTGGATATGAACATTGCTGAATTTGCGCGTTTGCCTTTCTTTGAGCAGCGTCCAGTGCGTTAGGTGTGGGAATCAGTCCGCTCGCAGAACTTTTCTGTGTCGGAAGCGTTCTTCTCTGGCGATGGATTTTCTTGGCTGGCTGCGCATTTGAACGTCCGACAGGACTGAAGCCCGGTCTGCCCATACAAAACCGCGTCAGCTGTCGAATGCTGGCCCCGAAGCGTGGCCAAGGCGCGACTGCAGGTCACTCATCTTCACTAATCTGCGGCTCTGGATCCTAGGTTAGCGCTGAAAGGTGATCGTAAGGGGGAAGCGAACCGTCACCGGTTTTCCGGCAGATTTCGGTGGGGTCGTTTTCCAATGCTTCGAAGCATCTTTTACCTTTTTGAAAAAGTCCTTGTCGGCGTTTCCCTCTTTGTCCACCTTGACATTTCCGTTGGGCTCGACGGTAACGACGATGCTAAGGGAGTACGGCAGCTTCCCCGCCTGGTTTGCGACATCCGGGAAGTCCACCATGGGGACCCCGACCCATTGAAGGGGCGGATTGGCATCCAATTGGGCGCAAAGGACCGAGCCAGAAACCGATGGGAGTTCCTGCACAGGTCGGCCTGGACCGCAAGAGATGGGCGCAACAGGAACCTTTCCTGAGGGCTGCGTCAGCGCTTGAATCGCGCTGGGAATGGTTGTCTTCACATAAAGCGCCGCGTTCTCGCGGTAAATCCCCGTCCCGCCGGCTATTTTTTGAAATTCCTGCATCACGCCGTGCGACAACAGCTCGATATCCTTCTTCTGTTTTGCTTGCTCAAAATGTTGCTGAGCGGCTTCGAAGGCTGCCTTGTCGCCTTTCTTGTCCATGGCCGCGTTGTATGCCGCATTCAATTGCTTCTCGATGTCCTTGCATGCCCCGAGAAGCGCGGGATCTTCGGCGCGCCCTTCAAAGCTGTGGAGATCGTCCTGCACATGCTGAATTCCAGATGCGTCACTCTTATTCTCCAAAGCCTGAGCACTGCTCTTGATCGATTCGAACTGTTGCTGCTCAGCTGCGTGCATCTCCTTCAGCAGCTTTTCGTGGGTCTTGCTCCATTGCTGGGCAGAATCCAACTGGGCTTTAGCCATGCGGAAGGCGCCCGTGCGGATGGCGTCTTCAACAGCGTTTACGGTTTGCAGTGCCTTCTCTACTGTAGGCAACTGCTTCTTTGCGTCGCTACTCTGCGCCCCCTTCTTGTTCGCTAGCTCTTGGAACTGATCGCGCGCCTCCGCCCACTTTTCGTCTTTCACGTCCTGCACCGCAGTGTCATAAAGTTTCTGGTCGTTCCCCGTTTGCCGTATTCTGTTGATGTAATTCTCTGCTTGCGGTTTCAGAGTAGAGCCGGGGATGTTCAGATCCAGCATCGCGCGAAACTCCTTACGCGCTTTCTCATAGTCTTTCGCTTGATACAGCTTCACGGCCTCATCGAAGTGCGCCTGTTCCTGTTTGTGAACGTCGGTTTCACTTAGCCCGGCCTTTGCCGCGTCCAATTCCCGAGCCGCATCCTCGGAGTGCCACAAGTTCAACTGAATCACATCCTGGAACGCCTGCTGCGCGCCCGCATAGTCTTTCTTGTCCTTGAGCAAAGCCTCGCCGTCGTCAAATTTCTTTTGCTCATCGGCGCGCTTCTGTGCAATTTGACTGACCTGCAGGGCGGCATCGTTTTGTAGCGGGCCCTTAATCTTTGCCAGCCCCTGCCAAACTTGTTCAGACTGATCGAACTGCCGGTTCTGCCAGAGCTCTTCCGCTTGCTGCTTCAGTTTCAAATCCCTGGCCGAGGGCGCGCCACCGCTTGTTTTGTGCGGCCAGAGCATCAGCGCAAGAATCACAACCACAACCACGCCTATCCCTGCCAGCACTGGCGGCCGTCGCAAGATCGGCATGACCTGCGCTAGGAAATCGCGTCCTGCTGGCTTAGGCTTGGCCGGAGAGACCGGCTGCGCCGTAGCTGCCGCCACGGTTCCACTCTGTCGAAGCTCTGCCGGGGGACTGCTCGGTGTGGCAGCGGGCCGAACACCCGGGCCGGCAATCACCGTCGCTCCGGGGACTTCCGTTTTTCGCGCGGCTGGCCTGTCTCCCGAACCAATCACGCGCGTCGCAGAAAATCCGGCCGCGGGAATGTTTTGCGCGGATTCGCTGACCTGGGTCATGTCGCCGGGTGGAAGCACCGGTTTGGCGGCAGCGGGCTTCTCCTTTTTTCCAGGACCGGACGGCTTGGGCATACCCGTCTTCGGCGGATAAATCTGCGTCCCTCCGGTTTGCTGCCCGCTGCCGAGCGATGAAAGTTTTCCGCGAAGCTCCAGCAGCCGCGGATCGGAAGGCTGGAGTATCTGCGTGGCCATTACTTCGTTGAACAGTTGCGTTGCTCCGGCGTGGTCCCCTTTGTTCACCAGTGTTTCGAGCGCAGTGACTTTCCGTTCTGCATCTTCCTTCTTTTTTCGTTTTTCTTCCGCGCCGTGCAGCAATTGCGTCACATTGGGATCGGCGCCCATCGTCTCCATGGTCTGCTGGGCCAAATCGATGGCGTCGGTAATCTTGTCCAGGTTGATCTTGCTGTTGATTTCGCGCACTCGGCGCTGCATTTCGTTGCGAGCTCTCTCGCGCTCGTCCTGTTCTCTCTTCAAGGCCTCAGCTTCCGCGGCGAGCTTGCGAAATGCATCTTGTTTTGGAAATTCCTCAACTGCCTTCCGCGCCGTATCCAAAGCTTCGGCGTAGCGCTCGCACATCAGGAACCCCTGAATCTGCTTCTCGCGCTCCTCTTCTTTCCTCTTCTGCTCTTGCTGCGCCACCTCTCCACGCGCGTAGTTCACCAATTCCTTTAGTTCGTACTCTTGCGGATACTCCTGCAAGAGAGGCTCGCCTTTTGCCACAACTTGTTTGAATTTCCCTGCTCCCAGCAAGCTGCGCAGCCCGGTTATCTCCGACTCCAGACGCTTTTGTCGCTTCTGCTCATGTTCTTCCTGCAGCGCCAGGTTTTGCAGATTCTTTACGGCCGTGTCTTGCGGATAGTCCTTGAGCAAAAGGTCCAATATTTTTCGCGCTTCAACAAAATTCTGCTGCCCCAACAACCGCCGAACTTCCGCCATCTGCCGCTGTTTCTGCTGTTCCGCCTGATCCGTCTTCGCCGAATCCTGAAGTTTTTTCAGTTCCGGATCGTTCGGAAATTCCTGCAGCGCCGCCGCAAGTACGGTCAGGCACTCGTCATAGTTCAGTTCTGTCCACAGCGTTCGCGCCCGGTGCAGAATCTCGCCCAGCTTCTTCCGCTTTTCTCTTCGCGCACGCTCTTCTTCGATTTGCTTCTTTAGCTCCCGCGCCTGCGGGTTGGCTTCGTCGAGTTCCACGGCCTGTTCCAAAGCGGCCGCCGCCTCGGTAAGCGCCCCTTCGGCCAGGCGCTGTTTGGTCAACTTCAGTTTCTGCTCCAACTGTTGCGCTTTCGCTACGGCAATTTCCACTTCCGCAAGCAGCTTGTGGGCAGGTTCATGTTTCGAATCAAGGCCCAGCGCCGCCTGCGCTTCCTTCTTGGCTTCGCGCAATTGCCCGGCCTTCAAAAATCCCTGGGCCCGGCTCACGTGCTCTTCCAGCCTCGGCAGAATCTCCGTCCTGCGAAGCTCCACCGAAACCTTTTCCAACATGCTCTTTGCCTGGGTGTTCCCTACATCTATGTGCAAGGCCTTGCGGAGCAGCGCCTGCGCGCGCTGCAGGTCTTTGGCCACCAACAACTGCTGGCAGTCGGCAAGCAATCCCGACACGGTAGCCTGCTGTGCGGCTTTCCAGATCGGCTCGATCGCGTGAAGCAAGTCCTCCATCGACTGGTAGCGATCCTCGCTTTTCTTCTCCATCATTCTGTTGACGATCGGCACCAGCTCTTCGGTGCACTCTGGCGACAGACCCAAAAGCTCCTCGGGCTTCTCATAAATGATGTGGAACATCAACTCGGCTTCGCTATCGCCCGTGAACGGCCGTTTGTACGCCAGCAGTTCATAAAGCGACACGCCCACAGCCCAAATATCGGACCGCGCATCCGCCCGCTCGCCTTTGTAAAGCTGCGGAGACATATACGCGCGTGAACCAATCATCATATTCGGCTGCGTCATGGACATATCCGTGAGCCGCGCGATGCCGAAGTCCACCACCTTCACTATGCCTTCCTTGGTGACCATGATGTTGGCCGGCTTCACGTCGCGATGGACCACGTTGTGATGATGGGCATACGCCAGCGCATCGCACACGCGCACGATGTATCCAAGCTTGACGGACAAAGGAAGCACCGGGTGCTGCTCGATAATCCGGTCGAGGCTCTCCCCTTCCAGATACTCCATGGCGATAAACGGAGTATTCTTTTCGTGCCCAAGTTCGTAAATCGTGACGATGTTGGGATGCTGCAGAGCTCCGGCCGAACGCGCTTCCTGGTAAAAACGGTCGAGCAAATTCGACTGCGCGCTAGGACCGCCGGTGATCGTTTTGAGGGCCACTAACCGGTCAATCAGCGGATCTCGGGCTTTGTAGACAGCGCCCATGGCTCCGCGCCCGATCTCGGCGATGATCTCGTATTTGCCTAAATACTGCACATGCACACCCCTGTCGGCTGGATGGTAACAAAATTAGGGCCAAACTGCGCGCCCCGAATTGAGACCACGTTCCCCTCCTGTATAGGGTGACGTTGGCCGCCAAAACGCTTCCACAAACGGAGCCTTTTTGGCCTGCAAATCATTGAAAACAAGATAGAAACGGGTTGAGATGCCAGAACCGGATGAACCGCAGGCCAGACTTCCGCTCGCGGGAATCCCCAAGCCGGCGGGTGTTTTTGACCCCCTGGAAACCCCGACGCCGGGACGGGAATACCCCATTAGTTCCGAAATTGTCACAGCTTTTTCACACTGGGCCAGGCGCAGCATACCGGGTTATCTACCGCATTCTACAAGGATTTGGGTAAGTGTGTCAGTTTGCTGTAGCGGCTTTTGGCCTTAAGCAAAACAGCCTCGACCAACGCATGGTCCAAATCTGCCCTACCCCGTTTGGCTCGCTGCTCCTCGCCTCGAAGTTCCGTCGGTGCTCCTGTTCACTAGATTTGTCCGGCCTTCGGGATGCACTCGAGGATTTGCGGCTTTCTGTTTCACCGGAAAGTTCCTATATAATCCGCGGGCGGAATCGCACGCCGGCGCACGAAACACATTTCTCATGAGACTTCGGATCGACTTGGTGCGCCGAAACCGGGAACCGAAGACACCCGAGGAACGAGGATGCCGAAGCAACCCTTCATTGCAGTCGTAGGCAGCGCCAACGTGGACCTCACGACGTTCAATGACGTGTTTCCGCGGCCAGGCGAAACCATCTTCGGCAAAAAATTCGACTTGGGCTTTGGCGGCAAAGGCGCCAACCAAGCTGTAGCTGCGCGATTGTCCGGCGCGTCGGTTGCGATGGTCGCGAAAGTCGGCAGCGACCTCTTCGGACCCGCCACGATAAAAAACTTTGAGTCGCAAGGCATCGACGCGAGCCACGTGCACATCGCAGAAGGCGTATCCAGCGGCGTCGCCCCAATTTTTGTTGATCCCAACGGCCAGAATCGCATCATCGTGGTAAAAGGCGCGAACGACACGCTTTCGCCGGAGGACGTCGATGCCGCCGCCCCGCTTCTTTCGAAAGCAGACGCCATCGTGATGCAGTTCGAGATTCCCCTTCGCACCGTCTACCACACGGTGCGTTTCGCGGAATCCAAAGGCATCCGCTGCATTGTGAATCCAGCACCTGCTCAACAAGCGGATCTGGAGCAACTGAGCTCCGCCGATTATTTCATCCCCAACGAGACGGAGGCGGAACTTATCGCACGCGTGCCTGTCCATTCGCTTGAAGATGCCACAAAGTGCGCCAATTACCTGTTGCGACAGGGAATCAAACGCGTGGTCCTAACGCTTGGTGAGCGCGGCTGCCTTCTGGCCGGACCAGAGGGAACTTCATTGATTCCTGCTTTCAAAGTCGCGGCCGTCGACACGACCGGCGCCGGCGATGCTTTCATCGGCAGCTTTGCCGTGTTCTTAAGCGAAGGCCTGCCAGAAAAGGAAGCCCTCACCCGCGCAAATCTCTATGCGGCCCTGTCCACGACTAAAGTGGGAACCCAAAAGTCATTCGTGAATCGCGCTGATTTCGAACAGGAATGGCAAATTCACAGC
>Ga0210406_10007838_pt1 | contig 10768 bp, 6 predicted proteins | sample IncBWC30MmetaG_FD_155454 | JGI IMG/M metagenome (GOLD analysis project Ga0210406, IMG submission 155454) | Forest soil microbial communities from Barre Woods Harvard Forest LTER site, Petersham, Massachusetts, United States - Inc-BW-C-30-M | ecosystem: Environmental > Terrestrial > Soil >... | reverse complement strand
TTCGTCTTCCAGAACGCGCAGCCTCGGCGCCACGCCTTTTTCCCGCAACTCTTTCAGTTGCTCGCTCACATACTGCAACGGATTCTGCTTGATCATTTGGTTCCTTGTTCGGACATTGAACTTCTCCCCCTATCGCGCGACCACAAATGCCGTTTTGACATCCTGAGCCCGCAGGCGAGTGAAGCGAAGGATCTCAGCGTAACCGAGGGCAGGGCGCCCATCGCTTCAAGAAGTCTCCAGCACCACTCCACCCCGGATGGAGGGCAACCAACGCTACTGCGGCAATCCATCCGGATACAACAAAATTTTCCCAGCCAGTCCGCCCTGTAACTTTGCGAACGCATCTTCAAACTGCTCCAGCTTCACGCGCTCGCCAAACAGCGGTTCCAGATTCAATCTTCCAGCCTTCAACAGCGCCGTCATTTGCACCCAGGTTTCATACATCCGCCGTCCGTAAATTCCTTGCACTGTAGCGCCTTTGAAAATCACGTCGTTTACTAAATCCAGCGGCACATTCTCGGTAGGAATTCCCAAAAGCGCTGCGCGTCCACCCGCCCGTAGCGCCTTAAATCCCTGCTGAATTGCCGTCGGATTCCCGCTCATCTCTAGCAGCACGTCCACGCCTGTGCGGTTCGTATCACGCAAAATTTTCGCGACCGCATCCTCCTCGGCCGGGTTCAACACCACGTCCGCGCCCATTCTCTTGGCCATGGCGCGACGTTGCTCGTTTGTTTCGGTCGCGAAAACCGTAGAACTTCCGCAAGCTTTCGCCACGGCAATGGACATCAGTCCGATGGGCCCGCATCCCGTGACCAGCGCCGTTCGTCCCGCAATCGGACCCGCCAAAACCGTGTGCACCGCGTTTCCCAGTGGATCGAGAATCGCGCCGTAGCGCTCCGGGATCGCCGGATCGAGTTTGATGATATTCGCGGCGGGAATTCTCACGAACTCCGCAAACGCGCCGTCCTGATCGATCCCGATAATCTTCACGTTCTGGCAAATGTGCGCTTCGCCTACCCGGCACTGGTGGCAGTGCCCGCAGTTGACGTGCATCTCCGCGCTGACAAAATCTCCGGCTCTGACTGCCTCGACCTCGCTGCCAACTCTTTCCACCACCCCGCAAAATTCGTGGCCCAACGTCACGGGAGGCTTAATCCGTCCCTGCGACCACCGATCCCACCCATAAATGTGCAAATCCGTGCCGCAAATTGAAGCCGCCCGCACGCGCACCAGCACGTCGGTCGGGCCGAATTCGGGCGTCGTCGCTGTTTCCAGCGAGAGTCCGCGCGCCGCACGCATTTTCCGCAACGCTTTCATAGCGCCTCGTGCAAATCCGTTTCTGTGCGAAAGTTTCTTTTGGCGGGCTTCATATTTGCTTGTCAGTAATCGATGTTAGCACACGCCTGACCCACAGCTTGAGTGTGCCGGGTTCAGTCCGCCGGTTCGATGCGAAACGGCGCGAAACGGTCAGATATGGCGCCGCATACTTGCGCCACCCACACTGCCGCGAGCCCTCCGGTAAACACATCCATGGTGTAGTGCGCGCGCAAAACCAAAACTGCGGCAATTTCGAAGAGCACTACGCAAATGGCGAGCGCCGTCAGCCAGGCTCGTCGCAATCGCGCCAGCTCAATTGCGCCAAAAACTGCAATCGCCGTATGCCCGCTAAAGAAAAAATCGTTTGCCACTCCATACGTCACCAGCAGAGAAGGGAATACCGGGTCGTGCCAGATGATCCCCGGCGGCGCAGGCAACGAGCACAACGCCTGCATCACCTGCCGCGTGATCAACAGCATGCCGAGGCCAAGAAACGGCCGCAGGTTGCCCGCAAAAATCCAACTTCCCAGAAGAAATATCGCGATCGCGTCAATCAGCGCCGAACTTGCGATCAGCAACGCGTTCGCCGCGCGTGGCGCGCCATGCAGATAGGCGTTTAGCGGAGCAGTCAGCCGGTGCAGCCCGTCGCCGATTCCTTCCGTCGGCGAAATTCGCGCCCCCAGAAGTGATTGCGTCCAGAACCAGATCGCCAGCGCGGCGAACGTGATCAGAATTCGGGCGACAAGAGCTTTCCGCTCTGCGGTTTTTCTACCTTTCGCTCGCTGCGCGGCATCCGCATCAACAATTTCTTGCAGCGCTTCAGGCGAGCTCATTGCCCAGCTCCTTCACGCGCCGCAAATCCAGTTTGCCCGTTCCCAAAAACGGCATGGCCTCTATGCGGCGAAACTGATCGGGCCGCGGCTTCCACAGCGCCGGCAAATCCACTTCCGCGAATCGCGCGAGGCACGCTTGCAATGCCTCATCTGATAGCGTGTGCAGCACAATCAATCGTTCGCCCTTTCGTTCATCCGGAATTGCCGTGACCACGAATACCTGTTCCGCAGCCCCAGCGATTTCCTGCAGTTTGTCTTCGATCTTGATGTGCGGCACCATCTCGCCGCCGATTTTGCTGAAGCGGCTCAAGCGATCGGTAATCCGCACGAAGCCGTCTTCATCAATTGTGGCGATGTCGCCGGTGTTGTACCAGCCGTCTTGTAAAACCTCTGCCGTCTTCTCCGGCCGGTTCAAATATCCCCGCATCACATTTGGACCGCGCACCAGCAGCAATCCCGGTTGGTTGGTGCTTTGCACCGCGCCCGTCTCCGGATCGACCGTCCGCAAGACAATTCCCGGCAGCGGATGGCCGATACTGCCGCGCTTCGCACCTACCTGCCGGAACGACGCCGCGCGAAAATCCGCAGTGTTCACAGAAACCACCGGCGAACATTCCGTGCAGCCATAGCCTTCAAGCGGCCGAATGCCAAAGTGATCTTCAAATGCTTCGGAAACCCGCGCCGGCAGTTTCTCCGCTCCGGCCATCACAAATCGCAGGCTGCCAAAATCTTCGGCGGCGATCCGGCGCGTGTATGCTTGCAGAAAAGTCGGGGTGGCAAGCATCATCGTGACCTTGTACTGACTCACTAACGAGCCGATGGTTCGCGAATCCAGCGGGCTGGGGTGATACACCACACCGATTCCTACAGCGCTGGTCAAAGCCAGAGTTCCGGTAAATCCGAAAGAATGAAAAAAAGGAAGGATTCCAAGGATTCGGTCTTCCTTATGCAGCATGAATACTTGATTTAATTGATCGACGTTGGACGCAACATTGTATTGCGTCAGTAGCACGCCTTTCGGATCGCCGGTCGATCCACTGGAAAAAATAATCGTGGCCACGTCGTCCAGTTTCGTTCGGCCTTGGTTTCCGCAAATTCGCTCGATCGTGCCAATTGGAAAAAACATCGCCGCGCACAGCGCGATGAATTTTTCTCCCATGCTTGGTTTTTCAGCCAAATCCTCGAGATAAATCGGCGCCCCCGGCGGCTGCACTTTCACCTTCTCAAGAAATAATTTTGAGGTCACCACGGTTTGCAGGCCGCTCTGCCGCGCACACGATTCCACCACCGAATTCGATGCCGTGTAATTCAGATTCACGGGAATTTTTCCGGCGAACATGGCCCCGAGGTTCACCAGCGCTCCGCCAATCGACGGGGGTAGCAGCACGCCCACCGCTTCCTGGTCTTTCCAATGTGGCCGCAGCCGCCGTGCAAGAAAAATCGTTTTCACCAGCGCCGAAAAGAATTTCAATTTCGGCGTGCGCATGTCGGCCATCGCAAAACGCCATGGATGCCTCCGCGCCGTCTGGATAAACGATTCCGGAATCGTTTTCATCTGCCGCTTGCGGCGCGCGAAAGCATCCGCGCCGAGCTCCAAGACCGCCTGCCGCGCCTCCGTAGAGGTAACTGTCGCGGGCAGCGGCTTGCCAAACGTCACCCGCACCGGATAAGGAATTCTGCGTGGCCACTTCCAGAAAAACTTTCCTCCGGAAAAACTGAAAATCGATCCCCAGATTCCGTCGATGTGGGTGGGAATCACCGGCACATCCAAGCCTTTTAAGATTCGCTCCATGCCGCGGCGAAACGGCATCATCTGCCCGATGCGGGTCATCTGGCCTTCGGGGAAAATGCATACCAGTTCCCCATTTTGCAGAGCCTTCGTTGCTTCGCGCAGCGCATGGATCATTTCGCGCGGACCTTGCTGAGCGGAAATCGGAATCACACCTAACATTTTGGCGAACGGCTTCACCACCGGATGCTCGTAGGAATCCTTAAACATCAAGAACCGCACCAGACGATCGGTCGAAGCAATCACCAGCGCCGCGTCCGCCATCGAGGCATGATTCGGAACCAGCAAAGCGCCCCCGCGCGCCGGAACGTGCTCCGCTCCGCTGATGTCCATGCGATAAATCGTGTGCGTGGCAAACCACAGCAGCAAACGCATCAGCGAGTCCGGTAGCAGCCTGACCGTGTAAATCGCCGCTCCTAGCGAGACCACTGCAGTTGCGGCAAAAAAAGTCCGCAACCCGACGTGAAAGTAATGCGTAAAGCCCGAATAGATCGCCGATGCCAGCAAGACTCCCACAAACGAGAGCCAGTTGGCGTAGGCGATGACGCCGCCTTTTTTGTCCTCCTCGGGCCGGTGTTGAATCAACGCGCTGATGGGCACGACAAAAAAACCACCGCTGAAGCCGAGAGCAACGAGCAAGCCGAAGACCTGCGCGAACGACAACACCGGCAGCGCCAACAAGCAACCGAAAACGGCCATGCCCACGCCGCCCAGCGGTATCAATCCATATTCGATTTTTCCGCCGGAAAGATAACCCGCGGCAAAGCTGCCGATACCGATACCGACGGCTAGCGCCGCCTGCAAATAGCTTCCACGCGTTTCGTTCAGGTGCATGATCTCGCGGCCGTAGAAAACAATCACAAATTGCAGCAGCGCGCCGAGAAACCAAAAGTAAGTATTGCCGACAATAGCCAGCTTCAGCGCGCGATCCGGTTGCACCAATTTCCGCTGCGCGCGCAAATCTCCAAAAACATTGAATCTAAATTTCTTGGTTGGATCGCCGGCCGGCACGCGAGTGATCAGAAAGCTGGCGGCAAGACCGATGAGCGAGCAGGCGCCATAAATCATTCCGGCCGTCGCAGGGCTACTGTGAAATCGCTGCGCGAGATTCGATCCCGCAACGGTACCCGAGATGATCGCAAAAAATGTGGTCAGTTCGAGCACGCCGTTGCCCCACGACAGCAGTTCGGGAGGCAGCAGCTCAGGGAGCAGACCGTATTTTGACGGCCCGAACAATGCGGCTTGCGTGCTGGCCAGAAAAATTACTGCGTAGGCCAGATAGGGATTGCCCTGATGGAACGCAAAAATTGCGAACAGCATCGCAGCAATTTCGAACAGCTTGGTGCCGATAGTGACGCTGCGTTTGCTGAAGCGGTCCGCGAGGAAGCCGCCGGTCATCGAAAAAAGCAGAAATGGAATCGCGAAAAGATTCCCGATCAGGAAGACGCCAAAATCTTTTTGCGGGGTAGTGGGGTTCTGCCCAAGAATCAGATAAATTACAAAAAACTTCAGGCCGTTGTCATTGAATGCGCCCTGAAACTGCGTGGCAATCAGGCCCCAAAAGCCCGGCCGCCAATTCTTGCCATTCGCAAACCAATTCTGCGGCGCTGTTGTTGGCATTGACCGTCCTCACATACCGCCGCTCTCGTATTTCGATTCTCTCCGGCCGCTTGCGCCCGCTTCTATCGAATTTTCGGAGGCGTTGTTCAATCCGGCGTGAACGACGCGCTAAACGTCGCAGAGATCGACGGCTTGCCGCAGCGACAGGAGCGGGTCGCGAACCGGCATGAACTCGTGCGCCACGTAACCGCGGAAATTGGCAGCGGCGATCCCGCGCATCACGCCGTCCCATTGCACTTCCTGCGTGCCGTCAAGTTCGTGCCGTCCCGGAACGCCGCCGGTATGGAAGTGCGCGATCCAATCAATATTTTTCTGGATGGTGCGCACCAGGTCACCTTCCATGATTTGCATGTGATAAATGTCGTAGAGCAGTTTCACGCGCGGCGAGTTCACCGCCTGCACTACTTGCACTCCCCACGCGCTGTGATCGCACATATAGTCGTGGTGATCGATTTTACTGTTCAGCAGCTCGATGCAGATGGTGACGTCGTGATCTTCGGCAATTTTCTTCACGCGATTCAAGCCAAGAATCGTGTTTTTCGCGCCTTCTTCGTCGGACATTCCTCCGCGATTGCCGGAAAAAGTGATGACGTTGGGCACGCCGGCCTTTGCGGCGAGCGGGATATTTTTGCGAAAACCTTGCTCAATCCTGGCATGGTTCTCGATGCGATTCAGCGCGCTACCGATTTCGCCGCCGCCCGCGTAGCCCATGCTGCACACCAGGCCGTAGCGCGGTGGCACGTCGAACTCCTCAGGATTGAGCAAATCGATGCCTTGCAATCCAATATGCACCGCATATTCGCAAAGCTGCTCAATGGCAATCTTCTGATAGCACCACCGCGAAGCCGACTGCCGAATATTCCCTTGGCGCTTGATCGTGGAAGTCTGGGCGGCTCCCTGCGGCCAACTGATGGAAGGCAGCGCAGCCAGGGTAGCTCCAGAGGCGACCGTCTTGAGCAATTTGCGGCGTGAAAGTTCAGACATAAGCTTGTCCCGCAGAGTGTAGCGAAGATGCTTGCGAAGTCGAGAGGAATTTGCGTTGGATTATTTTATCTTTTCCAGGACGCCGATCTTTTCGAGCGCCGCCAGATACTCGGCCACCAACTCGATTGGTACCGGCCCGTATTCTGCCGACGCCGCGTCGCGTATTTGCTCTGTGTCGCGCTCGCCATTCGCAAAATTCAGCACTTCGTAAGCATACTCTTCGCCGCCGCCCCATAATCCCTTGTAACTAAGTAGTCTTGGTGTCGCTACACCTGCGGCCTTTGCGTGGTCTGCAAGGTAGTCGTATCCAAACACGACGAGTGGACCCTTTGGCATTTCTCTTCGCTTGAATACTTGGCCTTGCGGGGTTGCACCCAACTTCTTTACAGATTCCTTGGTCGGGAACTGAGCTTGTGAAGTATAAAAAATGGGGCAGTGTGAAGTCGCCACGCTTTTGGCTGTTTCTTCGTCCACCCCAATATCGAAACCCAGCTCATAGGAACAAACCCCGGCCTCTTGTATTAGTCGGTCATTTCGGCCCAGGCTATTTGCTCGTCCCAGTTCCACTGCCGTACGAGCGATTCTTCCTTGCTTTACCGCTTTCCACGCTTCAGGAATCAGTTCATCGGTTGATGTACGAGCGATAAAATATCCGCTGGCGGCTCCGATAAACGCCGCCCGTTTCAACTTTGTCGGATCGATATTCGCGGCACAATCGAAATTCGTGTGAATGTAGCGATCCGGCCAGTCATTCAAGTAAATCGCTCGAATCCCAAACGATGAATCCTGATACACGTCGTGATCGCTACCCATGGTGTAGGCCGAATATTCCGCCCGCAACGGCTCTTTGCCTCCTTCCCGAGCGACCATCGGATACTCGGCTTCGCCGGTCGCTGCAAATTTGTAAGACTCTTCGTTCACCCACTCCGCAAACGACCACGCCACATCATGCACGAAACTCGGCAAGCTCATCGGCCCGCGCGTCACGTGAAACACCGCCTTGGTCTCCGGCCCGCCGCCAACCATGTCCATGTGAATCACGGCTTTGATTCGCTTGGCGAATTCCGGCTTGCCGTTCAGCAACGCCAGGGTGCCTTCAATTTCCGGCGGGAAAATAAATCGAATCGTCCGCGCGGGCCGCGTCAACTTTTCCTCCGCCACCAGCCTTTGCAAGGTCCGCGCTACTTCCAGAATGGTCGCGCATCCACTGGCATTGTCATTCGCCCCCGGTCGCTGGTGGTCCAGATGGCAGGAAAACGCAATCTCTTCGTCTTTCAGTTTTGAGTCGGCGCCCGGAATCGTTGCCGTCACAACTTCATAATTCCCAGGATGCTGGCCGGCTTTCACCACCGCGTGCAGTATGATTTGTTCGCCTTTCGCGAGCCGGTCTTTCATGGCGCGAGCCGTTCTCAACGACACCATGAACGCAAATGTCTTGTTCGGCGAAAAGGTTTCGAGGTGTCCCCAGCGAATCAGATTTTGATCGTCGCCACTCCATGCCGTTCTTTGGTTTTGCGCGTAACTGACAACTCCCACCGCGCCGAATTTTCCGACAGCCAAGTCCTGCACTGCCCCGGGCTGAGCACTTACCAAAACGAGCTTCCCCTTTACATCTTTGCCGCCATAATCATCCTCCTGAGTGCCCTTCTCCACATCGACCAATTGCGTTGTGACATTCGCGCTTTCGCTGTCTTCAGCAAGCACGATTGGCTCCGCTTCGTAACTAGCGATCTTGCGTATGTCGACCGATTCGCAATCCGAATTGAAGACCATCTTTCCATTTTCGACTCTCTTCTTGCTGCACGCCGCAGGGCCTGCACTGACCTCAGTCAATTCTCCTGTCTCCGCATCCCAAGCGGGCCGCGAACGCTGCGTGCCGTAAAAAATTTTGCCGTCTGCGGGAAATTGCAAAATCTCGACGTTGCTTAAACCGTATGCTCGCAGGCGCTCGGCCACCAACTCCGCGGCAGAATGAAATCCTTGCGAGCCACGCTGGCGATGAAAGTGCGCAATTCCTTCCAGATTCCGTTTTGCGGTCTCGCCGCTGAGCTCGTTTGCCATGGCGGCCACGTCTTTTTCAGGCAGCAGCGGTGGCTTCTGAGCCAAAACCCCGCCGCCGGTCGCCAGCCACACCGCGAACACCATCCAAGTGAGTCGTCTCAAGCGAACCTCCACAAGCGTCCGCATTCTATATCGTAAGCCGCAAAGAGCGAGGCCTAGTCTCGCTCTAGACGCTTCGCCAGATCACGGCATCCAATCCCGCAATCTTTGGAGCAGTTCATACGTAGTATTCTTGTGAGCCAAACTATGTCCATCAGCACATCGCCAGTCGGCCCGGCAGCCCAGCAGGGAAGCATTCAGGCCGCTATTCAGATTGATCACGTCTCGCGCCACTATTTAATGGGAGAGTCTTCGATTCGCGCCGTCGATGATGTATCGCTGACCGTACCGACGGGAGAATTTCTTGCGCTGCTGGGTAGCTCCGGCTCCGGCAAGTCCACATTGCTGAATTTGATGGCCGGGCTCGACCGGCCGACTTCAGGTTCGATTCATTGCGGGGGGCGGAATCTTGCGGAACTTTCTCCGCTCGAGCTGGCGCGCTATCGGCGGAATACGGTGGGGATGGTTTTCCAGTCGTTCAACCTTTTGCCGCGCATGACGCTCGAGGAAAATGTCGAACTGCCGCTTCGCCTGGCGGAAGTCGAACGCAGTGAACGAGCTGCACGCGTGCGCGAAGCGCTCGAGCACGTACGCCTCGCAAAACGAACCGGCCACCGCCCCAGCGAACTTTCCGGCGGTGAACAGCAGCGCACCGCCATTGCGCGAGCGTTGGTGAATCGCCCGAAAATTCTTTTTGCCGATGAGCCCACCGGCAATCTCGATTCGGCGACCGGCGAAGCCATCCTCACGCTGCTGCGCGAAATTCAATCCAGCATGGGGATGACCATCGTGATGGTCACGCACGAGCGGCATCTCGCGGAGAAATTTGCCGACCGGCTCGCGACGATGGGCGATGGAAAGCTTCTCTCGACCAACGCCAGCGCGGCGTTTTCATCCAGCTTGTCATCCGGCTTTTCACCCGGCGGAGCGGCACAATGAAACTGCGCGACATGACCGAACTTGCCGTCCGCAATCTTCGCGAGGCCATTCTTCGCAATTCGCTCACGACGCTTGGCGTAGCCGTCGGCGTAGCCTCGCTTGTCGCCATGCTTTCACTCGGCGTGGGATTGCAACAACTCGCTTCGAGCCGCCTGACCAAAAGCGGCCTGTTCGACTCCATTTTTGTGACCGCAAAAACCAATCTGCGCGGGCCGGGCGCCGGACCACCGGCGACTCGCGCGGCGTCGCCCAAAGCGCGGCCTCTTGATGACGACGCGCGCGCGGAATTAACGAAGCTGCCGAACGTGATCGAGGTTTACCCGCAAATCCGTTTCTTCACCGAAGTTCGTTTCGACGGCAAACCTTTTGCGACCGTGGTGGCAGGTATGCCCGAATCCTCAAAACAGAGTGGCGCGTTTGACGGCATGCGGGGCAGTTTTTTCTCTTCGCCAAACGCGGATGAAGCCATTCTGCAAATCGAATTCGCGAAGGAACTGAATCCGCAAACCAAGGATTTAATCGGCAAGGATCTGGTGCTGCGCTACGCTGAACGGCAGTCTCTGCTCTCCGAATCGGGCGGCGACGCGCCCAATTCCGGCGGCTTTTCCGTCGTTCCGAAAGAAAAACATTTGCGTGTTATCGGCGTTGTGGAAACCGAGCCGGCTTCAGGATTCGGCGGATTCGGCAGCGGCAGATTGTTGATCCCTCTCCCGGTCGCTGAAACATTGCGCGCCGCGCAAGTCAACGATCTGCGCGACGTGTTGCGCGGTTCTTCGCCGTCGGACAAACCGGCTTACGCCAGCCTGAGCGTGCGCGTGAAATCTCCTTCGCTGGTTGATGCTACGGAAAAGAAAATCAAGGACATGGGCTTCAGCGCGTTCTCGCTGCTCGACGCTTCGAAAAGCTTGCGCATCTTTTTCTCCGTTTTCGATTTGCTGCTGGGAATTTTCGGCAGCCTCGCGCTCGCTGTCGCCACGCTCGGCATCGTCAACACGCTGGTGATGGCGATTCTCGAGCGCCGCCGCGAAATCGGCGTACTGAAAGCGCTCGGCGCGGCCGATGGCGACGTGAAGCAACTCTTCTTCGTTGAAGCTGGCGTTATGGGTCTTACCGGCGGAGTGCTTGG
>Ga0210406_10007837_pt1 | contig 10769 bp, 10 predicted proteins | sample IncBWC30MmetaG_FD_155454 | JGI IMG/M metagenome (GOLD analysis project Ga0210406, IMG submission 155454) | Forest soil microbial communities from Barre Woods Harvard Forest LTER site, Petersham, Massachusetts, United States - Inc-BW-C-30-M | ecosystem: Environmental > Terrestrial > Soil >... | reverse complement strand
GCAAAAGCGGTTTCCCGTACTTGACGTGGGCGTCCATGGTGTTGACTCCGAAGACGGGCAGACTCGCGTCAAGCTGGCTAATTTGGTCGCGTACGGCGGCGACGAGCTGCTGCGGGTCGCCTCCGGTATAGACGAAGAGGTTGGCGCCCGAAAGGTAGCTCTGCGCGAGAGGAAGGTAGACGAAGAGCTGGGGCGTCTCGTAGAGAAAAAGATACTTGCCGGTACGCGTGACCCCGACAACCTGAATCGGCGGGCCGTCTTTTTTGGTGCGAAAACTTTTGCCGACGGGGTTTTCGCCGGGCCAGATTTTTTTGGCGAAAGCCTCGTTGACGATGGCGACTTTGGGGCCCGTGGCGGAATCGGCTTCCGTAAATTCGCGGCCCTGGATGACCGGGGTGCCGGCGGTGCGGAAATAGTTGGGCTGGACTTCGTCGTCAAGCGCGGATTCGGTTTTAGTTTTGTCGTCGATCACCCGGCCTTCGGGGAAAATGCTGACGAGCGAATTTTCGTAGCCCATGGGTATGTAGGCACCGATGGCGGCGTCGCGAACTCCGGGAATGGAGCGAACGCGCTCGGAGAGCTGATTGTAGAATTGCTGGCCGCGCTCTTCGTTATAGCCCTGGAGACCGAGGTCCATAGTCATCATGAGGGTGTGATCGACGCGAAAACCCATATCGACCTGGGCCGAGTTTTGCAGGCTACGCATGAAGAAACCGGCACAGGCCAGAAGAAGCAGACATACAGCGACTTGCGCGACCACGAGAGCATTGCGAAAACGATGATGGCCGGTGGACGCGCCACCGGAGCGGCCGCCGGCTTTGAGGGTGTCGGCTAGATCGGTGCGCGAAGCTTGGATCGAGGGAAGCAGGCCAGCGATCATGCCGGTGAAGAGAGCGGAGAAGAAGCTGAAGCCGAAGATGTGCCAGTCCATGCGCAGGTCAAAAAGGCGCAAAGGAATGTCGGTAGGGATGTGAACGGACATGAGCGCGAGGGCGGCCCAACGAGCAAAAACGAGGCCGAGGATTCCTCCGAAGGTGGAGAGCAAGACTGTTTCCGTCAGAAGTTGGCGCATCATTCGGCTTCGGGTGGCGCCGAGTGCTGTGCGCGTGGCGAATTCTTTTCTTCGGCCGTTGGCGCGGGCGAGGATTAAGTTGGCGACATTGGCGCAGGCGATTAAGAGGACAAGTCCCACGAGCAGCATGAACACGAGGGCAGCCGTGGACATGAAGGTGGTCAGGCCGGGCTCAGGGCGGGCTTTGAGCTCCGGCAAAACAAGGAGCGACGTAGAGTTGTGAGCTTCCGGGAATTCCTGAGCGGCTCGGCTGCGGCCATGGCCTGTGCGGCGGTGACGCCGGGTTGCAGACGGCCAAGAACGCGCAGGAAAGTCGCGGTACGGCGGTCGAGAGTATCCGCCTGGGTCGGGTCGATAATGCCAAGAGTTGTGAGGGGAAGATAAAAATCGGGTTCGAGGAAGTAGTAGGCCCCGCGCCAGTTCTCGGGGGCTACGCCGATGATTGTGAAGGCGTGGTTGTTGACCTGAACGGTTTGCCCAATGATTGCGGGACTGCCGCCGAAGCGCTTTTGCCAATATTTATAGCTGAGAACCATGAGTGGATCCTTGCCGGCGACCCAACCCTCGTCGGAAGCAAAGGTGCGGCCGCGGGCGGCCTCAAGGCCTAGCATAGAGAAGTAGTTGCCGCTGACCATTTCGGCCCAGGCACGCTCCGGGCGGCCTGCGGCGCCGAAATTCACGGGATTCGGGACATAGGCAGCGAGGTCAAAGAAGACGGCCTTGAGTTCCCGATAGTCTTTGAAGTCGGGATATGACAGTTGCAGGGGGAAATCAATGGCGTGAGGTTTGGAGGCGAGGATGACAAGGTGCTGAGAGTCTTTCACAGGGAGCGGGCGCCAAAGTATGCCGTTGAAAACGCTGAAAATGGCGGTGTTCGCGCCGATGCCTAGACCGAGAGCGAGCATGGCGATGAGAGTGAAGCCAGGGCTCTTCAGGAGCATGCGAAAAGCGTAGCGCAGGTCTTGCCGGAACGTTTCCATGGGGTTCCCCTCACAGGCGAATATAGAAGTAAACGAGGGAAGGACCGAGAATGTTTCATACGAAGGCAGTTTTGCGAGAAATGACGCGCTCAGGCAGAGTGAGTCCATCCTTCGCAACCTCTGGTTAACGCGCGAACCTGAGCAGTCCATTTCAGAGGTCCAGGAAATGCATCAGCGGCGGTAGAGCCACGAAGCGTTGCGCTTCTTGATGGCTCGCTTTTTGGGATGTTTTACTGCGGCGTTGCCGTGCCGCTCAGTTCTATGGACTGAGGGCTGCCGGGTGCGTCGTCCACGATCAAGACCTGCGCACTTTTCACCCCTAGCGTTGGGGGCGCAAACACCACGCCGATATAGCAACCCGCTTTGGGTGCAAGTTGGAAGGTCCCTGAGGGACAGCTATTCTTAACTGTCTGAATGTGGAATTCCCCGCTGCCCGGCCCATTGATGCTTATTTCAGAATTGATGTTTAGAGTTCCGCTACCCGCATTGGTCAAGGCGATCACTAGGGCAGCGCTGGAACCGCCTTGCGCCTGATTGCCAAAAGCAAGACTTGCGGGAGCGAGCGAGACTACCGGACCCGGAGCGGTCGAGACACCCTTTAAGCTGACTGTCTGTGGACTCCCGGAAGCGTTGTCGGCAATATTCACTGCCGCGGACAGCGTTCCCGTGACCGTAGGGCTAAACGTCACGCGAATTTCGCAGCGGGCACGCGGAGCCAACACGCCTGGGGCAATTGGACAGTTGTTGGTCTCCGCGAAATCGGCGATGTTTTCCCCGCTGATGGTTATACCCGTGACGGACAAATCGCCTTGGCCATTGTTGGTGACAACCACCAATTGCTGAGCGCTGGCCGTTTCCTGGATTTGTGCCGGAAAGCTCAATTGATTTGCAGAGAGGGTGATTTGCGGCTCAGCGCCCCGCGCTCGATTTCCAGTTGCCATCAACAAAACGACAGCCAGCAATCGGCAGCCAGGCACAAACGACCCGCGCTTGAATCCCTGCGCCAGGACCATCCATTCCGATCGTGTAGACTTTTTCAGATTTCTCCTTCACTGAATTCAAGATGGAATCTCAAACGGCGATGGAGTGACGGATTGCGCGTTACCTTTGCATTCGGTGTGCGCGCACAGGCAATCGCTGTCCGGCGTCTTGGCCATGGATTCGCACTCGATGCTGCAGTACTTGCCCGAGGTTGCCACACATGAACAACCTTGATGTGCACACCTCTCGGCCTCTGGCTTAGCTGGGGCGGCCACTTTCTCCCCCAACTCGCATCAAGAGTAGGTCATCCAAATCTAAGTATTGGTCACCAGGACAAAGTGTTGCTGTACGGAAAGGAACACATTGCGAAGGTTGCCATCAGCCTGCGAACGGCTCGCGAAGGCCTGGCGCATTGACGCGCGGGGCTATGGTTGGTCCGTGCCGAAATAGGTGGCTAGGAACCACGCGTTGCCGCAGGGGTCTTTGACGTGGCGGCGCGGTCACTCGTGTGGAGCGTTTTGTGGGCGAATCATGGAATGGCTCCCGCGCGAACGGCCTGCGCGTAGGGCGCGTCGATGTTAGGCGCGTAGAAGTGCAAGTAGGCGGGCAGCGGCAGGATTTCCCACGAGCTTCGTCGAGAAGGCTGCGCCGAAGGTGCATCGGTTGACGAAACACAGCAAAAGACAAAAGAAGAATGAGATTGCCATGGACCATCGATGGCTCTAGAGACCGTTGACAATCCGGCACTGGCCCAAACGCCTGGCGAATCGCTCTCCGGGAGAAATAGGACTCGTGACCCGCATACGAAACGCGGAAGGCTGATATTGCCGGAGTTTTCCCTGGAGGTCACGTCGGCGACACCTGCAACGCACACCATTCCGACCCCACAGGGTTCGATGAAAGAGGGGCCATCGCGCGAAATAGCACGCTTAAATGACACGCGGCTTTCTTTCCAGTTCCGCGTGTGTTCATTGTGGCACTCTCCCAAACAATTGTTCCTGATACGGTAGCCAGAGCAAGCAAAATAGAGGCAAGTCTTGGACGATTCGTTGGCCTCCTTGCGGCCCGTCTGCCTCCCACGAGAGACGGGGCCTCGGGGCGTTTGAAAGACCAGATGACACGGGACGTTGGATTTGCCTCGCATAGGTGAAGGTGTGCCAAAAACGGAGGGCCAACTTCAAGCTAAATCAAGTCGCTGGAGTTCCCTGAGCAAAAGAATCCTCGTGGTCCTCGCACTACTTTTGCCAGTCCTACTCGCTGGCGCATCACTGCGTGGCCGCCCAAGCTATGCGCTTACAGCCTTCGGGGATTTAACCCAGTTTTCCATGCTTGCTACCGCGACTCTCTTTTTTGCATGGAAGGGTTTTTCTGCCCGGGGCACACCGCGCGCATTCTGGTTCATGATTGCGCTGGGATTCGGGATGTGGTCGGTCAACATGGTTTTGTGGGTCTATTATGAGGTTTGGTTAGACCAGCCTGTTCCGTCAGTTCCAATCGGAGAGTTCCTACTGTTCATCAAATTTGTCCCGATGCTTGCTGCGCTGGCCCTTCAGCCAAATAAGGAAAGCCCCCAGCGTGCGCGTCTTCTGGGTTTTGTCGACCTTACTTCTCTTCTCGTTTATTGGACGTATGTCTATGTTTTCTCGGCCATGGCGTACCTGCTCGCTGGAAACGATTTGGCGCGTTACAGCAGAAACTCCGACGTCGTCGGTGCGGTGGGGAATCAGGTATTTCTGTTCACTCTCGCTTTCGTGGCCGTTCGAAGCCGGGGACCATGGCGCGGTTTCTACTTGCACTTTCTTGGCGCCTCCGCCATGTACTGTTTTGCTTCCATCCTGATCAACAGCGCCATAAGTTCTGGACACTACTACACGGGCAGCTTTTATGACCTGCCGCTCACCACGGCAATGGCATGGTTTTGCGTCACGGCAATGATTTACAGCGTCGATTCCCAAACGCGGCTACCCCAAAGCTCGGAGGAGCCTAAAAGTGGGAGCCCCTCGGGCCCAAGGACGATCCTGTGGTCCGCGCGCCTTTCCATGGTGGCGACCCTCTCGACTCCCGTGATCGGCCTGTGGTTGGTGACGAGTGGAGAAATACAGGATGCGGTGCGCCATTTTCGTATCGTGTTGACCTTGTTTACGATGTCGCTTCTGACCATTCTGCTTTTGCTGAAGCAAGATCTTCTCAACTTCAAACTCGCCGGCTACTTGCGAGACGTATCCCTAGCTTATTCGAACCTGAAGCGATTCGAGGATCAACTCGTACAGAACGAAAAGCTGGCGTCGTTAGGCAAGCTCGTGGCCCGAGTGGCGCATGAGATCAATCGAGCCATGACCGCGGTGGGCAAGGATATCGAGGACCTAAGCGCCCAACCCACGGCAGATGAAAATCGACAGCGGATGACCGCCAAGATCGGCGATTCCGCTCGCCGTACGAAGGGTCTGGTGGAGAACATGCTCAGCTTCGCTCAGGAGATGCCCTTGCATCGTGCTTCCGTGGATGTCCGGCCGCTTTTGGAGAGCGCTGTGAGCTTGACGCGCGCGGGGCGGCGACACAGCATTCGAGTGGAGATTCAAGAAGAGGGCGCTGTACCCATGGTCGAGGGCGACGCCAATCAACTGATTCAGGTATTCCTCCATATTATTGCGAATGCGATTGACGCCATGGAAGGAAACGAGGGAGGGTTGCTGGCCATCGCCATCAAGGCGGGGCAAGAGCATGTAGAAATCGGATTTGTGGACACGGGCTCGGGGTTAAAAGATCCGCGCCGCGTTTTTGAACCGTTCTACACCACCAAGCTAGTTGGCAAAGGAGTGGGGCTGGGACTTAGCACGTGTTACGGGATCATCCGGCAGCATGGCGGCGAAATCGACTGCCAGAATCGACCTGAAGGCGGAGCCGTTTTCAGGCTCGTGCTTCCAGCGGCTGTAGCGGCGCAAGTGGAGGCAGTTTTCTAAAGGGCCTGAAGTTATCGGGGACAAAGAATTGCTTCGCAGGATTGACACACTTTGGACGCGGATCGCACTGGGCTTAGTTTTCGCCCAGATCGCCGCGGCTGCCTTTTTGCAACCCAGCCGGGTGCTAACAGCGCTCGGGGATACCTTCCCTTGTCTGCTCGCTCTGGTTGTGATGATGGCTTTCCGCAGCAACCGGAGTCAATCGAGCGGAACGGTTCGATTGTTTTGGACCTTGAATGAGGCGGCGTTCGGCATCCTGTTTCTATCTCAGCTTGTCTGGTTCTATTACGATGTTGTGCTCCGCCGGGTCGCACCGAATCCCGTAGCCGGGGATGGGCTTTTTCTTCTCGCTCTAGTTCCTACGCTGGCCTCCTTGACGCTCAGGCCCCAAGCCGAATCTGCTTCCGGCGATCTGCGATTTCGCCGATTGGACTTTCTGCTGCTGCTCTTTTGGTGGGTCTGCCTCTACCTTTATTTTGCTTTGCCCTGGCAATTTGTAATCACCAGCTATCCCAATTACAACCCCGTGTACTACCTTCTTGCCCTGACGGAACATTGCGTGGCGCTGGTTGCCGTGGGGACGCTTTATGTGAGAAGCGCAGACTCGTGGAAAAGATTTTACCGGCAGTTCTTCTTCGCTTTGAGCGCCTTTGCCGCTGGGAGTCTTCTCCAGAATATTTTCATCGACCGAGGCTTGTACTACACCGGTAGTTTCTACGACGTGCCTTGGGGTTTTTCGCTGGGCCTGCTTACTCTTGCTGCGGCATTGGGGGCAAACCTTCAGTCTCAGCCCGTTCCGTCGGACGTCCCTTCGCAGAACCCCGGGTTGTGGAGCGCCCGGCTGGCCATGATTGGAGTCATCTCTCTTCCTCTCTTGGCCATCGCCGCGGTTTTCGATCACCACAATCCGCAATCGATTGTTCTCTTTCGCCTCCGGTTTATCTTCGGCGCTGTGCTGTTTCTGGGGACTTTGACGTTTCTCAAGCTCTCCTCGATGGACCGCGAGCTTTTGCGTTTGCTGGGCTTGACGGAATCTTCTCTGGAAAGCTTGAAGCTTGTGCAAAACCAGATTGTGCAATCGCAAAGAATGGCAGCGCTGGGACGCCTGGCGTTTGGTGCGACTCACGAAATCAGCAATCCGCTGACCGCGATTCTGGGTTATGCCGAGCTGCTCCGCGACATTCCCACGCTGACGCCAGCAGAGCGCCGATCGGTGGAAGATATTCACGAGCAAGTTCATGCGGCACAGTCGGCCATCAACGGAATGCGCAGATTTGTCCGCGTTGAAGCCGGCGCAGAGAAAAGTCCTTCGCGTGGTCCAACAACTCCTTGACGCTAGCCCTCGGCGCCATTGCTAGGGTTGACGGGTGCCGAGATAGGTGGCCAGGAACCAAGTGTTTCCGAACGGGTCCTTGACCGCGGCAGCGCGATCGCCGTAGGGGGCATCGTTTGGCGGAGTCACGCCCGTGGCACCGGAGCGCACGGCTTGGGCGTAAACGGCGTCGGTGTCCCTGACGTAAACGTGCAAGCAGCCGGGCGTTGGCTGGAACTCGCCGTGTGCTTCGTCAATTTCGAATGTGGAATTGGCGATGCTGAGGGTGGCGTGGAGGACGTGGCCCTCGGGCGATTTGTGAACGCCAAGCACCTCCGCGCCAAAGGCTGCCTCGACAAAAGGAATCATGTTGTGCGCGTCGCGAAGGTGGAGATAAGGCTGCACAGCGCGAAGGCCCTCTGGGCCGGGCTCCCAACCTTTCGGCGTGGCAATGTACCAGACGTTGCCGAACTGGTCTCTGATGGCGCCCCAGCGATCACCGGATGGGTGGTCATCCGTCGGAGCATGTATGGAAGAGGCGCCTGCGCGGAGGGCCCGAGCATAGGTGGCGTCGGAATCGGAGACGTAAAGATGAGTCGTCATGGGGCGTGCCGGATATTGTTCATTCGCCTCAGCGAGCTCGATAACCGAGTCGCCAATGCGAACCTCGGCGTGCATGATGGAGCCGTCGGGCCGCGGCACGCGAATCCCCCCAGTGGCCTCGAAGGCTGACACCAGGAATTCCATGAATTTGGGAGCCCCGTTTACGAGAATATACGGCGCAATATTGTTGAAACCGGGACGGCGGAAATCCACAGTTTTGGAGGATTGTGGAGCAGGTGCAGTAGCTTCGTTCATTGTGGTTCTCCTTTGCAAATCGGACTTTAGTACTGATTTGAAATCGGAACGAGGTAAGTCTCGCAAGGCGCGGGCGATGGGCATGAGCTGGGCCAGTGCGGGACTGGGATTCGGCTGGGGCTCTGGCTGCAGCGCGATGAGCATGGCTACGATGGCGCGGTCGAGTTGTACCGCGGGAGAGCGCTTAGGCATGGCCACCCTCCATCAGAGCGCGCAAAGTCTGTAGCGCGCGGAATTGGAGCTGCTTGATGGCGCCTTCTGTTTTGTTCAGGCGGCCGGCGATTTCCCGGATCGAGCGTTGCTCGACAAAGCGCTCGCGAATGACCTGGCACTGAACGGCGGGAAGGTGATCGACGAGGCGGAAAAGCCGGGCGTGGTAGTCGATGGTTTCGAGGTCGGGCGGCGAAAGGTCTGGATGCTCGTCTGGGTTTTGCGCATTGTACGACGACGACTGCTCGCGGGAGTCGCGTTTGTACTGGTCGGCCAGCGCGTTGGAGGCGATGCGGAAAAGCCATGCTGCGAATGGGGCGCCTCGCCATTGGTAGGTAGGTAGATTGGCGAGAGCTCTGTGAAAGACCTCTGAGGTGAGGTCCTCGGCGGTGGCGCGCTGGTGGACGCGGCGGGCAAGGAAATAGTAGACGCGCTCGAAATGAAGCTCATAGAGCGCGTCGAATTTCGTGGGGTCGCTTTGGGCAGCCTGCACGAGCAGGCGCTCGTCTGGGCCTTGCGGCGCGGTTTTTTGTGCCGGACGTCGGACGACCATCATGGCTCTGGATATAATAACTGGCGAGGGCGAGAAAAGTTACGGTGTCGTTCCTTCTTTGATCTGGGGATTGCTACAACGTGCGCGCTGATGGAGGGTAAGGTGACCCAAGCGTGCATGGCCCGTGGGCTCGCGGGGTGGGGCGGGAGACTCTTCCAGATCTTTGAAACCGCATGCCGGCGACGCGAAAAATGGGCGGCCTGCATTCTTGGAATTGCCTCCAGCGGCAAAAATTGACTACAATTCACGCTGGCATTGCCCAACCGGTTTCCGATGCGCGTCGATCCTTCCGATGCGCCAACTTCCACTTTCTTCCAGCCGGTGATTGTCCATGCCATTCTGGATGCGCAAGACGGCCGCGTTCTGGACGCGGAGGTGTTGCAGAATTCAGATCGCGACCTGAGCCGCGCGGCCATGGATCTGGTGGGGAGCACGTCCTTTTCACCCTTCGGGATTTCAGCAGGAAGTATTCATCAATGTGCAGTTTCACCTGCCCGCTGTGGAACTGGGTGGGCCGCCGATATTCCACTCTTCCGTGCGTTGGGTGATCTGGGAACACCCGCGCAAAGCTGCGCGGGTGAGAGTGCCATCGCGCTCCAGAGAATAAGAACTGGCTTAGCTTGGTGCTCGGAACCAGCCACACTGCCTGAAGGCTGCTTGCGCGGGGCTGGGCTTCGTTTGGTTTGATTTTACTGGGCCAGTTCTGACATTTCGATCTCTGCATTGGATACGGCGGAACGTGCCGTGACCTTCCCTCTTGGCCCTCTTGGCAGCTATCTCGGAAGGCAGGTACCACGGAGCATGAATCTCTCCTGATGGATGGCCTTTTCTCCGCAAGCTAAGGCAGTAGAGAAAGCGTGTCCTATTTTCGCATTCAGAAATGATTTGCTTTTTCTGCTTGACTTGTAGTATTATTGCTACAATATGACAAAGAAACCGCAAGGCCCTCAAGCCGCACGCCTCCGCCAGCGCAAATTTCAGCTACTCCACCGTTTCCCCATCCCGCCCGATGTGCTGCCCGGTACCCTCACCCGCAGTTTCACGCGCTGCGGAAATCCCCGCTGCCATTGCGCGCACGACAAAGGGCATGAATCCTGGACGCTCACCTTCATGGCCCAAGGCCAGCGACGCACCGAGCGCATTCCCAGGGATTGGGTGGAGGAGGTAGAGCGGCGCGTCGCCGCCGGACGCGAATTTCAAGACGCCGTGCGTGAAGTGCTGGCGGCCAACGCCCAGCTGTTAGTCTTGGCCCGCCAGCAGCGCAAGAAAAAGAGAAAGCCCGACTGAGAAGCCCTACCCCACGTCGGCTGTGGAAGTTCGTCAGCCAGCACCTCCATCTGGCGTCCTACTTCCGCTGCCCCGGCGATGGGCGTCGCAGTCACAAGATCCCGGCAAAAGATCTGTTGTGGTCCTTCGTGCTCGGCACCATCTTGCGCCAGTGGGCCTTCCTGGCCATTGAGTTCCTAGTGGGATCGAAAGCGCGAAGAAACCTAAACGTCAGCCGATCCTTCGGCGACGATGCTTTGGGTTATTTCACCGCACGTTTAGATCCGGGGCCCACACGGGTCGCTCTGGCCGCCGTGTTGCATCGCGCCAAGCGCAACAAGGCCTTCGAGGACTGCCGCTTCGTAGGCCTCGCTTTGGACGGGACCACCGGTGGGCGGCGGCGAAAGAAGGGATGCCCCTTGTGCCGTCCCCACCGCAATGCCAAGAAAGAAATCACCGGCTACCGGCATCACCTCGTGCTCGCATCCGTGGTCGGCGGCGACCTCATCCTGCCGGTGGACGTGGAACCCTATGGCTCGGGCGACAGTGAATACCGCGCCGGGCAGCGTCTGCTAGC
>Ga0210406_10007836_pt1 | contig 10769 bp, 10 predicted proteins | sample IncBWC30MmetaG_FD_155454 | JGI IMG/M metagenome (GOLD analysis project Ga0210406, IMG submission 155454) | Forest soil microbial communities from Barre Woods Harvard Forest LTER site, Petersham, Massachusetts, United States - Inc-BW-C-30-M | ecosystem: Environmental > Terrestrial > Soil >... | reverse complement strand
CAAAAGAAACGGAGCCAAACACCATGTTCAACAAAGTCATCCTCATCGGCCGCCTCGGGCAGAACGCAGAAGCCAAAACCGCTCAGAACAACAAAGAGTACGTCGTCCTCAACATCGCCACCCAGGAAAGCTGGAAGAACGACAAGGGCGAATACGAAACCCGAACCGAATGGCATCGCGTCTTTGCCTGGAGCAATCTCTCGAAGTTCGCCAAGACTCTCCAGAAGGGGCAGCTCATCACTCTTGAAGGCACCTTGCGGTATCGCGAGGTCGAGGATGAGGTCGAGGGCACGACGTTCAAGCACCGGATCTCAGAAATCCACGCCATCAGCATGAAGCGGCTCTCTAAGATCGAGACCGCTGATGATCCCGCAGACGGAGCCGGCGACGAGTAATCGCCGGCTTTCAGGTGGATGAGACAGAGAAAATCTCATCCACCATTTGTTGTCGAGATAGAGCCTGGCAGTAAGGTCGAGTTGACTCGGATCGTCTCGGTGTCAGCGTTGCTGGGTTTGCCCCGTTGCATCAACCGAGAATCATTCCTGGCGACATCGGCGTTTACCGTTACCGATACAGGTCGCTTCCCTGAGGATTGATTGATCCCTGTGTATCGTTCCTTACTTCTCCCCCTTAGAATGCTGGGCCTGCTGCTTGCTCAGCCAGAGTTGCATGGCCTGGATCTCTGACTGCTGATCCACAATTATTTCCTCAGCCAGTCTTCTCATCACAGGATCTTTACCGTAGGTTAGTTCGGCTTTGGCCATATCAATTGCGCCTTGATGGTGTGGCATCATCATGGTGGCAAAGTCATGATCGCTGTTTCCGTTCATTGGGGCTAAGTTCATATCAGTGTCCATGCGCTTCATACTTTCATTCATGACGTGCATAAAACCCGTCGCACGCGAGTCCATTTGAGCGCCTGCCACCACGCCTACTGCTGTCATGAGGGCCGCAATCCACACACATCTACGGAGGGAGATAGAGTTCATTGGTTTTCCGGTCAAGGGTTCACCTATCAGCAAATGGTTTTTTGTTGACGATTGAAACAAGAGGGGAGGCACTGCGCTCGTCGGCCTCCGCCGTGCAGGGGAGGAACACAAGGTGTGACAGTGCCATTTTCCCCTCTTGCGATTGTTCAGTGCATAATCCGGGATTTATACCACTAGCTTGGCAAATTACTGTACCTGCAACTGAACCTGAACAGCTTGGGTTCCGCCCGCGGGCACAATCTCCAGGTAACGTTTTTGGTCCCGCTGATTTTGCAATTCGGGGGAGCCGGCTACTATCTGCCTCAGCGGCCCAAGCGATTCAACGATTTGGGCACCGGCAGCGTTTGTTTGAAACGTGGCTAATGGTTGAAAATCCTGGGTCGATGCGCCCAAGTTCGGCACCAGTCCGAGGGTGTAACTGGCATTCGGATCAAGTCCGGTGACTGCGGCTTCCAACAGATCGATTGGCCCTTGGTAATTCAACGTCACTGTGGTCGGCGGCCCCGAAGCGCTAGAGTTGCTGTTTGGACCGAGATACAGATGCACGGCCTGACCAGAAGTTGCCAGAGGCACGAGACTAGAGAGCCCATCCCCGGCTGGCACCGCATTGGGAACGTAGACGAGAGCTTGAGCCGCCTGTCCTCCTGGAAGCGTCGCGATCGTTTGGTTAGATAGAGTATCGATCACCTGCATCCCGGTTCCGTTCTCCAAGGCAATATAGATACGCGCGCCATCGCCAGATGGCCAGATACCATGCGGCAGTTCGCCCGTCGGGATGGTGGCGACCAGTTGCGGACTATCAGTCGTTGTATACACTTTTACGACGTTTTCTCCTCCAACGGTCACGTAGGCGAACTGGCCCTTGGCATTGCGAACAATGTTGACGTGGTTAGTGATTGCGCCAGTGTCCAGAGTCGCCAGCACGTTAAACGGGGGCTGGGCATTGAACACCTCAGTTTTACCGGTGTCCTTCAGGGTCTCCCATACCTGGGTGCCGTCAGGCGTGGCAGCAATGTTCGGGCAAAAGGGGGATGCTTGCGGGACAGTACCAGCAATTTGATGAGACTGTACGTCCACTACCGTGGTCACAGGAACAGAGCTGGAACAGACGAATCCGTACTTTCCATCGGGCCGGAAAATCGTCATTCCCGGACCGTCTCCGACATAAATCTTGTCCTTGTATTCATACGTCGCGCCATCAAGTACCTGGACATAATTCTCGCCCCGCACAGTGACCCAGACTTCACTGTCATCCGGCGTAAAGAAGGCCTCATGTGGTGATCTGCCGACGTAGGTAGTGTGTTTGACCTGGTTTGTGGCCGTGTCGATGAAGGTGACAGAATTGGAGCCGACCGATACGACATCGAGGGTCTTGCGATCGAAAGAGAAACCCATACCGTGGACGAGTGACTGGCTATAGTAGAGCGGGCTCAGATTTTGGGGTGTAACGCCTCCAAGCGGGATTACGCCGAGCAGGTTATTGGCAGATGGATCATAGACTGACACGGTATTCGAGGTCTGATCAGCGTGATAGACACGATCATGTGAACTGATGGGTATATTGGGCGCGTTAAGTCCGTACGGAACCTGTTGCGCAAAGCCAGGGTTCACCAATCCTAGAAACAGAACCCCAGATGCAATTGCGGTATAAAGGCGATTTGTCATAAGTACTCCTTCTCGGGACTTCGAGTAGTTTCTCACTTGAATGAGGGGAACCGACTGCAGTGCTGTAGGCGAGCACGACTATTTGCGAGCGTCATCTGTCTCATCGTTAACCTTTCGCGAGAGACTACCTCTATAAGGCTGGAATCTGCCGTTTTCATCCCCGTGCCAGGAAAAAATAATTAGCCCGTGCATATGTGTCTTCAGCGATCGAGCTGAAATATGCCGAATGGCTGAACGCAGATCCGCGGAGGGAATCCTTGCGGATGCTCATTTGGGAGATCCGGTTCGTAGCAAAATCCGGCAGCACGATGCTCATCTGCGTCAGAGGATAGGGGCATTTCTCCGCGATCGTCGTCACGATGGAAACGGCTTTTACGTGCGTTTGCACCACAATTGCCTTAACAAGATGTGCGGGGCAGTGGCGGGGACCGCTCAGCACTGTCTATGCGATAGAACGACGGCGAGAGGACTTAGACCATTGTTGTGATCGCCAAAGCCGTAGATCGGGGAGTTGGTCTCAGATGGTGCTTGATACTTGCTTGAGACTTTCTTGCTGGGCCGCATTGCACTGGGAGCGGTGTGACCACTGCAGGAGCCTTCTCTGTGCGGAGTTCATGCTCGCTTCCGCTGGACTTCTGTTCGAAGTCGATGACTGAGGGCATTGCGCAGTTGCACACGACATCGGCCGAGCCGAGACATCACTGTGCCAATTGGAATCGCTAGCATGGAGCTGATCTCCTTGCAGGCAAATCCTTCAACCTCCGCCAGTAGGAACACGATTCGTCGCTCCTCCGGTAGTGCTTCGATGGCGTCGATGACTTCCGAGTAATCCAAAGAGGCTAATGACGGCCGTATCGCCACGATATTGTCGATGCTTTGCCCCTGTGGCAGTGCAACTAATGGAACTGCGCGCCTTGCATTCTTGCTTATGCCATTCAATAGAATTCGGAATAGCCATGCTTTGCAGTTTGTGTCACGCTGGAACCGATGAAAGGCGCGCCACGCGCAAAGAAGCGTCTCCTGCACGGCGTCCTCTGCTCGACTGTTACATCTCAATAGACGGCGCGCCATACGCAGGAGAGCGTCAGAGTGAACTAATACAATACTCTCAAACTCTTGTTGTTCTTCGGAAATCAATCGTCTCATCACTAGCGTCCTGTACCTTGAGGCAGTCATCTCCACAGTAGGCGATTGGCCATTCTCAAGCGATCACTTGCTCTATAGGGGCGTGAACGATGAACGTAGAACTGCCGGGGACGGAAAGTCGGAGAGCATGATTGGTGTTTGGTGCAATCCTCATCCCGTACTTCCTAAGACTAGGCTCACCTCCGGTGCACTCGCTTGCCTGAAATTGCCTGCTTGCCTATTTTTCACAGCGCAGCGCGGAACTGGCTGGGAGCACAGCCCACGTGCTGACGGAAGGCATGAGTGAAGTGTGCATGACTCGCGAAGCCAGATTCCAAAGCAATTTCCAGCAATGTAAGAGAGCGATTGCGCATCAATCGTTTTGCGCGGCTAAGCCGTAGCTGGATGATGTACCTGTACGGAGATAGCCCTGTCTGCACACGGAACGCATGAACAAAGCGGGTGTAGCTGTAGCCGGATTCTGCTGCGAGAGCCGGAAGGTCGAACTGCTCAAGAGGATTGGCCTCGATCCGTTCGATAATCCCATTCAAAATGCGGGAGTTCAGTTCGCCAGTTGGATTGGGATTCTGTCGAGAGATGCTCTGATTCATGAGAGTGAAGAGACGCGCAGCGAGGGCGTATGCCAGATGTTCCGTATAGAAAGGTCCAGAGGGACCGCCGGACTTCGCTTCGGCCCGTAGCAGCTGCAATATTCGGGACAATGATTCGTCGTAGAAATTTGGATCATCACCAGCAATCGAGACATCGGGAGCGGTGCTCCTTGCGATCCGTTCGTGCTCCATCTCGTCGGATACCTTGCTGAAGAATCCTTTGTCTATAGCACACAACAAGGCATCATGTTGTGTCGTGGCGCGGACGGGAGGAAGTGTGCCGGGACTAACTAGCCCCAGGGTATTTGGCCGCCTCGCATAGGGAACAAAGCGACTGTTTGTATTGAGACGCTGTCCTCGTGCTGTGGAATTGCTTTGCCATTGCACGAGGAGAAGATGATCAGTCTTTCCTTCGGGCACTTCTCTGGGAGGAACTACGTGGCTTTCAACATCGATGGAAGCCCAGTGCAGGTCCCTGCTTGAAAATCGCATCAATGATTCGCCACGAATTACGCTGCTGAAGCTTCTGATTCGGGGACTGCTGCTTTTAAGGGACGCAACTTTCACGTTTTGTAACGAATCCAAAGTGAGTCTCCTAAACTAATGAGATGCTCGCTGTCACGATCTGATTCGCACGCGCTCGTTCCGGCCGGGCATGTATTGACAGGCGCTTCTGTGGATTCGGGTTATTCACTCAGCGAGTTGCTCAGGTTGCTGGTTGCAATGGAATGCTGGCACTGAGTGCAACATTATGCTGCCACTGGCGACATTCCCGAAGAACTATGAATCCTGCCGCCCGGTGCAATCCAATCGTGCCATTTAATTCGAAGCGGTCTCGATTGCCAAATCCCGCTGTCCTAGGCGGCATGGCGACTCCAGTCGGAGCAATCAGTCAGTAAGGTGCGGTTTGCTCGTAATCCGCCCAGAACCCAGAAAATCAGCCAAGCCTTGCTCCGCACTGTTCGGTGGGTGCATAGGCGTTTTTTGGCACAAGTTGATGAGTGCGAGGGATTCTACTTAAGCTACGCAACTCTAGCTCATCGAACTCAGCGCCGACTGCAAATCGGTTCTCGATCAGCGCATAATCGCCAACGCACTCAGCGAACACCGGGGATGGAGAACTTTCCAGGTTTCGGAGTTGACGGGCTATATCGGCAACTTCGCCTGCAGTTCCGATAGTGCAGCTTACGTATTGTCGATCCCTTGCTTATCGAGTGTCGCGCTGTACTGAAATCTTGGATTGCTATTGCGTGCATTTCAAGTGGTTTTCCAATATTTGACTGCAACGTTGCTGCACTTAAATATTGGAATTTCGTATGTAGATATTGGACAAACCTCAAGCTGAAGTCTGTCCAATATTTAAGTGCAAGAGTAACGTGTCGGAATACGCCACCCGAGTCGACTGCCACTTCAAGATCTCCATTAACCCATTGCCGGTCTTTATGTTTTGACCGTCTCACCCAGAATCTGCCACCTTCGCCTGTAGAGCAGTCCAATATTAAAGTGCATTGCACGGTCCAAAATCCGGGATTTAACTACAGCAATTCATCATCCTGCAAACAATTCCAGGAATTTAGTGCAGCGCAACACGAAGCATTCCTTCTGTTGGGATTGAGGAACGCAGTGAAGAATCCCCGTATTTCGCTGTTTATTAATCTACGAACTATTTCGTTGACATCTACGAACACAATCGTATATGGTCTCCCACATGGTTAAGAAACGCGCAACGCCGAAGCCAACCGAAAGCGAACTCGAACTCCTCGGAATCCTCTGGGAACGCGGCCCGGTCACCGTCCGGGAGCTGTTCGAAGCAGTCAATCAAGGCCGTCCTGTCGTCTACACAGGCGTGCTCAAACTTCTGCAGATCATGACCGAAAAGGGCCTGGTCGACCGGGACGAGCGCGAACGTGCCCATCTCTACCGCGCCGCCGTCTCGCAAGCCGATACCGAGCGCCGTTTCCTGCGCGAGCTAAGCGAACGCTTCTTCGCCGGAAGCGCCGCGCAGTTGGCCCTCCGCGCCCTGCAGATCGAAAAGGCCAGCGACGAAGAACTCGAGGCCATTCGTCAATTAATTCAGAAGAAGGCCCTAACCAAGTAGCCCTTTTCGCTGTCTATGGTGCACCGGGCCCTGAAGAATCGTCGGAGGATTGTATGAGCGCAGTCGCTTGGTTGTCTCGGGAAGAGATGGTGGCGCTGGGATGGACGCTGCTGCACTTCTGCTGGCAGGGTACCGCAGTTGCGTTGGTGTATGCAGTCGTGGATCGCATGACCTCGCGTTCCACATCAACGGTGCGGTACGCCGCGGCGCTCGCAGCGTTCATGTTGATGCCTCTAGTAGTCTTTGGCACATTCGCGTTGGAGATGCGAGTCGCTACTCCGGCGCAGGTGACAGAACACGCGGCCCCGCTGCCTTCTGCGTTTCATTTGACCGAAAAAGCAACACCCATTGTGCATGAGCTGCCGTTGGCCTCCGACCTTGAGGAACGGGGAGAGTGGCTGGCAATGCGCGCTGAACGTCTCCTTCCGTGGGTCGACCGGGTCTGGCTCGCAGGGGTCCTTCTTCTCGCGCTGCGGTCGCTCGGCGGATGGTGGCAGCTGGAAATGATTCGGCGAAACGCGCTGCGCATGGTGCCTCAGCCGGTCGAGCGCGCATTCCAAGGAGTCTCCGAGCAGGTCCATCCCGGCAGGAATGTCGCGCTGCGAATCTCCGATTACGTGATCTCCCCGCTCGCCATGGGAGTTTGGCGAGCCACCGTGATCTTGCCCATGAGTGCCGTGATGGGTATGCCCAGGGAGGAACTCGAGGCCGTGATGGCCCATGAGCTCGGGCACATTCGACGCTGGGACTATGTATGGAACCTCATGCAGACGGCCGTCGAGAGCGTGCTCTTCTTCCATCCCGCCGTATGGTGGCTCAGCAGCACAGTGCGCGAGCGGCGCGAGGTCTGTTGCGACGAGATCGCAGTCGAGTGCTGCGCCGGGGCAGCGGTCTATGCGCGGGCCCTCCTGCGCCTCGAGGAGCAGCGAACCGTGAAGCTGCGAATGGCGATGGCCCTGGGAGGATGCGGCGGATCGCTGCTCGGACGAATCAGGAAGGTACTTGGAGAAGACATGGCAATGGAAAGCAGGATGACGAGTGGAGTCAGTGTGGCAACCGCCGGAGCCGTGATCATGGCGCTGTTGTTGGGACCAAAGGCCAGTACCGCGGTCGCAGCCCCTGTACTCTCGGCAGTGCAGCCGGTAGTGGCGCAGATAATCGCAGCGATGCCCGCCACAACGTCCCAGATGCCCGGGGTAAATCCGCGGGTGGCCGTTCCCGCTCCTGCACCGGCACCTCCTATCCAGCACAGCGAGATTGCGCCGGCGGAAACCCCCACGCCCGCACCAATGGCATCCCCCGCACTAATGGGATCCCCGTCCACGCCAATGGTAGCGCCCTCGCCAGCTCCACGGGTGTATAGGATTGCTCCGAATCCGCCGCTCGCCCCAATGGCTTTCGTGAATAATAGAATCGAACTTCGGGACGCGAACGGCACCCCCTCCACAACCGTCTCCGCTTACATCGAACTGCAGGAGGCGAGCGGCACGTCCTCCATGAAGACCTCGACTTACCTCGATGAGATGCGTGCCGCCGGCTATCCCCTTGATCTGAACGACGACCTCCATTCGCTTGTCGCTTTGAAATCGATGGGAGTCACACCCGAGTATGCCAAATCGATGGGGACCACTGGTCTCGGCAAGCCCACCGTGCATGATCTCATCATGCTGAAGTCCATGGGCGTTACTCCCGAGTATGTTGCATCGTTGAATAGGAGCCGGATCGCCCCGAAGGACTTTCACGAAGTGGTCACGGAAAAGTCCATGGGAATAACGCCCGAGTACGCGGCCGAGATGGAGCAGAAAGGGTTCGGCGATCTCAGCGTGCATGAACTGGTCGCAATGAAGTCGATGGGAATAACGCCCGAGTATGCGGCTGAAATGACCAAGGGATTCGGCACGAATCTCAGCTTGCACGAGTTGATCGCCATGAAGTCGATGGGTGTAACGCCCGAATATGCCGCTGCCATGAAGCAGAAGGGATTCGGCAACCCGAGCGTCCACGATCTGATCGCGGTGAAGGCGCAGGGAATGACACCGGAGCAGGCGGGATGGCTAAAGCAGCAGTTTCCGCAAGCCACCACTGAGGAATTGCGCCGGGCCGCAGTCTTCCATCTCGATGAAAAGTTCGTGGCCGATGCGAAGTCTCACAGATTCGACGATAAGAACCTCGATAAGCTGCTGAAACTCAAGATGTCGGGCTTGCTGGATCAATAGGACCCGCATCAATAGCGCTCAGATCAATAGCACCCTTGGCAATCGACACACATGAGGAGACCTGACATGCGCAAGCCTCTCGTTTTGGTGAAGACTCTCATTTTGTTTTCGATAACCGCGTTTAGCGCGACCATCGCGCTTGCCGACAGCGCAGGCACATGCTCCATTCGCGCCGGACAGACTGACGAAAAGATGTCTTTCAGTTCCGAACGCGGGCACTGTGTCGCAGGCCGCAATTGCCATGAGGGTAGCTCGGACATGCTGTGGAGCAGGTGGAGCGGTATCACCGCGCAAGACCTGGAGCACGAAGGCGCAGCAGTCGACGCGCGCATGAAGGCCGACTCTGGCGAGATGCGTTGTGTCGGCACAGTGCACGATGCAGCGATGCGCGGAACATACTCCTTCACCCCGGATGAGGAATTCGTAAAGCGCATGCAGGCAATGGGATTTGACGACCTGACGCCCGACCGGTTGCAGGGTTACGCCATGCTCGACGTGACCACCGAGTGGGTGAAACAGATGAAGGACGCAGGCGTGACCGAGATGACCACACAAAACGTGATGGGACTCAGAGCGCTGAAGGTAGGCCCCGCCTACGTGAAGGCCATGTCCGCTGCGGGCTATCCCGAGCTGCGCGCCCAGAAGCTGACGAGTATGAAAGCCGTCGGCGTCTCCCCGGAAAAAGTCCAGGCAATCCGGGCAATGGGCTACTCACCAACCCAGGAAGAACTTATCCAGATGAGCGTCTTCAAGATCGACGCTCCCTTCGTAGAAAAAATGAAAGCCCACGGCTTCAAGAACCTGACCATCGCTCAGCTGGTAAAGATCAAGGTCTTCAAGCTCGACGAGTAGAATCATCATCCACTCGTGAAATTGGGTAGTGGGTCATCTATGAAGGCGTCGGCTCTGTCAAGGACGTTTTGGGGCGCACTCTGCCCTGCACTTTGAGAGCGCGGCATTCTGCTCTGATTGATCCAGCACTGTCATCACCGGCCAGGACTCGCTTCGAACAACTAATCTTTACGGGTGAGACTCGGTCCGGCCCAGCCATCTATTCGGCCACAACTTCGGCCATGATTACCACTTCGAACTCCCTTGCGGGAGCGGGGCGCCCAATCAGTTTGACGGTGACCTGTTGCTCACCATGACCCAGCTCCGGGCTACCCCACGTGCGAACCGAACTTCAATGCCTGCTTATAATCCTGCCCCTGCGCCACATCCGATACAGCCGAACCGCCAGTTTGCGGCCATCGCGACCTTGGCGATCGGACCTCCGCGACGCAGCGACAGGTGCAGGAACTGACGCCGCCAAGCCGGCTCGTATCGTACGACAGCATGAGCTAACTCGATCATCAGAAAGCGCAACAACGCGTTGCCTTGCTTGCTGAGGTGTCCGAGGCGCTGACGTCCCCCGCTGGAGTGCTCGCAAGGAATGAGGCCCAGGTAACTGGCTACCTGCTTGCCGCAACGAAACCGCTCTGGCACTCCGAGGACCAGCACAAAGGCCCATCGCTTCCGCCGTAGCCCGGGTAGTGAAGCGCGTAAATGGCTCTGTCGGGAAACACATCTGCAAGATCGGGAATATCTTGCGAAACATCTTCCGCGTTGCCCCCAAAATAGATAAGAGCGGCGGGGCCGACGTGAGGACGAGTGGACACATGGACTGTCGCAGTCCCGACCGGCAGAGTCATCAAGATGCTGCCTTCGGGATTGGACCTTGGCTGTGGATAGCAGATCAGCGAACGTTGGAAAGCGAACAAAGCCCCGCAGACGACCGCAAATAGGATTACCGCCGATACGACCATAATGATGAATACCCGCCCTGCGGATCTCACGGCTTCCTCTCTATTCGCGAAAGCTGGTCAGCCACGCGGTCCGAGGCATCTACAGATCATTTAGCTAATTTACTTTAGTGCAGATCTTGTTCCCTGAAAGGTGGGCGGTCTCAACCGGTCGATGCAACACCATCTGATATGAATTCATTTTCTAAAGGTGGTGTTTATGGCACAAGGAAAACGGGACAGGCTTTCCACGGAACAGCGGATCGACATGTGGCGCCGTTGGA
>Ga0210406_10007834_pt1 | contig 10773 bp, 5 predicted proteins | sample IncBWC30MmetaG_FD_155454 | JGI IMG/M metagenome (GOLD analysis project Ga0210406, IMG submission 155454) | Forest soil microbial communities from Barre Woods Harvard Forest LTER site, Petersham, Massachusetts, United States - Inc-BW-C-30-M | ecosystem: Environmental > Terrestrial > Soil >... | reverse complement strand
AAAGTCGCAAAACTGCAAGTAGACGCCGGGTCAACCCCGGACGAGCTGTTGCCATCTTCGTCCACGCAGCTGGTATCACCCGCCCCTAAATTCAAGACTCGGTTTGTCGTGCCCAGAATGAATGGATTGATGTCCTGTAAGGACGTGAGACCGTGCGAACTGCTTCCCACGTAGCTTAGTTCGACAACAGTGTTCTTTGCGACTTCGTGCTGCAGACTCAAGTTGTACTGATAGGTGTAGGGAGTCTTTAGATGCGGATCCACCAGGAAGACGAATCCATTGCCGTTGATCGGCAAGATTCCCGCATCCAGAAAGTTAATGTTTGACGGCGGCGTATGGGATGGAAACGGATTGGTCGCTCCCGCCGAGCCAAATGGGTCGGTGAAGAAGGGAATGGCGGAAGTCTGTCCGGTTGACGCGCTGGGGAAAAACAGACCGGCATCCGCGAAGAATGGCGGTTGCCCGTTGAACTGAAGATTATCCTCGCCCTTCAGAATGTCGTAGAACACTCCGAATCCGCCGCGAAGACTGGTTTTGCCGTTTCCGGTGACATCCCAGGCAAATCCAACGCGCGGCGCCCAGTTCTTTTTGTCTGGGAAATTTACACCTGTCGGCGCGCCCGGATCTCCTGGATACACCAATCCCGCCGGCGCATTAGGAAATACCTGCGACTGCAATCCAGGTATGACCGAGAAGGAGCGACCTTGGGTGTCTTCCTTCGGACTGTTGTATTCATACCGTATGCCCAGATTGAGGGTAAGTCTTTTTGCCAGCCGCCACTCATCCTGCAGAAAACCGTAATAAGACTTGCTGCGAATGTTTGAGGGAGCGGCAGGCGCCTGAAAGTATGATTGCGGAGCCCCGATGATAAAATCCGCAAGAGAATTACCGGTCGCAAAGTTCGCGCCACTTACGGTGGAATTGAAATCAAATTCGCCGTTCACGACGAAGTCAAAAATCGTATTGTTCTGATACGCGGAAATACCGCCGCCCATTTTCCAGTTATGCTTTCCGTGTATGTAACTCACGGTGTCGGTGAACCCGAAGGTGTTGTTAATCAGCGATGTCGGCCCTTGCTCGCTGAACCCCAACGACAATCCGTTGTCAAACACCAGGTTCGGCGGTCCCACCGGATTATCCGGCGTGGTTCCGATTCCCAACTCGGCCGCGTTAGGCAGTGTGGCCGCGACCTGGTCCTGCAAGAAGTTGTTTCGTTGCACGAACAACCTGAACTCGTTCACCAGGTTTGCTGTAAAGACGTGGCTGTATGCTGCGTTTGCAAAATAATTATTGTTCTGCGTCAGGTTAGGAAAGCCGGGTGCCGTGGCAAACTGAAACGGATTCAACTGTGGATTACGAATACCTCCCAGTGTCGCGCTTACCTTGTCCCTCTGCGAAATCGCGAAATCAAACTTCATGGTCAATTCGTTGTTATTGCTGGTGTGCGCCCCCTGATAGCTGGCCAGACCAGTCGGCGAAGTGGGAATCAACCCCGCTGCGATATATTTTGCGGAGACCGGATTGATCGCCGACGGACTAATGACCGCGCAAGCAGCGCTGGCCGGATTCGGTTGGAAAAATGGGTTCGCCCGTAGGAAGGCAGCCACATTGGCATCTGCGTTTGGACATGCACTACCCGGCTGAAACCCGCCCTGAACGCCAGAAAAGTCCCCATTCAGCTGCGCTGGCGTGAAAACTGTTCCCTCACCAGTTGTGCTTTGCGATGACAGACGTTGCCCTTGGTAGCCTACGAAGAAGAAGAAGCGGTCCTTGCCGTTCACCAGCTTGGGAATACTGATCGGACCGCCAAACGTCCCGCCGTACTGATTGCGCTTCAAGACATTGCGAGCAAGGCCGTTTTCGTTATTGAAAAAGGTGTTGGCGTTGAAGTCGTCGTTCCGCACAAACTCAAATGCGCTGCCGTGCCAGGTGTTAGTGCCCGACTTGGTCACTACGCTGATTACGCCGCCGCCATTTCGTCCATACTCGGCTGAATAGTTGCTCTCTAGAATTCTAAATTCTGCGATGGTATCCGGATTCGGATTGAAGACCACGCTGTTGTCCAGAAGATTGTTGTTCAATCCTCCGTCCAGCAGAAACGTCACCGAATCGCTGCGCCCGCCCGCGATGCTGTAAGTTCCCGCGGCTGTCGAGTCTCCGTTTGTTTCGGTTACGCCGGGTTGCAGTTTCGCGAGGTCCAGCACGTTTCGTCCATTCAGTGGTGCTTGCTGGATTGCCTCGCCTACCACCGTGCCGCCGACCGTCTCGCTTTGCGTTTCGATATTTGCGGCCTGGGTCGTCACTTCCACCACGTCTGACTGTTGCCCGATTGCCAGCTTGGCATCAACGCGCAGCGATTGTGCAATCTGCAAAACCTGGTGCTCGAACAGTTGCTCCCGAAAACCGGTGGCTATCACTCGCACGTCGTAAGTGCCAATCGGCAAGGAAAGTATTTCGAAGAATCCTTCCCGGTCCGTTTTTGTTTCCTGGGAAACCTGCGTGGCCACGTTTGTTGCTTTGACTTGTACGCCCGGAACTCCGGCGCCGCTGGGATCGGTAACATTTCCAATAATGCGACCCGTCGCCTGCTGCGCGTGGGTAACTTCACACGTGCCGAGCGTGAAAATCACGACCAGTAGAACCGAGAAAAAGAGTCCGAGTAGCTCTTTCACTATTTTGCCTCCAAAATAGAATTGCGATAAAAATCCCATAGCTCGTAGACTCGCCGGACAGGAAAATATTCCATGTGTTTTTTCCCTGCTCGAAAGGGGAATAAAGCAGCAGGAAGTTGAGTTACTGGCAATGGAGCATCCTGATGGATGCTCGTGATTCGTGCGGTACAGAAATACAAGGCGCTCGCGCCTAGTTCCTAAGAAGAGCCGAGCTATGCACCATCTGGCACCGCAGATAGCACCAAGCCAGCACAAAAAGGAGAACCGATCCGTGGCAGCGGGGTTTGAACCGAATCTAGTGGCCTGTCATTTTCGTGCGACGAACCGCTAGGCAGTTGGGCCGGGTCGGACTCAGGCTTCAAACAAGCGCTCGAGGCAGACTTGAACGCTTATCATTAACTAGGCGAGAAGTCTTTTATGCTCGATAGCCTCCTCAAAGACATTCGCTACGCAGTCCGCAACCTCTCAAGAGCGCCGGGTTTTACCGCTGTTGCCGTACTCACACTGGCACTGGCGATCGGAGCGAACACAGCGATTTTCAGCGTCGTCGAAAATGTTCTCCTTCGGCCCCTTCCTTATCCCCATCCGGAGAATTTGGTGGAGATCTGGAACACCTATCCGCCACAGGTCCCCCGGGCCGGATTGTCTCCTGGTGATTACGCCGATTGGCATCAGCAAGCGACCAGTTTTTCAGAGATGGGAGCTTATGGGGATACCTCAAAGGGCTTTAACCTCACAGGAGACGGTGAGGCGCAGCGCGTGCTGGTGGGGTATGCCAGCTCTGACCTTTTTTCCATGCTGGGAGCACGCGTCGTCGCGGGCCGCTCGTTCGTTCCCGAGGAGAACCGCACCGGCAGTGCGCCGATAGTCGTCCTGGGACATCGCCTTTGGGAGAGTCGGTTTGGCGGCGATGCTGGCGTTGTCGGGCGCAGTGTCACTCTGGACGACAAGCGCTATACCGTCGTGGGCATTTTGCCTGCCGGTTTTCAGCTTTTGCGCTGGGCCGATTTGTGGATGCCGCTCGGCCAATATGACGATGACTTGACCGAGCACGTTCATCACGCGTTCGCGGTTATCGCTCGACTAAAACTGGGCATCAGCCTTTCCGAAGCGCAGGAGGAAATTGGACGGCTCAATCAGCAAGAAGGGATCGCTTATCCTGATGCTCATAAGGGATTTGGCGTCCTGGTGCAAAGACTTCAGGATCCCTCTGCAGCTAGCTTGCGCGGCACTTTGCTCGTTTTGTTCGGCGCGGTCGGACTTGTCCTGCTGATCGCCTGCGCGAATATTGTGAACTTGCTCCTGGTGCGCAATGCCGCCCGAGAAAGAGAGATTGCGGTGCGCACCGCCCTCGGAGCCGGTCCGTGGCGATTGGTCCGCCAGTTGCTCGCTGAGAGCATTTTGCTGTCCACGCTGGGCGGAGTAATGGGCGTGTTTTTCGCGATAGGCGGATTGAGAGTCTTGATGGCATTGGTTCCTGCCGACCTTGCTATCTTGAACGGAACTGGTCTGAACGGCTGGGTTCTGGGATTCACCGTCGCAATTTGTCTTGCGACCGGTCTTGCCTGCGGTTTGCTGCCTGCGACGCGCAAGCTGACGACAAATCTATTCGGCGTGCTGAAACAGGGAAGCAAGGGAGCCAGCTCATCCGGCGGTCACAAGACCCACAATCTGCTGGTGATTTCCGAAATCGCAATGGCTCTTATTCCTCTCGTCGGTGCGGGCTTGCTGCTCAGGAGTTTCCAGCATCTGCTCGAAGTCGATCCTGGCTTTCGCGTCGAGCACATCCTCACGATGGAAATCCAGCAGCCCGCACTGTCCTTTGCGGAAATCAACCAGCTCTCGCAGGAACAGCAGCTCAAGCTGGGCGAGAAGCAGTCTCTACAGTTTGAAGAAATTGCCGCGCAAGTCCGGGGCTTGCCAGGAGTCAAGGAAGTAGGTGGAATCGACGATTTGCCGGTCGGCAACGAATTTCGCCAGGCCTCGAGATTCGTCATCGAAGGCCAGCCTATTCCTGCGGTCGGCGTACGTCCAATCGCGCAGACTCGTACGGTGAGTCTCGGCTATTTTCGCTCGCTGGCAATTCCGCTGCGTGCTGGCCGCACCTTCAACGAGGACGACTGGAAGGTCGTAAACATGGTTATCAATGAGAACATGGCGCGGCGTTACTGGCCGCAAGGAGACGCTCTCGGAAAGCGGGTCAATTTCTGCGCCCTTGACCCAAAACCGTGTTGGTTTTCGATCATCGGCATCGTGGGCAACGTGCACCAGTTTGGGCTGGACGGCGGGCCGACCTATGACGCCTATTTTGCCGGTGGATGGACGCCCTACCTTGTGGTTCACACGACTTCTGATCCTGTCAGGCTTGCGGCCGGCATTACAGACGTGGTTCACAAAATGGATCCAAATCTGCCTATCGCGCACATAACGACCATGGATGGACTCATATCGGATTCCGTTTCGCCGCGCCGCTTTTCCGCGGTTCTAGTAGGAATCTTCGCGACACTTGCGCTGTTGCTCGCGGCCATCGGGATCTATGGAGTGATGAGCTATACCGTCAGCCAGCGCACGCAAGAAATTGGGGTCCGCATGGCGCTTGGCGCTCAGCTCACGAACGTGCGCGCGATGATTCTCGGGCAAACTCTCAAGTTGGCTCTCATCGGCGTGGGGCTTGGCCTGGCGGGCGCCTTCGTTCTTGCGCGCTTCCTCGCGAGCCTCCTCTTCGGTATCGGGACCTACGATCCGGTTACGTTCCTGGGCGTCGCGTTTTTGCAGATCACTGTCGCGCTCGCCGCTTCCTACGTTCCCGCCCGTCGGGCTATGCGCGTGGATCCCTTGGTGGCGCTACGTCACGAGTAGAGCCCGGCTTGGCCATGGTCCGACACAGCCAGATCAAGTCGCGAATCCCGGTTTGCACAATCCGACCAATGCCGAATTTTTTAATAACAATGCGTTCGCCGTGCCGCTGCTGGGCGCCATCGGAAGTACCGGCCGCAACGTTCCGTATGGCCCGCAGTTCCGTTATTTCACGTTCTCGGTTTTTTAAGGAATTCCCTTGAATGGAAAAATTGAAGCTGCAGTTCCGAACGGAGTTCTTTAACATCACAAACACTCCGAGCTTTTTTATTCCTAACAACCAGAACGACCACGCCACAACCAACCAGGTACCAACCGCGGATCTGATTGCCGCTGGCACGGTCAGTCCGGCGTTTGGTCAAGTGGTAGTGACCAATCCTAACTACACGCCTAGCGAGATTCAGTTTGTCCTGAAGCTTCTATTCTGACGTATCACGACGGCGCCCGATAAGCAGCGTCGAAATCCTGCAACATAGGAGCGGGAAACCCGTGAATTCACGGGTTCCCGCTTTTTGTGTCCTGTGGCTTCAATACACTTTTGACATCCGGCCTGGAATAAAGGCGCGAGTGGCACAGTCCTGCACTGAGTGAAGGTGTTGCCAACGAATGTGCTCAGGTTCGCTTCTGGCGCACTTAAATCTGTTTCGGAGGTAGCCCATGTTCCGTAAATGTATCTCGTTTGCAGTCTTTGCACTGGGGGCGCTAGCGATTGTCGTTGCCGGCGTTGCGCAGCAAGGCCCGACCGAAGCCCCGACTGGTTTTGACACTCCTACCCTGGCGCAGGACCTTGGATCACAGAGCGTCAGCAATGGCATCGCCGAACCATCCGGCGACACCTATGCCCTCGACCAAACTCGTTTTGAACAAGACCATGATGCCCGCACTGGGCTGGGGCCCGTGTTTAACGCGAGAGCATGCGCGGATTGTCACCAGAACCCTGTCAGCGGCGGGTCCAGTCAATTCACGGAAATCCGCGCCGGCCATCACGACGCCAACGGCAATTTCGTGGCCGCGACCGTTCCCATCAACGATGGCGCGAATGTCATTGCGAATCGCTCTATTATCAACGACCGCGCGCTGATTCCACAGGCGCAGGAGCACATACCGGATACGGAAAACATTCGGGCGTTACGTGCGGCCCTCAATACTCTGGGAGACGGATTTGTCGAGGCGATCGACGATAGCACCCTGCAAGCCATCGCTCAGCATCAGGTAGAGATCAGCCATGGCAGAATCCACGGCGAAGCAGTCGAGGTTCCGGTTTTGGAATCGCCCGGACAAAACCGCATCGGCCGCTTTGGCTGGAAGGATCAACACAGCAGCTTGCTTTCTTTTATCGGTGACGCATACCTGAATGAAATGGGAGTAACCAATCGCCTGCGGCCCAAGGACGTAACGACGGTTGGCAAGGTCACGACCGACCCTGAAGACGTTCCAGACAATATCGGTTTGGCGGATATCGATCACTTCGCGCAGTTTCTGCGCGGAACCAAAGCACCACCGCGCGATTCGGTCTTGGCTGCCTCGGCCGCAGCACAAACAGGACGACAAATCTTCGAGAATATTGGCTGCGCCAGTTGTCATGTCAGCACCATCGTTACCGCTTCCCCTGGAGCAGTCATCAATGGCGGAGCGTTTACCGTACCTGACGCGCTGGGCAATAAGATCATCCACCCTTACAGTGACTTTCTGCTTCACGACATCGAGACCGGAGACGGTATCGTCCAAAACCCTCCCGAAGACACGGCCAACAAACTACGCACCGTGCCGTTGTGGGGGTTGCGCATGCACCCTCGCCACATGCACGACCTGAAGTCCTTGACCTTGGAAAGCGCCATTGAGCGTCACGGCGGCGAGGCCGCGCAGGAAAGAAATCGTTTCCGCGATCTGACAGCGGCAGAAAAACAAGCTCTGATCACCTTTTTAAACTCACTTTAGATCGAGAACAGAATCATTCATCCAAGCTCGTGGACCAACGTCGCGGCAAGGCACAAGGTGCGCGCCAGTAATTCTCTCGGAGAAGAGGACCGGCGTCGCCTTACAGTTGCCCCCTGCAGCGTTTGAGGGCGGATGGTCGACGACTCGCCCACCAGGTTGGCACGCGACATGTCGCATTCTCATTTGCAGCTTAGACCAGTGTCTTGCGCTGTAGATGGATCTGTTCATTCGCGATGGCTGTCCACACGGTCTTGCGAAAAGAACGGTCGTGACGGTTGTGACATCCAAACATAAAAACGTTGGGCACACTAGACAATCGCGGTTGGGAGTGGCGTTGCTACATGCGTGATCCCGACGGCTACCTCATCGCGCGTCGGCGCGTTCGTGCCCGCACACAGCAGATGTACAGTCTCGCGAGTTCGGTGACAGTTCTAAATTACCGCGTGCGTCATCACCACTGTGGAGTAAGCTTCGCGTCCTTTGTCAACCGGAGCCAAGAACCGTGGCGCGCGGCTTTGGGGGTTCCGCCTCCGCCATTCAACTTGTGCTTCGTTTATCAGGACTCGCCCATTTATTCCACACTCCCGCGCAGAACGGTCATTCGTTCCCCCGTTCGTTGCCAGGCGACCCCGGGCGGGTTGGATTGGCGAAAAGCGGAATAGAACATGGGTGTCACCGGTTTCCATCACTGGAAGGCATCGGTGACGGAGGTGCGAACTCTGGAAATCCGGTGTCGGCATTACGAAAGGAATCGACAATGTACGGACCAACAATCGTGATATGGCTTGTGCTACTCGTGCTGGCGCTAACGGTGGTCGCCTTTGCGACTCGTCTAGTTGAAAAATACCGGCTGGCTGAGCGCTTCTCGAGAGTTCGGGAAAAACCGTCCCTGTCACCCGAAGCAGCGCACCCGATCTTGAGGCACCCATAGACCGGCCGACACAGCGGTAGGTGTCGTCTGCTTCAGACAATCAAGACCATAGCAAGGCAAGCTGACCTCGTACCTCTTTATCAAGCATCGACCAACATGGATCACGCAAAGGCTTTGTCATCTGGCAAGACGGCTCGATGAAAGCTTCCGGGATTAGGATTTCTTATGAAAATCTTTCGAGCAAGAATCTGCCAACAGGAAACTCTGATTGCCTCAGCCGTCTTTTGCCTGGGACTATTTATCGCATCTTCGCCGTTAGGGGCGCAGTCTGGCAAGGCATCAACGCCGGTGCCGACCAAACGCTCAGCGTTAGACGATAGTTTTGCTCCGCTTCAGCAAGTAAACACATCTCTGCAAGTGCTGTCGAAACGAGTGGGGCCCAGTGTTGTCCAGATCTTTAGCACGGCTTACATGCCCGATAGCGGCCACGAGCATAGAAACACGGATCTCTTGTCCCGCGGCCTGACTTCCGGATCGGGCTTCATAATTGCCTCGGATGGGTGGATCGTAACAAACGCGCATGTGGTAGAAGGAGGACGTCGGATTCGGGTTCAGCTCACTCACGAAGCCGCGTTATCGGCACCTCGGAATGGAGTCTCACGCCACGCTTTATTCGACGCCAAGCTCGTAGTGGCTGATCGTGACACCGATGTTGCACTGCTCAAAATCGAAACAAGCGGTCTGCCAACACTGGAGCTGTCTGATTCGAGCGATCTAAAACAAGGTCAATTGGTCTTGGCTTTTGGCAGCCCTCTAGGTCTCGATAATTCTGTGAGCATGGGCATTGTGAGCTCTGTCGCGAGACAACCGGATCCAGACAGTCCGACAATCTATGTGCAGACAGATGCGGCGATCAATCCGGGCAATAGTGGAGGACCGCTGATAGATACGAACGGTCGCGTCGTCGGGATTAATACACTGATTCTCACCCAGTCGGGCGGCAATGAAGGGATCGGTCTGGCTATTCCCAGCAATGTAGTGCGAAGTGTTTACAACCAGTTTCGCACTGACGGTCACGTGCACCATCATCAGATTGGTGTTTCGGCGCATAATATCACGCCCGCTTTGGCATCGGGATTAGGTCTCGATCGCGACGATGGCATCGTGATTGAGGATGTAGTTCGAGGAGGCTCAGCGGCGAGCGCCGGTTTGATGCCCGGTGACATCGTGCTATCGGTGAATGAAAAGCGAGTTGAAAATATCCGCCAATTCGCGTTAGCTCTCTATCCTTTTGCTGTGGGCGAGAAAGCCACACTCGAAATCCAGCGCGGCAAACAGAACATCTCCTATCAAATACCGGTGAGCGAAAAACTGGACCTGCAGGAACGCCTGGCCGACCTGGTTACCAGGGAACAAGCCAAAATTCCGCAACTCGGAATTCTGGCTCTCACTCTCGACGACCGACTTCTGCCGGCACTTCCACAACTTCGCAATCGATTTGGAGTTGTGGTTGCCGCGAAAGAGTCCGAAGGAGCTTACATCGGAGAAGGCCCGCTCCCGGGAGACGTAATCTATTCCATCAACCAAACGCCTGTAGACAGTGTTGACTCGCTGCGCTCAGCCCTCGACGCCCTCAAGGCGGCCAACGCGCTGGTACTGCAAGTCGAACGCCTGGGTAGTCTTCATTATGTTGTTCTTGAAACTGAAAAGTGAGCTAAGTTTTTCATAGTTCGCGGGCACTCTTCCAGTTTCCGAAAACTCCAAACGACATACGCTTTGGTCCCGCCCGTGGCCGCGCGGTTCAAGAAACTGTGACACGCCTCATTGACTGCGGTCCTCAATGGCCCCAGCGCCCGAGATTGTCGTACTCCTGCCTACGACCCGGCTCTCTTAGGGGCCACGTCCTAACGGATACTGTCACTTCGCTGCGAAAAAGCGAGTCTCGCCGTCTGTGTACGTTTTTAGGAAGTTGTGGCAAGCGCCGCTCTGGTGGAATAGAGGCCTCGAAACTGCGGTTATCTATAGTGAACACTCTGATGTTCAAAGGAGAAATAATGAACAAGTATTACTTGCGTTTCTTGATTGCCCTAATCGGCGTCGCCGGTTTAGGTGTGGCCGCTAGGGGCCAGGCTGTCGACCAAATCGTGATCCACATACCCTACGAGTTTGTGGTCTCTGGCAAGACACTCCCTCCAGGCACTTATCGGGTGAGCCGTTTGTCCGAGATCCAGTCAGAGGTCTTAATCCTCAGCAGCTCTGAAAGTCGTGAGGGAGTAATGGTTCGTCCGACCGAAGTCGAAAGAGCGCGTGCCGACAAACCCGCAGTCAGTTTCGAGCAGATCGATGGTCAGCACTTCCTCAACAAGATCGAAACTGCCGACCACGTATTCACCATTCCAGTCTCTCGATCGGAGATCTTGGCAACCGCGGCTAAAT
>Ga0210406_10007831_pt1 | contig 10776 bp, 7 predicted proteins | sample IncBWC30MmetaG_FD_155454 | JGI IMG/M metagenome (GOLD analysis project Ga0210406, IMG submission 155454) | Forest soil microbial communities from Barre Woods Harvard Forest LTER site, Petersham, Massachusetts, United States - Inc-BW-C-30-M | ecosystem: Environmental > Terrestrial > Soil >... | reverse complement strand
CAGCCGCGCAATCACTTCCAGTCGCCGCTCGCCGCCTTCCACCTTCACCGCTTCCGCGCCCGCTTCTTTCACGAACCGCACAGCGTTGCTCAACGCCTCGTTCACGTCGCCCTGGTAGGTCCCAAACGGCATGTCCGCCACCACCAGCGCCCGTTGCACGCCGCGCCGCACCGCCTTGGTATGGTGCAGCGACTCCTCCATCGTCAGCGGCAGCGTGCTTTCATACCCCAGCACCACCATCGCCACCGAGTCGCCCACCAGCACCACGTCCACTCCGGCTTGGTCCATTAAGCGGGCAGTCGGATAGTCGTATGCCGTCAGGCAGGTGATTTTCTTGTGTGTGGAATCCGCAGCTGTGGACTTGCGCTGCAGCAATTCAGGAACAGTCACTTTCGCACTGTTCCCATTCGGAATGATGCTCATGTCGGCCTCCGGTGCCGTTCCCTGAATGCGGGATACAGCCCTCGCGCGAACAACCTAACTATAACAAATTGTGATGCCAGTCGCCATTATTTGTGACGCTCGCCGTGCTCTTTCTTCTGTAGTGGCCGACCTTTAGGTCGGTCACGGCAAACGCTTTTCCCTCCCAACCTCCATCACCCGCTGCTCCAAATTCCACGCGCGCAAAGCGATCGAAATTCCGTCCTTCATCGAAGCCTTCGAACACTCAATCAAAATCTCTTTAATTTCCCCCGGAAGCAGCGAAACGTAGTTCTCGCTGTAATACGCCGGCAGCACCCTCGTTTTTCCATCCGCCTCTAGCAATGTCAACTTTAATTCAATCGCCGCCGCGCTACCTGTATTCTCCAGCACCACGTTCACGCGACCCTCGTCCCCCTCGACCGTCGTTCGCACCGTCGTCTTGATCTGTGCTTCTCCCATCCGGTTCAATTTCCGGTAATCCACGCTCGTTCCGCCCATCCAGTAAAAATTGTCCGACACCAATTGTCCAGTCGGATCGCGCAGCTCCAATTTCACCAGCGCCACGTTTTCTTTCAAAAAAGGCGCCAAGTCCAGCGGGAAAAATTCCGTGGTCCCGCTGGCCGCGTCTTTCTTCTCTTCGTGTTCCCCCAGCAACTTGTTCTCCAGCGAATAAACGCGTGCGTGCGCCGTCAGACCGGTCTTCGTATCCGGCAGCGAATTGGCCACCTCTACCACGTAATTCGAAGGGTCCAGCTGCACGTGCACCATTTCGCTCGCCTTCTTCACCGCATAATATGAAGCCTGCGTGTCGTAATCCGAGCTCAAAATCTGCCAAGTCGAACTCGGCCAGGCCGGCTGCGTCATCCACAGCATCCGTCCCGTGTTTGGCGCCCACAAATGCGCGTTCATCCCTTCAAACACCGCGCGGTGCTGCACGTAGTTGAACATCTGCGCCTTCCGTTCGAAATCCTCCAGGCTCGTCGGAGCGCCAAACTCTTTTTCCATCTCCGCCATGAACGGCGTCATATCCCCGTTCGAGCTCTGGTGCCAGTCGTGATACGCCCAGTTGTCGCTGATCGGCCACAAATCCTCGCGCGGAATCCACGCTCGCCAATTCTCCAGCGTTGGAAACGATGGCGTCCCCGTCTCCACGGAAAACCCGTGATTCAGCATCGTGAAATACAGCTTCGGCTCCACGTATTTGTACGGCCCGCTGTTCTGCAGGTTCACCTGGTTCGAGGTCGGCGTGAAATACCGCGTTCCATCCACCTTCCGCGTCAATTCCTCCAGCCCCTCGTTCAGGATCGGCTGTGGCACGCCCTCGTTCCGCCCGCACCACACCGCGATCGATGGGTGATTCCGGAAGCGCGAAATTGTATCCCGCGCATTTTCCAGGAACAGCGCCGGGTCCTCCGGCTCAATATTGTAGTTTTGCGTCGAAGCCCAGAAATCGTTCCACACCAGCAACCCGTACTCGTCCGCCAGTTCGAAGAAAACTTCCTCGGTGCTCTGGCCAACCCAGTTGCGGATGATGTTCACGTTCGCGTCGCGGTGCAGCCGGAAAAACGGCTCGAGCCGCTCTCGCGAGACGCGCTTCAGCATGTCGTCCATTCCCCAGCTGCCACCGCGCGCCGCGATCCGCACTCCGTTCACCTTGATCGTCAGGTACGGAGTCGCACGCGCATCTTCCAGATGTTTCACCGCCGCCGATTTCTCCGCGCCCGGCCTCAGCGAAGCAACCCACGATTTCCAACCGTCTCTCCATTCCTCTGGAAAAATCGCCGGGAACGGGTCCGCCAAGGGCACGTTGCGAATCCCCGTGTGCGTCACATCCACAATCTGTTCGCGCTTTGTTCTCGCCACGGTTGGCGAAAATTCCACCCGCTCTAGATGTCCCGCGCTGTCGAGCAGGCTCAATTCATACGTCAGCTCCCGCATCCCGAATCGCACATCCCTGGAGTCCGATTTCTTTCCGTCCACGGTCACCGCAAGCCTCAGCGTGTAAAGCTCCGGCTTCCCGTATCCATTCGGCCACCACAACCGCGGGTGCTGCACCTTCAATTGCGCAAACTCCGCAGAAGTCAACGCCACCGAATTCTGTCCCGGCACCAGTGAAACCGTCTTCGTGACCTTCACAGTTTCGAATGACGCCTCCAGCGTGCCGCTCACTGCCGCGCTCGTATCGTTCTCAAGCGGCACCGTAATCTCCACGTCCGCCGAATTCGTCTCAGGCAGCGGCAGCTTTGTCACCACTTGCACATCGCCAATCTTCACTCCGCCCGTCGCCCGCACCGTCACCGGCTGCCAGATTCCCGTGTCGCGATCCCGAATCGACGGAATCCAGTCCCACCCCTCCGTATCGACAAACGTCGGTCCATCCAGACACATCATGCCGCCATTTTCTCCCGGCCCCGCTTTGATGCTCTGCTCATGCGGAATTCCCGGATGCGGCGGCGGCGAAACGCGCACCGCCAGCACATTCGCAGCGCCCGCCTTAACCGCCTCTGTCACGTCAAACACGCCGCGAATGAAAGCGCCCTTGATGGCCCCCATCCGCTTCCCGTTCAACCAAACTTCCGCCGCGTAGTTGATTCCCTCAAACGTCAGCGTAAGGCGTTGCCCCTTCCAATCCGCCGGCGCCGTAAACTCGCTGCGGTACCAGTAATCCTGCTTGTTCAAACTTTCCGGAATCGCCAAATTGTTCAGCCCGTAATCGGGGTCGGGATAGACGCCCTGGTTGATCATCGTCGTCAACACCGTTCCCGGCACCGTCGCGGTCCACCATCCGCTGGTTCCGAATACGTTTTGCGAGATTGCATCGCCGCTTGCCGAAATCTCCGGCGCAGGCCGCAGCTTCCAGCGCCCGGAAATCATCCACTCGTTCGAACTTTTCGTTTCGATTCCCGATTTCGATTCGGTCCCCGCCTTTTTCTCCGGCCGCGAAAAAGCCGCATTCGATTTTGGCATCGTGTCCGGATCCTGAGGCGCCCGGTAACCCGCCTGGGCCTGCGTCTGCACCGGCCACGGCTTCGATCCTTCTTCATAAACAGCTGTCGCGAAATTCTCCGGTTTCGCATACAACTCTTTTAATTCCTCGCCGGTCAACGCACTTCGCAACACTGTCAGCCCCGAAATCTTTCCCGAAAAGTGCCGGTTCTCCTGCGTTGGAAATTGCGCGGGCGCCATCACCAGCAGCGGACTGACTCTCCCCGCATCCAACTTGCCCCCAGCCACCCTCACCCCATTCGCATAAATCTGCACTTCCAGCCCATCAAAAGTAGCCGCGACAAATTGCCACTTCCCCAGCGCGAGCCCAGCCGTTCCGGAAAAAGTCGCGTCCTTGCCGCCCCAGTAAAACAATTTCTCTCCGTCCAATCCCAGGTACCGCGAATATTCCTCGCCCGGATCTCCCACGCCGGCGATCAGCACCGCGCCCTTCGGCGCTTCCTCCATCCGAATCCACGCATACAAACTCCACGGCGAATCGGCGCGCAGCACCGTATCGCCCTTCGCCAAATGTTTTTTCAGCTCGTCGCCGCCCGCCAGGAACACGCCATTGTATGGTCCGTAGGAAGCAGGATCATTCGAAGGAATGTAGATCTGGCCGCCCGCCCGCGAAGCGCAGAAAAGCGCAGCCACTAACATCATTACAGCAACAAATTTGGTTTTCATGGTGAACCGGCTATCCCGCTCGGTGCTTTGGATTGTTACCGCAAAAATAGTTCCACACAATCCCGATAGTTGGAAACGATTTCCGCAGCCTTCCGCGCCGAAAAACTATCGCCGTTCAGTCTGCGGAAGATTTCACCGGCGCCTGCGCGCGCCCCTTCCACTGCCCGCCGCGTCCCAGCCAGTAGCGCACCGCGGAAAGCCACGTCGCATAGGTATAAAAAGCCGCCGCCAGCGGCAACGCAGCCGACCACAGCGGCGACATCCGGTAAAACCGCACCGTCGGCAAATATGTGATCGCCATCAGCGCCCATGCCGCAAGCCCCAGCCGCCACACCACTGCCTGCGCGCTGAAAGTGAAAATCACTGGCAGCAGATATGTGACGAACATCCCGAGCAGCGTTCCCACCAGCGCCAGCCCTGAATAACCCAGCTGTGTGAACGCGGTCCGCGCAATCAAATCCTGAATCTCCGTGAACGACATGTACGTCCGCAGGCTCACGCTCTTTCGCGTCAAACCCATCCAGATCCCGCCGCCCGTCCGCTTCACTGCCCGCGCCATTGTGCAGTCGTCAATTACTTCACCGCGAATCGCCGCCAGCCCGCCAATGCGTTCCAGCGCAGCGCGCCTCAACAGGATGCAGCCACCTGCCGCTCCTGCGGTCTTTCGCGTTCTGCTCGCACTCCAACCAGGTGGATAAAGTTTCAGAAAAAAATAAAGAAACGGAGGAATCAGCAGGCGCTCGGGAAAAGTATTTACCTGCGACAGCGCCATCAGCGAGACCAGATCCAGCTTGTCTCTCTCCGCGCGCTGCACTATGCGGCGCAGCGTGTCTGGCGCATGCTCGATATCCGCATCTGTAAACCAGAAAAAGTCCGCCTCGCGCGCAAGGCCGCTCTCCACGCCCTGCTGCATCGCCAGCAGTTTTCCGGTCCAGCCGCTCTCCAACGCCGCGCCCGGCAAAATCAAAACTCGTTCGCCGGCTCCTGCGCGTTCAGCCGCTTCCCTCGCCAGCGCCCCGGTTCCGTCATCGCTGTGGTCGTCCACCACCACTACGCGAACCTCGCCCGCGTATTCCTGCTTCGCCAGAGATTGCACAGTCCGCGCAATCGTCACTGCCTCGTTGCGCGCCGGAACAATCACCGCCACACGCGGCCAGCGCGGCAGCGATTCCTTCATCGAACTGTCATCGTCGAACGCGAGAAGCTGCCAAAACGCTCCGCGCAGAAAGGTAAGCACAATCCATATAAGCAGGGAAACAACAGCCAGGATGAGGGCCAGGGAATTCACCCCCCATTCTGTCTCAAAACCCAACCTGCCGCCACTTGGCCCCGTTCTCGTGGGGCCTGCTTCCAAGGCGGGCCGCTCTTTTGTTGAGTGCGACAGCGAAGCTGCCGCTTTTACAGCCCAAACCCAACCATCCAATTTTCCGGATGACCACCAATCTACGTCAAATCCTCCGCCCGGATCGGCAATCGCCGCACCGGTTTCCCCGTCGCCGCAAAAATCGCGTTGCACACCGCCGGCGCAATCGGCGGCGTCCCCGGCTCACCGATCCCGCCCGGCCCGTCATTGTTTTCCACAATGTGCACTTCCACCTGCGGCGCTTCGTTCATCCGCACCATATCGTAATCGTTGAAATTCGCCTGCTCCACACGCCCGTTCGCAATCGTAATTTCGCCCTTCAGTGCCGCCGTCAATCCGTAAATAATCCCGCCCTCAATCTGCGCACGAATCGTTTCCGGATTCACATGCCTCCCGCAATCCACCGCTGCCACCACCCGATGCACCTGCAGCGAATGTGCCTTGCGGTTGATGCTGATCTCCGCCACTTCCGCCACGTAGCTGCCAAACGATTCCACCACCGCAATTCCGCGGTAGCGTCCCGCGGCCAGCGGTTTACTCCATCCCGCCTTTTCCGCTGCCAGTTCCAGAACGCCGCGTTGCCGCGCATCCTTGCTCAGCAAACCGCGCCGGAACTCAAACGGATCCTTCCCCGCGGCCTTCGCGAGCTCGTCCACGAAACACTCCGCGATGTATCCGTTGTGCGAATTTCCCACCGACCGCCAAAATCCCACCGGCACACCAGGCTCCGTCAGCAGATACTCCACCAGAAAATTCGGCACGTCGTACTTCAGCGTCGCGATGCCTTCCGTCGCCGTGTCGTCCAGCCCGTTCTTCACCGAGCCAGGGAAAAACCGCGACATGATCGACGGCCCCACAATCCGCGACTTCCACGCCACCGGCGTTCCCTTGTCGTCAAGGCCCGCCCAAAATTTCACCATCACAGTCGGCCTGTAAAAATCGTGTTGCATGTCGTCTTCGCGGGAATAAGTCACCTGCACCGGCGCGCCCGTGGCTTTCGAAAGCTCTACCGCCTCGATGATGAAGTCCAGCTCGGCCCTCCGCCCGAATCCGCCGCCGAGATATGTCGTGTGAATCTTCACTTGTTCGGGCTTTAATCCCGTGATCTTCGCGCCGGTCATCTGTGCAAACGTCTGAAATTGCGTCGGCGCATAAATGTCGCAGCCGTCCGCGCGCACGTCCGCAGCGCAGTTCATCGGCTCCATCGTCGCGTGGGCCAGAAATGGCACCTCGTACTCGGCTTCCAATTTCTTCGCTGCGCCGCCCATGGCCCCGTCCGCGTCGCCATCTTTGCGCGCGATTACGCCGTCCTGCTCCATCCGCGACTGATACAGTTTGCGGATCGCATCGCTGGAATTCTTCGCGTTTGCGCCCTCGTCCCACGTAATCTGCAGCGCGTTCCGCCCCTCCATCGCCGACCAGGTATTGTCGGCCACCACCGCCACGCCGGTCGAAACCTGCACCACGTTCTTCACGCCGCGCACAGCCTTCGCTTTCGTCCCGTCAAAACTTTTCACTGTACCGCCAAACACCGGGCACCGCGCCACCGCCGCGTGCAGCATCTGCGGCCGCCGTACGTCAATCCCGAACTCCGCCGTGCCGTTCACCTTGATCCTCGAATCGATCCGCTTCGTCGCTTTCCCAACGTATTTGTAGTCTTTTGGATCCTTCCGCTTCGGGCTCGCCGGCACGGGCAGCTTCGCCGCGTCTTCCACCAGCGCGCCGTACCCGATTCGCTTTCCAGACGCCGTGTTCACTACCGCGCTGCTTTCCGTGTGGCACGCGCTCGGCTCCACATTCCACCGCTTTGCCGCCGTCGCAATCAACATCTCGCGCGCCGCAGCTCCCGCCTTCGCCAGCGGTTCCCACGATCCGCGAATGCTCGTGCTCCCACCCGTGCCCTGCAATCCGAAAACCGGATTAAAATAAACGGGTGCCGCCGGCGCGAATTCCGTCTTGATCTTTTTCCAATCCAGATCCAGTTCGTCCGCCAGAATCATTGTCAGCGCGGTATTAATCCCCTGGCCCATCTCCGACTTGTCGATCAGCAGCGTCGTCGTGTCGTCCGATGCAATTTGCACCCACGCATTGATCGCGGCCCCTTCCTTCGCCGGCGTCCCCGCCAACGCCTCATATTTCCCCGGCAGGTACACACCAATCACCAGCCCGGCTCCTCCGGCTACACTCTTCCTTAGAAACTCACGGCGATCCAATGAGGATGCAGTTGCCATGACGACCTCGTTCCGCCGCGCGGCGATGCTGCGCGGCTATCGAATTGGTTGAATTTACTTTCCTGCTTGCAACGAAGCGGCGTGGTGGATGGCCTTGCGGATGCGCTGGTACGTGCCGCAGCGGCAGATGTTTCCGCTCATGGCATCGTCAATGTCCGCGTCGGTTGGATTGGGTTTCTTCGCCAGCAGCGCCACGGCGGACATGATCTGTCCGGACTGGCAGTATCCGCACTGCGGCACGTCTTCTTCGATCCAGGCCTTCTGCACCGGATGCGACGCATCCGCCGAAAGCCCCTCAATCGTTGTGATTTTCTTCCCGGCAACGCTCGAAACCGGCGTGATGCAGGAGCGTGTCGCCTCGCCATTGATATGCACCGTGCACGCGCCGCAGAGCGCCATCCCGCAGCCGAACTTCGTGCCCGTCATGTTCAGCGTGTCGCGCAGCACCCAGAGGAGCGGCATTTGCGGATCAACATCAACGGTCGTGGATTTTCCATTCAGCGTAAAAGTTGTGCCCATAATCGTCCCCCCAACTCGTTAAATATCCTACAACACCCCGCCACAGTATGGAAATCGCCGAAAATTCACCAGTGGCGAGCCCTTCGATTCCGGTGGCAATCTTGAACTGCGGCGCTTTGCCCCGGCTTGGCTAGTTCCTTTCGGACCGCTCACGTAGCAAATTGCGGCGCAGGTAACCTCTGGCTCTAAACATCATGGTTCTCAGCACAGGAAGGCGCGTGTTCAGTGCGCGAGCGATCTCGGAATAACTCATTTGCTTGTAGTAGAGCAGCTCAAGCGGAGCTTTGTATCTCTCAGGCAGGCGAGTCAGCTGCTCTCTGACCTGGCGGTGCTTGTCCTTGTGCAGGAGCTGAGAAAGCGGTGAAGAACCAGAACGATCGGGGATACGCTCAAAATCGGTCCCTTCCAGAGAAAAACTCCTCTCACGCTTTTTTTGACGCAACTTATCAATGCAGTGCCGCCATGCCACCTGCGACACCCAGGGGCGAAAAGGCAGGCTCTTGTCTTTTTGGTGCAAAACTCTGTAGAGCTTCAAGAAGACTTCTGCCGCTGCGTCTTCGGCATCTTCCGGCTGTCGAAAAAAACGCCGGCAGATTCGCAATACGTAGTGATAGTGGGCCGTATAGATTGTGCTCACAACCTCCGGACAGATTGGCTGAGCCGGGTTCATTGATGCGCCGAACGGCACATCTTCCATGATCATCAGGGCAGATTTTGTTGCCATCACCGCTCCTTTCCCCTTGAGTCGGGCACACCAATACCTTCGGGCTCGCGGAATACAAACCGCCGAACTCGTCGTTACACTTCTTCAGCTATCGAATCTTGTCTCCACTCCGCTCGCAGCTTGCCTCGGTTGCGCATCAGAACTCCGGCGGCCCCGCGGCCTGGAAATCTCCCTGTTTCCCGCGGAACTGCCCTTCGCCACCCCGGCTTCGCTGCGGCGGACAACCAAAAGTGTCAAATCATCTTCGGGCGGGCACGTGTCGGCGAAGTCGAGCACCGCCCCGAGCGTCGAGAAGAGAACCTGCTTTGCCGCCGCGCCGCCGGTTGCTTTCGCCGCGGCCGTCAGCCTTTCCATCTCAAACTCCTCGTCCAGGGGATTCCGGCATTCCGTCAGGCCGTCGGAATAAGCGAGCAATAAATCGCCGGGATTCAGGCAGACGCTTCCCGAGTCGTATCTCGATTCTTTCAGTGCGCCCAGCATCGGCCCGCCTTGTTCGAGTCGTTCCACCGACTTGTTGCGCCGCACCAGCAGCGGAGGCGGCAGGCCGGCGTTACAGTACACAAGTTCACCGCTTTGCGGATCGAGCCGCGCAAAAAACAGTGCCGCAATCGGGGCCTCGTTCTGATCCCGGCAAAGCTCGCGGTTTACCGCGGCAACCACCCCGCCTGGATGTGGGTCGGTTCGCGCGCAGCGCTGAACCACGTCCATCAAATGGGCTTGCCAGATTCCAGCGGACAATCCCTTACCCGCGATGTCCCCCAGGGTTATCCCAAGCGCGGAGTCGAGTGTCATCACTTTGAAAAAATCCCCCGACAGGTGGCGCACCGGGAAAATCTCTCCCGTGAGTTCGAACTCGCCGCAAACAAATTCACGTGGGGCGCAAAGCCTCCGCTGGATCTGGGCCGCTTCGTAAATGGCCTGTTGCAGCTTTGTATGTTCGCGGCGCACATTGTCGAGCTCATCTCTCAGCGCCCGCGCGTTTTCAGCGAAGTCGGCCGCAATGGCCGCGGCCACTTGGCTGCGTGCCTGCGCATCCGATACGCGCTTCGCTGCCTGCGCCGGACGTTTCCCGGCCGGCCTTCGCGTACTGGTCTGCATCTCTTCGCTTGGCGTGCTCATGTTCATCTCATCCCACGAATTTGTAGCCCACTCCGTGTACAGTCAGGAAAAATCGCGGCTGTTCCGGAACCGGCTCAAGTTTCTGCCGGATACGCACGATATGAGCATCCACCGTCCGTGTCGTCGGGAAGTTCTCATATCCCCAAACCTCGTCGAGCAAACGTTCGCGGCTCAGTGTCTCGCCGGAGTGACACAGAAAATGTTTCAGTAGCTCAAATTCCTTGTTGGAAAACTCCACCGGGTTGCCGCTCCGCGTAACCTGGTAGCTGCGCAAATTCACGTCCACATCGCCGAAGGTATAGCGGTCCTGCTCTTTCGGAAGCGTCTGCGCCCGGCGCAAAACAGCCTTCACGCGAGCGAGTAATTCCCGGATCGAGAACGGTTTCGTGACGTAGTCATCGGCGCCAAGTTCCAGGCCGACAACTTTGTCCACCTCCTGGCCCCGCGCCGTCAGCATGATGATGGGAATCGAGGGCCGTTTGGCCTTCAGCTGTTTGCATACATCCAGCCCGCTCATGCGCGGCATCATCACGTCGAGTACAACCAGGTCGGGAGAATCCTTCAGCGCCCGTTCCAACCCCTCGACCCCATCGAGCGCCGTTATCACTTGAAACCCCTCGAACTCAAAGTTATCGCGCAGGCCGGCAACCATGTTCGGCTCATCCTCGACTACCAGAATCTTGACTGGACACATACCATCTCCCCTTTACTTGGCCCGAACAGTC
>Ga0210406_10007829_pt1 | contig 10778 bp, 14 predicted proteins | sample IncBWC30MmetaG_FD_155454 | JGI IMG/M metagenome (GOLD analysis project Ga0210406, IMG submission 155454) | Forest soil microbial communities from Barre Woods Harvard Forest LTER site, Petersham, Massachusetts, United States - Inc-BW-C-30-M | ecosystem: Environmental > Terrestrial > Soil >... | reverse complement strand
CGTTCCGAGAGAGGACTGCTTCCATATCATCTCCGGCGAGCGGCGCTATCATGCGTCGCGCGCCGCGGGGCTGCGCGAAGTGCCTTGCATCGAAAAGACCGCGGACGACGCGGAGACGCTCGAGATCGGGCTGATCGAGAATATTCAGCGGAAAGACCTGACGCCGTTTGAAGAAGCGGATGGATTGCACCGTCTGAGTGCGCAGTTTGAATACACGCACGAGGACATCGCGAAGAAGATCGGCCGGGCGCGGTCCTCGGTGACCGAAACTTTGTCGCTGCGCAATATTCCCGACTCGCTGCGGAAAAAGTGCATCGAGCACGGGATCCTCTCAAAGTCGCTCTTGCTGCAGATTGCCCGCCAACCCACCGAAAAGAAAATGATCGAGATGTTCCACCGTATTATGCAGGGCGGGCTGACGCGCGACGAGGCGCGCCGCGAACGCCGCGAAGAGCAGTCGGGACCGCAGCGGCCGCAGCCTTTCATCTTTCAATTCGAGCCGCCGGCGGAAACGTTCAAGTTCCGGATTCAGTTCAAGAAGAGTCATGTTTCACGGGATGAGCTGATTTCCACGCTGCGCGAAATCCTGGCGCAGCTTGAGGGCTCCTCTTCGGAAGCCGATTCAACAGCGGCTTAATACTGCCAGGAACGGACCGGGCCTTCGAGAAAGCTCAGGCCAAGCCAGCACTGCTCCCCCAAGTTACCTCCATGGTTGAACTTTCACCCAAGCAAATGCAGGTCATCGAACGGCTCTTCGAGGCCGGCTTTCGCCCTATTGCGATTCCGCCTTACGAGAGTGCCCTGTGCATTAGGAAAGGCGATTGCGCGGCGGTGTTGGCTGCCGTTCCGAACGGCGGAATAAAACTGCTCGCGCCGCCATCGTATCTCTTAGAAGGAAACCTCAGTGTGAAGCTGAAGCGCGGCTCAGGCGAAGTGTTCGTGTGGAAAAAGAAGGAAGTAGAAGCGACGCCGGAGAAATTGGGGGAACTTGAATCGTTCCGGCGGGAACTTACGGAACTCCTGGATCTGCCTCCGAAGCAATAGAGTTGCGGCAATTTGCAATTCCTAAAAACTCTCGTCAAACTGAATTTCTCATGGAACCCTACGACATTATCTGCATTGGAGCGGGGCCGACGGGATTGGCGACGGCGATTGAAGCCAAGCGCGCCGGAATGCGACCGCTCGTCATCGACAAAGCCTGCCTGTGCAATTCGATCTTCCATTATCCGGTAAACATGGTGTTTTTCACGACGCCGGAACTGCTCGAAATCGGCGATTTGCCACTAGTTTGCGCGGCGGAAAAGCCTACGCGCGTCGAGGCGCTGAAATACTACCGGAAGGCGGCGGAGCACTATACGCTGGAATTGCAGTTGTACGAGCGGGTGTTGCGGGTCGATGGCCAGGATGGAAACTTCACGGTAGTAACGAGAACGGAGAAGGGAACGGAGAACAAGTACCAGTGCAAGAAGATTGCGGTGGCGACGGGCTATTACGATCTGCCGAACCAACTGGGCGTGCCGGGCGAGGACCTCCCGCATGTTTCGCACTACTACACGGAGCCACACGAATTCTGGAATCAGGACGTGGTTGTGGTCGGCGGGAAAAATTCCGCTGCTGAGGCGGCGCTCGATCTCTATCGAAATGGCGCGCGAGTGACGCTGGTACACCGGAACAAGGAACTCGGCGCAACGATCAAGTATTGGGTGCGGCCGGACATTGAGAACCGGATCAAGGCCGGCCAAGTGAACGCGTTGTTCGAGACGCGCGTGAAGCGCATCACGAAGGACGAAGTCGCGGTCGAAAATGGAGGCGGTGAGAAGAGATTGCCTGCGCGACGCGTGTTCGCGTTGACCGGGTATCATCCCGATTTCACATTCATTGAAAGCCTGAGCGTGCGGCTCGATCCGGAAAGCCGCAAACCGGCGCTGGATCCGAATACGCTGGAGAGCAACGTGGCGGGAATTCATCTGGCGGGAGTGGTCATCGGCGGGCGCCACACTGGCGAGATTTTCATCGAAAACGGGCGCTTCCATGGGAAGCAGATCATTCAAGCATTGAGGGCGTGAGCGGCGTGAGGAAGCGCCACCGAGGCCAGATTTGCCCGCTCCGAGGCCGTTTGCTAGACTCGTAGTTTATGGCATCGATTATCCGGGAAGTGGGCGAAACGTTTGGCGCGCTGGTGAAGGGCTTCAGCGTAACCTTCCGCAATATCTTTCGTAAGACCGTTACGGAAAACTATCCTTACGAGCCCGTACATTTCCAGGCGCGCTACCGTGGGATCCATGTCCTGCACCGCGACGAAAGCGGACTGGAAAAATGTGTGGGCTGCTTCCTCTGCGCCGCGGCGTGCCCCGCGAATTGCATTTACATCGAAGCGGCGGAGAACGTCGACGCAAACCGCATCTCCGCGGGCGAGCGTTATGCCAGCGTATACAACATCGATTATTCGCGCTGCATTTTCTGCGGTTATTGCGTGGAAGCGTGCCCGACGGATGCCATCACGCACGGTCACGGCTTTGAACTAGCGACTTACGACATCAACTCTCTCGTGTACCGCAAAGAACAGCTTCTAGAAATAGCACCCGCTGCCGCGACCTCGTCTGGCCGCTAGTATTTACCCACTCTATTCGTGCGAGTTTTTCCCGATAGCTCCGAGGTGTGTCCAGATTTATCGCCGGATGATTCTTGCCGTCTCTCTGAATTATCGTCCTCTAATAAATATAAGGCAGCTAAGACGTAAGTCCGGGGAGAGACGCATGAACGTGACGGCTGCGATGCTCGTTGAAGGAGGACGCCGGGCGCGGTTGTGCGAAGCGTTCAACTGGAACGCAGGGGCGAGAGGGTGGATGCCGCTAGGGCGCATGACGCTGGGCACACCTCCGGGGCCGAGCGACCGGGCCTTCATGGACGCTGGAGCTGGCTGCAAAGTGCAGATGGAGCACCGAAAAATGGCCTTCACCTTAAGCGGGGCCTCGGTTTGCGGGCGGCGTGGTCGAGCGATCCGCAAAAAAATTATCGGACACGGCATGTTCGCTTCTCGGGAGAGATTCAGCAGAGGAAACGTCTTGCTGCCCGTGTTGCGGGCGTTCCCGCTGCTCCACATGCCGCCAATCTCCGCAAGGAGATTGGCGCGCTTCTCGACCTTTGGCGACCACGTCGCCGGGTTTCACGGTGCGGTGAATCGCTTCGCGGTAGGCATCGCAGCGGGCCTTATCCAGGAGCAGGCTCTCCTGCAAGATCGGGCTGGCAAACTCATCCATCATCCACGGCTGCTGGAGCACACGGCGCCTGAACCAGTGCTGGAGTTTCTGCGCCGCAGCGACTCCACGTTCGGCAAAGGTCATTAGAGAGGTCCTGCCCGGGCCGCGGCGGGCGCTAAAGAACAAGCAGGTCACCGACGCGCAGAATTTTGCCAGCTTCGCTGGAAGCGACGCGCGTGTTGGTAGCGAGACGGTAGTAGTGGTCGAAGCGGGCTTCGGGGCACCACGCCGGGACATGCGAGCGGCGGTAATCGCTAAAGATTTTTTGGAAGCCGGGAATGATGACTCCCGTATGCGGATCGCGCGGGGGAACGGGGCAGCGCGCGCAGGGATTGCTGCCCTCGAAATTCACTTCGCCGATGCGGAAGCGCACGGTGCTGCGTTCTTCCGCACTGAAGAGTTGATCTTCCCAGAACGCCGGGACTTCCGCAGGTGCGACGGCGGAGCGGTCGCCATCAATTTCGAGTGTGGTGCGGAAGCGCAAGCGCGCATCGTCGATGGTCATGCCGGGGAAAAGTCCGCAAACGGCCTGCAAGCTCGCGGTGGAAATAATCGTGGGGCCGTTGGCGATGGCGTCATCCGGAAAACCTTCGGGAGAATGGCGGACGGTGATGGGCTGCTCGAAGAAGTTGGAAAACCATTTGGAAGCGGGTGCCGTGTCGCCAGGGAAGGCAAATGTTTTGGTTGGGATTTTCCGCCGGTCACCCGGGACCGAAAGCGTGACAGAACTGATGTCCGGCGCGAAAGCCGCGCGGATCAAAAAGATAGCTGCGGCGCGCTTGCCGTTGACCCATTCGCCGTCAGCGGAATAGAGCGCCCACGCGCGATCGAATTCAAGGCCGCCGCCCGGGCCGATGCGGGCTTCTTTTACAGGGAGCGAATCGAGCGATTTGATGGGATGCAGGCAGATGTTTGCCAAGCGCGGGGAAACCGGGGAAGGGGTCATGCGGGGATTCTAGCAGAGGCGAAGCGGCGCGTGACGGGTTTCCCCTTGCGAGGACCGGCGCCGCACATCTTACCCCGAGAATCGCACTTGGCCGAAAATAAGCTTTACCAGAAGCGCTCCGCCGAGAAGCGCCATCGAGATGCTCAGGAGCGTGCCAATCAAGAAGTATTCCGCGAAGCGCTCGGATTTGAACTCCGGATAGCGGGCGATGGATTTTGCCGTCAGGATCAAGCCAACCGTTGCCGGCGACTGCAGCAGTAACGCAGTGACAACCAGGAACCGTTCCAGCCATCCGATGTAAAGCCCGGCGTTTTGCAATTGCTCGCTGGTTCTTTCCAGCGAATGGCTCTTTACGCCTGCCGCAAGGAAACGCACCAGGAAGCGGATCAGATATCCGCCGCCGAAAACCACGCCCACGTAAATCACCGGCACGGCAAGAAACTTATTCGGAATAGCCCGGAAATTTTGGACTAAAGCGCTGAGCTCGCTGAGTGGCACGGCAGGCGACAGCAGCCATGCGGCGAGACTGACGGTGAGGAAGTGAAGGAATTGATCGCTTACGTAGGCCCAGGATCCGTTGCAGACCGGATACTTTTTTGCTAACTGTATCTTGGCGAGATCGATCAGCAGATGAACGAGCGTTAGCGCCGCGATCACCAGATGCGTGCGCGGCGAGAGGATGGAGCCGCGCAGGACAAAACCGGTGATGATGACCGCGGAGAGATAATGGATGAGCCCGTGAAGCAAATAGGCGGCGGCACTTCCGCGCCGTTTTTGTTCGACGAGGCGGTGCGTCTGAAAAACAAAATCGGTCAGCAGATGCGCCAGGTAGATCGCCAGAAGGGCCCGGAGGAGTGGTTGCATGTTTATGTACAACTTTCTGTTTTTGTACGTTTCTGTGCAACTAGCAAAAAGTGCCCTTGATTAGCGACTCTGTTACCTTAACCGTTTCCGTTAGTTGCCAATAATACCCCCGTTTGAGATTTCTGGAAACAGTGGAGTTGTCAAGCTTAAGGCGTTTGGCGGTTCGCTCGAGCGTCGGGGTATCGTGGAATTCCTGGATGGTTTCCCACTGTCTTTCGGTGATCTTCAGAACCAGCGTATCGTGGAGCCCATAGATCAGGTTTATGGTTTTGTTGAAGTGTTCGTAGCGGGACACAAAAGCGGTCAGGACCTCGAATTTGAAGAGATTGCCGGTCTTGATGCTTTCGATGGCCTTGCGTGCGGATTGAAAAGCCTCGCCGCCAAGGCGGTTTACGGGCGCCTGAATGCGGCCGGAGACACTGCCAAAGCCCACTCCGATCCGCAAAGACAGCGGCCTGAGCGCGACGCGGAGATCCTGAATGACGGCGGGAATCGACGGCAGGTCGCGAGTAACGGTCTGAAATTCATCGCCGGCGGTAACGGAATACGGCAGCTGGATGAGCTTCCGGCGCAAATGGCGTCTTGAAATGGCGGCAAGCTTTTTTCCGAGCAGGCTGCGGAGATCCGCGCGGGCGCGTGATTCCATGACGTCCGCGATTAACACCGCGTAGATTGTGGAAGGCATAAAGCACCCTTGCCAAGAATAACAGGTTGTACGAAAACGTGCAAGTATTTATTATTGTACGCAAACGTACAAATCATAAAACTTGTACTGTTATGTACAAATGAAGAAACGCCGCCAAATCTCAGTAATTGTCTTGGAGCGCGGGCGGATTCCCGCGGCTGGCGGGCGGGACGATGCCGTTCAGGCGCAGATGGAGCGTCATCTGGCCGTAGTGGTCGGCGTTGTGCCACATCACCACGGTGGCCAGGCCGAGGCGCGTGTTCGGGCCGGCATACGGGCCCTCGATGGGGTCGAACATGTTCTTTGCGTCGATGGCACCCAGCGCTTTGCGGATCGCGGCGAACGAATCGCGCACGTAGATCAACAATTCCTTCTTGGATTTTGCCGGGCTGGGGCCGCCCTTGTCGCAAGCGTCGGGCGGCTTCTGGCCGTCGAATTCTGCGGCGAAGGCAAAATTCGAGCAGGCCACATGCTTCACCTGTTCGGCGAAGGTGCGAACTTCGGCGGGACCGAATTCGGGCTTCTCGTTCTTGAATTTTCCTTCGGCGGGGCGATAGCCGTATTTTTCCTCCGGCATGGCTTCGGCGGCGGAACGTACTTCGTATTCCTGGAATTGCAGGCCGCGCAGAAAGGCGGACGCGACGGTTTCTTTCTTGCTCATCTCGGCAGCGCTCGGCTCATGCTGCTGAGGAGCGCCTTGGGCGCTCCTATCCTCAAGCGGCTTCGTCTGGTCGGGCCGTTGCGACTGTTCCGGCGGAAACGGTTGTGAAGATTGGGCTTTCGCGGACTTATCCGCGAAAGAGCTGACCACGAGCACGGCGACCGCAAGGGCAAGCCGTGAGAGGTATGCCACAAGTTGACATTTGGGGCGCATCGGGGCCCTCCTGGGGCAGATTCTAACACTCGAACCACAGGAAGACGCCCGATGCACACACTTTGACACAGCGCTTGGCCGATTCGACGTCTTGGCGGTCTCGGGACCGTCGAGTCCGTGGATGCGCGGCCGTAAGGGTCGCGCTAACTACGGGCGTGCCGCAGCCGCGCTGGCCGAGGCGGTGATTGACTTGTATCCGCAAGTCGCTGCCTTGCGCATGGCGTCCATGGCTTCGGCCGCGGTCATCAGCGGAGTGGTCTTGCCGACGCGCACGGCGCCGCCCCCCGCAAACGCCAGCGCAATCGCCGCCGCTGAGACGTTATCCGGCATTTCGGTGATGACGATGACGTCGTGTTCGCCGAACGCGAAATACGAGTCCTTGATCTTTCCACCGAGCTTTTCGATGGGCCCACGTACGGCCTCAAGGCGATCCTGAGGATTGGCGATGAGGCGCGCGATGGCTTCCGGAGTGTAACTGACTTGATGAAGGAAAAACGGCATGGTAGGTCTCCTTTCGGGGCTGGAATCCAGGGGGAATGGCCGGACTATGCTCCGATTGTCTGCGAGAGTCAACTATCATTGTTTGGCTATTATTGTTTGGCGTGTCATTGTTTGGCGGGCATTGTTTGGCGGGCGGCCGGCTCGCAGAACGCAGCGGCCGCGAGCGCATCAGCGAAGTTTTTCTTTCGCCAGACGCCTTCGCGCACCGCACTTCGGAAGCATCGATCGCCGAGCAACTCGGCGACGTGCTGGTCGCGAATGGCTTGCCGCGGCCGGCGCCCGCCGATGCCGCGCGCTATGGATTGGTCTCCGGCGGAAGGATCGCCGATGCTGGGCCGGCCTTTGTGCCGTCCAGGGCGGGGCAGGCCCCGCCCTTTCATTCGCAGTCGAACACGCCGCATTTTGTAACCGGCATGCCTCTCGGCGAACAAATCGCGCGGCAGGTTACCGCCACCGATCAAACTACGCGCGCGATTCATTTCCAGCGCCTCGAAGCCGAAGCGAAGAAGGCCTTTCGTCCCACGAAATTGCCCAGACGGTCAAGGTAGTAAATTCGCAGCAGAAAGCGCGTTTGCCGCCCAGACGGAACGACGGAGGTGTTACGGTAAAAGCAGGGGAGACGATCTGGTGGAGACGCCACTTTGGGAGCAGCAAAGTTTCCCGGAGAAACTCCTCCGGCTCAGCGTTCTTTTATGCATTGTGGGCTGGGGACTCTCGGCCATCTACTTTGCTAGCCACGTTGGCCCGGCGGAAGTCCCGTCCGTCCGCGCTCGCGATCTGGCGTCGTATTTCTTCTCCGCCAGCTGGATTTTCGTTTTCTTTTACGCGCAGTATCGCGTCATTGCGCGATTCATCCATCGCGATCTCGATCGTCGCGTTGGATTGTGGCACGCGGGTGGCAGCCTGGCGCTATTGATGGTGGGCGCGCTGCATGTCTTACTGCCGCAGACGAAAGCGGATGTTCCGAGCAGTTTGCTCTTCTGGATTACGCTGCTCGGTGAAGGCGTGTTCATCGGCAATGTCGTTTGGTCGTACGCGCGTGGGGAACAGGCGATGCCGTTCCTGCCGGTGGTGCCGGACGCGAAGGCGACTCCGGCGCACGTTCCGGACGACAGCGCCAAAAACATGGGCTGGCCGAAATCTCCTGTAAAACTGTTTGGAATCGGAGCGGCCGTTTTTGCCGCCGGCGGGCTCATTTCGCTCATCCTGGATATGCCGTCGTTCAAGTTCCCGGTGCCATGGTCGGGAGAGTTGCATTTCGTTCCATTTGGATTCTTGTGGCTGGCCGCGGCCGCGCCGTTCGCTATTTTTGCGATGTTGTATAAGTTTCTGATGGATGCGTACGACCTGGTCTTCAAGGAATCGCTGAACCGCATCCATTTCGTTGTGACCATCATCACGGTCCTCGACCTGGTGCGGGTCTTCTCAGCCTGGGAACAGTGGATGGGCACGAAGTTTGCGACATTCTTCTACGGCGCTGAATTCCAATGGCTGGCTGTGCTTTTCGTCTTGAGCGCCGTGGTGTTCGCTATCAACGCTTTTCGGAGCTATCGCCGCACCGCCGTCCGGACGTAACACGGCGGAACCGGTGGTCCAGAACTTTCTCTAGCACTCAATTTGCCGCAGTTCCTAGCCGCGCGGCCGTGGTGCGCTCTCACGACTATGCTTGAAAAACTGAGGCAACTCTGGCGGTCGAATTACGTTCGGCTGTTGGAAGAAGAAGTCTCGCGCCTGCGGGCAGAGAACCGCGCGCTGATGAATTCGCTGCTCGGCACAGCGGGATTTCCTCCCGTGGAGGTTCCCGAGGCGCCGAAGCCGCAGCCCCTGCCGCGCCTGAGAAAGCGCTCCTGGCACCAGCTCCAAGCGTGGCGAGAGAATGAAGCAGATCGCGCCGGCGTGGATAATTTCGAAGAGCTCCGAGCAGCAAGGCCGCAGGGTCCGGTGCCGCATAGCTAGTGCGCGATACCGAGTGTGGCGATCAATTTATGGTCAGCCTCAGCTCGTTCGAGTTTGCTTCGATGAGGCTGCTGTTTTTCAGTGCCGATGCATATTGACTGTTCTTCGGCAGTTCGTAGTGGCCGGATGCGAATGCAAAATGCAGGCTCAAGGTGTAAATGCCATGCCTGCGAAAATTCAGGGAAAACCACGGGTCGGCGAGATTCTTCAGCTCGTATCTTTCGCCCGGTTGCAGCACAACCAGATCGGCGTCGCGAATTTGTTTTGGGGCCTGGATCGCGAGCAATGGCGCCGGAAGGTCCGGCACCATCCGCATCACTCCGTGCACGTCGCATTCGATGGCGTAATTCGGTTGCCGGTCCAGCCAGCGGCCTTTGGAATCAACTGCTTGCCATTCCAGCCGTCTTTCTCCGTACCAATCGTTTCGAGGCGGCACGAACACCACCAAGTCATTCGAGCAATTGATCAGCACAGCGGTGAAACGCGGGCGCCAGTCCTTTCGAGGCAGGGGCACCGTGTCGGGACCGGCGATTATCAGTTCAATCGGTGCCTGACCGGGGATGTCCTGTTTCGCCGATAGGCTCTGTTGTCCGACAGCGTTTGTGGTGCGTGGAACGGCTGCGCCGAGAGTCATCAGTCCCGCGGTGAAGCCGCCGAGCAGAATACCTCGCATGCGGAATCGCAATGGGTTCATGACGTTTCGGCCACCCTTTCGCGGTCAGCAGTAGAACGAATCGACTTAGGCATTTTCCTGACCGGGACGAGCTAATGAGCTTCGCAAACGATGACACGGTTAGAACGATAGAGCCTGGTTTTCTTGCACCGGCCGACGGGAATTATTCGGCTGGCGTAGGGCCGGCATCCCTGCCGACGGGTTTGGCCGCCGCTGCCGCGAACGCAAGTAGCCCGCGGGATATTGGCGCCACGGGTGCCGCGGAATCGCCAGTCCTTGGCCCCAACAACGAGCGGCTCGAAGATGTGAAGCCCGAATTGGTGCATGCCTTGCGAGAACTGGTGCGGCAATACCGCCAGGAAGGCATCGTCGCGCGGCGGCATGAGATTCGGCGGATTCGGCAAGCGCGCCTCTTTTGGCAAGGCTTACAATATGCCATGCCTGGTGGAATCCTAACGACATGAACTGGCATCTGCCGTTCGAGCAGCGCTTCAGCGGCGACCGCGCCCTCGAAGAGATGCCGCGCTGCCAGTTCGTCACGAATTTTTATCAAGGTTTCGGGCTGTCGTTCATCGCGGTGCTTTCGCAGGACGTCCCGAGCGAAATGACCGATCAGGAGCGCGCTAAACATTGACGCGCTCAGCCAGCAATTTCTCGGTCAGCAGCAACAAATCGGAAGCACCCTGCTGCCTCAATACCAAAGCATCCTAAACAATCCCGGCCTCAGCCCGGCGGACAAAGCCGCCGTGACCGGCCAATCGCAGGGCGCGCTGGCCAGCGCCTTCGATTCGCTCCAGCAATCCGCCCAGAACCGCCTCGCGCGCAAGCGCAACTCCGCCGGCTTCGGCGAGCTCACCGACGAGCTCGCGCGCCAGAAGGGAATTGCGCAGGCCGGCCAGGCCCAGCAGAACCAGCTCGCCTTTACCAACACTGCTTTCCAACGCCAGATGGCCGCGCTGCAAGGGCTCTCCGGCCTCTTTGCCGTGGACTCCAATCTCCTCGGCCGCACGCTCGGCATC
>Ga0210406_10007828_pt1 | contig 10778 bp, 10 predicted proteins | sample IncBWC30MmetaG_FD_155454 | JGI IMG/M metagenome (GOLD analysis project Ga0210406, IMG submission 155454) | Forest soil microbial communities from Barre Woods Harvard Forest LTER site, Petersham, Massachusetts, United States - Inc-BW-C-30-M | ecosystem: Environmental > Terrestrial > Soil >... | reverse complement strand
GGTCAGGCAGGGCTCGCTTGTCGATCATCTGTGCCGGGTGGTCGCGACCGCGGGCGTTTCGCTTCCAGTGTTCTTCACCGGCCTTCTGCTGGTGTACGTCTTCTATTTCAGGCTCGGCTGGTCGCCCGCGCCGATCGGCCGGCTTGATGCATTTGCGACCGCACCGCCCGATATCACCGGTTTCTATCTCATCGACAGCCTGATAACTGGCAATTTCGAGACCTTCCGCGCGGCGCTCGGTCAATTGATCCTACCGGCGGTGACGCTGGCGGTGTTCTCGCTTGCGCCGATCACGCGCATGACGCGGGCCTCGATGCTGGCCGTGCTGGCCTCGGAGTTCATACGAACCGCGCGGGCCAGCGGGCTCGACGGCCGCACCGTGATCCTCACCTATGCGTTTCGCAATGCGATGCTGCCGGTGGTTACGACACTGGGCATGGTGTTCTCGTTCCTGCTCGGCGCCAACGTGCTGGTGGAGAAAGTGTTCGCGTGGCCCGGCATCGGCTCCTACGCGGTGGAAGCGCTGCTGCAGTCGGACTTCGCGCCGGTGCAGGGATTCGTACTGACGATGGCGGTGCTCTATGTGGCGCTCAACCTCATCATTGACATGCTTTACGGCGTGATTGATCCGCGCGTGAGGTTAGAGGCATGACCGAAGCCAGCTTGACGGCGCCGCCGATCGCCGAAGTTCAACCGAAACCTCCGACCAATTCCATCTTCCGCCACGCCATCTATGTGGTGGCGGACAATCCGGTCACGGGACTGTCTTTCGCCCTATTCGTGCTGATCGCGCTTTGCGCGCTGATCGGCCCTTACGTCGTGCCGTACGATCCGCTCGCCAGCGACACCTCGGCGACGCTGCAGCCGCCGTCGCTGCACCACTGGTTCGGCACCGATCTGCTCGGCCGCGACATTTTCAGCCGCGTGGTGGCCGCGACCCGTCTCGACTTCACAATTGCCATCGCTTCGGTGGCGCTGGTTCTCGTCATGGGTGGGCTCGCCGGCATCGCCGCGGGCTTCTTCGGCGGATGGACCGATCGCATCGTCGGGCGCATCTCGGACACGATCATGGCGTTTCCGCTGTTCGTGCTGGCCATGGGCATTGTCGCGGCGCTTGGCAACACGGTGACCAATATCGTGATCGCCACCGCGATCATCAATTTTCCGCTTTACGTCCGTGTGGCGCGCGCCGAAGCCAATGTGCGCCGCGAAGCCGGCTTCGTGCAGGCGGCGCGACTGTCGGGCAACGGCGATATGCGGATCCTCCTGGTGCACATACTGCCGAACATCATGCCGATCATGATGGTGCAGATTTCCCTGACCATGGGTTATGCCATCCTCAACGCGGCGGGCCTGTCCTTTATCGGCCTTGGCGTCAAGCCGCCGACGCCCGAATGGGGCATCATGGTTGCCGAAGGCGCGACCAACATCATTTCCGGCGAGTGGTGGGTGGCTTTCTTCCCGGGCGGCGCGCTGATGATTGCGGTGTTCTGCTTCAACCTCCTTGGCGATGGCCTGCGCGATCTGGTCGATCCGCAGCGGAGGACTTGAGGCACGATGAGAAATACGCCATGACCGCGCAGCCGCTTCTCGAAGTCCGTGACCTCACCGTGGAATTCGCAACCCGCCGCGGCATCGTCAAGGCGGTTTCGCATGTCAACATCGCGGTGGCAAAGGGCGAAACGGTCGGTATCGTCGGCGAATCCGGTTCAGGTAAATCCGTGACGTCCTACGCGGTGATGCGCATCCTCGATCGTGCCGGCAAGATCGCCGAAGGCTCGGTGATGTTCTCCGGCGTCGATGTCAAGGCCGCGACTGAAGACCAGATGCGCGATCTGCGCGGCCGCGAGATGTCGATGATTTTCCAGAGTCCGCGGCTCGCACTCAACCCGATCCGCAAGATCGGGCACCAGATCGAGGACGTGCTGTTGCAGCACGTCCAGGTCGATCGGGCTCAGGTGAGCGTGCGGGCAATCGAGGCGCTGGAGCAGGTCAGGATCGCGCGCCCGCGCGAGCGCTATCACGCCTATCCGTTCGAGCTGTCGGGCGGCATGTGTCAGCGGGTGGTGATCGCACTGGCACTGGCCTGCAATCCTCAGCTTCTGATCGCCGACGAGCCGACCACCGGTCTGGACGTCACGACGCAGAAGGCCGTGATGGATCTGGTGGTCGAACTGACCAAACGCCGAAGCATGTCGACGATCCTGATCACGCATGATCTGGGCCTCGCCGCCGCCTATTGCGATCGCGTCGCGGTGATGGAAAAGGGCCGCGTGGTCGAAACCGCACCGTCGGTGAATATCTTCGCAAGCCCCGAGCACCCTTATACGCGGAAGCTGATGCGGGCGACGCCCAGGCTTGGCGTCTCGTTGCGCGATCTGCTGCCGGAGGACGAAGGCATAGCCGTCTTGGCCGGGCTTGACCCGGCTATCCATCCCGCTTCGCAGGAATCTTCTTCCAAGGCGATGGCCCCCCGGGTCAAGCCCGGGGGTGACGGCTTGGGCAAGCCTCTGCTCCTCGTCGAAAAGCTCGTGAAGGAATATCCGCGCCAGGGTGCCAAGGGTGCTCTCGCCAAATTGTTCTCCCGCAAGCCGCCGGTCGAGCCCGATATGTTCCGCGCTGTCGACGGCATCAGTTTTGCGGTGGCACATGGCGAGAGCGTGGGGCTGGTCGGCGAATCCGGCTGTGGCAAATCCACGACGTCGATGATGGTGATGCGGCTGTTGGACCAGACCTCGGGCCGCATCATGTTCGATGGCGAGGAGATCGGCGGCATCATGCCCAACGCCTTCGCGCGGCTGCCGCTTCGCAAGAACATCCAGATGGTGTTTCAGGATCCGACCGACAGTCTCAACCCGCGCTTTACCGCTGCGCGCGCAATCGTTGACCCGCTTCTGCAGCTTGGCAAGGTCAAGGGCCGCGACGCGCTGCGCGCGCGCTGCGAGGAGCTGGCCGGTCTGGTCGGCCTGCCGGTCAACCTGCTCGATCGGTTTCCGCACCAATTGTCGGGCGGACAGAAAGCCCGTGTCGGCATCGCCCGCGCCATCGCGCTGCATCCCAAGCTCGTCATTCTCGACGAACCGACCGCCGCGCTCGATGTTTCGGTTCAGGCCGTGGTCCTGAATTTGCTGCAGGACCTCAAGCAGTCGCTGGGCATGAGCTATCTGTTCGTATCGCACGATTTGAACGTGGTGCGGCTGTTGTGCGATCGTGTGATTGTGATGCGAAGTGGGCGAATCGTCGAGCAGGGTCCCTCCGATCGGGTCTTGGGCGATCCGCAAGATGCCTATACAAGGGAGCTATTGACGGCGATTCCCCATCCGCCGTTGCACTGACGCTTGCCCTGACTCTTGCTTTCTATGGAACAACATGGCTGCTGATCCGCTTGATGAATATATCGATGCCGTCTCGAAAGCCCTCGCGCTTCCGGTCGAGGATGCCTGGCGGCCCGCAGTGCGGGCCAATCTCGTAGTGTCCATGAGGCTGGCGCGGCTTGTCGACGAGTTTGCGCTGCCTGACGAAGCCGAGCCGGCCAGTGTCTTTGCAGCCTGAAATCTCTCCCCCTCCCGGCAGCGATCGCCTGTCGGCCACGGAAATCGCGCAAGCCGTAAAATGCGGCAGGCTTTCGGCGCTCAGCGTAGCCGAGGCGGCGCTGGCGCGGATCGCGCAATACGATCGCGTGCTGAATTCCTTCACCGACGTTACAGCGGATCGTGCGCGCGCCAGGGCGCGCGCTATCGATGCCGCCATCTCGGCCGGGAAGGACGCCGGGCCGCTCGCGGGCGTGCCGTTCGCGGTGAAGAACCTGTTTGACGTAAGGGGCCTCACCACCCGCGCCGGATCGAAGATCAATCGCGATCTTCCTCCAGCGCCACGTGACGCCACGCTGATCGAGCGGCTGGAGGCGGCCGGCGCTGTGCTCGTCGGCGCGCTCAACATGGGGGAATACGCCTACGACTTCACGGGCGAGAACATACACGACGGACCCTCACGCAATCCGCACGATGTGACGCGAATGACGGGCGGCTCGTCGGGCGGCTCCGGCAGCGCGGTCGGCGCCGCCCTGGTGCCGCTGGCGCTCGGGTCCGACACCAATGGCTCGATCCGGGTACCGTCGTCGTTTTGTGGAATCTTCGGAATGAAGCCGACTTATGGCCGGCTCTCCCGAGCGCGGTCGTTCCCGTTCGTCTTCAGCCTGGATCATCTTGGACCCTTCGCGCGCAACGTTGGCGATCTCGCGCTGGCCTATGATGCGATGCAGGGAGCTGATGCGGACGACGCGGCCTGCACCAACCGACCGCCCGAGCCGGTCTCACCGCTGCTGACGCAGGGTGTCGGCGATCTCAGGGTCGCCGTTGCCGGGGGCTATTTCCGGAACAACGTCTTTCCGGAAGCCGTCGAAGCAGTCGCTCGCGTCGCCAAGGCGCTCGGCGCAACCCGGACGATCGAAATCCCCGAAGCCGCCCGCGCGCGCGCAGCCGCCTACGTCATCACCACCTGCGAGGGCGCCTCGCTGCACCTCGAGCGGCTGCGGAAACGGCCGAACGATTTCGATCCGGCGGTGCGGGATCGTTTGATCGCGGGTGCGATGATTCCGGCGCCAATGGTCGATCGCGCGCAAAAGTTTCGCCGCTGGTATCGCAGCCAGGTGCTGGAGCTCTTCAAATCCGTCGATGTCATCCTGGCGCCGGCCACGCCATGCGTTGCGCCGAAACTCGGACAGGCGACCTTCGTGCTCGACGGCGTCGAATTGCCGGTGCGCGCCAATGTCGGCATTCTCACCCAGTCAATCTCCTTCATCGGACTTCCCGTCGTCGCGGTCCCGGTTCCGCTGGAGCCGTTGCCGATCGGCGTTCAGATTATCGCCGCGCCCTGGCGGGAAGATATCGCGCTGCGCGCGGCTTACGCGCTGGAGCGTGCCGGCGTGGTCTCTGCGCCTCAACCGAGGGGGATCTGACCATGGAGGTCGATCTTCCCGATGTGCTTGCCGAAGTGACGGAACAATTCGCACGCTATGAAAGCGCGCTGGTGACCAACGATGTCGCCGTGCTCGACGAATTATTCCGCAACGATCCGCGCACGCTGCGTTACGGAGGCGGTGAGAATCTCTATGGCTATGACGCGATCATGGCGTTTCGCGCGGCGCGCTCGCCGGTCGGCCTGATGCGCCGGACCGCAAGCACGGTGATCACGACTTACGGACGCAACACGGCGGTGGCCTCGACGCTGTTCTATCGCGATAACGCGCCTGGCAAGGTGGGGCGGCAGATGCAGACATGGATACGATTTCCGGAAGGGTGGAAGATCGTTGCGGCCCATGTCAGCGTGATCAACGAACCCGGGGTCCAAAAGGCATGAGCCTTGACGATCTGCCCACGCCGCTTTCCTTGCAGCATGAGAATACGCATCTTCGGCGCGTCGACAGGGCTGCATCCTATCCGCACAAGGTCACGCGCGCCGAAGAGCTGCGCCTGCAACTGGCGGACGAGATCGTTCGCGGCAGCTTGCGTCCGGGAACCGCGCTGGACGAAACCGACATAGCGCGGCGTTTCAGCGTGTCCCGCACGCCGGTGCGCGAGGCGCTGCGTCAGCTTGTGGCCTCAGGACTGGTCGATGCGCGAGCACATCGTGGCGCTGTGGTGGCCCAGCCGTCGATCGAGCGGCTGACCGCGATGTTCGAGGCCATGGCGGAACTGGAGGCATTGTGCGCGGGGCTCGCCGCCGAACGCATGACGCCGGCGGAACGCCACCGGCTGGAAATGGTGCACGAAGAATTGCGGGTGCTGAGCCATGCCGGCAATCCCGACCGGTTTCACGAGGTCAACGAACGCTTCCACAATGCGATCTATGCCGGCTCGCAGAACGGCTATATCGCGGAAATAACGCTCGCGACGCGCGTCCGGGTCCAGCCGTTCCGCCGCGCCCAGTTTCGCAATCTCGGGCGGTTGGCGAAATCGCACGCCGAGCACGATCGCGTGGTGGTGGCGATCCTGCGCGGCGACCGCATGGGCGCTGCGGCCGCGATGCGCGCCCACATCGCGCTCGTGCGCGACGAATACGAGCTTTATGCAGTGTCGGTGTGATCCCTTCGACCTGTCCCAGCGTGCGGGGACAGGTCAACGCGCAACGGCGGGTGGGGGGAAGCTCCGCGCACTGCGGCTTACTTAGAGGTAGCGCCTGAAGGCAGCCCCTTAGAGCCTGACGGCCCACTTTCCAATTTCAGAAAGTATCTGCTCAAACGAGGGCTTTCCGGCGTAGTAAAGATCGCTACTGCGTTCGTAGGCGTTCGCGTATTGGACTCTCGTTTTGGCGTCGCTCAGGAGAAAGGCATCATTCTCCGCGATATTCTGGTTGTCACCTTGACGGAAGCGCGCGTGCTTGTGAGCCTTGTATGCGTCCGTGCCGATGAACCTTTGCACATCCGGCTGTTGAAGCAGTTCGTGAACGTCGTAGTAGTGACGCATGAACTCGATCGGATCGGTGCCATCCGCCTGTTGCTTGCGGAATTTCGTCGAGATGGTCTGGAGCTTCTCGACGAAGGTATAGCCAGCATTATAGCAGGGAACCGCCTTCGCGCGGTTGTCGAGGATATCGACCTTGCCGGCGGCGTAGTCATAGGCCCACGAGCTGATGTCCTTGTGCACATTGGGAGCTACGGTGTCGAAGCCGACTTCGAGCAGCACGCCATCGCGAAGCCCTTCCATCGGTTCGGACATGCTGTCGTATTTGAGCTTTATTCCTGCGCTGCGATAGTTAGGCACGTCGTCGAAGACCGTATCGCGGGCGACCTCTGAAATGCCATCAATCTCGATTGTTTGCGCGAGCCAGTCGTAGAAATCCGTTCGTGTTTTGATTTGCGCTGGACCATCCTGATTCTTGGCCGCCTTAACACCGCGCTCGGGCGGAGGCTCGATGAGAATATCGATGTCCTCCGAAAAGCGGCGGATGATCCCGTGGCCCTTGGAAAGGGACGTGCCGCCTTTTAGCTGAAATGTGAAGCCGAGCTCCTGCAGCCCGTGAAGGGAGTGCATGATCCAGTAGTCCTTTTCGACCAGGGCCGGATCGATACCCTCCACTTCGGCCACGATACGGATCAGGTCCGCGAACTCGGAATGGTTATGCAGATAGTCGCGCGGCATGATGCAATTCGCCGGTTTTCAGGGTGCGCTCGAAGAATTTCTTCGTTCTCTCGTTTCCGTAGCTGCGGACGGCGCGACGAAGTTGCGGTGTGTCAGATGACGCAGCGCGTTCCGCAACGCGCTTCAAAACCTCGTTCTTGGCTTCTGCTAGCTGATCGAGATTGTTGACGAGATCGACGAGGAGGAATTCCTTCGTCAGCGACTTCGGAAACCTGGGCTTCATGCGAAAGGCAAATTTGCGGCTTCCTAGCTGGAAGTCGCCATGCCGCTTGTGATTGTAGACGACGGTCCTGTCATACAGCTGGGTCATGCCAACGCCCAGGCTGTTGTAGGCATTAGGTGACGCCAGCAGAAACTGGTCGTCTCTCAGGAAGGCCTTCACAACGTCTTGGTCGGAGGCTGGTGCTGGGCCGAACGCAGTCTTTTTAGGATAGGCGTAGAGGCCGCCTGAGAGTTTCTTCAGAACGCCGCTCTCGACCAGCTGTTTGATGTGCCTGTCGACAGATGTCGACCAGCGCGACAGATCAGCGCGCCGATAAGCAGTGCCTGGTTTCAAATGCTTCTTGAGTTCGTCGAGTTTGAGCATGCTGTGGAATTTAGCCTGCAATCAATTATTTTGCAAGCTTTATCATTGAAAAATCATGCAAATATGCCTGTAAGGAAGGATTCGAACAGCTTGTTGCAAAGCGTCACGAGACCGGCGACGTGAAAGTCGAGCGATTTCGTGCTCAAGGGCCGTTCCGGCGCGTCGCGCCAGATCGATGTGCTTTTGCGGCACAAGCGGGGCCTCTACGAACGCCTCGTTATCGTCGAGTGCAAATATTGGAGCCGTAACGTCGAGCATAGCGACGTGGACGTTCTAATGGCGACCGTCCGGTAAGTCGGTGCCTTGCGCGGCGTAATCTTCTCGTCGAAGGGATTCCAGACTGCCGCCATTACGCGGGCCGAACACGACAGCATCGATGCGCCGGCGCACTTGCGGCCCTGAGCCGACGAAGGGCGCTAGTCTAATTTACGCAGATAGCTCCTCACTCCACCTCCCCAGGGCGAGCTTTGCTCGTCGCGCCAGCGCAAGAGCGGGGCGAGGGAGCGATCATTTACCCCGTTGCTGCCTCCGCCATGAAGGCACGCCAGCCGCCAAACGCGGAAATTTCGCGCGCGCCGTTGACGTCGGTGGCTTCGACCAGGAAGCCCTTGACCCCACGGCCATCCCTCAGGCGCACGGTGCCGATCGAAAGCGGCGGCGGGATAGCGGCGACGAATTTTCCGAATGAGGCGGCCGGCATCGCCCAGATCTCCAGTTCGATCGATGCGCCAGTTCCCGCCTCCACCCGCAGCATGCCGGGCTTCGGCGGCGCCGTGTCGAGCGCATAGAGCCTGTAGTCAGCAGCGGTGACGGTCGCCTCGAGCAATCGCCCGCCCAGCGCCTTCAATTCGCCGTTGAGCACCATCCCGGAAAGATGCGCGCCGACCACCGCGATTGCGATTTCGTCTCCGCTCAGATTTGACGCCAACTCTGCAAGCGGCTGCGCTGGCACGTTTCTCGCGCCCAGGGTCAATTTCGTGTCGGCCTGGAACACGCGGCCAATGCCCGCGAGTTGCGCGTCCTGGCCGGCAGGTGCCAGCAATGTGATCCCGAACGGAACTCCGTCGGGCCTGATTGCGGCGGGCAAGGCAAGACCGCAGAGATCGAGCAGGTTGACGAAATTGGTGTACGTGCCGAGCCTGCTGTTGAGCTCGATCGGATTGGCGAGCACTTGAGCCGTCGTATACACGGTCGGCGCGGTAGGAAGCACCAGCGCGTCGATGCCGGCGAAGGCGCGCTCGGCAATCCTTCGCAGCGCCTGCAGCCGGTACAGTGCGGCAAAGGTGTCGGCGGCGGAAATCCGTGCGCCGGCAATGGTGATCTCGCGCGTTACAGGGTGGATCGCATCCGGCGACGAAGCCAGCAAGTTTCGGATCACGAGATAGCGTTCCGTTATCCATGGTCCCTCGTATAACAGCCGCGCGGTTTCGTAGAAGGGCTCGAGGTCGACACCAACGAGCCTGGCGCCGAGCGCGCTCCAGCGCTGCAGTGCGGCGCCATAGGCGGCTTCCTGGGCCTTGTCGCCGAAGAAGATCAGCTGGCCATCGCGCGGCACCCCCAGCCGCAGCTTGGCGGGGAATGCGCCGATGCTGCCAACCGTTCGATTGCGCGAGAAGGGATCGGCGCCATCCGGACCAGCCATCGCCGACAACGCCGTCATCGCATCGTCAACCGTGAGCGAGAACACCGACACGCAATCGAGCGTGCGGCACGCGGGCACGACGCCGGCGGTCGAAACCAGGCCCAGGCTCGGCTTCAGGCCGACGATATTGGTCAGCATCGCGGGGACTCGGCCGGAGCCCGCGGTATCGGTGCCAAGCGCCAGCGGCACCATTCCGGTCGAAACGGCTATCGCCGAGCCCGAACTCGATCCGCCCGGAACGAGATCGCCGCGTATCGGATTTTTGGGGATGCCATAGGGCGAGCGGACACCGACAAGACCAGTCGCGAATTGATCGAGGTTGGTCTTGCCGATCGCAATCGCGCCCGCGGCGCGCAGCCGCTCGACGCAGGTCGCATCGCGCGAGGGCATGTACGAATAAGCGGGGCAGGCGGCGGTGGTGGGAAGTCCGGCAACGTCGATGTTGTCCTTCACGGCGATGGGGACACCGTACAGCGGAAGCTGCGTTGCGTCCTTGCCGATCAGCGCCTCGGCCTCCGCGATCGCATCCTTTTCATCTCGCAGGCTGATGAAGATGGCGGGGTCGTCGTAATCGCGGATCCGCTGGAAACTTCGGGCGATCGTTTGCGCGGGCGAAATCCGGCCCGCGCGGTGCGCGGCAAGGATGGCGGCGACGGTTTCGTTCACGCGCAACCCCGCTTCGAAAGAAGCTCGATCGGCAGATACAGCACGCGCGTGGACTGAATCCTGGGCGGAGGGAGGTGGTTCGCAATCACTGACTGCACTCCGGGGAGGCGGGAATCGCAGGTTTTCGAAGCAAGCGGTGTGCCATTGTGTACATCGGCGAGGCGATGTTCAATTGGCAAAATCGTCTCATTCTTTCAATAATTTGAGTGGATTTTTCGGCTTCGTTGCGGCGGCTTTCGCGAAATCGAGGCGGTCTCTTCTGCCGATTCGATGGGCAGCCGTCGAGGCCGGTCCGTCAGCTTGCTACCTTGCTCGAGCCTTGTGTGATCAATCGCGCCGCGCGCTGGTCTCGGGCGTGAATCCAGAGCCAACTGATCGCGACGCTGAGGCGGTTGCGTAAGCCAATCAGGAAATAGATGTGGGCGATGCCCCAGATCCACCAGGCGATCGTGCCGCGCAGATTGATGGCGCCGAAATCGATCACCGCCTTGCGTTTGCCGATCTGGGCGAGGCTTCCGGAGTGGCTGTAGCGGAAAGGTTGCGGCTTGTCGCCGCGAAGGCGGGCCTTGATCGCTGCGGCGACATAACGTCCCTCCTGCTTGGCTGCGGGAGCAATGCCCGGGACCGGCTTTCCGTCAGGGGCCGCAATGGAAACCGTATCCCCGATCGCGAAGATGTCGGGATGGTCCGGCACGGTGAGATCGGGCAGAACCTGCAGGCGCCCGGCGCGGTCGGCGGGCGCACC
>Ga0210406_10007827_pt1 | contig 10778 bp, 9 predicted proteins | sample IncBWC30MmetaG_FD_155454 | JGI IMG/M metagenome (GOLD analysis project Ga0210406, IMG submission 155454) | Forest soil microbial communities from Barre Woods Harvard Forest LTER site, Petersham, Massachusetts, United States - Inc-BW-C-30-M | ecosystem: Environmental > Terrestrial > Soil >... | reverse complement strand
GGCAAGGTTTTGATGAACGCGGATTTGGTTTCCGCATGCTCTATGTCCCCGAGAGCACCTTCAGGGAGATCGCTCCACCATCCCGATACAGCGGATCAGGAAGCCTGCACTTCCGCACAGCTGTTCTGAACAACTTGCATGCAAGGAATTGCCTGCTCGCTGCGCACAGGAGTTTTGATTCCGAGGCTCCCGTGCTTGAGATCGAAAGCCGCTTTGTAAACGCCTTCGCCTACTTGCTGACGGTTGTCAGTTCCTGGAGAGCGCCGGAGAGTTCGACTTCGGCTCCGGCCACCATAGTAGCGGCACGAGACTACCTCCATGAGCATCTCGTTCGCGATGTCTCTCTCGCAGAGCTTGCTCAGATTGCCGGACTGAGCAAATTTCATCTTCTTCGAGTATTCCGCGAACGGTTCGGCCTGACTCCGCATGCCTACCAACTGCAGCAACGAATCTTACGTGCAAAGCGGTTGCTCCGGGCTCTACCGATCGCTGATGTCGCTGCGCAATGTGGATTCGCGGACCAGAGTCATTTACACCGCGTGTTCCGATCTTTGGTGGGCACTACTCCGGGCCGCTACTCTCAGCAATTTCGTTCAAGACCCGCCTAGAACAGACTCCGCATACTGTCTTCGTCGATGAATTAAATCTCCGACGGCGAGGACAAATTTAGATGGCCGCTGCTGACACGATCATCTCCCTACCGGACCAACGGACCGCCGCGCTTCCGAAGCGCAGTTTCCTCACTGATGAACACGGTCTTAAAGGCTGGCTACTGACACAGGACCACAAGAGAATAGGCATCCTGTACCTGATTACCATCACGTTTTTCTTTCTGATTGGTGGCACGTTCGCGGGGCTGATTCGACTTGAATTGCTGACACCGCAGCCGGACCTGGTGGCGTCGGACACTTACAACAAGCTGTTCTCGATGCATGGAATCATCATGATCTTTCTCTTCCTGATTCCGTCGGTGCCGGCCACACTTGGCAACTTGCTTATCCCGATCATGATCGGTGCCAAAGACCTGGCTTTTCCGAAGCTGAATCTGCTGAGCTGGTATCTGCTGGTCGCAGGCGGCGTGTTTGTCCTGATATCGCTTACGCTCGGCGGCGTTGATACGGGATGGACGTTCACAACGCCTCTTTCGACACACTACCTGAACACGCACGTGATCACGACCGCCGCCGGAATCTTTGTCGCCGGCTTCAGTTCGATCTTCACCGGTCTCAACTTCATCGTCACGATTCATCGCATGCGTTGCCCCGGAATGACATGGTTCCGTCTGCCACTGTTTGTCTGGTCGCACTATGCGGCTTCCATCATCATGGTGCTCGCAACACCTGTGCTCGCCATCTCGCTGACGTTGATCGCTCTGGAACGGCTATTTGGCATCGGAGTCTTCGATCCCACCAAAGGCGGAGATCCTCTGCTCTTTCAACACCTGTTCTGGTTTTATTCACACCCTGGCATCTACATCATGGTTTTGCCCGGATTCGCCATTGTGTCGGAGATTGTCAGCACATTTAGCCGCAAGAGAATATTCGGATACACCGCCGTTGCGTTTTCCTCTGTAGCCATCTCCTCCTTCGGCTTCTTTGTTTGGGAGCACCACATGTTCATCATGTCGGTGTCGCAATACTCTGCGCTTATCTTTTCCTTACTGACGATGCTGGTGGCTGTTCCTTCGGCGATCAAGATCTTCAACTACGCCGCGACTTTGAGCCAAGGCTCGATCACGTTTGAAGCGCCGATGCTTTACGCTTTCGGGTTTATCGGGTTGTTTACGATCGGAGGCCTGACGGGTGTGTTTCTCGCATCGCTGGGAATGGATATCCATCTCACAGAGACCTACTTCGTAGTAGCTCACTTCCACTACATCATGGTCGGTGGCACCTTGATGGCATTCCTGGGGGGAATTCACTTCTGGTGGCCGAAGATCACCGGCCGCATGTATCCGGAGTTGTGGTCGAAGCTTTCGGCAGTGACCATCTTCATCGGCTTCAACCTAACGTTCTTTCCTCAGTTTGTCCTCGGCTACCTGGGCATGCCGCGCCGGTATCATTCGTATCCACCGGAGTTTCAAGTCCTGAACGTTATTTCGACAGCAGGCGCGACGGTCCTGGGAGTGGGATATGCGATGCCAATGATCTATCTGCTCTGGTCGCTGAAGTATGGCAAGATTGCGGGCAACAATCCATGGCAGGCTACGGGCCTCGAGTGGCAGATACAATCTCCTCCGTTGACGCAGAACTTCATCAAATCCCCGGTGATGGATCATGAAGCTTATGATTACGAGTGGCTTGAGCACAAAGCGCAGCAGGACGTCGCAGTGATGTAGTGCGTCAGTAGGCCGTCCGCACTCGAATGGTGGCGATATGCAGGTCAGCCATGCTCAAATAGCGCATCGGTTCTGTAGTCTAGACCTGCTCACATTTTTCGGCAAGTCACGCCTTAGACGGCATGGGTCGGTAGCTTAATCCTTCCGGGCGGGTTCAAAGTTCAGTGGCACACTCTGAGCCGGTGGTTTGCGAACGTTGAAATCGATGTACGTTTGTTCGTGGCCTTCGGGGTGCTGCTCTCGCCACAGAACCAGCAGAAGCGGCGAAAACTCCGTAAGGACCACCTTCGTCCGGTGGACCTTAGCGTGACATCCCGCACCGAGAGCGATCATCAGATGCAACAGAGACTTGCCCGGTTTCCGATGATGGACTCCAGGATCGGGATCACCACGCACCCTACAAGCGTATCCATCGCGCTCTAAGACCTGCTCTCGCAGGCCGCCAAAATACTCGGCATCCTGCCGTTTCAGCGTGTAGCAGGTCGCGCAGAGGCCCAGGGCGAGGATCTTCTCCTTCCCGCAGGGGACAGCAAATTGCGGTCTGAACCCCTTTCTTCAAAGCCTACTCCTTCGTTTTCAGCTTAGAGTCGTTTTCACGGATGAACGCCTCGATCTCCGGCGCACTCGCCAGGATGCGCAGCCATTGCTCTTTGTAGAGCGTAACCGGAAAGCGGCCCATGCCGTACAGAGAGACCCCGCCTTTCTCGCTCACCTTCAAACTGAGGCCGCCCTTGTCTTTGCTCTTGAGCTGGGCATTCTCAGCCCGCAGGCGCTCCAGCTCCGCTTGCATCTCCGATTCAGTCATCGTTTCCCTCCTCCGATTCCCTGCACACAATTCATTTTCCAAACTTCCTAGCCCGGCGCTTTTTGACGGGAACATACCGGTATAGCGTATCCCGGCTGATGCCGAACTCACGAGCAAGCGCAGCCTTCAAGTCCCCATCGGCGACTCGCCGCCGCAACTCGGCCGCGCGAGTTGGTGACAACGATGGCTTTCTGCCGGTGTACTTCCCTTCCCTTTTTGCGATCGCAATTCCCTCACGCTGGCGCTCGCGGATTAGCTCTCTCTCGAACTGAGCAAACGCCCCCATGACACTCAGCAACAGATTCGACATGGGCGAATCCTCGCCGCTGAAGGTCAGGTTTTCCTTCACAAAGACAATATGGACGCCCCGCTCTGTCAGACCCAGCACTATTCTCCGCAAGTCATCAAGGTTCCGGGCCAACCGGTCCATCGAGTGGCAAAACACCGTATCGCCATCGCGGACGAAGCTCTGCATGGCCTCCAATTGGGGTCGCTTCACATCCTTGCCGGAGGCTTTGTCGGTAAATGTTTTGTCTAGGGCCAGCCCTTCGAGCTGGCGGACCTCGTTTTGATCCAGCGAGCTGACGCGCAGGTAGCCGACCCGTTGGCCTTTTGACGACTTGCGCCTTCGAGCGTTCCGAGGTGTCCGAATAGACTCTTTAACCTTCGTCATTACTTGTGCGATAACTCAGAAGGGACGGCTCAAGTCGAAGGCGAGCCGAGCGCCGATTCCAGTTCCCGAACCGGTTCGTCCGGTCATCGAGGCCTGGCGGAGGCTCTGTCGGGACCCGTCTCCGGAGGCACTGATGTTTCCCACCTTCGGACGGGGCGAACGCAAGGGCGAGGCCGTGCCGCGCGAGGCCAAGAACTTCCTCGCATGGCGGATCCGTCCGATCGCTCGCAAGCTGGGGATTCCGGATAGCCTGGTCACCTTCCAGGTGATGCGGCGGTCCCTGGGAACGCACCTGCAGAACCACGGAACCTTGAAGGATACCCAGGGTGCGCTACGCCACGCCAGCATTACGACGACCGGCAACGTGTACGTACAGGTGGTCGAGGAGAGCGTGATGCGCGCGGTCAACTCTCACGCCACGTCGGTCCTGGATGGCTGGACGCCAGCGGTCGAGGGTCTCGGACTGAGGGGTCGGAACATCAGAAGTGCACGCGCGGAAGCGCGGGGTCCGGAAGCAATTCGGTGAAGTTCGGTGAAGTTTATGGAAGGGGGTGTTTCAAGTGGTTGATAAATATGGCTCCTGAGGTAGGACTCGAACCTACAACCCTTCGGTTAACAGCCGAAGGTTGCTCCCGAGAAGACATCTCCATGATTTTTTGGGGGGTAATTTCCGGAAATTATGCCTCTCTGATTGCTTGGTGTTTCTCCACATTTGGCGCATGGTTAAGCACTGTCCAAATTCCATAGCACAATATCCTCATACAGCACGCCCAATAGGAATCTGACTGGCTATGAGGTCGGCGTCCCCAACAAGTATGCGATAGCGAAGATTCTCCATCTGAATCAATTGATCGAATTCATGCAAGCTTAGGCTACGAGAGCGCGCCTTCAGCTGTAGCACCACTTCTCTCTTAGGCCACGTCACCCAGTCAATTGCATTAGAGAATGCTCTTCCCTGCGCTTGCGCCGAATGCCTGCGGTGGTCACATTGGTGTCTAAATTTGGCGGAATCCGAGATGCGAGGCTGCAAATCTATAGCGACATCAACATCGCCCAACCTATCCGCACATGACAGCATGCTGCCAAACAAAATAGCGCTCCTAATTCCAAACGCATATTCTTTTGAAGCGTTTACAGCATTCATGCGATCCATAAACTCTCTTAGGACCCGTTCTGCTGTTCCTCGGGAAATTGGCTTCGCAGCCATTGCATTCGCAAATGCATGACCTCGCGCTGCAACCTGGAAGGCTGCTTCGTTCTTGAAAGGCATTGTGATCACTATGAGTTCGAGCGCGACCATATCGTTGATAAACTTTTTCGCCTGCCGTGATTTGAGTTGCATAAAGCTCTCAGCTGCAGAAAGCATGAAAAAGCCACACTCGAACCTCCTCAGAAACCCGCGCACCCGCAATGCTGAATGACCCGCGACGACTTCTTCTTTTGCGATTCGCATTCTGTTCACTCTCGCTCAAGCCATGATTTGAAGAAACCGTGGTTTCTTCTTGGGGCAGACATTATCGCGGGTGGAAAACTCGGTCAAATTCGGAGAACTCGAAACCATCATCTATGTCGCGCCTTCGATACCCTCCGTCAATTCACGGGCTGTCGCCGCCAAGTCATGTGGCAGCTCGATACCGCAGACTCACGTCGCCGTCCGCCAAGGGCCTATCTATATATCCGCAAGGGACATGGCCACCAAAAAGACTGGGACAAAGTGCTGCTGACCCAGAAATCACCCGACCATGTCCGCCATATTCACCCCATAGAGCAAGCCCACGATGGAATCCAGGACAGATATTGCCACGGCAATTGCGAGATGTTTCGAGCGTCCCATCACATGCCTCTCCTTCAAACGCGAAGTCAGCAAACGGCTGACTTAAAACCTGGTTAATCGATGCGAACGACAGGTCAGTCAGAATCTGCGCCTCTCTCAGAACGGGATGACAAAAACCGGGTGGCATTCCGCGTGCGTCCTCCTCGTTCCAGGGTTTTCGCCGTCATTCTCCAAAGGAAGTTTCCCAAAGCCACATCAAATTTGACCGAGTTTCGGAGCTGAGCTAAACCTTTGGCACGAACTGGAGGACCGACTTTTGGGCTCCGAACCAGAGGGAAACAAATCGCAAGAAGTGAGGGAATTTATGACAAACGTGAAGATCAAGTACATGACATCACTGGAGAACACGCCGCGACGCAATGACGAGGGTCGCTAACCTCGAAGCTCACTTCTGATGAGATTCCTGATTTCGAAGCTCTCGCTCTTTTTATGTGAAACCGTGCAAACGGACCCAGCAACCGAAGAGGTAAAGCTTCCTCGCCCCAATTCCTCGCGAGAAGACCCCGCCCCCAGAAACCCGTAGGAGTCAGCCACAATGGACTCTCATTCGATCTTGAGGAGGTGACAGATGGAAACGACTGATCACATGCCAAGCGCTCCTATCAGAAATACAGCACTCCCCGATCTGTCTCGCGAGAAGAGTGACGTACGGTAGCGTGGGTAAGATCCGAGGTCAGGGAGTGGGCCATAGAGCGTGTACGTGCGTCACGATAGGACCGCATAATACTGCTGAGCGGCCTACGGGCTTTGCTGGAATCGCAGACTGCTTGCCGCCTACGCCGCGAATACCTTCCTGCCGTGGGCTAACTGGCCATCCAGATAATCAGCCCACCACTGCATCATGACAGTGCGCTGTTTGAGATACTTCGCGTGGTTGTAGGCCGCGGCCACTTTGTTGCGCTTCATGTGGGCGAGTTGCAATTCAACGTGCGCTTCATCAAAACCACTCTCATTCAGGATAGTTGATGCCAACCCGCGGAATCCATGTCCAGTCATACGACCTTGATAGCCCAGTCGGTACAGAGCACCCAGAATCGTGTTGTTGCTCATGGAAATCTTCTTGTCATTGGCACCCGGAAATATCAGTTTGCCATTGCCTGTGAGCAGTCTGAGCGCCCGCAATATCTCCACAGACTGACGTGACAAGGGGACGATGTGCGGCGTGGCCATCTTCATCCGCTCCGGCGGAATTACCCAGCGCGCATTATCGAGGTCGAATTCCAGCCACGGCGCCTCGATGAGTTCGCTGGTTCGCACGAGGGTATAGGCAATGAGCTTCAGAGCAAAGCGCGTGAGGGCATCTCCGTTGTAATCGTCCATCTTCGCCAGTAACTCCGGCAAATCCCTTACATTCACACGAGCAAAGTTCTCTGTCTTGGCCTGAACCAGAATATCCCTGGTCTTGAAGTCGGCTGCGGGATTTCGGATGGCAATTTCGTTGGTGATCGCATACCGGAAGATCTGCCCCGAGGTCTCATGAATGCGTTTGGCTACATCTCTTGCACCTCGTGCCGCCACCGCAAGCATGAGCTTCCGGATGTCGGTGACCGTCACCGTGTCAATGGGCTTGTGGCCGTAAGCAGGGAAAACGTCGGCCTCCAACCGCCGGAGCACGGTTTCGGCGTGCCGCGGAGACTTGCCGTCAGACCACCAGCTCCACCATTCGCGAGCGACCTTCTCGAAGCTGCTTTCAGATTCGCGTTGCCGGGCTTTGATCTCCTCCTTCTGTGCCTCAGATTTTGCCTTCCGCTCGGCCATTGGATCCACGCCGGCGGCCAGCGTCTTGCGGGCCGCATAGTGCTGATCCCGGGCGTCCTTGAGCGTGACGACCGGGTATTCCCCGAACGACATCGTCTTTTCCCTGCCATTGAAGCGATAGCGCCACCGCCAAAGCTTGACGCCCGTAGGTGCCACGAACAGACATAGCCCGCCGCCATCAGCCAGCCTGTACGGCTTACCATTGGACTTTGCGTTGTCGACTTCCTTGATCGTGAGTGCCATACCGTGAGCCTCCAAACCGTGGGAGTTTTTCGATGCCCACAGTTTCCCTCTACGATACCCACAATAATGCCCACAGAAAAGCCCGGCTAGAGGCGCACCTCCGCGAACGTCCCTGAACGCTATTTTCATCTAAGTTATTGTTTTTATTGAACTATTTAGTGTTCGGGGAGGTCTGGGGAAGTGCGAGGAAGTGCGGTCTTGGTTGCCCCCCAGGGATTCGAACCCCGATTGATCGGTTCAGAGCCGACTGTCCTACCATTGAACGAGGGGGCAACAGATTGAAGGAGCCGCAGAGGATGGGATTACTGGCTGCCTTTTAGAGTGTACGAGGTGGGGGAGATAAGGTCAACGTTGCGCACCGCATCTCCCAGTGGTGGGTTCGCAGACTAGAATGCGACGATGGACACCCTGGAGAACGAGATCGCCGCTGACTTTGTGAATGTGTCGAGCCGCAGGCTGGGGCAGACGACAGATTACCTCGTGGCATGCGTGAAGAAGTTGTCGGAGGAGCAGATCTGGCAGCGGCAGGGAGCGTACGAAAATGCCGTGGGAAATCTGGTGCTGCATCTTTGCGGGAATGCCCGGCAGTGGATCATGCATGGCGTGGGCGGTGCGCCGGATGTGAGGGTTCGGGATAAGGAGTTCAGCGCTGGTGGCGGGATGAGTGGAGCAGAGTTGATTGCGTTATTCGAAGCGACGATGGACGAGGCGAAGTCGGTAATTGCCGCCGTTCCAGCGGAGAGGATGACAGAGAGAGTGCATCCACAAGGGCGCGACGTGAGTGTGCTGGAGGCGATCTACCAAGTGGTGGGACATGTGCAACAGCATGTGGGACAGATTATTTTGCTGACCAAGCAGATGCTGGGGAAGGATCTGGATCTGACGATGCCTCGGCCGCGGTGATCTGTGTTTCGCGAAGTTGAATTAGTTCGGGGTGGGGGGGGGGGGGGTGGGGGGGGGTGGTGGCGGCTATGCAGGCGAGGCCTTCGAGGAGAGTGTGGGCGGGGGTGTTGAGGTACTGGTCGGGGATGCAGAAGACTCTGCGCTCGCGGACGGCATTGAGGGATTGCCAGTTGCGTTGGGTGATGATGCGATCCAGGGGGACGCGATTCCCTGCTCCGCACCAGGCGAAGAGGAGGACGTCGGGGTCGGCGGTGGCGATGTCTTCTGGTGTGGTGTGAGAGCCTGGTGTGCCGAGATATTGGCCTCCGGCGGCTTCGACTAGTTCGGCTACCCAGGATTGGGAGTGGATGAGGGGCTTGCCCCACTCTTCGCAGTAGACGACGGGGGTTTTGGTACGGCGTTCGCTGCGCTGGCGGGTGGAGGCGATGGCGGATTGCATCTGGGTGATGAGAGCTTCGGCTTCGGGTTGGGCGTCGACTACTGCGGCGATGAGGCGGATGTCTTTGTAGACGTCGGCGAGGGAGTGGGGGGCCAGGGTCAGTACGGGGAGGCCGGATTTGAGGATCGCGGCTAGGGATTCCATGCGGTAAGGGACGCTGGCGAGGATCAGGTCCGGTTTTGTGGCCAGGATTTCGTCGGTGTTGGCGGTCCAGCTGTCGTGGAGGATGTGGGGGTTTTGTGCGGCTAGTTCGGGGAGGGCTTCGAGGCAATATTTTGTGCAGGCGCAGAGGGCGTCGAGTTTTTTGAGGGCGGCGAGGGTGATGGTGATGGAGGGCTGGAGGGAGGCTATACGCATTGGATTTGAGTATTACACCCTTGGGGTTGGTGGGTACCCCCCACTCCTGTCAAAAGTGTGTAAAGTCTCCGATCCAGAGACTTTAAGTCTGGACTTCTGTCTCGCAAGTTGCGCGGCTGGCTGGTGGGACGGGCTTTCTGAGGGGTGTGTTTGTCAAGCGTGGCGGCTTGAGTTGGGAAAGCGGATTTCTCCACTCCGGTCGAAATGACGTCTTTTTGGGGGGTTCTTTTTTCGCCGTTGGACGTGCGGAGAGGGTTTGGTTGCGGGAGGGTTTGCTTTCCCGACCTTCGCAGAAGCGCGCAGGCTGGGGCACCCGATTGTTCGTGCCTGGGCGGGGGCAAAAAGCAGATTCCCTTCGGGAATGACAACAAGAAAGGCAAGAGCGACGGCAAAGACAAAGGCAAGAGCGACGGCAAAGACAAAGGCAAGGGCAAAAGCGAAGACAAAAGCAGATCCTCCGCCTGCTGCGAAGGATGACAAGCCAAAAAACCTACGTGCCGGTCAAAAACTACGTGTCGGCCAAAAAACCTACGCGACGGTCAGAGATCTCCGCCGGTCATTCGACGGGGAGTTTGGCGTTGTAGCCGTCGCGGGCGATGACGGAGTACTTCTGGGGGTGGCCTTTTTCGTCCTGCATGCGCAGGGGGTGGCCTTCGTTGTCGACCAGGAGGACCTTGACCTTGCGATAGCTGCCGTCGTTCTTGTTGTTGGTGGGGCGGTAGGTGAGGACGTACTGGTTGCGGATGGAGTTGTTGATATCGGCGAAGACGTCGGGGAGTGCGCCTTGGAACATCGGGCTGAAGCTCATGCCGCCGGTCATTGCTGCAAAGGTCTTTAGCTGGTTCTGCGCCTGGAGGTAGTCCATCTCCCGGATGCTGGAACTCATGCCTCCACCACCGCCTCTCATCTCGTTGACGAGAGCGCCGGTACCGATGGTGAAGATGGTGGTGTTGGTGCTGGATTTTACCTTGGCGAGGATCTTGTCGAGGGTGAGCTTGGAGAAGGTATCGCGGCCGGAGCCGATGAGGATGATGTACTTGCGTCCTTCGATGCGGCTGCAGCGGTCGAGGGTCTCGTAGAGGGCGTCGAAGAGGTTGGTGTCGGAGAAGGTGGGGATGATGAGGGACTGGAGGGACTGGGCGACGGTGTTTTTGTCGTTGGTGAAGTCGGTGAGGATGTGGGTGCGCAGGTCATAGGTCATGACAGCGACGTAGTCCTCGGGACGCAGCGAACGGAAGAAGTAGTAGGAGGCGTTCTGCATGTCGTTGATGAGGTAGTAGCTGTTGGCGGCGAACTCGAGCAGCATGACAGCGGTGATGGGGGTCTGGGCGACGCGGACGCTGGTGATGGTCTGGGGGACGCCGTCTTCGAGGATCAAAAAGTTGTTGGCCTTGAGGCCGGGGAAGAACTGGTGGGTCTTGTCGAGGA
>Ga0210406_10007823_pt1 | contig 10780 bp, 8 predicted proteins | sample IncBWC30MmetaG_FD_155454 | JGI IMG/M metagenome (GOLD analysis project Ga0210406, IMG submission 155454) | Forest soil microbial communities from Barre Woods Harvard Forest LTER site, Petersham, Massachusetts, United States - Inc-BW-C-30-M | ecosystem: Environmental > Terrestrial > Soil >... | reverse complement strand
GGTCGCGTTGCAACATGCCGTCAGAACGAGGGTGCTTGAGCTAACCATCGGGCTGGAAAAATCGATTCCCGCAGCTGCATCCATCGTACTTACTGGCAGCAATTCAACTACTCAAGTTAATTCCGATAGGGTTACCCAAATTACCAATCAGGTGATTTACGGCAACGTGACGGCAATTGCCAATAGCGGAACGGGAGCGACGTTCAATCTTGCAATTCAGCAGGGAGACCAGAACTCCCTAATTGAGGCGCTGGTCAGGTCTGGAATACCGAAGACGGATGCTGCCGAGTTTGGGCAACTCGTCGCATCCGAAAAGCCCGACTCCAAGGACGAACCATTTGGTGCGAAAGTGCGGACTTGGCTTGGGGAGAATCTGAAGAAGGCCGCAGGCGGTACCTGGAAGATGGGTGTGTCTGTCGCAACCGAGGTACTGAAGCAAGCCGCTTTGAAATACTATGGACTCTGAACGACGCCGCTGAACCTAGGCTCGCTGTGGCCGACCTAAAATTGCGAGCACTAATCGACATCCAAGCACAGCACTACAGTCGAGGGTCGACGGCCTCGCTCTCCATCGCGAGAACGCCGAAAACGCATTCATGGATTCGTCGCAGAGGCTCACGCCTGACGAACCGTTCCAAAGACTCGATACCCAGTGCAAATTCTCTGAGTGCCATGCTCCGTTTCGTCGACAAGCCGCGCTCGCGGAGACGAGCGAGATGCTCAGGCTTCGAATATTCGGGTCCATAGATGATGCGGAGGTATTCTGAACCACGGCACTTTATCGCCGGCTGAAGCAAGCCGCGTTTCCCAAAGGTGATAAAGTCTAGCGGTTTCACCACCATACCCTCACCGCCCTGAGCGGTAATTTGCTCCCACCAACTGAGTAACTGATCGTTTGCTTCCGGATCGTCCAGCCGCAGAGTGCGGAAGGGCGTAGCCAGCAAGAATGAGGGATCCGCCTTGCACAGCTCAGCCAATGTCTCCATGTGCCAAATGTGATTTTTGTCGGCATGTACCGCGCCCTCTGTGGCCAGAATGTGGAAGGGCGCCAATTTGATGTCATCGATACTTCGAACCGGCCAGCAGTAGTGGCGGTACGCACGCACGTATTGATGCACAAGGCTTTCTCGGCTACCAAACGATTCAATCAATTGCGCGACATCCTGTCCGCGATCGGCAGCTTGCTGGAGCTTGTCACGGGCCGCATCAACGGCTGCAACCGCCGCTGCGCCCGTCGGCGCATATTGCGTCCGTAACAGATCCTCTGCCTTGACAGACCAGGGCATCAATTCGCAATCGAAGCAAAACCAGTCGGATTGGAACTTGTCCCAGAAGGAGGATTGACTAAGTGCGTTTGCCAGCCGATCAAGGACGGCGGTTTCGAGCGACTTATCAGCGAAAAAGCGGCGTCCCGTTCTGGTGTAGACAATTCCGCGTCCTTCTCCCTCCACACCAAAGCGGGCACGTGCTGTCTCCTCGTTGCGGCAAATGACAACCACCGCGCGCGAGCCCATATGCTTTTCCTCGCATACAACGGACTCGACTCCGTTCCTTCGGTAGAAGTCGAGCGCTTCGGTTGGATACTCGAGGTAGCTGTCTTTCTGACTGGTCTCGCTCGGAGACATCGTGGGCGGAAGGTAAATTAGCCACTTCGGGTTGGCAGCGAAACGGCTCATGACCTCCAACGCGGCCATCGCATTCTCTTCTCGGATGGTGACCGTGCGATGGAGTCGAGTCTCGATCAGGCGCTTGCCTGTGACATCTTCCAGGTCAAGGAGGTCATCGAGCGACTGCTGAGCGGAGAGTGTTGCCGATTTCGCAGGCTGCAACGAACGTACTGGTTCGTAGTACATACGATGCGCGGGTACGGAGACGAGTTCTCGCTCCGGATATCGAAGGGCAGTGAGCTTGCCGCCGAAGACGCAGCCCGTATCAAGACAAATCGTGTTGTTTATCCATTCTGATTCTGGGACCGGCGTATGGCCGTAAACCACCATGGCTTTGCCGCGATAGTCGGCCGCCCAGTTGTACCGAACGGGCAAGCCGTATTCGTCCGTCTCGCCCGTGGTCTCGCCATACATAGCGAACTGCCGGACGGCACCTGAACCTCGGCCGTGCATCTCTTCTCGCAGACCCGCGTGGGCTACCACCAGTTTTCCACCGTCTAAGACATAGTGGCTCACAAGTCCGTCCAAATATTCTGCAGCGCTCCGGCGAAATTCCTCGGATTCGGTCTTCAATTGCTCCAAGGACTCCTTTAGTCCGTGGGTTACCTTCACGTCGCGACCCCTAAGCGCGCGCGATAGTTTGACGTCATGATTTCCCGCCACGCAGAAGGCGCTCCCTGCGGCGACGGCGTCCATCACGAGTCGGATAACGCCAGGAGAATTGGGACCCCGATCCACCAAGTCGCCCACAAATACTACCTTCCGCCCATCTGGGTGGCTGAGGGCATAGCGTCCGCCATCCACAGAGGCCGAATAGCCCAACTGACCCAGCAGTTCCAGCGTCTCGTCGAGGCAACCGTGAATGTCGCCGATAATGTCGAAAGGTCCGCCTTCAGCCTTTTTGTTGTTCCAGAGCGGCTCCCGGATAATCGTAAGGCCGGTGAGTTCCTCCGGCGACTTGAAAACCGTCAGATGCCTAAAGCCTTCGCGTTCCATGCCGCGAAGTGACTTTCGAAGTTGGCTCATCTGATTGCGGATGACGTGATCGCCAAAGTTCCTGTCGGGCCTGTTCGCGTTTCTGTCGCGACATAGGCGTTCAGGAAAGTCGAGGACAAGTGCGACCGGAAGGCAGTGGTATTCGCGGGCCAATGCAATGAGCGACTTGCGGGCCTCCGATTGCACGTTGGTCGCATCAATGACTGTGAGTTTTCCCGCCTTCAGCCTCTTTGCTGCGATAAAGTGCAGAACCTCAAATGCGTCATTCGTTGCTGCTTGGTTGTTTTCATCATCGGAGACCAATCCACGACAGAAGTCCGATGACAGAATTTCGGTTGACTTGAAGTGAGTTCTGGCAAAGGTTGACTTGCCAGAGCCTGACGCGCCTACAAGGACGACCAAAGCCAATTCTGGAATTTTGATTTCCATCGGTTAGCTCGCCTCGAACAGCGCCATCTGAGTCGGGGCGCCCAGCGAAGCGTCGGCATCGCCTATGCCGAAGAACTGAACGGTATACCCATGCCGTTCGGCAATCCCTCGAGACCAGGTTTCGAATTCAGCGCGCGTCCACTCGAATCGGTGATCAGGGTGTCGAAATTGCCCGGCGGGTAGCGTCTCAAAACTGACGTTGTATTCGACGTTCGGCGTAGTCACGATGACGCTCTTCGGACGCGCCTGCTCGAACACTACGCGCTCAAAAGCGCGCAGTCGCGGCGCATCCAGATGCTCAATCACCTCGACTACGGTTGCGACGTCGAAGCCGAGCAATCTGCGATCGCGATACACCAACGACCCGTGTATCAATTCAATACGGTCACGAAAGGCGGGCGCGAGTTGTTCGAGGCGCAGACGCTCCTTGGCGTATTCCAGCGATCGGATCGATACGTCCATTCCCACGATCCGTTGCAGCTGGCGTTGCTTGACCAGTTCTCGTAGCAGCTTGCCGTCGCCGCAACCTAAGTCCACCACCGATTTCGCCCCGGATGCTCGAACTGCCTCGGTGACCTTCGAGATGCGTTCGGCATTGAGGCTGATCTTGCCCTCCAACGCCTCTTCTCGTCTCGGCGGCTTTGGAGTCGAGTCAGGGGAGTCGGGCTCCTCAAGACCTGCTCCCACGGTGAGTTGTTCGACAGCCTGGACCGTGAGGTTCTTGCGGTGCTTGAGATAGCGACGCGCGATCAGCTCCTTCGATGGGTGAGAGGGCAACCAAGTGCCACCTCGCCGGAGAAGTTTCTCGACTTCGTCATCTCCAACCCAATAGTGCTTCTCGTCATCCAGCACCGGCACCAACACGTTTAGATGACTCAAGAGGTCCTGGAGTCGCTGTGTGCCCGCTAGAGTTACGGAGTAATAGCGACTGGGACCCCATTCGGGAAACTGCGGGTCCAAAGGCAATCGGGACGCTGACACGAGGTACCCGAGGGGCTCAAATAGGTCTCGAATGAGCTGTTCGCCAGCGCGGCTAGGCAATACGGGGATATGAACCTCAAACGGGAGGGCCTGGGTAGCCAATTCCGGTCGATCCTTGGATCGGCCACCGAGCGCGGTACCGAACACCTCAGAGATTGCTACCGACAGAAATGAGGACGCGACGTAGGGTCTGTCGTTGACGTACTGGGCGAGGAGTCCCGAGTCGCCGGCCGGGCCTGACTTGCGACGGACCAATCCAATGGGGTCGACCTCCAACAGCAAGCAAACGGTGCACCGCGATGGGGCGGCCTCCGGATAAAAGACGGTTGCATTGCCGAACGACAGCTCAACGCGGTGAACCCGAGAAGGATTTTTATGGAGCAAATATCCCAAATCGGTCGCGGGTGTGGCGGTTGTTGTAATGGTCAGAAGCATAAATCGTATGATCCCATGGGCGGGGCAGGTATCCAACGCAGATTTATTCGGTAGGTCAGGGATTTGTGATCAGAGGCACCAGGATCAGTAACCTGGGTGCAAGCCTAGTGGAATATGCAGATACTTGTATAATTATACAATTTCGTGCATATTAAAGTTCGATGAAACCGGTTTTCTGGATGGGCAGCAGCAAGGGAGACTTAATTGCTTTCCCGGACGAGGTGCGGCGCGAAATTGGCTATCAACTCGAGCATGTTCAGGAAGGAATGGACCCAGACGATTGGAAGCCCATGCCTACCGTGGGTGCAGGGGTGCGTGAAATTCGGGTTCGGGAATCGTCAGGAGCCTTTCGGTGTATTTATCTGGCAACACGGCCGGAGGGAATTTACGTCTTGCACTGCTTCCAAAAGAAGACCCAGAAGACTCGTCAACAGGATTTGGATTTGGCGCAGAAGCGTTTCAAGTCAGTACAGGTGAGGTCATGAAGACTAAGAAAGTGACGCGCGAACGCGATGAACACGGGCCTCGTCATGTGACGCCGGCTGGCCGCAGTGTGTTCTACGATCTGTTTCCGAAGGCGGAGGCCGACGAACTGGTCATGCGTTCGACGTTGCTGAGAGGGTTGGAACAATGGCTTAAAGAAAGTGGCCTGACTCAGACTCAGGCAGCAAAGCTGCTGGGTATCACTCAGGCTCGGGTGTCCGATATAAAGCGCGGTAAATTTGGTCAGTTCAGTTTGGATATGCTGGTTCGATTGGCATCGAGGGCGGGACTCAAGCCAAGATTGAAATTGGCGGCCTGACAGGGAGGCGCTGATGTCCAGTAACGTCCAGGGGCAGCCACACTTTCTATCTCGATCCCGCCGGCCGAGCGGTGTGGCTCACTGTCCGAAAATCCTTTCAGTGAGCCAGAAACGATAACGCGGCGACGACCCGAAATGCACAGGTCATTGGGTGGACAACAAATTCCTTAGCGGCTGCCTGTCGATCTGTCCGGCGGGTCCCCACTATGCGCCTCAGCAGCGCGTGCCCTTTGTGCGAGAGCGTTTTTCAGATACACCTCAGGTGTTTCGATGTCTGGGAAGAGCTTGCGCATGCCTCCCAGTGAATCCGTCATAAACTGAAGGAGGAGCTCAAGGGAGGCAGCGATGTACATGATGTCCTGGTCGTTCTGAATCCCGTGGCCTCGTGACTGCTCGCTCATTCGGTAGTAAGACATCGGAAACGAGTGCGCGTAAGAAGACCACCAATGCCAGAAGGTCACGTAACCCTCAACGCCTGTCTTGCCCATTCGGGTAAGAATCTCCTCGTGGCTTTGAAAGTGAACCTTGGTTCCGCGGAGGTACTCGGTGCGTTTTTTAGGAGCCAGCGACTTGAAGTAGCCCCGGCTATTCAGTTTCCTATGAAGATCTTCTAAAACGGAGGTGTAGTTCTGACTTTCTGGTTGGTTGCGATGGAAAGTCTTTTGTCGCGTGGTCCAGTCATGCAGCTGCATGAGATTCAAACGGCTCAGCCATTCGTCTTCCTCGATTGGCTCGAAGCACAGGTTAAAAAGATTCAACGAATTCTCGTACAACGTTCGCGATAGTGCGGCGACCGCGGTGAAATCCCAATTGTTGTCGAGTGCGCTGCGAAATGAACCCGACGTCCTTCCCGGTTCCTCATGCCTCTTAGGTAGAAGTTTCAGCAAGCTGATGGCAGTGGTGGTAAATTTCGTGAACAGTACCGACGCCCAATAACAGCGCTCTCCTGCATCGCGACCCCCTGTCTTGTTGGACACATAGATGCAGTCGAAGACTGCTTCCGCCAACTTCGCGCGGTTCGTGTCATATTGCTTCGGAGCGTCTATCAACCCTTTCGGGTCGATCGGAGATGCGCTCTTTTTGTCATCGGCAGCTTGCTTTCTGGTATCGACTGGGCTCACTTCCGTTGATTTCCTTGGCCATCCACTGTAGCTCGACCTCTTCGCGCATTTTACCCCGGAGCCGAGTGCCCCATCCATTGCTTCGACTATCCCCTCCGAAGTCGCGGTAAAATGCGACATCAAACCAGGGACGGTCACATGAGTTCATCCGATCAAGACCCGCCGCAGAATCCGGGCGCGGAGCCAACAAAAGGACAAAGCCAAGGAGAGGCGTTCGACGCTGAGGCGAGGAACGAACGCTGGCTCAAGGTCTCGATCGGACTCGGGCGCTTCGAACAGACCATGTGGCCGTTGGTCCTGCAGTTGGGAAGGCTGGACACTCGTTTGATTCAAGCCGACGAGGTCTGGCCCGATCGATTCTTTGGGCCCAAGCTTTCCTATGAAGACAGCAACGCTCTACATGAGCACATTACGCAGTCCTATCTATGGGTCTTGGGTGCCTATGAATTTATCAGGACTCTTTGCGATCGAGTGAGCCTGGACGATCCGCAAATGACGCCACCGGAGGTTCGCGACATACTTGTTGAGGTCAAGAACCGGTTCAATCGCGTCCGCGTGCCGCTCGCCAAGATGGAGGCTGCCGCGAAACACGCGCACGAGGACAGCCCCATTGCATACCCGGGTATCAAACGCGGCATGGGCGTCGCTTGGATATTGAATCGAAGCACCGGAGTGACCCGCCGTGAACTATCCGATGCGCTGCTCGAAGCCTTGGAGAAACGTCGCGTAGCCTTTTTGCGATATCAGGCGAAAAAATGGCGCGAGAATCAGGATTCTGAGTCGCCAGGGACGATCGACGATTAGACGAGGATAGCGAATGACATCCATCAAATTGCGGTTTCATCTGCGGCTGGAAAGTGAACCCGTCGCGCACTTCAAGGTGCAGGGCCCACAGTTCCACCGTTTCATGCCCGACGGTCAGAGTGACGCGGTGTGGCTCACCCCTGAAGGCGACCCCCACGAGATTCGAGTTTGGTTCGATCGCACGGCAAAAAAGAGGGGTGACTTTCTTGAATGGGATCGCGATGGAACTGAATTCGACGAAGCGACTATGCGTCGGCAGGGGAAACTCGAAGCCGGAAACTTAAGGGGCGAATTGGTCATGCTCGACGTCTCGGCGGACGAACTCGAGTCTCTGTTCCGCAATCCCAAAGCGGTCAATGAACCGTTCGGTCAGGACACGGCAGATGATCCCGCTTATCAACGCCTAGGGAAGCGTGTCGTCAATCTGCTCTATCCGCCGCTTGCCAATTTTATCTCAACGCTGCGTGATCAATACGGCCAATACTGGTTACAAGTTCCGGCACAGTGGGACTCGAGGCGCAGTACCTTGGGCACGTACTGCAGCTCAACGCTCTGTCTTCTGTGGTGGAACGACCAAGTTCAGGACTGGCGGCGGTTCTTGCCGACCAATTCGGGTGCGATGATCCGGGTCGAGCGGCTACCGGGCCGAGAATATGCAGAGTACTTGACCGAGGAAGACTGGCGCCGCATGCAACGGACGCGCTGCCTCACGGAAGTGTCGACCGAACTTCAGTTATTGGGCAACGCCAATCGGGCGGTCGATTTCGGTGACCACCGTCAAGCCTTTATCGAGGTGATGTCGGCACTGGAACTCGTGATCGCGCGTCGACTCAAAAGCTCCAGCAGGGCGATTAGTGCCGCGGTCAACAGCTTCATGGACGGCGAATCGCAAAAGGCACAAGTGGCGGTGCTACTGTTGGCAACCGGTGCCGCCACGGCCGAAATTGAAACTGCGCTTAATGCGCTCTCCGTCCGCAATCGGGTGGCGCATGAAGGCTACCTGCCTACCCCCGCCGAGACTGCGGAGCTGCGTGCTGTGGTCCAGACAATCAAGCATTTCGCGGGGATTGAAGAGATCAAGAGCCCGGTGCTGACCGGAAGCAACATGCTGTCACCACCTTGATAGCCGTGAACTGAGCTGTGGGCACCCAATCACATGTCCCGTCGATTCAGCTTAGTGACCCCGCCCGCCGGCGCCAAATTCGCGAGGCAGCAGCTGCGACAAGGGCCGCCTGATTTCGTCGTCGCCCACCATGCCAAATCCGCAGGGTCGCAGTGCATTCCACAGATGGTGAACAGTATATTTTTGTTGCGTTGGGAAACAAATCTGATGTGTAGTAGCTTCCAAGGACAGCCACTCTTAAACTAGGTTAAAAGTTGGGGCCTCGCGGAATCCGACGAAGGAAATACGGTATAGAATCAAGTGGTTGGGCGAGGAATTGGGTGGGTACACGGCCCACCATCTCACTGAAAAATAACAAGTTTTTGACGCCAAATTCGAAGAGACTCAAAGACTTCCCCCATAGATAAAAATTTCCCCCATTCGATTTGCGCTATCTGCTCTTTCTCATTTTTTTCTGCGGGAAAGTAGGTGCGAATGATCCTGCGTCTTCCCCCATTCGCTCGTGAGCCAAACAATTGGGCATCGCGTGAAATGCTTGGGACTTGCAAACGTTTCGGGCAGGGACTTTTGTGGCGGTATCCGCAAGCGCGTTTTTCTTTTTCAAGCTTCAGAAGTCGCGCCCACAGCGAAAACCATTACGTGCCCTCTGCCAACTCGGATCTGGACCGGATCGAAAAGGAGAATGTCGCGCCTGGACCAGCGTTGGTGCTTGCCCACAGGCGACCATGATGACTCTCGATGATTGAACGGCTGATCGAGAGGCCCATGCCCATCCCTTGACTCTTCGTCGTGTAGAACGCGTTGAAGAGCTTGTCGAGATCCCTAGGATCGATGCCGACACCCGAGTCACTCACCGACAGTCGGACGTGGTTCGCGTCCTCTACGGAGGTGACGATCAGGAGGTTGCGCGGGCGATCATCGACGGCCCTCATGGCGTCGGCGGCATTGAGTATGAGATTTAAGATCACTTGCTGAAGCTGTACACGATCGCCACTCACCGGCGGCAAGCCGGCATCGAAATCGGTTCGCAGGATTACCCGGCATATCTGCAGCTCGCTTGAGGAGAGGGCGAGTACCTCGCGCGCGGCGTCGTTCAGGTCGACCGGCTCCGTCGTGGGCGGCTTGTGCGAAAACATTACGCGCAGACGTTTGATCACTTCGGACGCGCGATTTCCGTCTCGCAATGTGCGCTGCACCGTGACGCGAGCGCCCTCCAAGTCCGGCGGGTCATCGCCAAGCATATCTAGGCAAGTCGTGGCATTGGTGATGATACCCGATAGCGGTTGGTTAACCTCATGAGCGATCGACGCGGTCAATGCGCCCAGCGTCATGACTCGCGACACATGGGCCAGCTCGGTGCGAGCTCGATTCAAGGCGTCCTCCGCGACTTTACTCTCCGTCATGTCTTGAACGGCGCCGACGAAGACCGGCCGATCCGGAATCTGTTCGATGCGATGGGCGATGCCGCGCAAATGCTTCGTGACGCCTCCAGGTGTGACAATGCGAAATACAAACTCAGGTTCTTCACCCGCCAAGGCTCGCTGGATCGCGCCGTGAAAAAACGACAGGTCCTCGGGATGGACGAAGGCCTCAAGCGTTTGGGTCTTGATCTCAATTGATCCGGGCTCGAGTTCGCAGATCCGGTAGAAACCATCGGACCAAATGTGCTCGTTTCTCTCCAAGTCCGCCGTGAAACTGCCGGTCTTGCTCAGTATTTGAGCTTCCGTAAGGTGAATGTAGGCTCGTCTGAGTTCCGCCTCGCGCGCCTTCAATGCCTGCTCCCCCAGCTTGTTCCCCGTCACGTCCTGTACAGCGCCCATAAATATGGGACGGCCATCGATGTGTTCGCTGAGACGGCCGACACAGTGCAGATGCTTCACGACCCCGCTGGAGGTCACGATTCGGAATACGAAATCGGCATCATCGCCCGCGATGGCTCGCTCGATCACATTGTCGAACATGGGCAGGTCCTCGGAGTGAACGATGCCCCGAAGCTTTTGGGTCGTGACATTCGAACCAAGCTCGAACTCGCAGATGCGGTAGAACTCATCGGACCAAATGTGCTCATCGGCAATCAAGTCGGAAGTGAAGCTTCCCGTCGCGCTTACTCGCTGGGCTACGGTGAGCTGCGCATGAGCCATACGGAGTTGAGCCTCGCTCGCCTTTAGAGCATCGGCTGCGAGCTTGATCTGTGTCGCGTCTTCCTGGGCCTTCAGGTGCTCCTCGATGTCGGTATTGGAGCCACACCATTTGACCACCCGACCTGACTTGTCAGTAAGCGGCGCGGCGCGAAAAAGGAACCGACGATATGTACCGTCGTAGCGCCGCAGGCGCACATGTACTTCGCCGGGCTTTCCGGACTCCAGAATAGAGCGCCAAGATTCAAGCACCGGGACCACATCTTCTGGGTGCAGTGCGGAAT
>Ga0210406_10007820_pt1 | contig 10782 bp, 20 predicted proteins | sample IncBWC30MmetaG_FD_155454 | JGI IMG/M metagenome (GOLD analysis project Ga0210406, IMG submission 155454) | Forest soil microbial communities from Barre Woods Harvard Forest LTER site, Petersham, Massachusetts, United States - Inc-BW-C-30-M | ecosystem: Environmental > Terrestrial > Soil >... | reverse complement strand
CTTCTGTGGCGCAGCCGAGACCGCGATCCACCAGTCGGAGGGATAGTCCCCCGTCAGGTGGATCGCGGTCTCGGCTGCGCCACAGAAGCTCTTGCCAACTTGGTTCGCTGCCATGAGCAGCCGCTCTCGGTAGACGGCGCCAGCATCATGGAACTGCTGCTGCTTCGGGTAGGGCACGTAGAAGTCGAGCTTACGGAAAAGCTGCCGCTCTTGGACAGCTTTGAGGTTCTCGATGATCTTGTCGAGCTTCTCGGTCATACAGGAGTGGCCTCTGGGGGAGGCTGCGCGATCTTCACCGGGCTCACTTCCCCAAGCCGCAGATACTCAGCGTGCGCCCGCACAATCGTAGCATTGATCTTTCGCAGGGCCTCGACCTCCCCATTGATGTCAAGGGCAGTATGCAGTTCGCGCACACCTTCCTCAAGAGTAGAGGCAAGCACGCCAAACACGAACCGGGTCGGCTGACCGTTCTGGCTGTTACGCAACCTTCTGATCAAAGCTCTCATCGATCTCATCCCCCTCAAACAAATCTTCCAGGCCCTGCATACTGCCCACGGGGATCATCCCCTCTGGCGGTATCTCCTTGAACTCCGCGTCCACGATGATACCGGCGCGACCGAGGAGCTTCCGAGGGTCAACCCCTGCATCCTGGGCCATGCGCACGATCTGATCAATCTTGTCCTTGTTCGTCACCGATACCTGAACCATACCGCTGTGGTTGACGTTCACCGTCTGCTCTGGGTCCATGCCAGAAATATGCATAATCCGCCCGGCCGCATTGAGCCGCTCGCGCTTGCTGGCGCTGGGATCGTTCATAATCTCGATCACGGTCGCCACAGCAGCAAGTCCATTCGACTTCCCGAGAGCTACCGCCTCTTCGACCAGGGCAGCTTGCACCTTGGGGTCAGCGCAGTAGCGGGAGGCCATTACTCGTAAGGAGTTGCGTGTGCCCGTGTGGCCAATGATCGCCGCTGCCTGCGCGAACTCCCGGCCCCCTGTCTCGATCAGCGCCAGCACAAACGCCCTCGCTCGTGGCGAGAGTTGCTTCATTGCCGGGCCGAAGTCCTCCTCTGGCCGGACGAGAACGCTCATGACCCCTGCCTGTGGTAGAGGCGGCATGATCTCGTTCAAGGGCGCCGTGGGTTTCGGGCCAGGGGGCGTTCGCGGTGGGGGCGGGTCTCTATGGATTTTTCGTGGCATGGCTGATATATGTATGCATTTTTCCGACAGTCAACCCTGGTCATAGCTTATCTCGCTTACGTTCTGCTTCCGTAACTTGGGTTTCTCGACTTTCGGCTCGCGGGGCCGCCCCTTTCGATAGCGTATCGAGGGTTTCCTGAATTTTGCCGCGTGCGATCCTCTTCCTGAGCACATCACGAGCGCGAGCGCGATCGAGGGGGCACCCACCCCCACCCCCGGTCATGCGCGAGCAGGCGCTCGGGCACGCACGTCACGCGCTCGCAAGCGCAGGCACACGCTCGTCATGCGCTCGTTGCGCGTATGCAATGCGCGAGACGCAGGCGGGCACACGCGATTAGGGCCAGCCATGCGAAAGATGCAGTGCTGATATGCATTTTCTGCGCTAGTGTTAGTTGTGTTAGGGGCAGAGGATGGCGATAGTTGCAATTCGGGCGTATAAGCCCCACGGCGCGGAAGCCGGAAGTCCTCAAAGTTCCGCAACTCATCCTCGTTAACCATGCACACGAGCATACCTCGTGATTATCCTGGCAACGCAAGGCGCAATGGTTCCCTATTTGGCACATGGGAGCCGGGCAAGCCAACGGGGCAGAGTTATCTAACGCGCATAGCAGCGCTGTCCACTGATCATGGATAGTCCGTCAATGCGTATTGGTGGCCCGTCACACATTGGACGGGCACAAGGCCGGTATGCACTCTCCGCATAATCCGAGCCGCGAATAGCTACCCTATGGTAGACGATCGCACGAGTTACAGGCTCGTGCGGTAGCCTAGCATCGGGCTAGGAACGAAAGGAGAGTGAACCGTGACACGACCAATCTATGAGATCGCTCGGGATATCCGCACCGATTGGAAGCCGGTTAACTATGGCGCTAAGCCGTATCTGGACGCAATGCGGGACCTGGACAAAATCACTGACAACTATGAAAGCGACACCGGCAAGAGCGTGGTGGCCTACTTCCTCAGCAACGCAACATCATGGCGCGGCGAGACCGCACGCCGCATCAAGACCGAGCTGAAAGGGATGCTGAAATGAATAACGGCATGATCCTGATAGGGCTCGTGTTGCTGGCGTATGCTGGTCTGAGCTATGCGCTCCTCTGGATCGACACTCGTATGGACGCAAAGGACAGCTAGATATGACACGACCACAACGCGCCTCGCGAGCAATTGAGGCATGGCTCTCAAACGATCCATCGTCCATGCGGGAGCCTATGGACACATTAGCCGATATATTCGCCGATCTGTTCCATTGGACCGACCAAGCTGGCATATCAATCGACGACACGCTCTGGATTGCCCGAGAGCGTTACGAAGGAGACAAACAAAATGGCGGGTAATTCAGGGCAACGTGCGGTGGGCTTCTCTGCCTACCGTCAGAGACATGACGATCCCGAGCGCTACTACACTGAGGTATCGCGGGAGGAAGCGAGGGAACGTCTCGCACTGCTTCAAGGCAAGCCCGACGAAATCGAGGCTATGCTCAACCTCATGGGGTATCAAAAGGACCAGTGAACCCTTCCTTGACATGTTCGGGGGAGACTGGTAACCCCCGACATTGCCAGGGAATGGTCTCTGGATGTTGGAGCAATAGAGATGCGCGAACTCCTGAAACGTGTGGCAGAGCGATATCACGTCGCCTGTAAACATCCCTTGCAACACAAGGCGTTGATCGGTGGTCACCTTATGATCGTCGGATCATTCGCCTTGGGCTTGCTCGGGCTCGAAATTGCGGCCAATGCCGCTGGCATGACCGGAGCGTTCATGATGGTCATACACTCATGGACAAGGGAGATCTGATCATGATCAGAGAAGCACAATTCATCCTGCCATCCGAGTGCAGCGTCCACACGGCGCTTCAAGCCGAACTCCTCGGCCTATTCGGGGGCTTCACCGTGCAAGAGGCGCGCGGGGCATGGCGAGACGATGTCGGGATTGTCCACTGGGACAACAACTACATCTACACCGTCGCGGCTGATTATGCCGTCGAACCGCCCGACCTTGAACTCTCCAAACTCATAGAGTTGAGGCTTCTCGTTCGGCGCTATGGCGCGAATGCCAATCAACTCTCCGTCTACTTCAAGCGGCCGGATGGTGTTGTCGAGTTTCTTGAGCCCACACCCGACTTCTGAACCTCTCACTAGAAAGGAGTAACACCGTGCCAAACCACAACACTTACCATCACAACGTCCCACTGTCATGGTGGTATGCCATTGCCTGGAATGAAGCCTCCCCCACGCCCGAGTGTGAAGCGTTCCGCAAGAACCTGATCCAGGCCGGGAAGCAAGTGGTCTCGTATCGCCACACAATCGGCGAGGACCATTGCACCCTGAACGTTCAGGGGGAGTGAGAGATGCCCAATAGCGATTTCACCTGGGCCATCAAGAACATGGCCCAACGCTTGTTCCCCAAAGGGTTCGACGTGTCAGACAATGCACCGAACTCCTTTGTGGAGCTGGCAGCGCATGTGGCGTCCACCGGACGCATGTGTGTCTCGTCTACCGTCACACCTGACTGCGAGTTTGACGCTGATACATACTACGCTTTCAGAGCGTGGCATGATTGGTGTCATATTCACGGTGGACACGAGTTTACGCTTCAAGGCGAGTGCGCCACGGTGCGGATGCAACTCGCAATGATGCGGATCATGTATGGCGTCTCGCGCCACGATGAATGGAAGCCGATCCTGATCCGGCAGATTATCCACGACAATTTCGGGCAGGAAGCCTTCTGTCCCGCCATTCTGGGTTGAACCTCAAACAGGGGAGGGAACAATCTCTCCCCACAAGGAGATCGAAAATGGATTATAACGCAATCAAAGAAGCGTTGCTGGCGGAAGTCCCGAAACTGGAAATACGCTCGCTGCCATACGAACAGCGCTACTTCGCAAGGGCGAGGCACATGGCGGCAGACCACTATGCACTCGAAGTGGCCGATCCCATCACTGACGAGACCCTGGCCATATTCGCACACGAAGCCGGCCACATAGCGACAAATAGTTGGGAACTGGACAAAGCCGGCGCCAGCGAACTTCGGGACGAAATCGAGGCCTGGAAGTGGGCCAAGCAAATGCTCGACCCGCGCGGCGCATGGACGCCAGCCGTGCAAGAAACGCTTATGGTAGGGCTCGGCAGCTATATGGTGCCGTTCTCCCGCTCGCCATACAACGGTGCCTATAATACCCCGGCGGATCTGGCTGAAGGCCGAGCCCTGATCGAAGGAGATGCCAACGTCATGCATAGTGCATGACGGGCCGTTACCTGAAAGGAAACGTAGCTATGCAACGCCGTAATGCCCTGATCGGGCAGAAAGTCCAAGCCCCGCAACACGCGCATGTCAGCCATGCACCGAGCGAATACGTCCCCGCCACCGATATCTTCGCCTACGAGAACGGCGATATGGACGAAGAACAGGCGGACGACTTCTTCCGCCGGCTCGTGGATAGCCGCATGATCTGGCATCTTCAAGGATCTTACGGCCGGGAGGCACACCGGAGGGGCCTCATCTGAACTATCTTCTACTCACGCCAAAGATACTACTTGAAACTAGCGTTTTCCCTACTATATCCGGGTATACCGGGCTGTCGAAGGTCAGCAAAAATCGAAGAGTTCGATTTTTCTGAGGTCTTTGGCCCGGCTACCCGGAAAGTATAGGGAAATCCCCAAGGAAAGGACGAGAAATATGTTAACTGTTGATGCTTGGCGCCAGCTTACCGACCTCACTTACCCATGGCAATGGAGGTATGATGAGATAGCAAAACAGGTTCGCGCCACCCTCATGGCTCTGGACGAGCATGACTGGATGGATAGCAAGGATTTGGCTAACCAGCTAATACCAGCCGACGCGCCCTCCGGGGTAGTCCAGATGTTTTACCAAGCCTTGCGCAACATGGCCCGAAAGAACAAAACGATGGATGATTGTTCATTTACGCGGACCCGCTTTTCTTACGGCAGACCAAAGGTCTACCTCTATTGGCGGCGCCCGACCACGCCCGTTGACGCCAATCCCCCTGCGCCAATCCCACCTGCTCTAGAGCGTTCAACCCTCGATTTCATCGCCGTCCAGGAAGTCGTCCGCCAGTTCCTGGGGGAGGAAGCCAAGTTCGGCTCGACCGTATCAGAGGAAATCTCGTCCATGCTCGGGGACATCCTCAGCCATGAGGAGAAGGAATAGCAGCCGTGTATAACACGCATGTCCCTCCCATATGTGCTGCCATGCGCTCGTCCCCCGAACTGTTCACTCGGGGGGTCATGTTCGCCGTCCTGTCCGCTAGGACGCACTTCACATCTGTCCCGGATCAGATGGCGGACCTTGACCGGCGAGGGGACGCCTCGCGCCATCTGTTCTCCTGGAAGGTAGATACCTACCGCCATCTCGCGGACCCTGAGACCCGCAAGCCATCACAGGCCTGCCACAACCTTTGGCGCGAGGTATGTGCCTCTAACTCCACTGAGGAGAGTTTGCGCCTCCTGACGGCCGTGCCAGGGCTCGGGATTGCTAAGGCGGCATTCGTGTTGCAGTTCATGGGCCATGACATTGCGTGCCTCGACAGCCGCAACGCCGCTCGGGAGAATAAGGACCCTGCCCGCTATAATGGGCACGGGCGGAAAGGGACGCCTTACTTCGATCGCAAGATCGAGCAGTATGTCCGGGAGTTTGGCGGTCGGGCTCAAGAGCTATGGGACGCTTGGTGTGAGGAAGTCGCCAGCGTTTACGGTATGCCGGCCGAGGATATATCGCGCTTGCATCTCGACACGATAGTTCCACCTAACTATCTCGTCCCCAAAGGACGGGAAAGTTGCGTTGTCCCCTTTATCGGGGGATCGCAAGACGTGCCTTTCTGAAACCCAACAACTTTAGAGGAAAGCTAAACACCATGAGTGAAACAAAAAATGACATCAAGCCCGACGCTTGGGACCGCGAGTTGAATGTTGCGGTTGCCCATCTCGGCACCAAGCTCCTGCCACGGGGCTACACCACCATTCAGAGCGTATCTCAATTCCTGGCGCCGGGTGACACCGCCTGGGAGCGGTTCGATCGGGATGGCCGGCCGAGCATACCGACAGTGGAGAAGGAGGATGCGGAGGCGTCGCTCTTTGGCGACGTGGGGATCTCCGAGACCTTTCTCGCCACGATGGCCGCGCTGATGTTTGGTCGAGTGGGTAAGCAACCTGCCGACCCTGACAAGCTGGATGGGGAGACCCATGCGTCGCACAAGCCGGACATTTGCCCGACTATGGTGCTCGACACGCTGAAGGAGTATCTGGAATATCTGACAGCGGCTTACGGCGAGAACGAGAAGACCGACATGTGGTCTCGTGCGCTCACTATCCTCTGGCTCGATCGGACAGCGGCGCTGATCTTGGCCGGGCCCGAGGCGGTTGCTGATACCGTGGCGTTCGTCAACACGGGCATTGACCAGAGCTTTCGGCTGCGACAGTCGGTTGCAGACATGATCGACGGGTCCTTCCGCATGTATATGCTCGCGATGCAAGTCGTGCAGCGTCAGCGCCAACGTTCGTCGGCGGTTGACAACTCCCCCGAGAGTTGGACGGGAGAAGGCCTCACGCCAGTTGGCAAGGACGGCAAGCCAGTTTTACAATAAGGAGAACATGGTGAAGGACATTGAGATCTTGGTGCGAGCAAAGTCCCCCCTTGGGGCTCTGCTCAACTCACCGGCCGCACGCCAACTTGCTATGCGGTATATGGAGAACCTCTTGGCGCTCGTGCCCGAGGGAACTGAGATCGGCGCGGAATTGATTGTATCGGACCCGCTTCCCCCTATCCGGCTGAACGGCGTTGAGCCTACCCTGTCACCGATAATGGTGACGGACTATGCCGATGCACCGGCGCAGGAGAAAGTGTTAGAAGGAGTAATCCTCCCCTTCCAGCACTTTCTCCGCCGGAAGTAGGGACCACTTACGATCCCGCCCCTCCCCGGTGACATAGCCGGCTAACTCTTTTCTACCCAACTTGGCCAGTGCCCGCTCGGTGCTGGCCACTTTCTTTTCACGGGTTTCATGATCTTCGCCCTCAATCTGTGGCGTCAATGTCGCGGCCAGAACGTAGCTCGAGATCGCATGTTCCTCGCCCCGAGCCCCGAGCTTCAGGAGCGCTGCGCCTACTTTGGCGCGAGTGAACAAGCTGTCCGCCTGGGTTGCAGCGGCATGTTCAGCCGGGCTCACGGGCGAGAAGACCAAGCTCTGCCCGACCAGTTCGCCGGCCATGAACCAAGGCTCTTCCCGCTCTTCGGCATCCTTGTGCTTCTCCACCCGGATCGTCATCATCTTGGTGGCCCGGTGGGCCGAGACCTTGATGACTGTGTCAACGCCGGCCTTTGCAGCGCTACTGCCGCGCTCGTGGCTCTCGTCCCTACCGGTGTGGTGAATGTAGACGACAGGGCACTCAAAGCGCTCTGCAAGCTGGTCAGCGAAGCGGACGGCAGTGCCCATGTCCCGAGCGTCATTCTCATTCATGCCAGCCATCACCTTCGCCAGCGTGTCGAGATAGATACCCGCCGGGCGCCGGCCCGCACACCGCTCCTGGATTGCAGCGGCGAACTCCTCGGCCTGTCCGTCAACGCCAAGCATTGGCGCCGGCATCACATAGAAGTCAGGGACGGCCGCGACCCCGCGCGCCAGTTTCCACGCTCGGCGCCGGGCTTTCTTTAGGTTCGTTCGGCCCTCCAAAGCGGCATAGAACACAGGTCCCGTTCGGGTCGGTGCGCCCGCAAAGGTGGCGCAGCCGCTCGCTGTAGACAGGGCAAGATCTAGCCCGAGGAAGCTCTTGTATGACTGGGTCGGGCCGTATAGCAGGACGGTTCCATTGTCTGGGATTAGGTTTGGGATTAGCCATGATGCTTCTGCTCCTTGCTCTTGTTCCGTCTCGTCTTCCGGGTAGAAGTAGGCTCGTTTTTTAGAACGAGAACCCCCCATCTCCCCGCCATTCGCTGTAGCACTTCCCCCTTCTTCGGCCATGTATCGGGCATAAGAGGGATTGGCGCCACCGGCATCGGCTCGGAGGCCGCGCTGGTTCTGCATATATCGTCCGGCATTGGCGACAACTTGTTCAAGTTCGTCTTCCTCCCATGGTGGTAGACACCGCTCGTTCCAGTGCTCTTGCATGAGATCGAGCACCGTCGCGGCTGACAGATCTAGCTCGAATAGCTCGCACGCCAGCGTGAAGGTCCGTTTGTTCCCGAACTGACCCTCTATGGCCGGCGCCGCCCGTTGGAGATACTCTGTAGCCCTGCCGACGTTCACGGGTAGGTCACTGCCACCCTGCCAGTCTGTCTCGGCCCTGCCGTATCCCTCGGTCGCCACGATGGCCGCTTCGACCCAGAGCGGGAGCGGCGCTACCTCGAAATTGTTCTGCGCCACATATTCCCCGTCCCCGCAGCCGGGGTTGGCAGAACTGGTGCGGCTTGGGGGGAGCAGCGCATAGCTCCCTCGGCCCCGAGTGTCGATCTTCTGGCCCGGTATAATGCGTGTGCCGACGCTGGTTGGAAGCTCGCCCTGGTAGTATAGGTGAAGCCCGCCTCGTGGCGTGCGCACTGTCCAGGTCTCATCCGCTTCCTCGCCCTCGGCCTCGCTACGCTCTAGGTATGCGCGCTCGGCATCGCTGCTATCTATGTCAATGCACCCCCAGCCGATTGAGTGCGGGGTGAACGCTACGTTGAGATCGGGCTCGGCCTCCCACCATTCATCAATCTGAGTTAGGTCTGTTGTGGCTGCATGGAAGCCTCCCGCACACGCGGGGTCTTTCGAGCCGGCTCTACAACAAAACACGGGTATCCCGGCCAGGGCATACCTGCGAGCCGCTTCATGTAAGGGGGACATAGCTGCGTTGCTTATCGCACGCGATCGTTTAGCTCGTGCAATATACGCTTCAGGTCTTCGACCGTTTCGGCCCTGTCTATGGCGCGCGTCACCATCCGGTTGACGATTGCCTTGCGGGCCTCATATATGGAGCACTGGTGGGTTTCCCGGTAGTCAGTAAGCTCTTCGATTGTGGGGACAAACATGGGAACCTCAGGGAATAACACAGTCGCAATGATGGGGCTGATGCCGGGCCGGATCAAGAGGGCTTGAAGCGAAGTGGCGCCGGGCCTAGGTAGGCAACGGAGAAGGAGAGCGCAATGACCAAACGTGATCGGAAGCGGGAACGCTACTTCCAAAAGGCGGTGATCGCCCACATGGCGGGCCGAAAGAAAGAGATGAAGCGGTGGCAGAAACTCTTCGATCGGGTAGTGTCGGTGCAGTTGGCCATCAAGGACCAAGGCAAGTGATCCTCGACTTCAACAAGGCCACGAACACATACATCCTGAAAGTCCCGCGCAAAGAAGGTGTGGACATCAAGGAGATTATGAATGTGCACGGCTTGGAGTTTTCCATGCCGGCCTCGACACCCGAGACAGCGGTGTTTTTCACGAAGGAGCCGTATGCGGCGGTGACATTCTTTCGCCACGCTACGTCGGCTGCAAAGCAGAACCTTGCTGCACTCTCAGCGGTGATCGAAACCTCATGGAAGAGCACGAGCGATCGGCACTTTGCGGTGCCTGCCGACCAGGAGCTATGGGAATTTCAGAAAGCGTCCCTTGAATACGCTCTTGAGCGTGACCATTGCTTAATCGGTGACGAACCGGGCCTCGGCAAGACACCAATCGCAATCGCCTACGCCAATGAAATACAGGCTGACCGCGTGCTTGTCGTGTGCCCGGCTAACATCCGCCTACAGTGGGCGCGCAAGGTTCGCGAGTGGTCCACTATGCACTGGACCCGAGAGATACACGTCCTGACGAACGGTAAGAAGGGCGTCAACCCTACAGCAGAATGGACAATCGTTAGCTATGATCTCGCCAGGACTGAAGCCATCGGCAAAGCCCTCGCCGCAGGGGAATACGACTTACTCATTGCAGATGAGGCTCACTACCTCAAGACCATTGACAGTCGCAGAACAAGAGCGATTTTTGGCGGCGGGGAGAGACGTTCTTTTGACCCAATCGTGGAACGCTGTAAGCGAGTGCTTGCTCTTACAGGAACCCCACTTCCGAATAGACCTAGAGAAGCCTACACTCTCGCGCGTGGCCTGAGATGGGACGCGATAGATTGGATGAGTGAGGATCGGTTCAACTACCGGTTCAATCCCTCCCAACTTATCATCGGGTTCCGCCCTAATGGGACCGAGTATCGCTTCGTTGATGAGCGTAGCGGGCGACTGACGGAATTGCAGAACCGGCTGCGCGGGAACTTCATGGTTCGCCACCTGAAAGCGGACGTGATGCCGCAGTTACATCTACCCGTGTTTGATCTCGTTCGGATGGAGGAAACCAGTGCGATTAAGGCAGCGCTTGCAGCGGAGAGCCTACTCGACATTGATCCTGATTTGCTTGAAGGGGCTGATGCGCTCATTCTCGGTCATATTGCGGCCGTGCGGAAGCAGATGGGTGTGGCTATGGCTCCCAGTGTCGCGGATTACGTGGAGATGCTACTGCTGGGCGGTGAAACGAAGCTCGTTGTGTTCGCTTGGCATCTCGAAGTTCTCTCCATCCTTGAAGAGAAGCTCAAGCGATATGGAGTAGTGCGG
>Ga0210406_10007818_pt1 | contig 10784 bp, 7 predicted proteins | sample IncBWC30MmetaG_FD_155454 | JGI IMG/M metagenome (GOLD analysis project Ga0210406, IMG submission 155454) | Forest soil microbial communities from Barre Woods Harvard Forest LTER site, Petersham, Massachusetts, United States - Inc-BW-C-30-M | ecosystem: Environmental > Terrestrial > Soil >... | reverse complement strand
CACCAGAACTGCCGTCTTGGCGCTGCCGACATCAATGGCGGTAATGAAATTGGGCTCGTGGATCGGCATAATTAATGATTGCTAGTTCTGCGGATTCTCCTTCTGAATGCCAGCGCTCGGTTTCTTCTGGCCCGTGGCAACGGCGACGGGCGGCGGTGTCGCCGCCGGATGCGACGGCACGGTGCTTTTGTGGACCGCGGCTGCCGCGGCATTTCCCTTCGGCTTCAACACGACTTGATTGGCTGGCGCTTGTTTGACTGGCGCTTGTTTAACTGGCATCTGTTTAACTGGCATCTGTTTAACTGGAGCTGGTTTGACCGGCGCCGGTTTGACCGGAGTATGACGAACTGCGGCGTGATGAACTGCCGCTCTCGGCGCGACTTTTGCTTTGGGCCTAGCGTCCTTCTTCGTCTGAATTGGCGGAAGGGGATGCGTTACATATTTTTCGTAGTTCACGAGCGCCGCGGTTTTCACTCCGGCTGCCATCGCCGCCTTGGCCGCCGCCGGCGTCAAGGCGGGCTGCCGCGCCATCCCGTCAAGATCGGGATTTACGATGATCTGGCCGTCATAGCGTAAGTCCACCGATTCGAGCTTGTCGAACTGCTGCCGCCACTGCTGCACATGCGTCACATAGGTTTTGTAGCGTTGCAGATAATTCCCCGAGCCAAGATGCACCAGCACTTCGCCGTTGGCATCGGCGGCCAGCACTTTCACGTCCTCGGTGTCGGTGAGATCCACTTCGCTCAGTCCCTGGGAATAATGAGCGCCGCTGGAATCAAGTTCACGAACCAGTTCGTTGTAACTCTTCATCCGAGCGGCGCGGGTGGAGAGAGGCTCGCCCGCATTCATGCCCGCAATCACGGCAAACGAATACTTGTGTTTGCCGCCAGCACCAAGTTCCATAAGCGTGCCACCGGCGTCGATCAGTGAAATGTGCGAGCCGACGCGAGCGAAGGCAACCGGCGTGCGTTCGTGAATCTCGATGCGCAGGCGATTCGGCACGAAGCGCATCACGCTCGCCGATTCCACCCATGGAATCTGTTCCAGTTGCAGTTTTCGCTCGGCCAACGGGACAAAAAAAATGTTGCGGCCGATATCTTCGCCCATCACTTCCATGATGTGCGCGTGCGCCACGTGCTCAGCGCCGGTGACTTCGATCTGATCGCTCGAATCGACGCGAAAACGCCACGAGCGCTCCCCGTAACGGTAGAGGCCCAATCCGGCGGCTCCGAGAATCGCAAAAGCGACGAGCGCCAAGGCAACCCTCTTCAGCCAATTAGCAGTCTTTTGGGGAAGTGATCCGCGGCGGACCGAGACTCGCTTTTGTCCGCGCAGAAATGGGGATTCCTGCTCCGCTTCCAGATCAACGAGACGTGCATCGTCGAAAGGCTCGCGCTCGGGAGCCCGATGCTGAGAATCGCCGGGAAGCGGATACAACTCTTCCTGTATCGCGGTGGAACTTGATTTCCGCGCCACTCTTTCGAGTCAGTTGTCGACAGAAAACCGCTGAGCAAAATTACTATAACTGGTTTTCGCGGATTGAGACAGTGCCAAGTTGGTTCGTACTAGTGCAGGAATGCTCACGTAGGGACAGCCGCCCCCGGCTGTCCAACCGAGCGCAGCTCGGTAGCGAGCCCCAGGTGAGTTTCCCGTAGAGAGACGGGGCTCGCCCCGTCTAACTCTGCGATAGAAGACGCAGCAAGCCGAGTGTCTATCAGCGTCCAGCGCTAGAATGAGTCCTCAACATCAACATTCGGCGAAACCTCCGCCAGCCTCATCCCCGCGTTCACAGCAACCCGCATCCCCGTCTTCGGACAGACCACCGTCACTCGGCGATCAACCGCGCGCGCCAGCCCGAACTGAGAGCGTACGCGGATACGAGTCTGCTCGATCTCCGCGCGCTGCGTTTCGACCTGCGCGCGAATTGTGTCGGCTCGGGCCCGAACCTCATCCCGAAGTCTGTCCCGAAGAAGCTCGGCCTCATCCCGCGCCTGATCTCCAAGCAACTCCTCCTGAGCCCGCACCATTTCTGCTCCGCCAGTGGCCGCAGACAGACCGTCCGCCCGGAATCGCTCGCGGCTCGTAAGAACTCTCGCGACCGCCAGCGTTTCCTCTGCGCGTGTCGCCATCCGGCACAATGCCGAACCGGCGTGCTCGGCGACCCGATGCAGCGCCACAAAACTTCCATGCTGGTATTCGCTGTTGAGCCCCAGCGCCAATACTCCCAAGGCAATCCAGTAAGCGGCTTTATTCGTGTCCATGGGGTGGTCCTCGCCTTATGGACGTTGGACGCGCGGTGGGAAAAAAGGTCAACTGGGAAAACGTGTCTTGTGAGGAAGCCAAACAACGGGTCTCTTTACGGCGTATGGGCACTCGCCTTCGCGCTCTTGGCCTCCAGCGTCTCCAGAATCATCGCATCCAGTTGCGAGACGCTGCCCGCGCCCAGGGTCAGAACCATGTCGCCGGGTTGGGCAAGGGCTGCAACCGCGGCAACCGCGTCGGAAAAAGAAGCAGCATACGCAACGCTCCCGTTCCCAGCCGCCGCAATGCGGCCGGCGAGAACTTCCGCCGTGATGCCCTCAATGGGCCTCTCGCTGGCTGGATAAATGTCGAGCAAGCAAAGCGTATCGGCGTCGGTGAAGGCGGTCGCGAACTCATCCATCAGATCGCGAGTGCGGGTGAAGCGGTGCGGCTGGAAGATGACATGCACGCGGCGAAATCCGCACTGGCGAGCCGCGGCCAGCGTCGCCCGGATTTCCGTCGGGTGATGCCCGTAATCGTCAATCACACTAACGCCCGCGGACTTGCCTTTGAACTGGAAGCGCCGGTCTACACCTCGAAAATCGTCCAGCGCGGACCGGATCTGCTCCGCCGGAATGTCGAGCGCCGTGCCCACCGCAATCGCAGCCGTAGCGTTCAGCACGTTGTGCGTCCCCGGAACGTGCAGCGTGAACTCTCCCAGATCTTTCTCCTTATAAGTAACCTGGAAGCGGATGAGCGGGCTGTGCTCCCCGGCAGTCACCGCCGACCTATCTGAGGACGATCCATCTGACGACGACCCACCCTGCGCCGACGCCACGCGAATCAGAAAATCCGACCCGAGGCTGGTTCCATACGTAGTCACCCGCCGATGGACGCGCGGCACCAACCTCCGCAGCGCCAGGTCATCATTGCAGGCGACGACCACACCATAAAACGGAACGCGCTCCATGAATTCGAGAAACGTCCGCCGAACATCGCGCATGTCGCAATAGCAGTCCATGTGCTCGCGGTCGATATTCGTGACCACCGAGAGAATCGGAGAAAGCTTCAGGAACGACCGGTCGCTTTCGTCCGCCTCGGCAACCAGATACTGCGACTTGCCGAGGCGCGCGTTCGAGCCCATCGCGTCCACGCGCCCTCCAACCACAACCGTCGGATCAAGCCCGCCCGCGGCCAGCACAGCCGCAACCATCGAAGTCGTAGTGGTCTTCCCATGCATCCCGGCGATCGCGATGCCGTACTTCAGCCGCATCAGTTCCGCCAGCATCTCAGCGCGCTGAATCACCGGAACATGCAACCGCCGAGCTTCAGCAACTTCGGGATTATCAATGGAGATCGCGGAACTGGTGACGACGACGTCCGCGCCGACCATATTGGCGACAGCGTGTCCTTCGAAAATCGTCGCGCCCAAAGCAGCCAATCGCTGGGTAACCGCCGAACTCCTCAAGTCGGAGCCGGAGATCTTGTAGCCAAGATTCAGCAACACCTCGGCAATCCCGCTCATGCCGATGCCGCCGATACCCACGAAATGAATACGTTGAATCTTGGCGAACATGGAAACCTGGTTCCCGCCTGAATCGGAGGGATCAACGCTCATGTTAAGAGAGCTGATTTATAAGAACTGATGATAGACGATTAACCGCCTACCCCTGTGCTCCCCTGTGGCACCCCTGTGTCCTCTGTGGTTAAGCCCTTCTCGGCGCCCTCAGCGTCTCGGCGGCAGATGGTTCTACTCACGATCAGCCAACCGCACCACCATCTCCGCAATTTCCTCAACCGCCTTAGGATGCGCCAAAGATCTCGCCGCCGCCGACATGCTCCGCAGCCGCCCCGCATCACCGATCAAAGCCGCAATCGTATCGACCAGATAAGCCGCGCCCAGATTACTTTCTTCGACTACCACCGCAGCCCCCACTCGTTCCAGCGCCCGCGCGTTCACGTTCTGATGATCATCAGCCGCGGCCGGAAAGGGCACAAAGATAGCCGGTTTGCCCGCCGCAGTAATCTCACCGACCGTGCTGGCGCCGGACCGGCAGACCAGCAAGTCGGCGCGCCCGAACGTCCCCGGCATATCGTCAATAAACTTGTGGACTTCGCCCGAGATTCCCGACCGCTCATAAGCCGCCAGCACATGGTCATAGTCGCGCTGTCCCGTCTGATGAATGATGTGGATCCCTGGAATCTTCGCGCGCAACCCCGCCAACGATTCGATCATGGCCTGATTGATAGCACGCGCCCCCTGACTTCCTCCAAAAACCAGCAGAGTAGGCGGGCCATCAGTTTTCGCGGCGATAGAAAAAAACGCCGAGCGCACCGGAACGCCCGTCACCCGGCAGTGAGGAAAGTACCGGCAAGTCTCTTCAAAATGCACCGCGGCCGCGGACACCCAGCGCGCAATTATTCGATTGGCAAATCCCGGCACGACGTTAGGTTCAAAAGCCAGCGTAGGAAGCCGCCGTCGAATCGCCGCGACCATCGCCGGTCCCGATGCATATCCACCGACCCCAATCACCACTTCGGGATCGAACTCCGAGAGCATCCGCGAAGAAGCCGCGATCGCACGCGGCAAGTCAAACATCGTCTTCGCCCGCGTCATCAAGCTGACATTTTTCAGCGCGCCAACCTGAATCAACTCCAGACGAAACCCCGCCTGCGGCACCAGCCGAGTCTCAATCCCGCGAGCCGTTCCGATAAAAAGAATCTCGGCGCCAAGTTGCTTCTTAAGCTGGTGAGCAATGGCCAGCGCCGGGATAACGTGCCCGCCGGTCCCTCCGCCCGCAATGATGATGCGCATGAATTTCTACAACTGCTAGCTGATATTACTCAATGATGTTCGAACCTCGACTCTTCCCACATTTTGACTCTTTCTGCGACTTTTCGGTTTAGTTCGGTCCGGCGGCCTATCCACGCCGCCACGCTATAGCCGACGCCAGCATAGAGCGGGGCGGTAAACTCTAGCTGGGCCAGACCGCGCGTCATGTCGGAGTTTGAGCCAACGATTGCCCAAAAAATCGTGCCAATCCCGAAATTCCGGAATCATGAATCCGCCACCGAAGTATTGATGGAATGCCGCAGAAAATTGACTCTGCAAGACCGATGGAGCCGCGAACGTTGCAAACTTGTAAGCTAGAATCGCGGCGGGAACGAGCCAGACAAATTGGGCGGCCTTGTGCTTGAATCTAGCGTTGACTAAGCCGGCGAGGGACCCCGGAATGAAGCTAAACCCGAAAAGGTGCGAGTAGAGATATTCAAACCTGCCGGAGGGAGTTGGATGCTGCAAAAGTGGCAACAGGATACCGCGCGTCCACCCAGCCAGCCATGGTGTACAGATCTTCACTATTGAGTAGACCGCAGCCAGATGAAGAAGGAACCAAAGGATCTGCCAGGCAACTCCCACATGCCGTATTGGCTTCTCTTGCGAATGAACGTATCCCTCTGTTGCGTCCTCCATAGCGGTCGTGTTTATACGTCAGACAGGCTGGAAAGTGCAAGCGTCGCACATCCCTCTATTCCGTCATTTTCTCGTATTTCCCTCTCGCCTCTTGCAGCATCAACAGCACAGATGTCTTCTCCGCCTCCGTGTTCCAAGAAGTATTACTCCGAGCCGCCGCAATCAGCCGGTCAACCCACGCCACAAAGTAAGCCGCATCCGCCGCACTCCGCGTCCTCGCGCCCGCCACACTCACATACACAGGACTGGTCGTAGCATAAGGATACAAATCAAGAATCGGATACTCCGCCCTATCGCTGAAAGCCCGCAGAACGCACCACCCGCTCGTCTCAAGCGGGATCAAGCCGTCCACGCGAGCCGACGTGCGATTAGTCTCAAGAGCAAGTTCTCGCGACACCTTCCCGTTGCAGACGATTTGCAGATGATCCACGGGGACAATCGACGACATCTCGGCCGAAAATTTCACTTCTTGCCTCTTTTCCAGCCGCACTTCCCCACCAATCGCTTGCCCGCCCAGCGAGAACCGCAGCAGTGGCCCGTTCGTCGCAAACGTCCGCCCCGCCTTTATCGCCGCAAGCCACGGCCCAATTCTTAAAGGCCCCGTAGGCACTTCGGCATACACCCGATTCAATCCCACAGGCCCGCGCAACGACGCGTAGTTCCCCATGAAATCCGTACCGGCAGCCGTGGGCAATCGAAAGCCGCAATTCAGCAGCTTGTACCAAACCTCAGCCGTCGACTTATGATCGGAAAAACCAACCACCTCGATGTAATCGACCTTGCCCAGCGCCACATCCGCGGGCAACTCGGCTGTAAGAGAAGCATCCTTCGCCGGATCTGGAACGCTGTCGAAAGGATGCACATACCCCACCACCGCGCCCTGCTCATGCGCCATGTCGGCGACATTTGCATTCGCCGGATAAAGGCTCGCCGCCGCTGTATTCGGATAAGCCGCATATCCCGGAAGAATGAAATTCCGCGTCAGGTTCAGCAACCCCAGATGCCCCCAGTAACTTGTATGAAATTCCTGCCCGTGCAGCAGCAGATGATCCGCGGTCGAAGCTGGATCTAGTTGTGGCGAGAAATAAGCGATGTCGGGAACGCGCTGCTCTTTGTTGACGACCAGATTCTCGACGATGGCCAGATTCTCCGCGTCCGCCTGTTCCACCAGATGCGCCGGAGTGTTCCGATAGGTCCCCGCATAATTCATGTGTGTATGAACGTCGCCGCTGACCCAATTTGGCACTTCATCCACACCGATAAAAAGCGGCACAGTCCGTACCGTGAGGTGTGCTGCGCTATCCTCCTTCACCTTCACTTTTCGCCGCTCAAAATGATTTTCGAATCCCCGCATGACATCGACTTCGACATCGCCGGCGGGCACCGTGATCTCGGACGCGCCTGTCTCAGATACACCCGACGTGTCGAAGTAATGCGCTTCAAACGGCCGCTCCGAGCGATCAAAGCTGTCGTCGGCGTGCATCCAAGCGTTATCGGGAGCATAGGCCAGCCCGTCCGCGCCCGTTACAAAAACTCGCGCCGCGACCGACTTGCCTCGAGCATCCACCACGCGCAGCGAAATTCGTCCCATCGGTTTCAAATATTTCCGTTCACGCGCAACCACCTCCGTCTGCTCCCCGCCCGGAATCGTCTGCACCCACAGCGAAGTATTCCCATTTCGATTGGAAATAAACGCAATCTTCGACCCATCCGGCGACCACCGCGGATTCACGTTGTCGAATGCGCCATAGGAAATCGGGAACGCATCCCCACCCGCCGCAGGCATAACCCACAGTTGATGCCAGGCCTGCCCCAGATAGGACGCATACACCATGCGCTTGCCATCCGGCGACAAGTCCGGGCGAGCCTTCCAGTTCGTCTCTTCATAATGGATTTCATGCGCTTCCGCCCCAGGCTCCACCGCAACCTTCCAGAATCCCCCCGTGCCGTGAATGTGGACCCGATTCGAGACGAACATAATTTCCGATCCATCCCGTGTCCATACCGGACTAATCTCGTGGTCCACCTGGCTGTAGTAATACCGAGGCAGCAAGCTGATATTCTCCGGAGTAAGTTGCCGCACATCGCTAAGTAACCCGTCTTCGAAGCGACCCACAAAGATATGAAAATGTCCCTTATAGGAAGTCGAAACAAACACCAACCGCTTCCCATCCGGCGAGAATCGCGGCTCCAGATTCACCGCGCCTCCAGACGTCATTTTTCGTGTCTGCCCGTCCCGGGTATCCAGCGACCACAACTCGACAGCGTCGTGATCGTAGCGTACAAACACCACCCAGCGCTGATCCGAAGACCAATCCGGCTGATAGTCGTAACCTGATCCGTCAGAATCACGCCCGGCGGTAAGCTGCTCCGCCTTCGTGCTGCCCAGATCCTGCCGCCATAGCGAGCCCGCCATCGAGTACAACAGGCTGCGCGAATCCGGAGACCATGCCGCCGCGCTCGGCCCCGTCGTCAACTGCGGTAAATACATTTCCCTGAAGTAATAAGGATGCGGGAGGTCAATCTGCTTCAGCACAGCCTCACGCTGCGCAAAACAGCCAAGAACGGAGATGAACAAAAAAAGGCCCACAAGTTGAACCTTAAGCAAGAGTCCTCCACTTTGTAACAACCCGACTTCGCAACGCAGCGGCGCGCCAGTCTAGTCGGCCCCTCGAATCACTGGCAGCAGAATCTGCGACGGATGTTCAGTGTCGTGATACACCCGGATCCGGGCTTTCTTCATCTCCGCACTGTCGACCTCTGATTTGCCGCTCTGCAAATTGCGCGAGAAATTCGGATAAAAGCTGCCCGAGATCTGCACCCGGACCCGGTGTCCCTTCAAAAACACGTTGCTGGTAATTAGATTAGTAAGGTCGAGTTCATAAACTTTCCCCGGTTCCAGCCACTGACGTCCACGAGCCAGATCGCGATAGCTGGCTCGCAAAACGTCCAGCCCTGGACTCATCAAGTTGAACGCCGTCCCGTCCGCAGAGACATCCTCAAGGCGCACCCACAAGTCCAGGTCGCGGCACTCGCACGACACAGACACGTGCGCGTGAATCGGCCCAGTCACCTCCATATCGTTCTCCATGGTCGGGGAGTCGAATGTCACAACATCCGCACGCTCGGCCAGTTTGCGATAGTCATGCGCACCGGAAGATTCATATTCATTCACCACCGGATTGGCTGGATCGGAAATGAACTCGCTGAAGCTTTCCCCGCCTCCAGCAGGCTTCACAGCCAGTTTGCCGACTCGCTCACCACTAGCTGCAGGCGCAAGGAAGAACTGAGTTACCCGAGCCGGAGGCGGCCATACATCCGAGTCGCGCCATTGATTCGCGCCCATCACGAAATAACGCACGGGCTTTTCGCGCTCGACGCCATTCTCGATGCCTTTGAGATAGTGATCCATCCAGCTCAGCACCACATTGTCATAATCGATTGCAGCCGACGGTCCAAACTCTCGCTCGCCCGACTTTGTCTTGCCCGTGCTGCCCACCCCATGCACCCACGGACCGAGTAACAAATATGTTCGCGCATCTTTCTCACCCGCACGCGCCTTGAGCAAGCCAGCATAGTTTGTGGTCGCACCTTCCGGTCCATAGTTGTCGTCGTACCACGCCGACAAATTCAGAACGGCGGCATGCGCACGGTCGTACTTGTTCCGCAGTTCACTCCAATCCCACCACGGATCTTCCGCCGGATGTCGCAGCCAATCGAAGTAATAGGGCGCGACTTGCTGAAGCTGCGGCACGTCCGTCAACGGCTCAGCGTTAAGCATCTTCGCTCCCTCAACCTTCCATGCGGCGAGAGCCTCTTGATACGTGCGTGGGCCGGGAAGATTTTTCTTCACCCGAGTGTCCCAGGCAATGTTGTCCCAGATCCATTCCATCCACGACATGTCCCATGTGCCGCCTGCGTAGAAAAAGTTCTGCGGCGTCGAGAACGTCATTGCCGGCACCATCGCCTTCAAGTGGGGAGGATTCTCCACCGCTGCCAGCCATTGCACAGCCCCCGGATAGGAAAGGCCAAAAGTTCCCACCGCTTTGTTCGACCACGGCTGACCGGCCGCCCACTCGATGGTGTCATAGCCGTCGCGGCCTTCGTTTTCATAGGGCCGGAAGTCTCCGTCCGAATGGTAGCGCCCGCGCACGTCAACGATCACCACCGCGTAACCGCGTTCTACCGCATGTTGGAAGGTCGTGTATTCCTGTTGCGCCGCGTCCTTCCCATAGGGAGTCCGATAGACCAACACCGGGAACTTGCCCGCCGCCGCCGGACGCAAAACATCCGCGCGCAGCACAATCCCGTCACGCATCGGTACCGCCACGTTGTTTTCAACCGTGAAGTGCTGGGATCCAGTTTGCGAGTCCTGAGCAGCCAGCAAAGAAGTGCTGCACAGGAGTAGAAACACGGTCAAGGATTTCATTCGCGGAGAGGGTATCACAGCGCGAAGCCTCAATAGTCAGGCCCTAACACGATCCCCTCGCCGAGCCCAAAGCCAATTCAGCAAGGCCGCCCCAACCGTGGCCGCCAGGATCACCGACTTACTCAAATCCACCTGAGTCGCCAGTGCTACCGCGATCCCGATCCCCAGCACCGCCAGCACCGGTCCCCCAGGCAGCCGGAAACCCGCCGCCCGCGGCTGCTTTCGCCGCAAAGCAATCAAAGCCGCGCAAACCACTGCGTAGTAGAACAACCGGGCAACCACCGACAGCGTCACGTTCCACGCAAAACTCCCCGCGATTGCCAATCCCCAGACGGCGGCCGCGTAGAACAGAATCGAAAACCAGGGCGTGTGAAATCTGCGGCTCACCGCGGCAAACACTTGTGGCAGATCGCCACCCCTGGCGAGCGCGAACGTGACGCGTGGCATTCCCAGAAGCTTGGCGCCCAAATAACCGTACACCGAAACCAACGCCCCGAGCGCGACCAACGCTGCTCCACGATTGCCCATCGTGAGGCGCGCCACCTCAGCCAGCGGACGATCCGTCGTCGCCCCCGGCCCCAGCACTCCCACCACCACCCATTGCACCAGCGCATAAATCGCGGTGCAGGCAATCAGCGCCAC
>Ga0210406_10007817_pt1 | contig 10785 bp, 7 predicted proteins | sample IncBWC30MmetaG_FD_155454 | JGI IMG/M metagenome (GOLD analysis project Ga0210406, IMG submission 155454) | Forest soil microbial communities from Barre Woods Harvard Forest LTER site, Petersham, Massachusetts, United States - Inc-BW-C-30-M | ecosystem: Environmental > Terrestrial > Soil >... | reverse complement strand
CGAATTGTTATTTCTCCAGCCACCGGGCATGTAACGTTGTTACATCCTTTCGCCGGGTTAGCGCGGGTTGTACTGGTGGTCGCTGATTTTAAAGGCATTCGCGACGGATAGCATTTTCGGCAGGGACAGGCGTCGAGAAAGCGCACGCGGTCTTTGAGCGGACCATAGTCGCGGTGTAGTGGATCTTGCCACGCTGCACGATGGTTGAACCCCTGGTTGGCAATAACCCATATCTCATCAGCGGAGCCCAGTCGCAGATAGCGGCTGAGGGAACGAGCCTGTAGCCGAAGTAAAGTATAGTCAGTAGGGTGAACCACTGTCACGAGAGCGTATGTCATAAGACGAACAGCTCCGGGTTATCTACGCCAAGTTCGGTCGCCAGTTGCTGGGCTTGAGCGGCCAATTCGGGTTCGCCCTGCTCATCACGGCCCAGACCGCTTCGTCTCTCCACACCCGTTAGACCCCTTTGCAAAGGTCACTTTCTAACGAGGAGTGTAATTTGCCGACCATGTTATAAGAAAAGCTTGCCGACATAATTTCATCAACTGTGTAAAGGAACCCGAGTAATTGGCTGAGTATGAGGTATGTTCACTTTAGAGCTTCACTCTGCGAGTATATTTCGTCTCGCGTTTATGTACGACGCGATAGCGGGATGGGAGCTCCGGTGTAAGAGGCTAGAATCGCCGGCTTTCTGAACGCTCTCGGCAGCGTCTTTGCCGGTCACGACAGCGCCTTCCATGAAGCCTTGTTCATCGGCCAGATGTTCGCCCGCAAAATAAACGCGCATGTGCGGTTCCTGCAAGATCGCGCGTATGCCAAACCATTGGCCTGGTCTGTAGAAGGCATAGGAACCTTGAGTGTACTCATCCGCCTGCCATGGTTGGGCGTGAATCTCCACGGCATCGGGATCCGAACCCGGAAAAATATCTTTCAGATCGTGCATGATCATGTTTTGCAGCTCGTGCGGGTTACGTCTGTACACCGCGTGCAAGTCATCGGCCTTGTCACCCACTGCGTAGCTGCAGAGAATCCCATAAGTCCCAGGTTGGCCTAGCGTCGAATCAAAGATGAAATCGGAAGCTGCATCCGTGTAACAAGAAAATTTTGTTGAATCTTTTTCCATCCAAAATCTGTCCCGAAACAACACGACGGTCTTCATGATGCGTGCGTATTGCAACTGTTTCGCGGCATCCCACTGGTCGTCGGGAAGGTTTGGCTCAAAAATGATTCGTGTAAGGGTGCGTGCCGGAACCGTGCAGATACAAAAGGACGCCTGGTAGGCCGGACTCCCGGAAACCGTAACGTATACTCCGTTATGGTCTTGACGCACGTGTTTCACTTCACTTTTCATTTCTATCAACCCCCCCTTACCCTTGATCGCTCTTTCTAATCCTTCGATGACTCTTATGTTCCCGCTCACAACTCGAAAATCCATTTCGTTGTTCTTATTGCTGGTAAAGTATTCCGCCGCGGCCGAGAATCCTCCCACCTGGCGGATCGACTCTCCGAAATCGGTGCTATCCATCAAGTCTCTACGCAGTAGCTCGTCTTCAGTGAAGCCTCGGTCTCGCAGAATCGTCCACCAGTCCTTGCGGTCCAGGATCTCCTGGGTTCGAGGACTCCAGTTCTTCGCTTCTTCACGTAGGAGGTCGAAGGCCTTCTTGGACTTGTCAGAGAATGGCATTTGCCCGACCTTGAACCGGTCTTCGTCTCTAATTCTTCCACCTTCCAAAAAAGAAAAATCGAAGCAATGTCTCATGAGCGGCTCGAGCTTGAACTCTTTGCACAAGTCTTTCATGTGCACGTGACCGTTGCCGATCCATTCGCCGCCCAGTTCGCAGTACAGGTGCTTCGCCTCTTCATGTTGATCGAACCTATAAGTAAACACACGACCGCCGATACGATCTCTTGCCTCCAGAACAGTGACCTTCCAGGCTGCGTCAGCCAACATGCGCGCGGCCATCAGACCTGATAGGCCAGCGCCGATTATGATGCAACTCTTATTTTCCATGGCTTCACGCTGCGACTTTCGAATTTTTGTCTGCTAAAGAAAAAGCCTGTGATACCTAGTGGCGTATATGTCGAGCGTTATATCAGACCTTGGCATTCCAGGGAAGACCGAATTGCTTGCGTTTTTTACTTTCCTACGGTTAATTCTGCTTTTAGAACGATGCGATGTTCCCAGCGACCGATAACCAATCTCGGTATAACATATTTTCACTTGACAACATGAGTCCCTCAGGTAAACTCCGCGAATACACAGGTGCACTTCACGGCCTCGACGTTGAGTTTTGCAAGACTCCTCGGGTCAGCAGGATAGCAAGTCGGGATGCAGTCACTTTATTAGCCAACTTCCGTGACTTTTTGAACCTCGCTCCTGTGCGGGCCCCTCGCGTTTGAATTTTGTTCTGGGAGGCACTCATGGCCCAACGGCATAGCACACCCATCCGCGGACTGATGGCGACCAAGCACTCCCCGCTGTTTCAAGGGCGCTTTGGTCGAATATTTCGCTCGCTTCCGCCTGCTAAGTTCGGCGCGACGGAAAAGGACAACTTGAATAATTTAGCCGCTCTGGGCGCCAAAATGTCTGCAACCTTCGATCCGCCCACGGATGGCAAAGACCCGGAAGAGAGCGGCATCCCCGCCCTATATACCTATCTTGGTCAATTCGTTGACCACGATATTACGTTTGATCCCGCAAGCAGTCTTCAAATGCAGGACGATCCGGACGCTTTAACCGACTTTCGAACCCCCGCGTTCGATCTCGACAATATCTACGGACGCGGCCCCGACGATCAGCCATATATGTACGATGGAGCCTGTGGTTTTTTACTTGGCACGCTCCTTACCGGCGGCTCCACAGGCGCCACCGACTTGCCGCGAAACGGAGCTGATCCCGCTCGCGCACTGATCGGGGATCCTCGCAACGACGAAAACACTATCGTTTCGCAGCTTCAGGGTCTGTTCCACCGCTTTCACAATCGCACTCTAAGAGAAAATTCCACCCTGCCATTCGAGCAAATTCAAAAACTCGTACGCTTCCACTATCAATGGATGCTACTGTACGATTTTCTACCGCGCATCGTGAACGCCGACGTGCTGGGTGATTTGAAAAACGACCAGGGACTATACGATAAAGACAAATTGAAGTTCTTCCGTTGGAAGAATGAACCTTTCATGCCCGTGGAGTTCTCCGTCGCTTGTTATCGCCTCGGTCACTCAATGATCCGCCCCGGCTACCGCCTCAATAATGAGCCGTCGAAACTACTCCCTACCGGAAACCTACTCCCCATTTTTACAACCCTCGATGCTGTCAAGGCTGGGTTCAACGACGACCTCCAGGGATTCCGCGCTCTAAGCGGCGACCGAGCCAACCGCGCCATCGATTGGGGACGATTCATCGACATTGACACGCGCGTCTACGACGGGTCCGATGCGGACAACAAGAATAGACTTCAGTTCGCTTATCGCATCGATACCTCAGTCGTAAATCCACTCGCTAATCTTCCAGTCCCCGTCGCAGCAAATCCCTCTTCACTGGCACAACGCAATCTGGAAAGAGCTTGGCGTTTGGAACTTCCAACCGGACAGCACGTCGCTCACGCGATGGGTATAACGCCTATGGCCGACAAAGACATCCTGATCGGTAAAGGTGTGGACAAGCCGGATGCGCGCGAAGTACCGGTCAGCATTGATGCTGTCGCGCCGGTATTCAAAAATAATTGCCCACTGTGGACCTACACTCTGGCGGAAGCCATGCATCATCAGGCAACGGTCAAAATCCCCGTGAAAGAGGGCGTTTCCATCACCACCCCTCAGTTAGGTCCTGTCGGCGGCCGAATCGTAGCCGAAGTTTTCTTGGGCTTGATGTTCGGTGACAACCACTCCCAACTGGTCATGGAGCCATCTTGGACGCCGGAGAAAACTCCATACGCGCTAAAGGACTTCGTGAACTTCGCGCTCGGTAAATAACCTCGTATCGGGTACAAGAGCGTACGCTTTTGTACCCATGCCGTTAAAGCAGAAAATTCCAGCACGGGAGAATCATCGGGAATGGGCGTGCTAATGCAGGGTTTCTACTTCGGGCCGGGCCGCGTAGCCGGCGTACCTTCACCGTTGGACGGCGACGCAAATATCCCCTTTTGGTGGGATCACCTGGCGGTCCAGGCTCATGCATTGGCGAACGCCGGGTTCACAGCCATCTGGTTGCCGCCACCGCTCAAAGGCGCGTCGGGCTCTTTTTCAAGCGGCTACGATCTTTTCGATGACTACGATCTTGGCTCCAAAAATCAGAAAGGCACGATTCCCACGAGATATGGAACGCGCGAACAATTGCAACGATGCGCCGCGATGCTGCGAGCCAACGGCATCGACGTGTATGTCGACCTCGTCGAAAACCAGCGCGATGGAGATGACGGGCACTTCAACTTTAAATACTCCGACGCACTTGGAGTTGCAGGCGGTGGTCGCTTTGCCAAGGGCCCTGGCGATTTCCACCCGCACGTTCCGGAAGACCCCGGCGTCTTCAGCGACCAGTTCCAATTCGGTCGCGACCTCGCACCGATTAATGGCACACCCAAGGATCATTGCAACAACGGTTTATTGGACGCCGCCGATTGGATGACCCGCGCTCTTGATTTGCAAGGCTATCGACTGGACAACGCCAAGGGCGTTTCTACTATTTTTGTTCAGAGGCTGCTCACTCGCGGCGCAATGGCCAATAAATTCGCAGTCGCGGAATTTGCTGACGGGAACATCCAGCTGATCCAGAACTGGGCAAACGCCGTGCAGCGCCGGTCCGCGGCATTCGATTTCCCGCTCCATTTCACATTGAAAAATATGTGCAACAGTCCCGACAGTTTTGATATGTCCACGCTCGATCATGCCGGGCTTGCGGGCATCGATTCTCTCGGAGCAGTGACGTTTGTCGAAAATCACGATACCGATCGCGGCGGCGTTGGCGGCCCCATTGTGCGCAATAAAATGTTGGCATATGCCTATATACTTACCTCCGAAGGCTACCCGGCCGTCTTTTATCGCGATTACAGTACTGACGCGAACTGCTTCGGCTTAAAACCTGAGATCGACCCGCTCATTCATATCCATGAACAATTGGCTGCAGGACCCACGCTGCAACGCTGGAAAGACGGCGGAGTTTTTGCTTTCGAGCGCATGGGTGGTGGACATCTGCTTGTTGCACTCAATAAGGACGGAAACGCCAGCCGTTCCATTACCGTCCAGACGGGTTTTCCCCCCAATACTCCGCTTCAAGAATTCACGGGTCATGGACCGACGGTAACTACGCAGGGGAATTCCCAGGTGAATATCGTCGTTCCCAAAAACATTAACGGCAACGGATACGTGTGCTATGCGCGATCTCAACAGCTCAAGCCTTTTGCTCCGGTCGCGCGCCCTACGACGCAGGTGTACGAAGGAGCAAGCGATCTGGACATCAAACCTGCTGTCGAAAACGTGCGTGTGCAGGTTGGCCGTGTTTTCGCCGCGGCGAATGTGCCATTGAGCGCGCACGTTTCGTTCGACGCAACAGCTTGGACTCCGGCGACGGCGATCCAGCTGGAAATCGAATCACCGCAGGGTGGCCAATTGCTTTCTAAAACATTCGGTCGAGCGGACTCGAACGGCGCGTCGGTCATTCAAACACAGAGCAAAGGATTTCATTCGATTTTTGTGACGTCGTCGAACACGCCGGCCGGTAACAAGGCGCCACAATATAAAGTCGCCGTCAGTTACACCGCGCCGCAAGCCTTATGAGCGAACAATTTTTGGATGGCCTTCGTAACCGGACCCTATGATTTTTAGCTGAAAGGAATAACAGAATGCAATCCGTCCTCCTCTATTCGCTCGATAGTTTTTTTGGCGCACTTGGGATTGGCCTTCTTGATCGTTCAGCAACCACCAGGCGAAAATTAATTTCGGCGTTTGCGGCCTGCGATTTGATCGCAACGCTTGCCGGAGCTGCTTTTCGTACGAATCTGACTCATATCCATCTCGGTGGTTTGGCCCTTTTCACCGCTCCGCTGCTCATGGCCACGGCCGCCATTGGGGCCCTGACTTACGCCCAGAAGTTGCCGGCCGGTCTGATGTGGATTCCAATCCTGCTCGGCCTCGATAACTTTTTTGCGGGTCTGTCGCCCTCCGCCCACAGCGTGCAGTCTTCAGTGATCTCGGGACTTTTGAGCGGTCTGCTTGCATGGTCGGGATTTGCCGTTGCCCAAGGTCTGGGTCAAGTGCTTTTGCGCCGCGATGCGCTGCTAGCGAGTGTGGGTCTTACGATCATCGCCTTCGTATTTGTTAGCTGAGGTGCGGCTGGATTCGCGCATGCCAGCCAGCGCGCTGAGGGAAAGAAAGGAGTACACATCATGGCAACTGCTGTTCTTACCCGTTCCTACGACAATGGTCGGACCGGAGCAAATCTTACCGAGACGACTTTCACTCCTGCACTGGTAGCCAGCAAAGGTCTCTCGAAAGTTCGGAGTTTGAATCTCATTGACGGCAATTTTAAGGACGATCCCCGTATTGAAGCTCAGCCTTTGTACGTGCCAAATCTTAAAATGCCCGATGGAAATAGACATGACGTTCTGTTTGTGGCCTCCATGGGAAACTTCATCTGGGCGTTTGATGTTAATGGAAACGGGTTCTGGAAAACGCCCATGCTCGGCACCCCTTACAAGCCGGCGCATGATCCCAAAGGTAACTCGCCCACCGCTACGGTCATCGACAGCTGGGGCATTAACATTCTATGGGGCATTTTAAGCACGCCGGTAATTGATCTCGACGTGAACAGAATGTATTTCGTGAACTGGCGCCTCAACGCCAACGGCAAACCCGAATTATTCGCCCACCAGATTGATATCAGCACCATGCAACCGGTTGGCCAGTCGGTACTTTTGCAAGCGGTAATGAAGGACGCAAACGGCAAGCCCGTCGTAGGACATCATGGCGCCGCCGTGCAGCTACAGTCGGACCAGAAACAGCGAGCCGCTCTGTTACTCGTGCCTTTGCATGGGCCGCACAAGACCCTCTTCATCGCCACGACTGGCGGCGAGAATCCAGGGGCTCCTCACGGCTGGATGGTCGCCGTGGACATTGATTCTTTTACGCAAACGGCAGCCTGGGTTTCGACACCAAGTAGCTTCGGCGGCGGAATGTGGCACGCCTCGCAAGGACCCGCTGCTGATGCCCAAGGAAATGTATATGCCATTACCGCAAATGGAGGATACCGGCAGGATCACAAGAATGTGATTCAAGACTTCAACGGGAAAACGGATTTCGCTGAAGCCATCATTCGCCTGAAGTATCAAAAAACCGGCGCTGCACAAAGTTCTTTGACACTGGATGATTGGTTCATTCCATTTCTTGATTCGCAAAGAAAAGTCGACAACAACTACAATTATCGCGATCAGGATCTAGGATCGGCTGCTCCCGTTCTGCCTCCAGACAACAACCTCATCCTTGGCGGTGGTAAGGATGGACTTCTTTATATCCTCGACCGGCACAATCTGGGTAAGAAGGTTGGGGACCTCAGTGTTTGTAAATCACCGCCGATCTTTGTGACCTTTGACGGGGTCGGCTTGCCGAACACCGTTCCGAATATTGACTTTCAACTTGGCCAGGGCTCGAACCCCAGCAAAACCCATCACCTCCACGGCTCACCGGTCTACTGGCACGGATCATTGGGCCCCATGGTTTTCACCTGGGGAGAAAATGAATCTCTGCGAGGCTGGAAGCTCGACCCCAACACAGGCGCACTAACTTTTTTTGGAAGGGGCGCTGAAGTTGCTTCCGCCGCCGAAGCCAACAGTCCGAACGGAATCGGTGGTATGCCCGGCGGAATGCTGGCTCTCTCTTCCAACGGCACAAACCCCAATACCGGAATCGTGTGGGGACTTGCGCCCATTGACGGGGATGCCAATCACGCTCCCGTCCCCGGAATAGCACGCGGCTATGATGCGACAAATCTCGACCCTTCACCGATTGACCCTTTCACCCCGCGTCTCAAACTGCTCTGGGACAGCGGACGAGCGGGCGTGAACTACACACACAGCAAATTCTGCACCCCGGTTGTCGCGGACGGAAAATTATTTGTTCCCACTTACGACGGCCGTGTCGACGTGTACATGTTAAATCCCTAGCGCTTGCAGCGATGCAATGGCCCTGAAAAACTCTATTGCATGCGGCGATTGCAAAGCTGTTTGTCCTGCCAACGAGCTCACCGAACTGATCGAGGGTTATTTCCGCGGGGAAACCGGAAGTCATCAAGATAATTCGGTAACGCCCTGGGGTGTTCCGAAGCGCGAGCAGCGCTATCGCCGGAACACCTGCATCGACATGTTCCACATCAGCCCGTTTCTCCAACAATCACCAAGGCAGGAGGAAGGATGACCAAGTATAGTGCAGATTCTGGGAATCAGACCACGCCGTTGAACTTGGCCGAGTGCTGCCGCCAAGCTAGTGGCGATGCGCAGGACGAGAGTCAGGTCGTTGCAAAGCTGAACCACTGAAAGACGTGGAATCAGTTGAAAGTGACGAGCGTTCAGAGCTGCCACAGAGTAGCCGAGATGCAGCGCCGTGCTGCCAATCAACAGGTCCTCGGACGCGATACTTATGCCGTGAGCAGCCTGCTCCCCCTCAATCTTTCCGGCTAATTGGGCAACTTCGAGCCTCACCGCATGAACGGAACGTCTCGACAGAGTTCTTCGGTGAATAACCGCCGCCCTTCCTCCCGTAGCTCGTTCAAGAACGAGGATCCAAGAACGATGCTGCGCACGGAAGAGTGCTCAGGCCGGACCATCAAGGAAACGCCGATGATCAGCACCAGCGTACCAGTGTCGGATGGCGGGGGGAAAATAGACCGCTGGAGAATATTTTCCCTAACGCCCACGTGCTACGGCTAGCGCGTAGTGGACGGGCGATGGGAATCGCTGCAGTGAAGCTAGCTGGCGTTCCAGTGGGTGGAAATCCCACCGGTGGAAACGCTCAGGTGCCACCGTAGTTATACCCGACGGTGAGGAGGGTGACCAACTCGCCGAAAGCTCGGGAGTAAAAGTCCCTGTTGGCTGGGTGAAATGCCCGGTCAGATCCGCCAGGGGGACAAGCAAGTGGACAGGCCGTAGCGAGAGCGAACCGATGAAGCCACGAAATTCGCCCCTCGTCTGAAGCGGATGACGGGGTAACTGGGAGTGCCGAGCCAGTCGATTCTTGGCGAAGGCCAAAGCCATGGGCGAAGAACTGGGCAAAAGCAGCCGATGGACTCCCCGGGGTCTGAGAGGACGGCATGTTCACAAGGAACGAACAGCGAAAGCACAGAACCACTCCTGGGTCGCCTAGGCGCACCAGCACAGCGAAGGCATCCCGTATAAGCGGCCATACCGTGAAGTCGGGATGTGCCCAGGAGTGGGGCGCATGAGGCCGGTTAAGCGTTGATGGACCGAGACACTATAACTCGGACTGGAGCGAGGGCCTCTGGGGTAGAGGGGCAGGACCCCTCGAATGGCGGTGCGCAACCGAGCCTACTGTTCGGACACAGTGCCGGGCGTAAGGTATGGCCGCGGAGTGCACGAAGGGTAGATGCAAACTTCTTGTTGCGCAGGGCATGCCTGGTGCTGGCTTAACCTGTGGACCTTGAAGGAAGGCGCTGCCTGAATAGCCAACCTTCCAACCGTACTGGGTAAAACCCGCCGTACGGGATGATAGGGAGGGCGATGGAAACGGCGGCATCATTCGAAGCCCGAGTCGCGCCACCGCCCTACCCGGCAACCCACGTCCGAAGCTTGGGAAGGTGTCGACGAATCAGGCTGTTTCATCCCGCAATTGAAAGGCAATGCTTGAGTGATCGAACGGATTCCACCGGGCCCCGGACGGGGCTGCCCATAAACCCACCAGTTATCAAGTAACCGGCCTGAAATGAGGCGATTCTGGTCAAAAATGTCAGCAAGCGCAAATCATATGTCTTGGGGCTGGCTGCGAACGGCCCAGCGAGAGCGGTTGTCAACACCGCCCCCCCACTCAGCGGTTCTCATCCCTATGTAATGTTACATTGCGTTGAGACTTGCCGCCGTATCAATTCGCCAGGGACAGGCCCCGTAAAAGAATGCTTTCGATTTTTTCCTGGAGAATTTCTGGGTCGTGACGACGATCGACGGCCTGATCGAATTCAAGGCGATCACCAGCCCGTGGCCAAGAAGTATACTGATAGCATGGATTACAGCGTAGGCTCTATCGTCCGCGTCCGCCTTTATTCCGGCCACATCGTGGACGCAAACATCACAGCCATCAAATCTCACCGCGCAGGCCGAAAGATTCACATCGTCTACGGCAACGTGACCGCCGTCATAAACCCGGCGCAGATTATCGAAGTTCAAATGCTGCCCAAAGACGGGGCAAAAAGGCTCTCGACATCACAAGTTTTGCGGGAAATCGCCGAAGATTATCGGCATTTAGCCGCCGAGGCCCATGGCAACACCGGTGATCTACGTACGAAAAACTACCATTGGCTGATCAAGCTGGCGGATAAGATCGCGGCGAAGCATACGGCGGTCGTGAAAGATTGACGTTGCGGTGGGGGCCGAACGGAGTCTTTCGAAATCCTCGGTTAGGGCAGTTCCTTTGCTGATTGCTGTTTCCTCCGTGGTTTCGCGCCATGAATGCCCTGCGAGCACAAATGGGCAATTTTTGAAGCATCCACGACCTTTTTTTGGCCGGCCGGGGCGCTTTCTCCGACTGCGGGCACGGCCATGTGCCTTAAGGCTTTACGGCAAGTTCTTG